>ERZ1673961.156-NODE-156-length-35043-cov-279.370070_pt1 | contig 35043 bp, 31 predicted proteins | sample MGYA00580189_ERZ1673961 | MGnify/ENA primary metagenome ERZ1673961 (study PRJEB41334, sample SAMN05608105) | rock metagenome | biome: terrestrial subsurface; feature: shale formation; material: shale | place: USA: Pennsylvania ... | reverse complement strand
GTATTTCCAAAAAATAGCTCTATTTTTCCCATAATCATTATAAGCTTTCTTATATGAGTTTGATAAGTAAATTAATGCTTGTTTTAAATTTTCATTATTTATTTCATTAAGTGCTAGAAAAAAAGATGTTAAAGATTTAAAGTTTGTATCATCAATACCTAAAAAAGATTTACTCAAAAGATCTAATTGTGGATTAGTAATAGAGTATTTTATTAAAGTTTCTACTCTTTTGTCATTTTTTATTTTATTTAAAGTTTTTTTAGGAAGTTTATAATTTAAAAAATCAATCTTAAATTGACTACCTGTTTTTAAATAGATATCAAAAAAATCATCTTTTGATGCTGAAATAGTTTTAGTAAAAGGTAAAGATGAAGCAAGAATTTTAAGTTTATTTGCAAAAGTAGGGTATTTGTCTTTTACTTTTAAAATAGCTTCATTTAATTCAACTTGAGATAATTTTGTGGCTTTATATAAAGATAATCCAGCTTTTATACAATCATCATAAGTATTTATAAGCTCTTTAGCACTTGCTTGCATACATTGAACAACTGCAGTTGTTTCATCATGCTTAAATTTTTTAGCAAAAGCATAAAAAATTTGATTTGAAACATATTTTACCATACTTAATGCTTTTAATGCCTCATCTGGTGTAATATCTTGTTTTAAATATTGCAGTATATAAAAATCTTTTGTTATTGTTTTAGGTTTTTGTTCTAGCCAATCAAGGGTTAAAGTAAACTCTTCTTGCTCGTTATTAATAGATTTTGTAGGAGTTGATTCTTTGTTAGTTTCTATATTATTTGCATATATAAATGTAGTAATAAAAACTAAACAAAGAATTTTTTTCATTTTACATCATTCCCATAAATAACTTTCCTAAAAATGTTTCTAGGAAGATTAGAATAAAAATAACAATAATTGGTGCTAAATCCATTCCTCCGAAAACCGTTGGAATATATTTTCTTATAAGTGCATATGCAGGTTCAGTTAACCTATGTAGCATTTGTACTATTGGATTATAAGGGTCTGGTCTAACCCATGATAAAATAGCAGATATAATAATCACCCACTTATATAAAAATATTATTCCTAAAATAACTGTAAAAACAGAACTTAATAGTGCATCGATCATTTTATAATTTCTCCTAAATAGTTTTTAATATAAGGATAAATATCACTTAAATTAACTCCATCTTCTTTTTTTGTTAATAAATATCTTAAAGGTTTTAATAAAGAATTATCTTTTAATCCAGTATTTTGAGTAATATATTTTTTAAACTCATTAAACTCTTCAATATGAGGAGCTTCTTTTAAGCATTTAATAATTTGTTTAGATTCATCTTCAAAATTCTTACAAAGATCTTTTTTACTAAATATTAGATTTAGTTTTTCTTTGATTTCATTTAGTGTACTTGCATTAGTTAAAAATAATTTTCCCAATTTTCCAATATCCGCATCTGCAAAGCCTAAAAGTTTTGATAATCTTAAATCATCAATTAACTCTAAATGTTTTTTATTAATAGTTTTAAGTTTTTCAAAATCAAAAACTACTTCTTCTTTTGATATATTTTTAATTTCAAACCATTGAACTGCTTCTTCTAATGTAAAAATTTCTTTTGGAGCATTGTTTCCTAAAAGAACAAGATAATTAGCAATTGCTACAGGTAAAAAACCTTCTTCAATCAAGCATTTTACAGAGCTTAAACTATTATTTTTACCAATATTTTTATTTTGTATAGTTGGCAGATGAATATAGTTTATCTCTTTTTCATAGCCTAAAGAGTTTCTAATATGTATATGTTTAGGTGCACTTAATATATCTTCTTTTTTATTTATAACTGTAGTAATATTAAAAATCATGTCATCAACAGCACACGCATACTCTGCTGTAGGAGTTTTATCATGATTTAAAATAATAAAAGAGTCTATATCATTTGGAGTGTAATTAAATTCACCATTAAGTGAATCAATGAGTTTTATATTATCAATAGGTCTTTTAATTCTTACTGTAAAAGCTGCATTTACTTCTAAAACTATTTCATTTGATAAATTTGCACAAAAATCATCATAATTATAACTTTTTCCTTCTTCTTTTGCACTCTTTTTTAACTCATCAAGTTTTGTATCACTACAAAAACAAGAAAAAGCTTTTTTTTGTGTCATTAATTGCATTGCTAATTTTTGATGATATTTGATATTTTCACTTTGATAGATAATTCTTGAATGCTCTATTGAAAAAAGATTTAAAAGCTCTAAGATTTCTTTATCTTTTCCTTCGATATTTTTATTTTTATTAGCATCATCTATTCTAATTACAAGTTCTTCATCTATTTTTTTTGAAATAATATAGTTAAGTAATGCAATTCTTAAATCTTCTAAATCCATATCTTTTGTCGGGCTTAACGCTATTCTTAACAATTTACTTCCTTACAATTGAAAATGATAAATCTATAATTTCTTTATGAGATTTAATATAATTATTTAAATCTTCAAGTTTTAGATTTTGTATTTTTTCTAACTCTTTTTGAGGATAATCTTGCTTTAATCCCTTGTAGTAAAGATTAAATGCTCTATTTAATCTTTGTGACAATGTTTCAGTTCTTAAAGGTTCACTTCCAGTCAAAAAGTTTTTAGCTGCATCAAGTTCTTCTTGAGTAACACCTTTTTGTACAAAATCTTTTACAATTTCTGCAACTAATTCTTGTGCTTCTTTTGCACTTTCTAATTTTGTTTGTAAATATCCAGTAAAGTATGAATGAGATTTATTTATAGATACATAGCCATAAGCACTATAAGCTAATCCTCTTTTTACACGTATTTCTTCCATCAATCTTGAACCAAAACCAGAACCACCTAAAATAAATGAAGCAACTTTTGCTTTATAGTTTTCTTCATCTTGGGCTTTTACATTAAATTTACTTCCAAAGTATATATATGCTTGTTCTGTTGGTTTTTTAAGCTCTTTGATAATTGGTTTTGCTGTTATTTCAACTTTTTTTAACTCTTTTTTACCTTTTGCAGGCATTGATTTTAATAAAGTTTGGATTTTATTCTCAAGTTCTTTAAACTCAATATCTCCACCAACAACAATTATTAAGTTTGAAAGATTGAATGTATTATCAATAAACTTTTTTACATCTGATAATTTTATATTGCTAATAGACTCAATTGTTCCAGAACTAGGGTGTTGTAATGCGGTATCTTTAAATAAGATATCTTTTAATTGATTTTTTGCAACATAATCATAATCATTTTGTTTTCTTTTTAAAGAACCAATAAGAATAGTTTTGATTTTTTCTACTACTTTTTTATCATAGTTTGGATCTTTTAATAAATCTTTTAAAAGTTTAAATGCTTTTTCATTTACTTCTTTTAGTGAAGATAATTCAATAACAAATGTTTCAAAACCACTTGCAACATTTAATGAAATAGCATTACTTTCTAACTCTGAAGCAAATTTTGTTGAACCTGATTTTTTAGTACCTTCATTTAATAATTTTGCTGAAAATGAAGCAATACCATTTAAGTTTCCATCTTGTATTGAACCTGAATTTTGAAACACAAGTTGCATATTTAAAATTGGCAGACTTGTTTGTTTTTCAAATATTACAGGAATTTTTGTATTATTAATTTCTATATGTTTTATTTGTGCACTCATTAAAATTCCTTGTAAACTAAGTAGTGTAATAACAGCTTTAAATAGTTTTATTGCTTTCATAATTTGGTTTAATACCTCTCTACGATCTCATAAGCTGTATTTCTTTTAGCAGGATTTTCCCCTACATCTTTAATTAGAGTAATCATTTCATCTTGGTTCATACAATTACTAGCTCCTGCTGCTGCTACAACATTCTCTTCCATCATAGTACTTCCTAAATCATTTGCACCAAATTTTAAAGCAAGTTGACCTATGTAAGAACCTTGTGTAACCCAAGAACTTTGAATATTTGGAACATTATCTAAAAAAAGTCTTGAAACTGCTAATAATCTTAAATATCTATTTGAAGATTGAGGCTTTAAATCAGGTATCTCTTCTTTTAGTTTAGTATTTGCACTTTGGAAAGACCACATAATAAATGCTCTAAATCCTTTTGTTTCATCTTGCAATCTTCTAACTAAATCCCAGTGTTCAATTATATCTTCATCACTTTCTATTGTACCAAACATCATAGTAGCAGTTGTTTTCATTCCAATTGAGTGAGCAAGTTTATGAACTTCAATCCAATCTTTAACATCGATTTTTTTTGGAGCAATTATATCTCTTACTTTATCACTAAGTATTTCTGCACCTGCACCTGGAATTGAGCTAAGTCCTTTTGCTTGAAGTCTTTTTAAAACTTCAAGTTTCGATATTTTTGATACTTTTGCTATATATGTGATTTCAATCGCAGAAAAACTATGAAGAGTAATTTGAGGGAATTTTGTATGAATATGCTCAACTAAATCTTCATAATAATCGATCTTTAAATTTGGATGAACTCCACCTTGCATAAGTATTTGAGTACCACCAATTGCAAGTAATTCTTCAATTTTTTCATCAATTTGTTCATATGATAAAACATATGAGTCATCATCTTTTTTATGTCTATAAAAAGCACAAAACTTACAATCAACCCAACAAACATTTGTATAGTTGATATTTCTATCAACTACAAATGTAGTAGTTTTATCTGGATGAAGTTGCGCTTTTTTTTCACTTGCTAGTTTACCTAATTCGTTTAAAGAAGCATTTTGTATTAAATCTAACGCTTCTTCTTTTGATAATCTCTTGTCTAAATTTATTGGTTTAACCATTAAAAACTACTTCCTAAAGAAAATTCAAATGATGATGTATCATCACCAGATTCATCATCAAGTGGTCGTGCAAATATTAATTGAAGAGGACCCACTGGTGATACCCATTCAAATACTGCACCTGTTGAAGATCTTGTAATATCATTAAAGTTTTCTTCACCAATCATACCGTAGTCATAAAATACTGCCCATCTCATCTTTGCACTATCAACAAGTGGGAAACTTAATTCAATAGAGTTTGCAAACATTCTTTTATATGGATCTTGTATCTCTCCGTCTTCATTATCTGGACCAAATGCATATGACTTAAATCCTCTTAATGTTTTAGGACCACCAAGATATAAAGAGTCCCCTTGGTTTATTTGACCATTATCTATTAAGAATTTTAAGCTAGTTTTATATCTAAAAATCCAATCTAAATCAAATTTATCTTCTAGTGAGTAAAAATATTTAAAATATGAGCTTGATTCAACATATTTTGAATCTCCTCCTAATCCTGCAATTTCTAAAGATGTACCTGTTTTTATACCATTTTTTGGTAAATAAAAATCATCTGTATTATTAAAGTTTAAGTAAGGAGTAATTGAACTTGTTAAATAATCAGTATCTTCATAATATTTTTTTCCACTTTTTTTAGTAAAGCCACTTTCATAATCATACTCTTCTTTTATAAAGTCAAGTCTATATCTTGCACCTGCATAAAAGTTTCTAAAGAACTCTTTTCCTGCACCAATAGAAAAACCAGTAGCTTTTTTATCTAAATCATAAACATCTCTTCCAATTTCTGTAACAGTATTATGAATTTCAACATCACCATTGTATTTAGTATCTGCAATTGCAGGATTTCTTAAGCTAAATTGGAATTTTGATTTTTTTGCTGAAAGTTCAGTTGATAATCCAAGACTAAGACCTGAACCAAATATGTTATTGTCATTAATAGCAGCATTTACCATCATCTTGTCATATGAACCATATCCACCACCAAGAATTAAATTACCTGTTCTAGCTTCAACAACTTTAACCATTAAATCCATTTTATCTTCTGAAACTCTTCTTTGTTGAACTTGTACATCATCAAAATAACCAGTTCTTTTTAATTTAGAAACAGAATCATTATAATCAGTAAGATTAAATTGATCTCCTGGTGCTAAATATACATTTCTTCTAATAACTCTATCTAATGTTCTTGAATTTCCTGAAATTTTAACATCATTTATATAAACTTTTTTACCAGGAATAACATTAAGTATAATATCTGCAGTTGCATTTTTTTCATCTTTTTTTATATCATACTTAACTTGTGCAAAGGCATAACCTAAGTTTGCTATTTGTGTTTTTATATATTCTACATCATCTCTTAATTTAGAGATGTTAAATGTTCTATCTTTTTTAAGTTTTAATTCTGGGTATAACTCTTTTGATTTTAATATAGATTCATCTATATAAATAGTAATAGAGTTTGTTGTATATTGTTGACCCTCTTCAATAAAAAAGTCTAGTCTTGCTTGGTTTGATGCAAAATCAACTTTTAAGAAAGGATCTTTTACTTTTGCATCTAAGTATCCATTTTGAAAATATAATTCATTTATTCTTGGACTTTCATAAGATAATTGATCAAGCTTTAACTCTCCATCATTTTGTCCAAACCACCAAGAGATATAATCTTTCTCTTTATTTGCTGTTACATTTTCAAAATCTGAACCATCAAGATTATTAGCACCTACATAATTAACTTTTTTAATTACGATTTCATCACCTTTATTTACATTAAATGTAAGTGAAACAGAACCCTCTGTAATAGGTTCAACTTCAATTTCAACGATTGAATTGATATAACCTTCTTTTTCAAGCTCTTTTAATAGTATCTCTTTTGCATTCTTTGCTCTTTGTGCAGAATACATACTACCTTTTCTAAGTCCCATTAAAACTTTCAAACTATCAATATCTTCTTCTCTTGTTTTGTATCCATATATATCTAAGTTTGCAATTGATGGTTTCTCTTTAAAAAGAAATTGAAGCTTTCCATTCTCTTCTTTTACAGAAATATCATCAAAATATCCAAATTTATAAAACTCTTTAATTGCTTTATTTATCTTATTTACATCTAATTCATCACCAGCTTTTAAATTTAGTGTTTCACTTGCTATTTTAGATGAAATTTTTGTTAAATTTACATATTCAATTGAATTTATCTGTTCTGCATGAAGTAGTGAAGCTAACGTCATAGATAGTAAGGTAAGTCTCTTTTTCACATTAATCCTTATTACATTTATAATTAAAGTAGCTAATATATCTAAATAAACTTTATAGCATGTTTAAGATATAATTGTTTAAATAATTATTTTAGAAGGTGAAAATTTTGAATATAGGTATAGTAGGATTAGGACTAATGGGAGGTTCTTTAGCAAAAGCAGTTAAAAGGTATGGTATTGCAAAGAAAGTTCTAGGATACATTAATAGTGAAAAAAATAAAAAAGATGTACTAGAATTAAAACTTGTTGATGAAATTGTAGATTTGGAAACTTTAAAAAAAGAATCTGATGTTATTATACTTGCAATTCCAGTTGATGCAATTATTGAGATGTTTCCATCTTTTTTAGATATTGATGAAAAAACTACTATTATAGATATGGGCTCAACAAAAGAGTATATAGTAAAAAATATTCCTGAAAAAATTAGAGAAAACTTTGTACCAGCACATCCTATGACAGGTACTGAAAAATCTGGACCAAAAGCCTCAATTGATGATTTATATGAGGGAAAAACTGTAGTATTATGTAATTTAGAGAAAAATGGTAATATGCATGTAAATAAAGCATTTAGAATATTCCAAGGAATTGGAATGAGAATTGTAGTAATGGATTCTGATGAGCATGATATTCATGCTTGTTTTATGTCTCATTTACCACATGCAATCTCTTTTTCCTTAGCAAATACAGTTATGGGACATGAAGATCCAAAATCAATTATTGCTTTAGCTGCTGGTGGATTTAAAGATATGAGTAGGGTTGCAAAGTCAAGTCCTAGAATGTGGAGTGATATTTTTAAACAAAATAGAAAAAATCTCTTATCTTCAATCGATTTATTTGAAGAACATATGAAAAAAGTTAGAAAAATGGTTGAAGATGAAAATTATGAAGAGTTAGAAAACTGGATGGCAAAAGCCAATACTTTACACGAGATACTTTAAAGTATCTTTTGTGTATTTATTGCTTCTTGAACTTTTATTGCTTGATAATGCTCTTTTACATCATGGCATCTAATAATTGATGCTCCTTTATTAATTGATTCTAAATGAATTGCTAAAGTGCCAGGAAGTCTTTGTTCAATTGATGAAGTTACAATTTTATCAATCATTGATTTTCTACTTGCACCAATTAGTAATTCATAACCCATATATTTAAAATGTTCTAAGTTTTTTAATAGTAATAAATTGTGTTCTAAGGTTTTGCCAAAGCCAATTCCTACATCTAAAATAATATCTTTAAGTCCAAAACTTTCTGCTTTTTGTACTTGTTGTTTTAAAAATTCTTCTACTTCTAAGACTACATTTTTGTAAGTTGGTTTTTCTTGCATTGTTTTTGGATCATTTTGCATATGCATAATAACAGCACTTGCATGATATTTTGCAGTTAATTTTATAACTTCTTCATTTTGTAAACCTGTAATATCATTTACTATTTTAAAACCTTTATTTAAAACATAATCAATTACTAAAGGTTCATATGAATCAATAGAGAAAACTACTTTTTCATAAAGTTTTTGCTTATAAATTGAATCTACAATATTTTTTATTCTTTGTAGTTCTACTTCTGGTTTTACAGGAATACTTCCAGGTCTACTTGATACTGCTCCAATATCAATAATATCTGCTTTATCAGTTATTAAAGCTTCGATTCTAGTTATTGCTTGAGACTCATTAAATCTACTGTTTTTAAAAAAAGAGTCTTCATTTGCATTTAAAACACCCATTATTTTTGTTTTATTTTTATTCATATTAAAATCTTTTTCTATTATTTAGTGTTAAAAGTAGGGTTGTTAATACATTTATTGGGCGTGAGTTTAAATCAAGTAGTTTAACTGCATTTGAAAACATTTCAAGCTCTTTTTGTGTTAAATTTATATTTTGTTCTTTTACTTTAAAAAGAATTGATTCAACTAAAGAGATAGCTTCATACTTTGATATTTTCTGATTCTCTTTTAAAAAATTATAAATATCTTTTAAATCAAGTCTTAATAAATCCAAGTTAGATGAGTTTAAATTTTGAGATTTTTTCAAAAACTTATGTGGCATTCTTGAAAAAATTGTTGGTAATATTGTTGATTTTGTAGTTGTTATTATGATAAATACAATATTTTTTGGTGGCTCTTCTAATACTTTTAATAAAGAGTTTTGAGCTTCACTTCTAAATGTTGTACCACATAATATAAGATACTTTTTATTATTTGTAGCTATATAAGCTTCTTTTACAGCTGCATTTGCTTGAGCTAATAAAAACTCGTCTTTTTGTTCATTTTTTATAACTCTACATGAATGAGTCGGTAAAGTTGATAAAAGATATGAAAGTGTATCTTCTATACTATTTACTATTAATATAGTTGACGAGTCTACTTTTATATCGTTTATATTTGCCATTATATCAGTTCTCTACATTTATTTCTGCAAAAAGTGCAGCACTTAAAGTTTTAGTATAAAGTCTAAACATTTGTAAAAGTTTCATATCTAAAGCATCATCTTTACTTCTTAAATTAAATGCATCTTGCATCTCTTCATCAAAAAGCCATAAAAATGAGTTTTTAGAAACTTTTGGAATAATTGCTCTTACACTTTGACTTTTCCCAATATACCAAAAACAATAGCCATTAGGAAAAGAGATACTTAACATATCTTTAATATAATTAATATCATCTTCTGATTTAACTTCATCTAGATATTTATAAAAACCTTTTGCATCATAAAAAGGTAAAAACGGTCTATTTAAGTTTTGCGAGTTTATATTTGTGAAAATATATTCTAAGAACCAATCTCTTTCTTTATCTGTAATTATAATTACAGAACAACCTTTTTCAAGTATATTTACTACAGATTTAGATACTAAAGGAGTCCATTCATACTTTTTCTCTTCTAGCCAAGGAGAGAGTAATTTATCTTCTCTTATAGTATCTACTGTCCAATTTAAAAATTCTTGCACTATTACTTATCCAGATTGTAAACTTCGTGTAGTGCTCTAACTGCTAACTCTGCATACTTTTCTTCAATAACCATAGATATTTTTATCTCACTTGTTGAAATAATTCTTATGTTAATATTTTCATTAGCTAAAGTAGCAAATGCTTTTGAGGCAACACCTGTATGTGATTTCATTCCCACACCAACTATTGATACTTTACATATAGAATCATTATATTCAATATTTCTAGTATCTGTTCTAAATGTTTCCATTACTTTTTTACATGCTTCAAAATCAGTAGTTGGAATTGTAAAATCTAAATCAGCTTTTCCATCTACTCCAACTGTTTGAACTATCATGTCTACATTAATATTTTCATTTGCTAATGATGTAAAAATAGAAGCTGCTATTCCTGGTCTATCTTTAACTCCATACATCCCAACTCTGATTTGATTCCTATCTAATGCAATACCACTAACTATTGGTTTTTCCATAATATTTTCTTCCTTAGTAATTAACGTACCTTCAACTTCTGGCGTGAAGCTACTTCTTGATATCAAATTTACATTTAATTTTTTTGCCATCTCTACTGATCTATTTTGTAATACTTTAGCTCCAAGACTTGCAAGTTCTAGCATCTCATCATACGAGATTTTATCAAGTTTTTTGGCTTTTGGTTCAATTCTTGGATCTGTTGTATAAATTCCATCAACATCTGTATAGATTTCACAAACATCTGCATTTATTGCACCTGCTATAGCTACAGCAGTTAAATCACTACCACCTCTACCAAGTGTAGTTACTCTACCTTCAAAAGTAACTCCTTGAAAACCTGCAACAACTATAATTTTTCCAGCTTTCATTGCATCTTTCATAGCAGTTGTATCAATATCTTCAATTCTTGCTTTTGTGTGTGAAGAATCAGTTTTTATTCCTGCTTCTCTTCCACTCATTGAAGTTGCTTTATATCCTTGCTCATTCAATGCAATTGATAAAAGTGCTGATGTTACTCTTTCTCCTGAACTTAAAAGCATATCCATTTCAATTCTATTTGGATTGCTTGAAAAATGTTCAGCATAATCAATTAATTTGTTAGTTTCTCCACTCATTGCAGAAACTACAGCAATAATATCATGGCCTTCATCACGAATTTTTTTTATGATGTTTGCTACATTTTGAATTCTATCTAAATTACCAACACTTGTTCCGCCAAATTTTAATACTTTTAACATCTTTTTTAATTACCTTTTTAAATATAACCTTCATTTCTAAAATATTTCAAGACTTGCTTATATACTGTTCTTTTGAAGAATGTTATATAATCATAAATATTTTTTGTTGCAACAAATTTGTATTCACTAAATTCAGGTATTTGAGTATTAATATTTATTTTTGCACCTTTTTTTAGCTTTACTAAATAATATCTTTGAATTTGCCCATCATATGGTTGCATTTTTTTTGCAATTGCAGGGGGAAATTCATAGCTTACCCACTGGGGATATTCAGCAATTATTTCAATTTCCTTTGTTCCGATTTCTTCTTCAAGCTCTCTATATAAAGCTTCTTTAGATGATTCACCCTCATCAATTCCACCTTGTGGAAACTGCCAAGCATTCTCTACATCGGTACGAGAAGCTATAAAAACTTCACATTTTTCAGGATATTTTGCTGATAGTACAATTGCTGCAACATTTGGTCTATAGTTTTTACCATCTTTTTTTTCTATTGTTTCTTTTTTATCAGTCATAAATATATTTTCCCTTATAATTAGGCGAAAATTATATTTAAATTAGGATTAAAAATTGCTTTTATACATACATATTCCCTTCTGTGATAGTAAATGTCACTATTGTGCATTCAATTCTTACACAGATAAGTTTCACCTAAAACATAACTATATGAAAGCTTTAGTAAAACAATTAAAGTTTGAATTAGAGTATGTTAAAAAAGAGAATAAAAAATTACAAACTGTTTTTATAGGAGGCGGAACTCCAAGTTCTATAAAGCATGAAGAGTATGAAGAGGTTTTTGAATTAATAAAACCTTATTTAGAAAAAAACTGTGAAATAACAACAGAGGCAAACCCAAACTCAGCAAGTGAAAAATGGCTTTTAGGAATGAAGAATTTTGGCGTAAATAGAGTAAGCTTTGGAGTACAAAGTTTTGACAATGAGAAATTGAAAAAACTAGGAAGAGCACATAATAGTAAAAGTGCTATAAGTGCTATACAAAAAGCTAGTTGTATAGGTTTTAATGGTATTAATTGTGATATAATCTACGGAGTAGAAGCAGATAGCTTTGAAAGTTTAAAGAAGGATTTTGATACTGCTTTTTCATTGCCAATCACACATTTAAGTGCATATAGTTTGACTATTGAAAAAGGCACAAAATTTTATAATAAATCTGAAATAAAAATTGATGATGAAGAGTTATCATATGAAATATTTGATTATATAAATAAGTGTGGATTTACTCAATATGAAATCTCAAACTTTTCAAAAGCAAAAGAGTTTGAATCAAAACATAATTATGGATATTGGGAACATAAAGAGTATTTAGGTGTAGGTGCTGGTGCAGTTGGATATAAACAAAACTCAAGATATTATCCAAAAAAAGATATTCAAGAGTATATAAATGAACCAATAAAGTATGAAATTGAAAATTTAAGCAAAAAAGATATAAAAATAGAAAAAGTTTTATTGGGTTTTAGGTCTTCAACTGGCGTAAAAATAGAACTATTTAACGAAAATGAGTTAAAAAAAATGCAAGATTTAATAGATGAAAAGAAACTTATATTAAAAGATGATAAAGTTTATAATCAAAACTTTTTATTAGCAGACGAATTGGCTTTATATGTAATAGAGTAAAATTTCAATAAAATAGGCAAAATATTTAATAAAGGTATTATATTTGACAATAAAAGATTGTATAAAAAATTATTCAAAACAGTTAAGAGATATAACTCATATTCCAAATAAAGAAGTTGAGATTTTAATTTTACATATTTTACAAAAAAATGTTATTTGGTTACATCTACATTATAATGAAGAGTTCAAACATGAAAAAGAGCTTGAAAAACTTGTAAAAAAAAGAGCCACTAACTATCCAATGGAGTATATTACAAAAAAAGCTTCATTTTATGGAGAACTTTTTGAAGTTGCAACAAATGTATTAATCCCTAGACCTGAAACAGAGCTTTTAGTAGAAAATGCAGTTGAGATATTAAAAGAGATAAAAAGCCCAAAAGTATTAGAAATAGGGACAGGTTCAGGAGTTATTTCAGTAATGCTTGCAAAACTAATAGATGATATAAAAATTATTGCAGTAGATATTAATGATGATGCAATTACTTTAGCTAAGAAAAATGCAAAAAAACATGAAGTTGAGCATAAAATAGAGTTTATTAAAAGTGATTTATATGAAAATATAGATGAACAAATATTTGATATGACTATTTCTAATCCCCCATACATTGCAAACAGTTATAAACTACCATTAAATGTAGAGTTTGAACCAAGAAATGCTCTATTTGGAGGAGAAGTTGGAGATGAGATTTTAAAAAGAATTATAGATGATACATATAATAAAAAGATTAGATATTTATTATGTGAAATGGGATATGATCAAAAAAAACCTTTAGAAGAGTACTTTAAAAATTTTGATATACAAAAGTATGAGTTTTATAAAGACTACTCAAATTTTGATAGAGGTTTTAGTATTAAATTTATAAAAGGAGATAAATAATGTTTAAAGAGTTTAATTTAGAAAATTTAGAAAATAGTAAAAGTTTATTGGAAGAGAAAATAAATCAGAGTAAAGATAAAGTTGAGGAACTTTTAAAAATAGAAGAAAAGAGTTATGAAAATTTTGTAATGCCTTATCAAGAAGTAGGGGAGAACTTAAGTGATTTTATAACTCCAATCTTTCATATTGATTCAGTTAAAAATTCAAATATTACGCAAAAAGTTTTAGAAGAGTGCATTCCTTTGATCTCAATTTACGAAACTGAGATGTCACAAAATGATAATATTTATAGGTCATTAAAAGATATACAAGATAAGGATTATACATCTTTAAATAGTATACAAAAAAAAGTTCTAGAAAATGAGATAAAAGATTTTGAATTAAGTGGTTGTCACTTAAATGAAGAAAAAAAGAATAGACTTAAACAGTTGAATTTAAAGCTTAGTGAATTGTCTCAAAAGTTTTCTCAAAATCTTTTAAATGCAACAAATAATTTTGAAATGATATGTGAAAATTTTGAAGATGTAAAAGAGTTGCCAAAGTCAGATTTAGAACTAGCAAAATTTACAGATGAAAATGATAATAAGACAAAATATAAATTTACTCTTCAAATGCCATCATATTTAGCGTATATTACATATGGAACAAATAGAGAAAAAAGAGAAGAGATTTATAAAGCTTATTGCACAAGAGCGCCAGAAAACGAAGAAGTAATCAATGAAATATTGAAATTAAAAGATGAAAAAGTCAAACTTCTTGGTTTTGAAAACTATGCACAATACTCTTTAAGTAGAAAAATGGCTAATAGTGAAGAAGAGGTTGTGTCATTTTTAAAAGAGTTAGCAATTAAAGGTAAACAAAGTGCTAAAGAAGAACTAGAAGAGATTAAAATATATGCAAGTGAAGATGACATTGAAGATATTAAAAGCTTTGATATGGCTTATTATAGTGAGAAAGTTAAAAAAGCAAAATATGATTTAGACCAAGAGTATTATAGACCTTATTTTGAGCAAAACTCTGTATTAAATGGATTTTTCAGTTTTCTAAATGATATATTTGAAATTAAGTTTGAAGAGGTTCAAACAAAAACTTGGGATGATAAAGTAAAAGTATTTAATATTTCTGAAAATGATAAAATTATAGCTAGAATTTATCTTGATTTAGAAGCAAGAGAAGATAAAAGAGGTGGTGCTTGGATGAATAACTGGCATACACACTATGTTGATTCAAATAAAAAAGAACATTTACCTACAGCATATGTAGTTTGTAATTTCCCACAATCAAAGGACAATACTCCTTCATTATTAAGACATGATGATGTTGTTACTTTATTTCATGAAATGGGACATGCATTGCATCATTTATTAAGCAAAGTAAATGAACCATATGTTAGTGGAATTTCTGGTGTTGCTTGGGATACAGTTGAGTTTCCTTCACAATTTTTAGAATATTTTGCATATGCAAAAGATGTTTTAAAAATTTTTGCAAAACATTATGAAACAAAAGAGGTTTTAGATGATGAAGCAATTCAAAGATTAATAGATGCTAGAAATTTCCAATCATCATTATCAATGTTAAGACAAGTTGAGTTTGCACTGTTTGATTTTAACCTACATCAAAAATTATACAACAATGCAGAAGAAATACAAGCATTACTTGATAGTATAAGAGCCGAGTATAGCCCATTGATACCACCTTCTTACAATAAGTTTCAACATGGATTTGGGCATATTTTTGGAGGCGGTTATGCTGCTGGATATTATTCTTATAAATGGGCTGAAGTTTTAAGTGCAGATGCATTTTATATGTTTATTGATTCAGGAAATTTATTTAATAAAGAGTTAGCTATGAAATACAAAGAGCATATTTTACAAAAAGGTGGCTCTGAAAATATGGATAAATTGTTCTATAAATTTGCACAAAGAGAACCAAGTGTTGATTCTTTATTGAAAATTGATGGAATTATTAGCTAATTTTTGCAATAATAGCTTTTTTAAATACAAACCTAAAAGAGGATTTTATAAATATGACTAATCAAGAGACTATTACAAAATTAAATGAAGCTTTAAATACATTAATAAAAGCATATGAAGAATTGCAAAATGAGAATACACTATTAGAAGAAAAAATTGATAATCTTAATAAAGATAAAAAAGAACTTGAAGCAAAAGTGACAAGCCTAGAAGATAAAAATAGAAATTTAGAAGATAATGTTAATGAGTTAAATGACTCTACAGAAAAACAAAACAATAACATTAACTCTATGTTAGGTAAAATTGAAAATCTTCTAGGAAGTAAAAAGAATCCTAACAAATATGAAAAAGATAACAATAAATTTGATTCAAGAGAAAAAGGAACCTTTATTAAAGAAGAAGATAATTCTAAAAATAGTAGTTTAGATCAAATACTAGAAGAAGAGATTGACAATACTTCTGCAAATTTTAGAGAGTCTAGTAGTAATAGTGAGAATAAAATAGACCTAAATAGAATGGCTTCTTTATTGAATGGTTTCAATAATTAAAGATAGCTATGACTAAACAGATAAATAAGAATACTCTTTTTAATACTTTTGGAATTGATAGTTTCAATTCATTGGAGGAGGCTATAAATAAAATGCCTCCTTCAATAGTTGAGTATCATTTGAATAATTTAGATATTAATGATTGTGAAGTTTATTTTAATAAAAAAGATATTGAAAAATCTGTTAACTTTGGTGAGTATAGTATCTATTTAGACTATAGTGATAATATTTATATTGAGATTGACATAGAAGAAGATAATTATACAAATAGCTTTTTTTAAGCTATTTGTTTTAATCTTTATCTTGTAATTGTGAAAATATAAGTGACACAATCTCTTTACAACTTCCTAAATGTGGAAGAATTTTAAATTTAATATTTGGATACTCTTCTTTTAACTTATCTATTTCTTTTGGAATATCATCTTTTACATGTTTTCCTGCTGCAAGAAAGTATGGAAAAACTTCTATTTCGTTACAACCATTTATAATCTCGTCTTTTATACTTTTGTTAATCGAGGGTTCACATAACTCTAAAAATGCATAGGTAATTTTTAAATTATTATCTATATTATTTATTTTTAATTTTTCTGCTAAGTTATGTATCTCTTTATTTGAACTTTCTAATCTACTTCCATGGGCAATAATTACTAATAATTTCATATTTAATTTCCTTTATTATATATATTGTACAAATTTATCATTAATTTTAATATAGTTTTTTTGTTTTTTAAAATAATTTATAAAATTTTTATAAATTAAATAATTTTTAAATTTATAAAATTACCTCTAGTTCATGTCTAGATAACATAAAATATTATTAATAGTAGATATAAATAATTTTTTAATAGACAATTAAATAATATATATAGTAATTTTTTAACATAAATTAAAATATTTCTAGTTACAATTTCGTAAAAATTATAACTTAACAGCTAAATTATATGAAAAGGAGAAAGTTTTTTGAGTGCATTAATTCTTCAATCAATTGATGATTCAATTGTGGGAAAAGATTTTAAATATGATGATGCTTTTTTATCGATTGAACAAGAAATAGATAAAAGTCACAGTGCTTTTTTTGATGGTTCTACAGATTGGGAGTTAGTATTAAATAGTACTCAAGATTTTCTTATAAATAAAAGTAAAGATTTTAAGATTGCAACTTGGTGGATATATTCATGTTGGAAAGTAAACTCTTTTATAGGATTAGAAGTTAATCTTCCTATTTATATAAATTTCATAAATCAATTTAACGATAAATTATATCCTAAATCTATTAAAGGTAAAACAAATATTATTTTTTGGTTTGAAGAACAGTTGACTTTAGAAATAAGCCAAAATTTTACTTCTAATATTGAAGTTTTCTATGAACTTTTTATGGAACTTAACAATACTTTTAATAAATTATTAGAAAATGAAGATGTATATTTTAAAAAGATTATAAATATACTTAAAGCTAAACTACAAGAACAAAATGCAAAAGAAGAACTGAAAAAAAAAGAACAAGTTACTCAAATTAATAAACAAAAAGATGAATTAGATTCACATAAAGCAATATCTTTTTTAAGGGAATTGAAAAAAGATGCTTCAAAATTAGCACATTTTTATAGAGAAGAAGATTTTATTGAGCTTAAAGCATTAAGAATTACAAGATTCTTGTCTTGGCTTGAAACTGATGGACTTCCTTTAAATGAAAACTCAATTACACAATTAAATCCTCCTTCAATATTAGAAATCGATGAAGTAAAAAGTTTGTATAAAAATTCAAACTATGATGATGCAGTAAAGTTAATTGAAGAAATTGTGGAAGTTTCTCCTTTTTGGTTTGATGGGCATTATTATATATATAATATTTTCAAAAAATTAAATAAAGAAAAACAAGCAAATGAAGTAAAAAATTTATTAATCTATTTTTTAAAAACAAATGAAGGAATACTTGATTTAAAATTTAAAGACCATAGTAATTTCGCATCACCTAAAACTAAAAAATGGCTTAATGAAAATATGCAAGAGAATGCAAATAGTTCAAATAAAAACAATGATTGTGAGTTTGAAGTAGATGAAACTTTAAATTTTAAGGAGGCAATAAACCTAATAGATAAAAAATATATTAGTTCACAAAATATAAAAGATAAATTTCTTTTAAGATTAAAGCAAATGCAATTAGCTATAGAAAACAATAAAGAGAGTATGGCTTTAGCACTATTTGATGAACTTGAAAAATATATTGTAAAACACAATTTAATACAATGGGATGCAAAACTTGTATCAGAAGTGTATGTACTTTTTTTAAGCTCATTTAGCAACATCCAAGTAGAGAATGAACAAATAGAAAAATATTATTCACTACTTTGTAAAATTGATATAAATAGTGCATTAAAAATAAATATTTAAATTAGGAGAATATAGATGAATAAACAATCAGAATCACCAAAAGAGAGAATTAACGTCACTTATAAACCTGCAACAGGAGATATGACAGAAGAGATAGAAATTCCATATAAGATTACTTTATTGGGAGAATATAACCCAAATGAAGAAAAAAAACCTGTTGAAGAGAAAAAAGTTGTAAAAATAGATAAAAACAACTTTAACGATGTATTAAAAGCACAAGATTTATCTGTAACATTTAATGTGGATAATAAATTAACACAAGAAGAAGATTCTTCATTGAATGTAGATTTAAAAATTAATAGTATTAAAGATTTTTCACCTGAAAAAATAGTTGAAAATATCCCAGAATTAAAAGTTCTTATGCAATTAAGACAATCATTGATGGCTTTAAAAGGTCCATTAGGAAATGTACCTGCATTTAGAAAAGCTATTGAAGATGCTATTTCAAATAAAGAAGAAAGAGATAAATTGATGAATGAATTAAATCTTGGTGTTAAAGAATAAAAGGAGTTTAGATGACTACAGAACAAGTTTCACAAAACAATATTTCAGATATAGAACAATTAAGTTTATTAGATAATATTGTAGCTCAAACAAGCATAAATCAAAATGATGACAGCTATTCAGTTGTAAAAACAGGCGTAGAAGCACTTGTAGAAGAATTAATTAAATCTGATAATAAAGAAGAAAAAGTTAATAAATCTATTATAGATAAAATGATTGCAGAAATAGATGAAAAAATATCTGCTCAAATGGATGAAGTTTTGCATCATGAACAGTTTCAGGCATTAGAATCAAAATGGAAAGGTCTTTATATGTTAGTTGAAAGAACTGACTTTAGACAAAATATTTTAATGGAATTTATAAATGTATCAAAAGAAGAATTAATTGAAGATTTTGAGGATAGCTTAGATATTACAAAAACAGGTCTTTATAAGCATGTATATAGTGCAGGATATGGACAATTTGGTGGGGAACCAGTAGGTACTATCATTGCTGATTATGAACTTTCTCCTTCAAATATGGATATAAAATTTTTAAATAAAGTAGCCTCAATTTCTGCAATGAGTCATGCACCTTTTATTAGTGCAGCAGGTCCTAAGTTTTTTGGACTAGATAGTTTTGAGGGGCTTCCTGATTTAAAAGATATAGAAGATGTAATGACATCTCCACAATTTGCAGCTTGGAAAGGCTTTAGAAAAAATGAAGATTCAAGATATGTAGGACTTACTCTTCCTAGATTTTTACTTAGACCTCCTTATGATCCAGAAGATAATCCTATTTCAAATTTTGTTTATAAAGAAGATGTTTCAAAAAGTCATGAAGATTATTTATGGGGAAATACAGTTTATGCTTTTGCAAGTAAATTAACTGATAGTTTTGCAAGTTATAGATGGTGTACTAATATAATAGGACCAAAATCAGGTGGTGAAGTTAGAGATTTACCTGTACATACTTTTGAGAGTATGGGTGATATTGAGATGAAGATACCAACAGAAGTTTTAGTTTCAGATAGAAGAGAGTATGAATTATCTGAACAAGGTTTTATTCCATTGATTATGAGAAAAGGAAGTAATACTGCTGCATTCTTTGCTGCTAGTTCAGCACAAGAGCCAAAACTTTTTGCAAATACTCCTGAGGGTAATGAAGCACAATTAAATTATAAATTAGGTACTCAATTGCCATATTTATTTGCAATTACAAGAATGTCTCATTATATAAAAGTATTGCAAAGAGAGTACATTGGTTCATGGAGAGAAAGATCAGATTTAGAAAGAGAACTTAATAAATGGGCTAAGCAGTATGTTGCAAATCAAGAAAATCCAAGTGCAGAAATTAGAAGTAAAAGACCTTTTAAAGATATTGCAATTGATGTTGAAGATGTTGCTGATGATCCAGGTTGGTATAAAGTTAGAATTTCATTAAGACCTCATTTTAAATACATGGGTGCAAGTTTTGAGTTATCACTTGTTGGTAAGTTAGATAAAGAGTAAAAGATGTATAAGGGAAGTTTATTTGAAAGATTATCTTCAAGCTTTGATGATAAACAGTTTGATTCAAAAGAAGAAGCATTATATGCATCAATTGCAAATAATCTTTCAAGAATCTTCTCTACAAATGCAGGAAGTGCAGAAATATCTAAAGATTATGGAAAAGTAGATTTAAATAATATAAATTTAAGTATGAATGATTCTATTGAGTTTATAGAAAAAAGTTCAGAAAACACAATAAAAAGATTTGAGCCTAGATTATATAAAACAAAAGTTGGAATTTTAAGAGAAAATTTAAGTTTTAATGAAATGACAATCTTAATACAAGGGTATCTTGTAGTAAATGGCAGAAGTAAAAAAGTAAGTTATAGAGCAAATTTGTTAAAAAATGGAAAGGTAAAGATATTTAAAGATGACATTTAATGATTATTATAAAAAAGAATTAAACTCATTACGACTTGAGGGTTCAGAGTTTTCTAAAAAAAATCCTGGATTATCAACTTATCTTTCAAAAGAAGGACAAGATCCTGATGTAGAAAGACTGCTTGAGGGTTTTTCTTTTCTAACAGGGAGATTAAAACAGCAACTTGATTATGAATTGCCAGAAGTTTCTCACACTTTAGTTCAACTACTTTGGCCAAATTATATTAGGCCAATACCATCGTACTCTATTATTAAATATGAATCAATCAAAGACTCAACTGAAAATATTAAAGTTGAAAAAAATACTGAGGTTTTAAGTAAAAGCATAAATAATTCACAATGTAAATTTAGAACTGCTTATGAACTTACTGTAATGCCTTTTGAATTACAAAATGTAAACTACTATACATATAGTAAAAAAAGTGATCTTGAATTGTCTTTTCAAATGTCAACAATTGGAACACTGCAAGATTTAATATTTGAGAATTTAAGGTTACATTTAGGTGGTTCTAAATTTATTGCACAAGATTTATATCTTTTTCTAACAAACTATGTTGAAAAAATTGATTTAATTATTAATTCTGATGATAGTAAAGAGCTTGCATCAATACCAATTGATAAAAACTCTATAAAACAAGTTGGTTTTAGTCCAAATGAAAACCTTATGCCTTATCCTTTAAATGTTTTTGATGGATATATTTTACTACAAGAATATTTTTGTTTTAAAGATAAGTTTTTATTTATTGATATATTGAATCTTTCAAATATAAATACAATATCAAATGAAATCTTAGAAAAAAGTAGAAATTTTACTATAAAAATAACATTTTCTAAAAAGATAAAACAATCTGAAACTCCAAGTATTAGCAACTTCTTTTTATATAGTACTCCTATAGTTAATCTATTTGAAACAGATTCTGTGCCAATTAGAAAAACAAGTTATGATGAAGAGTATTTAGTAGTTCCTTCAAATTTAGATAAAAATCAAAGTGAAGTTTTTTCAATTGAAAATGTAAGAGGCTGGATTGCAAATAAGGGAAGTTATGAAGATTTTATGCCTTTTGAAACATTTGAACACAATTTATCAAATACAGAGTATTACTCATCAAGGGTTAAATTATCAAATGATGAAGCACAAACAAATACATACTTAAGATTTTCTAACTCAAAAGGATTAGAAGAAGATATTTTAAAAAGTAATGCAACAATATCTGTAAAAATATTGTGTACAAATAAAAATTTACCTTCAAAACTCTTATTAAAAGAGATTGATACTGCAAATCCTTTATCAAAAAGTGCAAATTTAAAATTTCAAAATATTACTATTCCTACACAAAGTTATCCACCACCAATTTCAGGGGATTTCTTATGGAGAGTAATATCTAACATGTCTTTGAATTATCTCTCTTTAGAAGATATTAATTCTTTAAGAACAATCTTAGAAACTTATGATTTTTATGGAGCTTTTGATAGAAAACAAAAAGAAAAAACTACAATGCAATTAAAAGGATTTGAAAATATTTCATATGAAACTTGTGAAATGATAGATAAGGGGTTACCAATAAGAGGAACTCATATAAAACTAAAAGTTAATCCATTGAATTTTTCTTGTCTTGGGGAAGCTTATATATTTTGTTGTGTATTAAATGAGTTTTTTGCACTTTATAGTAATCTAAATTCATTTCATAAATTAAGTGTTGATATAAATAATGAAGACTATTTTCAGTGGCCTGCAAAAATTGGTTCACAAACATTAATTTAATAAAAGATTTAGTATGACAATAGAAGAAATAAATAGTAGTTTAAATGATAGTATTTCTAAATATTCATTGCCACAAATTATAAGGGTTGTATGTGGATATTTAAAAGATTTTCATATAAATAAAAGTAGTATAGAAGTCTATGAGCTTATTAAGTTTAGTTCAAATCCAAGTTTGTCTTTTCAAAAATCAGAAGTATCAAAAGTAATTTTTTTTGAAGAAGAAAATAATACAAAAGCTGAAATTACTTTAAACTTTCTAGGTATATTTGGTAGTTCTTCTCCTTTACCATCTCATTATAGTGAAATGGTTTTATATAGTATTGATAGTGACTATATATTACATGATTTTCTAAATTTATTTAATCATCATCTACAAAGATTTATCTATCCTATATGGCAAAAACATAGATATTATATACAATATCAAAATGATTTAAAAGACAAATTTTCAAAATATATATTTTCATTTTTAGGCTTATACTCAAATAGACTACAAAATAATAGTTCCTTAAACTTAAGAAAGCTTATTCCATATATTGGAATTTTATTTATGAAACATAAATCAGCAGGAACTTTAAAATCGATTTTAAGACACTACTTAAATCATAATGAATTAGAAATAATTCAATGCATTGAAGATAATTATAATATTCCTTCTTTTCAAAGATGTTCTTTAGGCAATGAAAACTGTAGTTTAAATAGTAGTTTTCTAATAGGAGAATCTGTTAAAAGTAAAAATGCCAAATTTCAGATCCTATTAAAAAATGTTACTAATCAACAACTACTAGAGTATAGTATTTTAGGATTTAAAATGAAAGAATTAAAAGATTTAATTGCGTTTTCTTTAAATGAACCACTTAAACATGAAGTCTGTTTTGAAGTAAAAAAAGAAGAAAAAGAGTCTCTTTCTCTTGATATTAATGCCAAACAATTTTTGGGAATAAATAGTTGGATTGGGCAAATATTTTATGATGAAAAAATAGTAATAGCACAAAAAGGATTATAATGAAATTAGAATTAAAAAATTTGATAAATAATTTAGATAGAAAAACAAAAAAATATCTTGAAAACTCAGCACAAAGATGTATTGTAAGAGGTGGAAGTGAAATTTTAATAGAAGATATTTTGTATGTTTTTTTAGAAGATGAAAATAGCATATTTTCTTTGATGTTAAATCAGTACAAAATTGATAAAAATGAGTTAATAAAAGTAATTCAAAAAGAAGTAAAAATAAGTATAAGTGAATCAAATAGCCCTATATTCTCAACTATTTTAGTTAATTGGCTTGAAGATTCTTATTCTTATGCAAAGCTTATTTTAAATCAAAATGAAATAACACAATCATCAATGATTTTATCTTTATTTGAAAATAGTATTAAATACTCAAATACAAAGTATTTTAAAATATTTGAAGAAATTGATGTAGAAGAGCTAAAAAGCCTAATAGAGGGATTAAATGAGAAACCAATTGAAAATAAGACTTCTAATGAAAACTCAAATATAAAAAGTGAAATAGAAAAGTATACTACAGATTTAACACAATTAGCAAAAGAAAATAGAATTGATCCTGTATTATGTAGAGATGATGAGATAAAACAAGCAATTGATATTTTGTTAAGAAGAAGAAAAAATAATCCTATTTTAGTTGGTGAGGCAGGTGTTGGAAAAACTGCAGTAGTTGAAGGATTAGCTTTAAAAATTGTTAATAATGAAGTTCCTGTTCAATTAAAAGAAGCAAAAATATTATCTTTAGATGTTGGTGCTTTACAAGCTGGAGCAAGTGTAAAAGGAGAGTTTGAGAGAAGATTGCAAGAGGTAATTAATAAATTAAAAGCAAGTAGTGAATTTGTAATTTTATTTATTGATGAAGCTCATACACTAATAGGAGCAGGGGGAAATGAAGGTGGTTCAGATGCTGCAAATTTATTAAAACCTGCACTAGCAAGAGGAGAACTCAAAACAATTGCTGCAACTACATGGTTAGAATATAGAAAATATTTTGAAAAAGATCCCGCTTTATCAAGAAGATTTCAAAAAATAAATCTTTTAGAACCAACAGTTAGTGAAGCTACAACAATTTTAAGAGGAATTGCTAAAAAATATGAAGAAGCACATGATGTTTATATTGAAGATGATGCAATAAAAAGTGCTTCATCTTTATCTGCTAGATATATAACTAGTAGACAACTTCCTGATAAAGCAATTGATGTTTTAGATACTGCTTGTGCAAATGTAAAAATAAGTCAATCAAATATACCTTTTGAATTACAAAAAATTACTACAAAGATATTAGAAAAACAAAGAGAAATAGAGTTCTTACAAAGAGATGATGTAAACAAAATAAAAAATAACAAAGAAAAAATTAAAATTTTAAAAGATGAACTTAAAGTCTATGAAGATGAAGAAAAACTCATTAGAACAAACTGGGAAAAACAAAAAGAAGTTTTAGAACAAATTGAAGAATGTAAAGATAAAAAAGAGAAAAGTAAACTAAAAACCCAACTTAAAAATTTACAAAAAAAGAATATGTATATTTTTAATACTGTTAATAAAGAACAAGTAGCAAAAGTTATATCTTCATGGACAGGAATTCCGTTGGGGAATATGGTTGAAGAGCAAATAAAAACAGTTGTTGAACTTGAAGATAAAATTAAAGACAAAGTTATAGGTCAAGAACAAGCAATATCATATTTAAATAGGTTTTTGCAAATTTCAATTTCTGGATTGAAAAAAGAAGACTCTCCTACAGGGGTATTTTTACTTGTTGGACCTAGTGGAGTTGGTAAAACAGAAACAGCAAAAGCAATAGCTCAACTTATGTATGGAGGAGAAAGATTTATCACCACTATAAATATGACAGAGTTTCAAGAAAAACATACAGTTTCAAGACTTATAGGATCACCTCCTGGTTATGTTGGATATGGTGATGGAGGTCAATTAACTGATCCTGTTAGAGTAAAACCATATTCAGTTATATTGCTAGATGAAATAGAAAAAGCAGATCCTGATATTTTAAATCTTTTCTATCAAATTTTTGACAAAGGTGAAGTAAATGATGGAGAAGGAAGAGTAATTGATTTTAAAAATACTACGATAATTATGACTTCTAATTTAGCAACTAAAGAAATAACAAGTTATTGTCAAAATAATAAAGATAATATTTCATTAGAAGAGCTTTCATCACTTATTACACCTGTACTTAGTGATTATTTAAAACCTGCATTACTTGGAAGAATGAATGTGATCCCATATTTTAACTTAAATGAAGAGGCTTTAATCAAAATTACAAAACAAAAATTTGAAATAACTAAAAAACAATTACTTAAAAAAGAAATTGATTTAGAAATTGATGAAAACCTTATCAAATATATAGTTAGTTTATCAAACAGTATTGATACAGGTGCTAGAAATATTGATTTGATAATTAATACAAAAATTATGCCAAAGTTATCTAAATATTTATTAGATTCATCTATAAATAAGAAGAAAATAAAAAATATCTCTTTAAATTTAGATACAAAGAGTAATGAAATAGTAATTAAATAAAGGAGTGTTTATGATAAAAAGATTAGTTTTTGTTTTTTTTATAGTTTTATTTTCAGGATGTGCAAGTTTTCATGAAACTTATAAACCCTTATATCAAGCTAAACCAGAGATTGAGGATTTAAAATGAAACTAATCCTTGATATAGTTAAACATCCTCAAGAAAAATTATTTAAAAGAAATTTTCAATTTAATAAAACTGGTGGAGTAGTTGGAAGATCTGATGATATTGATAATAAACTAGCTGATTCTAAAAATATTATTTCAAGTAAACATTTTTTAATACATTTTGAAAATAATCAATACTTCATTGAAGATACAAGTACAAATGGTACTTTTTTAAAAAACCCATTTTCAAAACTAGTGAAAAATGAACCTGTAAAAATAAATGATTTAGATATTTTTATAGTAGGAGAGTATGAACTTCAAGCAAGATTTACAACACTTGATTACTCTAATACACAAGAAAAGTTTAATGAAAATAAATTAATTCCAGATGATTTTTTAATTGATGATGAATTAAAAAATTTATCAATGGAAGAAGAAACTTATTCTTCTAGTGTTTTAGATATATTAAAAGAAGAAACAACTTCAAATACAATTGTTGAAACTATTTATGAAGAAGAACAAAAAGTTAGTAAAGATATTTTAGATGATCATATTGATGTTGATACATATATTAAAGATGAAAAAGTAGAAAAAATTTTTAATAAAGAGATTGCTAGTGTAGAAGATGAGTTACAAATATTAGGAAAAAATCTAGGAATAGAGTTTGATAGTTTATCAAAAAAAGAGAGAGAAAATGTCTTAAATGAAATCTCAGATATTGTAATAAATTCATTAGAGGGTCTAAAAAACTCTTTATTTATAAAAGAAAAAATCACTAAAGATTTGAATATTCAAGAAAATATGAAAAGAAAAAATCCAATAAATATGGGATTACTAGCTTTAAATGTAATTGATATAAATGATACTGAAAAAGTTAGCTTGTCAGAAGCAGTAACAAAATCTTTTAAAGAATTAGATACTCATAATGTGGCATTACATAGAACCAGTAAAAATCTAATTAATATCACTGCTTCAAAATTTTCACCAAAAAATTTAGAATATTATTTTGAAAGTAATAATGAAATAAATAGTTTATTGCCTAAAAAATCACAGCTTTGGAATTGTTATTCAAAAATGCTTAATAAAATCGATGAAAATCCAAACCATGGACAAGAATTAATTATGAATGATTTTGTAAATGAATATAAAAATATTTTATATACCATAAAACTTACATCACTATAAGGAAAAACAATGAAACTAAAATTAATTATTTTAACTTTAGCAATACTTATTTTAAGTGGTTGTTCTACTAAACCAACTCATTTAGAATTAGTTGTTACTTCTTCAAAAGATTTAAATCAAGATTTAGATGATATTTCATCTCCTTTGATGCTTACTTTTTATGAATTAAAATCAGCAGAAAAGTTTATAAAGTACGATTATTGGAGTCTTTTAGAAAAATCAGGAAGAAAACTAGGAGATGATTTGATTTCGCAAACAAAGCAAGTAATAACTCCCCAACAAGAGCAAACATATAAAATCTCTTTTGATGAAAAGACAAATTTTCTAGGTGTAATTGGGAATTTTAGAAAATTAAATAAAAATAAACAATGGAAATATGTTATTAATTTAGAAAAAGATGAATATAACTATATAGAGTTAAAAGTAGAAAATTTTAAGTTAGAAAGAGTAGATTAATGGAAAATAAAATAGTATGGAAAGAGGGTCTTTTTATAAGACCTCAACATTTTCAACAAAATGATAGGCACTATAGCTATGAGCTAAGAACTAGAACTATTGAAAGTAGAGCAAATAACTGGGGCTTTTTTAATCTAGATATAGATAAAACCCTTTTAAATACAGGTAAGTTATTAATTAAAAGTGCTAGTGGAATTTTACCTGATGGTACACTTTTTGAACTATCTTCTCAAAATGAAAATGATTTAATTATTGAAATAAAAGCTTCAGATGTTGGTAAATTTATATATTTAACTTTACCTTTATATATTGAAAATAGTGATGAAATACATTTTGAAGAACAAGAAACTCTTTTAACAAGATACAAATCAAAACTAATCAAAGATATTCCAAATATTAATGCAGGAGAAAATAGTTCAAGTGATATATTGATTGCAAAATATAATTTTAAACTTCAATTTGAAGAAGATATTAATCAAGGTCTATTGAAACTTAAAGTTGCAAAAATCGGGAATGTTAGTGCAACACAAAGTGTTAGTCTAGAATCAAGCTTTGAACCTACTTTTTTACATTTAAATTCATGCGAGTCTTTATTGTTAAAAATAAAAGAGTTATCAAGTATGTTAAATTATAGAGCTGAAAAGCTTGCGGAGAAAATAAGTGATACAACACTGCAATCAACGGAATTAGGACATTATTTAATGTTACAGCTATTAAATAAAGCATATGCAAGAATATCATATTATTTATCTCAAGAAAAAACTCATCCTGATGAACTTTTTTTAGAACTTTCATCATTAAGCTCAGAATTAGCAGTGTTTATGAATAAAACAAGAAGAGATATCGAAATAATAAATTATAATCATTATGAACAATACAGTTGTTTTTTAAATCTATTAAGAAAATTGAAAGATATGCTTAGTATGGTTCTTGAACAAAATAGTATTTCTTTAAATATTGAACAGAAGAAATATGGCATATATATAGCTGCTTTAAATGATAAGAAGATTTTAAATGATTCGACTTTTATTTTTGCAGTAAGTGCAAGTATTTCAACAGATAAACTAAAAGAAATCTTAACAACAGGGCTTAAAATAGGAACAATTGAAACTATTAAAAATCTTGTAAACTTTCATTTGGTTGGATTTAAGTTAAAAGCATTAAATACTGCACCAAAAGAGATACCTTACAAAACAAATCATCTTTATTTTAAAATTGAATTAACACAAGAAAATAAAAAAGAGTTAGCAAAGTCTGCTGGATTTGCATTTCATTTATCTACGCAAGTTGATGATATTTCATATGCTTTATGGGCAATTAAAGAGTAAACAATGAGTAATAAGACTATATTAGTTACAGCAGAAGATAATGGTGGTTATATAACAAACTATACTGCTACAGATGTAGAAAAAACATATACTAAACTAAAAAATAAAGCTAGTTATTTTAAAAGAAATAGAAGTTTTAATATTAATGATTTTGAAATTAGTTTTAATCCTTTTATTAGTGCATCTATTCCTATTTTTAATTATATTTATAGTTTAGATGATTCAACTGATTATTTAGAAATAAATAAAGTAAGAGAAAACTTTGTAGATAAAATCAACCATTTTAATGATAAAGCAAATGAATTTGAAATCATTGAAACAGAGATTTTAGTTACAAGATATATATTATGTACTTTTGTTGATGAAATAGTAAATTCTACCCATTTTGGTAAACAACATGATTGGGCAAATAATAGTTTATTAAGTTTATTTCATAATGAAACATATGGGGGAGAGAACTTTTTTCATCTTTTAGATAAATTCTTAAAAACCCCTGCAAAATATATTCATATTCTTGAATTAATGTATGTTTGTTTAGCATTGGGATTTGAGGGTAAATACAGAGTAATGAATAAAGGGAAAATTGAACTAAATATATTAAAAGAGAGCCTTTTTAAGCAAATAATGATAGTACAAGGAAGAGAACCTCTTACTTTTTATACAAAACAAGAGGCCTCAAAACAAAAATTTAGACTTTTTGATAAGCTTTCTTATCCTTTATTGATCTTAATAATTTTTACACTATTAACTATTATATATACCACATTATCTTTTAGTTTAAATTCACAAAATAATGATTTTATGAATATATTGCAAGAAGATATTAAACAGATAAATTTTATAGATAATAAGGATTTGAAATAATGAAAAAAACTATATTTAAAAATCTATATTTTTGGACTATACTAATCTCTTTTATAGTATCACTTTTAATTATTTTTTTGTGGCCATATTTATTTGATAGTTTAAAAAGTTTATCAAGTAGACTTTTAGTTGCATCATCGATTTTTTCTATTACAATAATTTCTATTTTACTTATAATTGTATTTAAAAAACCAGAAACAAAAGAGGTAATTGAGCAAAAAAGAAAAGAAAAAGAGTTAGAAGATGAGTTTAAAAAAATAATAAATGATAAAGTAAATGATTTAAAAACTAAGTTTAAAGAAGCAATAAAGATTATCAAAAAATCTTCACTTTATAAAAATAAAAGAAATGCTAAATATGAACTACCTTGGTATTTAGTATTAGGAGATTCTAAAGAGGGTAAAACCACTCTTATAGAGTCTTCTGGATTGAGTTTTCCTTTAAATATTGATTATCAAAATAAAAGTGTTGTAGAAGAGGGTAGTAGTCAAAAATTTCAATGGTATTTTGCAGAACATTCAATCTTTATTGATGTACCAGGAAATTATATACAACTAAAAGAGAATAAAGAAGATTCTATTGTTTGGAAAAAATTTTTAGAGTTATTTGTTGAAAAAAGATGGAGAAGACCAATAAACGGAATAATTTTGACAATAAGTGTAGAAAAGATTTTAAATTATTCTGAAAAAGAGTTAGAACAATACGCAAAAGATTTAAGAGATAGGTTTGATGAACTTTCAAAAGCTTTTATGTCAAGTATTCCCATATATTTAATTGTGACAAAATGTGATCAAATTTCAGGTTTTAACGAATACTTCAATGATTTAAAAGAAGATGAAAAAGATGAAATATTAGGTATAACACTTAATGAAGATGAAAATATTGAATCAGGATTAATCAAACCAAAACTTGAAGAGTTATTAAAAAGATTAAGTAGCTCTATTTTGACTAAATTACATTATGAATGGGAAGAAAAAAATCGTTCTAAAACTTATCTTTTTACAGATAATTTTTCTCAACTTTTTGATAAAACTACTCTTTTTATTGATATTTGTTTTGCTCAAACAAGATATAGAAAATCTTTAATGTTAAGAGGTTTATACTTTACTAGTGTATCTTGTATAGAGAATCAAAATGCATTAATATCAGAAGAACAATTAGAATATAGTAATACTAATAAAAAAGGTTTTTTTATTTACAAAATATTAAAAAATATTGTTTTTCCTGAGTCTGAAATTTTAAAAATGGATGATAATTATAAGAAAAAATTAAAGCGTAATCAAATAATAGCTTATACCTTAAGCTTTTTATTAATAGTTTTTTCTACGGTATTTATAGTTAATGATTTTATTACACATAACAATACTTTAAAAAAGTTAGAAAAGAGTTACTTAAAATATAAAATACAAAGAAATAAAACTTACAATTCTGATAGTTTTAAAGATATTGCATTAGTTTTGAATAATCTTCAAGAAATAAAACAATTGGATAAAACAAAAGTTGCTAATAATTTTTGGAATTTAATCTTTTATAAAACAGATGATAGAAGAGAGAAACTTGAAACAATATATACAAATGATTTAAAGCAACTTTTATTAAAAAGAGTAGAATTAGATATTCAAACTCAAATAAAAAGAGATTTAAATGATTTTGATTTATCATGGGATAATACTAAAGCTTATGTAATGCTAAAAAGAACTGATAAGTTAGATAAAAAGTTTTTAAGATTATATATGTCTAAAAGATGGAATGAATTATATAAAAGCTATCCAAAGTTACAAAATAGTTTAAACTTTCATTGGGAAAATACTCTTAATGCAGGCTTTAAGCCACAAAAACTAAATGATGATTTATTAAAAGTTGCTAGAAATAGACTAATGAAATTTGGATTAGATGCATTAAGTTATAAAAGTTTAAAAATAAAAATAAAGACTTTAAATTTAAAAGATTTTACTTTTTCTCAAGCTTTAATTGGAAATTTAAATGTTTTCAAAGGAAGCAATTTTAAAATTCCAGGAATGTTTACTAAAGAAGGTCATTCTTTAATGATGAAAGATGGAAAAGCATTGACTAAAGAGGTCTTAGAAAATAATTGGGTATTAGGAAGAACAGAAGAGTTAACTCAAGCTTTTATTGATGCAAATTATAAAAAGATATTAAGTTTATATTATTCAGAGTATAAAGAACAATGGTTAAAAGCATTATCTTCTTTAAGTATTCCCAAAAAAGAAAGAATAACAGAACTTAATAATCAATTGTCAACTTTTAGTTCAGCAGATTCTCCTATATACTCTATAATTCTTGCATTAAAAGATAATACAGATATCTACACTCCTACTGAAATGCTAAAATTAAAAGCAAGTTCTAATGGGAATGTTACAAGAGCCGTTGCTGCAACAGTAGCTCCAGGACAAATTGGCAGAGCAGTTGCAAAAAATGCTTTAGATAACAATAAAGATTCAAGATTAATTGATAACAGAAGTATTAAAAACTTAAGAGAGTTCTTTAAACCTTATCATCAATTATTAGATAAAAATGAACAAGCTTTAGGACTACTTCAATCAGCTACTAAAAAACTAAACAGTGTTTACAAAACAATGGTATCTTTGGATAGCTCAGTAAACTCATCTTTTGAATCTTTTAGATTAGTAAAAGATAGAATAGAAGGAAGAATTGAACCTTTTGTAGTCTCTTATAATACATTACCAATTCATATAAAAAAATGGTATTTACAGCTTTTACAAAATAATTGGTTTTTTATTTTAAAAGAAGCAAAAGTATATCTAAATAGAAAATACAAAGAAGAGTTGTTTTTATTTTATGAAGAAAAAATAAAAAATAAGTATCCTGTATCAAATACAAAAAATGATTATATTAGGCTTGAAGATTTTAATGATTTTTTCAAAAAAGATGGAGTTATTGATAACTTTTATAAAAATTATATTTCACTTTTTATAAAAATAAATAAACTAAATAATAGTTATTCAATTAATAATCTTGATGGAGCCTCTTTAAATATAAATAAAGTATTTATAGACTCTCTTATAAAATCTTTTAAAATCAAAAAAAGTTTTTTTAGAAATAGTGGTTCTTTAGGTTTTATTTTAAGTATTAAGCCTTATGTTTTAGGTGGGAATTTATCTACGATGCAGTTAACATATAATGATGATATTTTATATTATGAACATGGTCCAATAAAAAATAAAAATCTTATCTGGCCTCCAAATAGTTTAAATAGTGTTGTAAAGTTTGAATTATTTGATTTAAATTCACAACCAGTAGTTAGTAAATATTTAGATAATGATTGGGCAATCTTTCAAATTTTTGAAAAGTTTAAAATCAAAAAAGATTCTAATGATTCTGTTATTATTAAATATGAAGATAAAAAATATACAGGTTCTTTTTATCTAAAAGGTGAAACTAGTCAAGCATTTACTAAATATAATTATTTAAAAACATTTAAATTACCAAAGAGCTTATAATATGTTTGAAAGTGTTTATTTTACTCACCCTGGATATGTAAGAGAATCAAATGAAGACTCATTTTTTATTGATGATAAAAATTGTATATGGATAGTTTGTGATGGAATGGGAGGTCATAATGATGGTAGTTTTGCAAGTCATTTAATTACGGATTTATTTGAAGAGTTAGTTTTAACTAACTCTTTTAGCCAAAATGTTGAGATTATTCAAAATCAATTACTTAAAGCTCATCAGCTTTTACAAAAACAAATAAGAAAAAACAATACTACTATAGGAACAACTGTTGTACTTTTGTATATTTATGAAAATAGGGCAGTTTGTTTTCATTGTGGAGATAGTAGATGTTATAGTTATACAAATAGTTTAAAATGCCATACAAAAGATCATAGTAAACTTTTAAATGGTAAAAAAGTACTAACTTCTGCAATTAGTGCACCAAGTAAAAGTTTTATACTTGAAAAAAGTTCTTTTTATATTGATGAAATAAATCGTTTTTTATTATGTTCTGATGGTCTTTATGATTTTATTAGTGAAGATACAATTTCATATTTTATGAAACAAAAAGAAATAAAAAAAAGTATGGATATATTAATTTCAAATATCTTAAAAACAAATGCTCAAGATAATATAACAGCTATTATAATAAACAAGGTATTTAAATCATGAATACTCTTTTAAAAAACATCAAAAAAACATCAAAGAAACAAAATTTTCAAATAAAAAACATATTCAATAAAAGGTATATGATAAAAGATAAAATAGCACAAGGTGGTTTATGTGATGTTTTTTTAGTAGAAGATATATATGATCTTCATTTTAATACAAACTCAAATATTGTTATAAAACTTCCAAATGAAACTACTATTAAAAATAAAGATATTTCATCATTACTTTTTAGTGAATATAAATTTTTAAGAGAATTAAATCATCCAAATATTGTAAAAGTATATGATTTTGGAATTGATAAAAAAACTAAAATTCCTTATTTGATTTTAGAGTATATTGAAGGAAAGTTATTAAATGATATTTCAATTTTTAATATGAATAAAAGTTTAAAAATAGATATTTTTAAAACACTTTTAAACACAGTTAAATATATACATTCAAAAAATATAATACATGCTGATATTAATCCTTCAAATATAATAATCGATAATAACAATAAGATAACATTGATTGATTTTGGAATTTCTTTGAGTTGTAATAGTGATTCAATTCACTTAGACTATAATAAAGTAAAAGCATATAATCCAAAATATAGTGCACCAGAAATTATAAA
>ERZ1673961.155-NODE-155-length-35048-cov-5.578401_pt1 | contig 35048 bp, 30 predicted proteins | sample MGYA00580189_ERZ1673961 | MGnify/ENA primary metagenome ERZ1673961 (study PRJEB41334, sample SAMN05608105) | rock metagenome | biome: terrestrial subsurface; feature: shale formation; material: shale | place: USA: Pennsylvania ... | reverse complement strand
CGTCGCTACCGCGCAAAAAGGCATCGGAGCACGTACCATCCAACACATTAAACGCCGATTCCGCATCGCCAACATGACGCTGGGCCATGGCGTCATCATTCAGCGGCGGCACGTTGCCCGCGACCACATAAGCCACCTCACCGTGGCGGTCGGCCACCACCAACTGGCACAAAATCCCCCGCTGCGATTCGATGGCCGCAACAAAGTCCCGGGTCGACGTGGTTTTCGCCGCCGCCAGAAACTGATCCAGCCCGCGCGCATTCTGCTCTCCGGGGTTGGTGATGGCATACCAACCTTGCGGTTTACCCGCGCGATGCGGCAGGTGATAGAGCACCCCGAGTTCTGATTCAAGATACTCATAATGGCGTGTCGCGATTTCGCCTGACGCTTCTAACACCTCGACCGCCACGGCGCGAATCGATAATGGACGGTTTTCGCCATCGACTCGATAGCTCAGTGTATTGCCTGACGTGTGAATCGCCATTTTCTGCAACACAAACGGCGTCACCGATGCCGCATCTAAAATGCTCCACGCCACGTCTGCGTTATAGCCGGTCATCGGGAGCGGGAAACCAAGAAATGACGTGCCTGCAACGTCTAGCTCGCCGGGAATAGTCAAATGGTACTGATGCATGTAAATGCGTTGCTGATGCGGCGTTCTTTTCCAGGCCGAATGGGGGTTGCCAAGCAAGATCGCACGCTCTCCGGCGACAACATCGCCACCAAATGCCCAGGCGTTACTACCAAAGCCACCCTCCACTTCAACCGGTGTCGCATGCGGTGAATCGACCGTGTCAGGTGCGGATTCCGAGCGCCATTGCTGCGCCGACGAAATAAGGTGCGGGCCAATTTCCACCAGCTCTTTCATGATGCCAAAGCGCATCGCGGCCCTCACCACGTCTTGTTCGGTAAAGGTCACCAGCGGCTCATCGGCGCGCCAACGCTCTTTCTCGTCTGCCGGCATCTGATCCACATAGTGATTCAATCCGCGCACGTAGCCTTGCACGTACTCACGCGTTTGCGTGCCGAGCTTTGCCAGTTCATTTTCAACCCACTCAGGCGGCAGACGTAAACGAAACATCAGATCGGAATTCAGGTTGGTGGTTTTGAGAAAACCAATGGTGGAGAAGCGCTCCGCACCATAATGTTTTGAGCGCTCACCCCGCAAGGTGATCACCTGACCGGATAGCTCACACAAGCGGTCGCGCGCATGCACGTAACCGTAACCAAAACCCAAACTGACGTAATTCTGCGCTTCGATGTGCGGAACATCATGATCCGTCCAACGAATATTAACCTGATCCCATTCGTGTTGATTCATACCGTTAAAGCCTGCCTGTCGTATCGCATTGTCTTAGAAAACTTAACGATAATGATAACACATATCATTTGCATAAAATCCCCTATGCAGATCAACTTTAGGTGCTTTGTTGAGTACGCTTTTCAGTGAGAAACGGTGCGAGAGGGACAGTCAGTGACTTACACAACCCGAATGGTCAAATAATCGTGCTGTGCAGTACCTCTCGATAACGCAACGCAATACCCGATAGACTGCCAATCATTATTGAGAGTGTTCACAAAAGCTTCATAAATAAACAACAATGATAAAAATAGCTCTGATTGACGACCATACCATCGTACGTTCCGGATTCGCTCAGTTACTGAATCTGGAGCAAGACATTGCTGTTGCTGGCGAATTTGACAGCGCTAGTGACGCCTTTCGCGGATTAACCCAAACGCCTGTGGATGTGGCGGTCATCGACATCTCGATGCCGGACGAAAATGGCTTGAGCCTGTTAGAAAGGCTTCGCCAACGCGATCCGGCGTTCAAAGCCATCATTCTCAGCATCTACGATTCCGCCTCTTTTGTTAAGAAGGCGCTCGATGCTGGCGCTCAAGGCTATCTGTCTAAACGGTGTGGCCCGAGTGAACTGGCGAGCGCCATTCGCACCGTGGCGGCAGGCAAGCGCTATTTGTGTGCCGATGCGCTGGTCAATCTCAGCAACCCGGACATCAACAATGTGCTGGTCGATCTGACCAAACGCGAGTTGGAAGTGTTTGACCAGCTGATACAAGGCAAAGAGGTCAAAGAGATTGCGCAGGCGCTGTTTCTCAGCCACAAAACGGTACATGTGCACCGCGCAAACATCCTCAGCAAACTCAACCTGACCAATAATGTCGATCTGATTCGTTTTGCCATACAGCACCATCTGTTAGCGGAAGGCTAAGTATGCCGGGACTCATGTTTACGCTGACCTTCAGCTTTCTGCTCTACAGCATCAGCCAGTTCAGTTTGTGGAACATCAGCCAATATCTGAGTCAGGCCCCACTGCACGCGTATCTCTTATTTCCCACGGGCCTGAGATTAGCGGTTTATCTGCTGGTGAAGCCCGCTTACCTCTGGGTACTGATCCTCAGCGATCTGCTACTGGCGGGTGCGATTCTGGTGTATCTGCCCACCGAGGCGGATTCGGTGTTGTTGCTGATGCCGTTTGTCGCCTGGTTTGCGACCTCTTTTGCCCGCAAGCGCTGGCAACACCTCACTCTCTATTGGCAAAAACTGCTGTTGATTGTCGCGCTGGTCATCGTGCACAGCGCAGCCACCGGACTGACGTTCGTGCTGCTCGGTAAGCCACTTCGCATCAACGCCGACACCATCACCGCCGTCACGGTCGCATCGCTGACCGGCGGAATCGTGTTGACGCCGTTTCTCTATCTGGTTGCTGACTACCTGCGCCATCAGACCTGGTCGCCCCTGACACCGCAACTCATCCATCAGGATGTAAAACTGAAGCCGAAAATGCTGGTCTGGAGCCTGTTTTTCTTCGCCTTAGGGTTGCTGGCTGAACTGACTCTGCTGGACCAAATGAAGCCATTTGCGCTGCTGATCATCATGTTGCCAACCATATTCATGGCCTACCGCTATGGCTGGCAAGGAGGGGTACTGGCGAGCAGCTTGAACTGCATCCTGCTCGCCACTGCACGTCAGATCAGCGGCTCATTTGACTCCGATCAGGAGCTGCTGATTTTCATGTCCAGCCAGGCGTTGGTTGGTCTGGGACTCGGGATCGCAATCAGTCGTCAGCATCAGTTGGCGCTACTGGTGCAGAAGGTCAACCTCCGGCTGGCACGGGAACTGGAAGAAAAGCAGAACCTGGCGCGCCAACTGGTTTCCGTCGAGGAACAAATTCGCAAATCGGTAGCCAGAGAACTGCACGATGAAATCGGTCAGAACATCACAGCGATACAGATCCAATCCATGCTGGCGCAGCGGCTGGCCGAAGATGAACAGGCCCGGAACGCCGCCGCAAGTATTCAGTCTCTGGCGATGCGAATCCACCATTCCACCCGCCAACTGTTAAAGCAGTTGCGACCCCATATCCTTGATGAGCTTGGGCTGGAACATGCCATTCGTCAGTTGATCCAAGAGATGCGTTTCAGCGAACAAGGCATTCAGGTTGGCCTCAATATGGGTGTGGATCCGCAAAAACTTGACGATACCACCAGCGTGACGCTGTTTCGCATCGTGCAGGAGCTGCTCAACAACGTCTCCAAACACGCCAAAGCACGCACTGTTAATATCAGCCTGTTCCCCGGCAGCGATATGGTATTGGAAGTGAAAGACGACGGCGTTGGCCTGCCGGCGGACTGGCGCATTCGTGGTCAGGGTCTGAAAGGATTGGCTGAGCGGGTATCCGCGCTGGGTGGCAGTCTCAACGTCACCACGCCATCTTCGCCTACAGGCGGTACGCGCATAATTGTTAACCTGCCCACAAAATCATCACCTACTGACTAAAAACTAGGAATATTTCCTAGATGAATACAACTCCTTCTCATGTTTTTCCTGCTCCTTCTCTCTAGGATCAGATTCAACAAGGACAAACAAGCATGAAGATTGTGCCGACACTCAACAACAGCACAAACATGGACACCAATCAGGCTTACCGCTACTGGCGCATTCAATTGATGGTTTCCATGTATGTCGGATACGCCGTCTTTTACCTGACCCGTAAAAGCTTCAACTTCGCGCTGCCGGGCATGCTGACCGATTTAGGCCTCGACTATTCCGATCTTGGTCTGTTAGGCACCCTGTTTTACCTCACTTACGGCGTCTCCAAGTTTGTGTCCGGGCTGATGATAGACCATTCGCGCTCACGCTACTTTATGGGGCTGGGTTTGCTGGCTACCGGCATCGTCAATATCGCCTTTGGCTTCAGTTCATCCTTGCTGGCATTTACGTTGCTGTGGACAGTCAACGCGTTCTTTCAGGGTTGGGGCTGGCCAGCCTGTGCCAAGATCCTGACCAGTTGGTACTCGCGCAGTGAGCGGGGCTTCTGGTGGTCCATCTGGAATACCTGCCACAACTTGAGTGGCGCGCTGATCCCGGTTGCGATTGGCTTTATCAGCCTGAATTTTGGCTGGCGTTACGGGTTTATCGTGCCCGGCTGTGTGGCGGTACTGGTTGGCATCTGGCTCTGCTATCGCATTCAGGAAAAGCCGACTGAAATGGGATTGCCCTCGGTCGGACAATGGCGCAACGACGCACTAGAACTCGAACATGAAAAGGAAGGGCAAGGCCTGCCCTTTAATGCTGCGGTCTATCGCTATGTACTGACCAATCGCTACATCTGGCTGCTGTGTGGATCTTATCTGCTGGTGTATGTCGTGCGCATCGCGATTAACGATTGGGGCGCACTGTATCTGGTTGAGCGCCATTCCTTTGATGTGCTGAGCGCCAACAGCGCCGTTTCGATGTTTGAAGTAGGCGGATTTCTGGGCTCACTGTTTGGCGGCTGGGGTTCGGACCGATATTTTCATGGTAACCGTGCGCCAATGAATCTGATTTTTGCATTAGGCATTTTTGCTTCGGTCGCGGCGCTGTGGCTGACCCCCGTCGACCACATTGGCTTTCTGGCCGGATGTTTTTTCTGTATCGGCTTTTTCGTCTTCGGCCCACAAATGATGATCGGCATGGCCGCTGCCGAATGTGCCAGAAAAGACCTGGCAGGCACCGCCACCGGATTTATCGGCTTGTTCAGTTATCTGGGCGCCGCACTGGCGAGTTACCCGATGTCTCTGGCTATCGAGCATTGGGGCTGGGAAGGCTTTTTCTGTTTGATTACCGCGGCAGCAGCCGTGATCAGTTTGCAACTGCTGCCGTTTATAAAAGCTCAGCAACCGAATTCGGACGATGAGCTACCAATATGATGAAAACTCTACCATCCAACAACGTGACAATGCTTCGCTTGGTGACCTGATTGGCGTTTTTGCCTGACCGGGGATTCTGGCAGGCATAAACAAGAGGGAAAACCCAATGATTGTTAACGCAAAACGTACGCTGCTCACACTAAGTATCCTCGGGTCGGTAATGGCTGCGCCCGCTGCTCAGGCGGCCGGGCGTCTGGTTGTCTACTGCAGCGCCACCAACGCCATGTGTGAAGCTGAAACCAAAGCGTTTGCCGACAAATATGATGTGAAAACATCCTTTGTTCGCAACGGCTCAGGCAGCACGCTGGCTAAAATCGATGCTGAGAAAAATAACCCGCGTGCCGATGTCTGGTACGGCGGCACACTCGACCCTCAATCTCAAGCGGGTGAAATGGACTTGCTGCAAGCCTATCAGTCTCCTCAGCTTGATAACATCATGACCAACTTCCGCGATCCAGCCAAACGCAAAGGTAACTACTCGTCCGCCGTCTACATGGGCATTCTGGGCTTTGGTGTCAACACCGAGCGTCTGGCTCAGAAAGGCATTCCGGTTCCTCGCTGCTGGAGCGATCTGACCAAACCGGAGTATCAGGGCGAAATTCAGATTGCTGATCCACAAAGTTCGGGCACAGCCTACACAGCGCTGGCCACCTTCATTCAGCTTTGGGATGAGCCAACGGCCTTTGAATACTTCAAACAACTCGACAAAAACGTCTCTCAATACACCAAATCAGGCGTGACTCCGTCACGTAACTCTGCGCGCGGCGAAATCGCCATCGGCATTGGCTTCCTTCACGACTATTCGCTAGAGCAAGCCAAAGGTGCGCCACTGGAGCTGATTTCTCCTTGTGAAGGCACTGGCTACGAAATTGGCGGTGTGAGCATTATCAAAGGTGCCCGTAACCTGGACAATGCCAAACTGTTCGTTGACTGGGTGCTATCGAAAGAAGGTCAGGAACTGGCATGGCAACAAGGCGAATCGTTCCAAATCCTGACCAACACCTTGGCAGAGCAATCGCCGAATGCCCTCAATCCGAAAGACCTCAAACTCATTAATTACGACATGGAAACCTACGGTTCTTCCGATGAGCGTAAGCGTTTGATCACCAAATGGGTGAACGACGTCAAGATGGGCAACTAATCCATCAGTTCTTTCTGACCGTCCTCTGACGGCTTTCATCACCTGACACTCAGTCTGCTGGTTCTGGCGGGCAGGCTGAGTGCAGCTCAAAAAAAGGTTCCAACATGAACGAGCGAATTCAGGCTTTGAACCTCACGACCAGCCAGCCACGGCGCATCGATGCCGTTTTTTACTGGCTTGGCGTGATGGTGTTTAGCTTTATCCTTCTGCCATCCTTTGCTTTGGACTATGGTCTGTTTGAATCGACCGCAGACGAGTTTTACGACGCGATGGGCTGGAGCTCTGTCAATATTTCCTGGCTCTGGTTCAGCCTGCCTCTGCTTCTGATTGTTCGCCCACTGCAACCCGCAGGACGTCAGCACAAAGTCCGCCATTACCTGGATATTGGTTATTCCGCGCTGTGCATGCTGGTGATACTGATCAGCTCCTGGCTGACGCATCAGGGTTTGGGTTATTCCACCATCTTGCTGTTTATTGCGCTTGGCGCTGTCATGACCACGGCTTTCGCCCGCCTTGAATATTTGGGCGGCGACCATTTTGTGATTGGGTCGCTCATCAGCATTATTTTGCTGATTGCCATTTTCATTATTTTTCCAAGCATCGCGATTTTTCTGCCGATGTTCAAAGATGAGATGGGCCAATGGACCACGTGGCAATTTATGGAGATTCTCTCGCAATCTCATACCCTGTCGGTGATCCGCAACTCCATCGTTCTGGGCATTGCGGTGGGGGTGGGTGCCACGTTCTTTGGTTTGATCTTCGCCATTTATACCACGCGCATCGCCAAACGGTCGGCGTTTATTGCCCGCGTGTTTTCCATTCTGCCCATCGTGACCCCGCCGTTCATCGTCGGACTCGGCGTGACCTTAATGCTGGGTCGCTCTGGTTACATCACTGAATTGATGGTGGACTGGTTCGGGCTGCAAAAAACCAACTGGTTATATGGTTTTACCGGCATTTGGCTGGCTCAGGTTCTCGCGTTTGCACCAATGTCGTTCATGATTCTGGATGGCGCCCTCAAATCCCTCCATCCGTCACTGGAAGAGGCGTCTTACACGCTGAAAGCCAACCGCTATCAGACGTTCTTTGGCATCATTATTCCGCTCTTGAAACCGGCGCTCGCTAACTCGTTCCTGATTATTTTCGTGCAGTCGCTGGCCGATTTCAGTAACCCGTTGGTGCTGGGCGGAAGCTTTGACGTTCTGGCGACCCAAATCTACTTCTACATCGCCGGCGCACAGCTCGATTATGCCTCTGCCAGTACGCTGGGTTCTGTCTTGCTGCTGTTCTCTCTGGCCATCTTTGTCATCCAGTATCTGTGGATTGGGCAACGTTCCTACGTCACGATTTCCGGCAAAGCCTATCGTGGCGACGTGCAGGATATGCCAGCATCACTCAAACTGGGCGTCACCTTGACGTTGTATGTCTGGATGGTGTTTAACGTGCTTCTGTACGGCAGCATCTTCTTTGGTAGTTTCACCGTGAACTGGGGGGTGGATTACACGCTCACACTGCAAAACTACCTCAACCTGTTTGGCAATGGCATGTCTGATGGTGCCTGGCCGTCACTCATCACGACCATGATTTACGCGGGTGTCGCGGCGCCAATCACCGCCCTGTTCGGCTTGCTGATTGCGTATGTAGTGGTTCGTCAGCAGTTCTACGGTAAAAAGGTCATCGAATTCTCAACCATGCTCTGCTTTGCCGTTCCGGGCACCGTGGCGGGGGTGTCGTATATTCTGGCGTTTAACGATGCGCCTATTTACCTGACGGGCACCGCGGCAATTGTGGTGATCTCGATGGTGATGCGTAACGTGCCGGTGGGCATTCGCTCCGGTATCGCCGGACTTGGTCAGCTCGATAAATCACTTGATGAAGCGTCATTGAGCCTGCGCGCCAGTTCCCTGCAAACCATTCGTCACATCATCCTGCCACTGCTGCGCCCGGCGATTCTGTCGACACTGGTCTACAGCTTTGTGCGTGCGATGACGACGGTAAGCGCGATTATCTTTCTGGTTACCCCGGAAACCCGTGTTGCCACGTCGTACATACTGAACCGCGTCGAAGACGGTGAATACGGGATTGCCATTGCGTATGGCTCTGTCCTGATTGTGGTGATGTTAGCCATCATTCTGTTGTTTGATTTATTGGTCGGTGAAGCTCGTATTTCCCGCTCCAAAGCCACCAACCAAGATTCCTAGGAGACGTCACCATGGAAAAACAAAACTTCGTTGTACTGAAAAACATCTGCAAGCGATTCGGTAACAATACCGTGATCGGTCATCTGGATTTGGAAATTAAGAAAGGCAGCCTGGTGACCCTGCTCGGTCCGTCGGGTTGCGGTAAAACAACTGTGCTGCGTTTGGTGGCCGGACTGGAAAAACCCACCAGCGGCCAAATCTTTATCGACGGTGAAGATGTGACGGAACGTTCCATTCAGCAGCGCGACATCTGTATGGTGTTTCAGTCGTACGCCCTTTTCCCGCATATGTCCTTGTATGAGAACGTGGCATATGGGCTAAAAATGCTCAAACTCCCGACCGAAGAAATTCGCCAGCGGGTCGATGAAGCGTTGAAAATCGTCGACTTGGAAGGCATGGGTGAACGCTTTGTCGATCAGATCTCCGGTGGCCAGCAGCAACGCGTTGCCCTCGCCCGGGCTCTGGTACTCAAACCCAAAGTGCTGTTATTCGACGAACCCTTAAGTAACCTGGACGCCAACCTGCGCCGCAGCATGCGTGAAACCATTCGCGAGTTGCAACAACGTTTCGACATTACCTCGTTGTATGTCACGCACGATCAGGCTGAAGCCTTTGCGGTATCGGATACGGTGATCGTGATGAAAAGCGGAGAGATTATGCAGATTGGCTCACCGCAAGAGCTCTACAAGTCGCCGAAATCGATGTTTATGGCGAACTTTATGGGTGAAGCGAATCTGTTTCAGGGCCATTTCGACGGTGAACGTATTCACATTCATGGTTACGCGATCGATGCCGACCCAGAGGCGACGCAAGGCAAAGCGAAGGGAGAATATCAGATTGGTGTTCGCCCGGAAGCCATTACCCTGAGTACGCAGGGCGAAAACAGCCAGGCATGTGAGGTACTCAAATACGCGTATATGGGTTCAATGTATGAAGTCACAGTCAAATGGCACGATCAGGAGCTGCTGCTGCAACTCAACTCAGCCCAATTTCGCCAGGAGCTGACCAAACACGCTTATCTCGAGTTCAACCCGAGAGGGCTGTTCTTGCTCCCTGCCGACGAGGCCTAGTTCATTTTCGGTAAATCAGACTAACCCCACCTCGGTGGGGTTTCTTGTTTCTATCACTCAGTGGAGAAAACATTCTGATTTAAAGCCACCAGTGAGTAGTAATACTCAAACTGTCCCTCGAATCCAAAGCGACTCACACCTTACTCTCAAAACGAAGTGATAGTAGCGACACATTTCTCGTTGAAGCAGGTATACAATATGCTCACCAATGGAGCGCCAGAAACGAAAAAGCCCCAGCAGAAACTGCTGAGGCTTAGAATAAATGGCACGCCCTGTAGGATTCGAACCTACGACCACATCCTTAGAAGGGACGTGCTCTATCCAGCTGAGCTAAGGGCGCGCTACAGGGAGAGGATTATACGAGTTAGAGAGGGTAAATCAACGGCTTTGTCTAACATTATGTTTCAAATGACCAAAATTTTGTCACTCAGACAATAAGTGCTGAAAAACAGAACAAAGCAAACGTTTGCTTATAGATGTTCTTCAAAATATCTGCGACAATGCGCGCAAAAATTTTCACTACGAATGTGTAAGGAAAGTCATGACTGCTCAAAATATTGATGGAACACTCATTTCTCAGACAGTACGTTCCGAGGTTGCGGCCCGTGTTAAGGCTCGCACTCAAGCAGGGCTGCGCGCACCGGGTCTGGCTGTGGTTTTAGTGGGTGAAGACCCGGCTTCTCAGGTCTACGTGGGCAGTAAACGCCGCGCTTGTGAAGAAGTGGGATTTGTTTCTAAGTCGTTTGACTTACCGGCAACCGCCACCGAAAACGAACTGTTGGCTCTGGTTGATCAACTGAATAACGATCCGGAAATCGACGGCATTCTGGTTCAGCTGCCTCTGCCTGCCGGCATTGACTCCACTCAGGTGCTGGAACGCATCGTTCCGGAAAAAGACGTCGATGGTTTCCATCCTTACAACGTCGGTCGTTTGGCTCAGCGCATTCCTAAGCTGCGCTCTTGCACGCCAAAAGGCATCATCACGCTGTTGGATCGCTACAACATTCCGCTGCGCGGCAAACACGCGGTCATCGTGGGTGCTTCAAACATTGTCGGTCGCCCAATGACACTGGAACTGCTGCTGGCTGGCTGTACGACGACAACTTGTCACCGCTTTACCAAAGATCTGGAACATCACGTCCGTCAGGCTGACGTACTGGTGGTTGCGGTCGGTAAGCCGAATTTCATTCCGGGCGCGTGGATCAAAGAAGGCGCGATCGTGGTCGATGTCGGTATCAACCGTCTCGACACTGGTAAACTGGTTGGCGATGTGGAATACGATGTAGCTCGTACTCGCGCCAGCTTCATTACGCCGGTTCCGGGTGGTGTTGGCCCAATGACCGTTGCCAGCCTGATTGAAAACACCATGCTGGCCTGCGAGCAGTACCACACCAATAAGTGATGCTGTTTAGCAAGTTCCAAAAGCAAAAACCCCAGCCTAGGCTGGGGTTCTTTTTAGCTTAAGAAAGCACTTACAGTGACAGAATCACGCCGGCAATCGAAGCGCTCATCAGGTTCGCCAGAACGCCAGCGGCGATCGCGCGAAAACCGTATTTGGAGATGAAGCTACGACGCTCAGGGACCAGGCTACCCAAACCACCAATCAGAATTGCCATGCTGGAGATATTGGCAAAGCCACACAGCGCGAAGGTTACGATAGCCTGCGAATGTGCGCTCAGCTGCGATTTCACATCCATCAATTGGATAAAGGCGACAAACTCGTTCACCACGATCTTGTTACCGATCAGCGAACCTGCCGTGATGGCTTCGTTCCATGGAATACCAATCAGCCAAGCCAGTGGTGCGAACAGATAGCCCAGAATCAGTTGGAAACTCAGTTCGATACCAAACAGTCCGCCAACCCAGCCCAACATGCCGTTCAGCAGCGCAATCACACTGACAAACGCCAGCAAAGTCCCGCCCACCGCTACGGCAATACGCACACCGGACATCGCACCGTCAGCTACGGCTTCCACCACGTTAGTCGCTTGCGGCAGATCCAGTTCGTGCGATTCAACCTGAACGTCGACCGTGTCCTGCTCTGGTACCAGCAGTTTGGCCATCAGCAAACCCGCTGGCGCAGACATAAACGCGGCCGCAATCAGATAGCTCAAATCCACACCCAGCGATGCATAGCCCACCAGCGTGCCACCCGCAACCGATGCCAAACCACAGGTCATCACTGCGAAGAATTGCGAATCGCTCATTTGCTTCAGGTAAGGTTTTACCACCAGCGGCGCTTCGACCATGCCGACGAAAATGTTCGCAGTCGCTGACAGTGACTCAGCACGGCCAGTACCCAGCAGTTTCTGAATGCCGCCGCCAATCAGATTGATCACTTTCGGCATCAGGCCGATGTGGTACAAACCGGAGATCAGCGCCGAGAAGAAAATGATGATACCCAGCACGTTTACGGCAAACACAAAACCAACACTGCCGGTTGCAATGCCGCCAAAGATAAATGCAATGCCTTCCTGACCATAGTTGATCAGCTTCGACACACTTTCGGTCACCGCATGCAGCACTTCTTTACCCGCGGGTACGTACAGCACCAACAACGCAAAAATCACTTGCAGAGCAAACGCCAGCGCCACTGTGCGCAGCTGAATATTTTTTCTATCTGTAGAAAGTAACCAGGCAATGACCAGAATTGCCACAACACCAATAAGAGAAGACATAACGCCATCCAAATAAAAGGGGAACAGGAAAGGCGTCGGATTGTATAGCAGGAAAACGTGTGCGCAACTCGGGTTTGTTAATCAGCTGTGTTCAGAAACGCAATCCATTCCACGTTACTCATAACCCATTGATTTAAGGCTGACTAAACGTTTGCTATTGAGTTGTTTTTCCAAATGGAAAAAATGTTTTGAAAACGAGAAACAATCCATCACAAAGATGGCAGGCGAACATAAGGTTCCAGTTGGGTATCCCAGTAACACGGTTCACCAATTTTCTGTTTGAGAAACTCGATCACGGCCGAGGTTTTTTTAGGCAGATGTTGGCGACTCGGATAAACGGCATAGAAAGGCATATTCTGGCTGGCCTGCCAGTCCGGCAGCAGTTGAATAAGTTTGCCACTGCGAAATTCATCGCGGATCAGATAGGTGGCCAGATACGCAATCCCCCACCCTGACACTGCGGCATCACGCACCGCTTCAGCCAAGTCGACCGAATAGTTGCCGGAGACTTTGATGCTCAGTTGCTGCTCACGGTTACGGAACGCCCAGCGCGTGTAGTCTCGATCCCAGCTGCGATAGATGAGGCAGTTGTGATCCAACAGATCGTTCGGTGTCTGCGGTGTGGAGTGATGCAACAGATAATCCGGGGAGGCGGCCACCACAAACTTGCAATCCGCGAGGCGCTGGGCAATATAGCCTTCCGGCAGATGTTCGTTACTGGTGATCCACAAATCGAGCCCTTCGCTCAGCATATCGATTTTGTAGTCGAACAGATGTACTTCGACCTGCAAGTTCGGATACTGCTGACGCAGCTCTTCAAGCGCGGGCAATACATGCAGCGAGCCAAAGGATTGCGACAACCCCAGACGCAGCAGGCCAGAGACTTCCTCACGCTGGTTAATCAGCTCATTATCGGCATCGCTGACCAAATCAACCAACTGCTCACAATGGCGATAGAACGACTCACCAGCTTCCGTCACCGTAAAACTGCGCGTGGTGCGCTGAACCAGCTTGATGCCCACCGAGGCTTCGAGTTGCGCCAGCTGTTTACTGACGTGCGACACCGACACGCCTAAATTGCGCGCAGCGGCGGTAAAGCTCTGATGTTTGATCAGCGCAGCGAACATCACCATCTGACTGGCCCGGTCTGCTAACACAGCAACTCCTGATTTGGCTTAGTACACCGCAAATTAATCCTCTTGCAGTGTGGGGGGATATAATTAAGGGCTCTGCAGAGCCCTTAGTGGTTAAAATTTGATTCGGTCGGCTAAGTGACTGACCGCGAGCGCAAAGTAATACGAGCGGTTCCACTTCATCAGTACATTGTAGTTGTTGTACACCAGATAAATACGGCCACTTTCGTCGTCCGGCATGATCAACCAGGCTTTGATGTCGTCATCCAGCTTGGGCAGCGGTTTACCGTCGTAGCGGGTAACACCGAGTTTGCTCCACTCTTGCAGGAACTTGCCTTTCTCGGCCTGGCGACCTTCCAGCGCGTGATCAAACCCTCTCGGGATTTTCACCTGGCGTCCCCAGGTGTACTTGTCATCCCACCCGGACTGGCTCAGATAGTTGGCCGTGGAAGCAAACACATCTTCTTTGCTACCCCAAATGTCTTTCTTGCCATCGCCATTACCATCGGCGGCGAACGCCAAAAAGGAACTTGGCATAAACTGGCACTGACCCATCGCACCAGCCCATGAACCTTTCATTTCATCGGCTTTGATGTGGCCCTGCTGCAGAATTTGTAGTGCGGCCATGGTTTCCTTACGGAAAAATTCTTCACGGCGACCTTCGTAGGCCATGGTCGACAACGCATCAATCACGCTGTAACGACCCATGTGCGCGCCAAAGTTACTTTCCACGCCCCATAACGCCACAATAAAGCGTGGCTGCACGCCGTACTCTTTGCCGATGCGTTGCAGTTCATCGTAATGCTTTTCGTACAGTGCCTGCGCCTGGTTCACTTTCCACTCAGGCACAGCACGCGGAATGTATTCATCCAGAGTGAGCTTTTTCTCTGGCTGATTGCGATCCGCCACCACGGCACGAGGTTTGTACTCCACATCGGAAAAGGCATCGGTCAGCACTTGTTCAGAAATCCCTTCCTGACGCGCTTGTTGTTTGAGGCCTTCCACGTACTGTTCGAAGCTGATTTCATTCGCCAGAACTGGCGTTGAAAGAGTTAATCCCAGAATAACTGACAATAATTTTTTCAAGATGCCCTCCCCGAGTCATCCCGCTCAGGATTTGCGCTGAGCTTTTTCTTCTTTGTATTTCTCTAACAGATTCTCTGGAGGCGGCGGCAATTGCAAGAAGAAACCCTGTTCTTCCAGCGACGCTTTGACGTTATCCACATTAACCTGCGCTAACTGACGCTTTTCCAGATTCACCAGCATAACGAACACAGGTTTACCGAACATCTGCATCAGAGTGTCAGGGACCTGTGAAAAATCATCGCGTTTCGGGATGTAGAGATAGGTACCGTCTTTCTTAGAACTTTTGTAGATAGAACAAAGCATGAGAAGCCTTTTGTTGTCTTTAATCCGCCTTCCGGCTGAATTTGTCTATAAATGGTCAACTTTTACTAAAATTGAGCCTAAATCACTCATTTGACCGCAAGATAACTTGCTGCGCCTAGGCGCTGAATATAACATGACTTCCCTAGTCTCGGGCAACGCTCTTTCTTATGCAGCCAAGAGTTTATTGAGGTCAACGTTACGATGTCTAATACACCTGACCTGAAAGGTAGTAGTTTTACTTTGTCAGTTTTACACCTTTCTGACAATCAAATCGCCAGTACTGTCGAGTTTCTGAAACAGAAAGTCTCGCAGGCTCCCGCGTTCTTCGCCAACGCTCCGGTGGTGATCAATATTTCGAAAGTCGATGGCGACATCGACTTTCTGGCCCTGAAAAATGGCATCAGCGACGCGGGATTGATCCCGGTCGGTGTCACAGGTTGCAAAGATAAACGCTGTCAGTCGCTGGCATCAGAAGCGGGTTTTGCCGTCATGACCGCCAGCAACAGCCCGACCAAAGCGCCTGCGAAAATGGCGCCAACCAAAATCGTTCGTACACCGATCCGCTCCGGGCAGCAGGTGTACGCCAAAGATGGCGATTTGGTGATCCTCAATCACGTCAGCCCGGGTGCGGAAGTGATTGCCGATGGTTCCATTCATATTCACGGCACACTGCGCGGCCGGGCGATTGCCGGTGCCAGTGGTCAAAAAGAAGCAAGAATTATCTGTCATGATTTACAAGCTGAGCTGGTATCCATCGCTGGAAACTACTGGCTGAGCGATCAGATTGAAAGTGAGTTCTGGCAGAAGAAAGTGATGCTCAGCATGACTGAAGAGTCACTCCATTTTGAAATACTCACAATTTAAAATTCGAAAGGAAATTATTAAATGGCACGCATCATTGTCGTTACGTCAGGAAAAGGCGGTGTAGGTAAAACGACCTCCAGCGCCGCAATCGCGTCAGGCTTAGCGCTGAAAGGTAAGAAAACTGCGGTGATCGATTTCGATATCGGTCTGCGTAACCTTGATCTCATCATGGGCTGTGAACGCCGCGTCGTGTACGACTTCGTAAACGTCATCAATGGTGAAGCAACACTGAACCAGGCGTTGATCAAAGACAAACGCAACGAAAACCTGTTCATTCTTCCGGCTTCGCAGACCCGCGATAAAGATGCACTGACCAAAGATGGTGTGCAGCGCGTGCTGAATGAACTAAAAGAGATGAACTTCGATTTCATCATCTGTGACTCACCAGCAGGTATCGAGCAAGGCGCGCTGATGGCGCTGTACTACGCCGATGAAGCGATTGTGACAACCAACCCTGAAGTCTCTTCCGTGCGCGACTCTGACCGTATCCTTGGCATTCTGGATTCGAAATCGCTGCGCGCTGAGCAAGGCATGGAACCTGTGAAACAGCACCTGCTGCTGACCCGCTACAGCCCGGCTCGCGTTACTCAGGGTGACATGCTGAGCGTACAAGATGTTGAAGAAATTCTGCATGTGCCGCTGCTGGGTGTCATTCCGGAAAGCCAGGCCGTACTGAACGCATCCAACAAAGGCGTGCCGGTCATCTTTGACGAACAGTCCGATGCAGGCCAAGCTTACGACGACACCGTTGAACGCCTATTGGGCCAAACCGTGGAGTTCCGCTTCCTGACCGAGCCGAAGAAAGGCATCTTTAAACGACTTTTTGGGGGCTAGAGATTAATGTCATTACTTGAGTTTTTCCGACCACAAAAGAAAACATCAGCCAGCCTCGCCAAAGAGCGTTTGCAAATCATCGTTGCAGAACGTCGCAGCCAGAACGATCCGGCACCGACTTACCTGCCTCAGTTGAAAGAAGACATTCTGAAAGTGATTGCCAAGTATGTCGCGATTGACCCGAGCATGGTTGAGTTGTCATTCGAGCACAAAGATGACGACATCTCCGTGCTGGAGCTGAACGTCAAGCTACCGGACGACGAAAAGTAAAAAAAAGAGCCGACTCAGTCGGCTCTTTTTCGTTGTGAGAGTGCGTGATTTCGTTAACAGCCGTAGTGCTCAGCGATGAACGCCTCAAACTGCTCACACATCTGCTCATCAGACTCTTGGTTGCTCGCCAGCTCCTTCGCACCATCCACGACGCGAATAGTCGCATTGAGTGACGCGACAGGTGCCTGCTGACGCGCAGACAATCCTTCAATTTTCTTCAGCTGACTTTGCCACGCCTGCTCTGCAGACTGGTTACACATGTCGGCTAAATACTTGGCGTTAAACCCTTCACCCGTCAGGCGAACAATGGTTTCGTTGTGCGACACCTGGTTGCCATCATGCCAGTAATGCTTCGCCAGCAGCGGACCTATGTGCGGGTTATCGGTCAGATAACCAAACTTATCGAGGAAGTACGCACGTGTCTGGTAAACCGCCATGTGTGCCAACAAATAACCGTGATAGGCACACGCGGCTTCATCTGACAACAAGTGTGGGATCGCCAGCAGCGGGCGCGGGCTGCACTCAAGGCCGATAATGCGCTGCTCAGTGGCACGCATCAACGCAGTAATGCGCTCAGGCGTAAGTTCATCGTCGCTCAAATCATACAAAGCACGTTCAAAGTAAGGCACCAGTAAAATACTGCGCTCTTCGTAAGCTTTGAATGGCTGACGGCTGTAGACCATGGCTTTGATGACGTCATCCGGCACCACATCACCTTGAGCATTGAAGGCATACGTTTTCAGCCAATCGGCATCGGTCAACAGGCTGTCGCAGAACATGGATTGCGTTTCGGCGTACGCCATCGAAGTTGGGGCAAACTCCTGAGAGAAGCACGGTGCATTCAGTTTCACGTTGGCAAAGTGCGCCGCGTGGCCGCCTTCATGGAAGAGTGTATTGATACCATCGTAGCCACTGCCGATCTGATCCGGTTTCGCGTTACTGGTGAAATTCACCTTAGCCGCCACCCACTGACCTTGATCGTAAAACGACGGGATCGGGCCATGACAGAACCCGTTCGGGTATTTGCCTTTACGATCAAGCAGATCCAGTGTCAGCTCTGCACCAGAATAATCGATATTCAGGCGGCCAAACGACTCTACCCAACGGCGCAGCGAACGAGAAAACGGCACATACGGATCTAAGTCGCGCATTACATCGCCGGCAAACGAGAAGATGAAGTTATAGCCCGTGAGCGCTTGCTCCCCTTTCTCTGCCGCGAGCGCACTTAGACTGCGTTGATGGCTGTCACGTGTGCGCACTTCAAAATCATCCAGAATGGCAAACAGCTCATCGCTGGTCATCTTCTCTTTCTTCGCTACTGAGTAGTCAAAGAAAGTGCGATAACCGAGCGTACGGGCAAATTCGTTGCGCATCTTCACCAGTTCGATAAAGCCGTTTTGCAGCAACCACTGCTCTAAATCCAGTAGCGCCTGATGTGCGCTTTGACGCACCGCTTCCACATCACTGGTGCGGATGGTCGCCGCCAGCGTCACCAGAGAGGCTTCGATCTGTTCACCTTGCTCATTGGTGTAATACAGTGGGTGCTTCTGTTTTTTCTCAAACAGATCCGCTTCAAACTGAATCAGCTTGGCTTTTAGTTGCTGCGCGGCTGCCGATTCCAGCGCGTGCGATTCAAACATCGCCAGCCAGCCTTCCAACCCGGCCAGAGTGCTGCGCTTTTCCTGCTCGTCGGTAATCGCCTGCGCAACGGTAATTTGGTCGCGAATGGCCTGAATTTGTTCACCGGCGCTGAGAAATTGCGTCCACTCGGTTTGCGCCTGAGTCGAACCGTCATGGTCATCGCTGATGCCCATGTACGTATCCCAGAAAAAGTCTTCTTTAACGCGATGAAGATGAAGATAACGATGGTTTAAATCGTTGAGATATTGCGTCGCTGTCATTGGATTCCTTTTATGACGTTGTCCGTTACCAGCCCCCATTATGGCATGCCTCCCCAGAGACAAATAATAATCAACCAGATTCATACCAAAAACGGATGTAAACTCACATTTACTGATTTTTCCTGCAAGCTGACAACAAAAAACCGGCCTGATGACCGGTTTTGCAGATTAAACAAGTTTTTCCAGCTTTTCGCCCAGTAGAGGCAGGCGCCAGCCTTGCATCACATCCGGCAATTTTTCCGGATCTTTATCTTTGTTCCATACCCAGTTCAACAATTGGTTGAGCTGCTTCTTGGAAGCCAGAAACTCCGTCGCCAATCCGGATGATTGCGAGACATTTTTCACTTCATCTTTCAGCTTTTTAAACAGCTGTTTGTAACCCGGATAGTCCATCAGCGGCACGATTTTCTCCGGGTACTGCTCTGGCGGGGTCTGCTGCGCGGCTTTAACGATGTTGATCATCTTGGTGCTGTGACGACGAATCGCATGCGGATCGATGCCTTCTTCTTCCATGCGTTTCGGACTACGCAGAGCCAGACGAGCGATGGTCAGCAGATCGTTTTCACGAATGACGAAATTAAGTGCCAGATCGCGGTTCACCGCTTCCTGATAACGCCAGGTCGCGAGTGGCTTGAGTACCGCCAGTTCCTTCGGTTTCAGCTGCCACGCTCCTTTGATATCAAGGTACGCCAGCTCTGGGTTGGAAGTGCGGGTACGCTTTTCCACTTGCAGTTCAGATTCTTGCTGCGCCGCTTCCCACCAGCCTGCCTGAATCACTTTCTCCAGCAACTGTTCGTACATTGGCATCAGATAAAACACATCCGCTGCGGCGTATTCAAGCTGCTTCTGCGACAGGGGGCGCGCCAGCCAGTCGGTGCGCGACTCGCTTTTGTCCAGTTCCACATTCAGCAGATCATTGGCCAGCGAAGCAAAGCCTGTGGACAGGCCGTAACCAAGAAACGCCGCCATAATTTGCGTATCCACCATTGGGAACGGCACACAACCAAAGCTGGTCTTAAATACTTCGATATCTTCGCCGCACGCGTGCAGCACTTTGAGAACCGAAGTGTCTTGCATCAGCTCGACAAACGGTGACATCTCATCGAGCGCCAACGGGTCGATCAGCGACAGGTTTTCACCGTCAAACAGCTGAATCAGGCCCAGTTGCGGATAGAAGGTACGGGTGCGGACAAACTCGGTGTCCAGCATGACAACGTCTGCGTCTCGCGCCAGAGCACACACACGTTCTAAATCGTTGAGTTGATCAATTATCTGATAATTCACAAAAGGCTCACTTTGTGTCTCCCTTACGGGTATCGGTGACCCTTGGGAATAAAAAATGCCGACGGTTAGGCCGGCATTGTAGCATCATTTTGATTTGATGTGCGTTATGCGCTTTTCTTCTGCTCAGCCAGCTGAGCATCGTTCTCTTCGCGCAGTACGCGACGCAGAATTTTACCCACGTTGGTTTTTGGCAGTTCTTCGCGGAACTCAATCAGTTTTGGTACTTTGTAACCGGTCAGGTGTTTACGGCAGTGCGTGATCAGCTCATCTTTGGTCAAGCTCGGATCGCGCTTGACCACGTAGATTTTCACCACTTCGCCCGACACTTCGTGTGGCTGGCCAATCGCGGCCACTTCCAGCACTTTGCCGTGCAGTGCCACCACATCTTCAATTTCGTTCGGATACACGTTGAAGCCCGACACCAGAATCATGTCTTTCTTACGATCGACGATGTAAATCATGCCGTTTTCGTCAAAGCGCACAATGTCGCCCGTCGACAACCAACCCTCTTCATTGATGACTTCTTTGGTCGCTTCCGGACGCTGCCAGTAACCCTGCATCACTTGCGGACCACGTACTTGCAGTTCGCCAGTTTGGTCGTAGTTCAACACATTGCCTTCGTCATCGACGATACGCACTTCGGTTGAAGGCACCGGTAAACCAATAGCACCGGAGTAATCAGCCAGATCGTACGGGTTACCCGTGACGAGTGGTGAACATTCGGTCAGGCCATAGCCTTCGAGCAAATGGACACCAGTGATCTTTTTCCATTTTTCTGCCACCGCGCGTTGTACGGCCATACCGCCGCCCACAGAGAGTTTCATGTTGGCGAAATTCAGCTCATGGAAATCTTCGTTGTTCACCAGAGCGTTAAACAGCGTGTTTACGCCAGTGATGGCTGTAAACGGATGTTTCTGCAACTCTTTGACAAAGCCTGGAATATCGCGCGGGTTGGTAATCAAGAGGTTGCTGCCACCCATTTCGATAAACAGCAGACAGTTCACGGTCAGCGCAAATACGTGATACAGCGGCAATGCTGTCACCACCAGTTCACGGCCTTCGCGTAGCACAGGACCGTAAGCACCTTTGGCTTGCAGCACGTTGGCAACCATGTTGCGGTGAGTCAGAATCGCTCCTTTCGCCACACCCGTTGTGCCACCAGTGTACTGCAGAAACGCAATGTCCTCGCCTGACATAAACGGCTTCACGTATTGCAGGCGACGACCTTTGTGCAGCGCTTTACGCATCGAGATTGCGCCCGGCAGGTCATACTTTGGTACCATGCCTTTGACGTATTTCACCACAAAGTCCACCAGCGTACCTTTGGCACGCGGCAGCATCTGGCCCAGACTGGTCAGAACGACGTGCTTAACCTGCGTGTTGGCAACGATCTGCTCCAGAGTATTGGCGAAGTTAGAGACGATCACGATGGCGCGAGCATCAGCATCGTTAAGCTGATGTTCCAGTTCGCGAGGAGTGTATAGCGGGTTAACGTTCACGGCGATCATACCCGCGCGCAGAATACCAAAGAGCGCCACCGGATATTGCAGTAGGTTCGGCATCATCAATGCCACGCGGTCGCCTTTTTTCAGTTTCAGTTCATTCTGCAGGTAAGCCGCAAACGCTCGGCTACGTTCCTCCAGTTTGCGAAACGTCATCACCGAGCCCATATTGATGAAGGCTGGCTGGTCGGCGTATTTGTGCACTGACTGTTCGAACATTTCAACCAATGACAGATATTGGTCGGGATTAATGGTTTCCGGTACATCGCTTGGATAACGTGAGAGCCAAGGTTTATCCACAGTAATACTCCTCGTAATTGACTGGCGTATCTTGTTGTCATTATTAGAATGAACGCTATTACAGCACAGCCGACGTGCTTGAGCACGAAAGACCCAAACACTTGTTTAAATTTTGTTAACTAAGCCAAAAATTAGTTCTGCGACGAGTGAAGGCTGCTCAAGATGGCAATGATGACCACCAGAAATGGTAAACATCTCTAAACGATCGTTAGGCGAAATGTGGCGATCTTGCTTCAAATGGTGAAAACCCTGATCGCCCAATATAATCCGTTGCGGGCAGCGAATATGCTCCAACACTGCCTGTGCGTGTTCCCACGACATTCGGTACAACGATTCACTCTTAAGCTTGCTGTCGTGCCGCCAACGCCATTGGTCGTCCACGCACTCAATACCCCGCTCAACAATCGGTGCGAGTAACTCAGCCGCAACTTGATTGGCCGCGACACGGCGCTCAAGTGCTTGTTCAAAGCTGGTATAACCGCGTTCTGGTTTGCGTCGGATGCGTTGACGACTCATCACACCGTGACGTAATCGCTCAACACTGAGGGCTGGAGATTCCGCGAGTGGGCCGAAGCCTTCGATCTGAACTAATCCTGCGACTTGGTCAGGAAAGGCGGCACTATAGCAACTTGAAATCAAAGCACCAAGAGAGTGGCCGACTAACACCAGTCTGTTTGATGAAAAGTTAGCCAAAAGTTGGTAAATATCGTCAATATAGTCGTGAAATGGATAGAAACTGTGGTCAGATTTATGGTCTGATAGCCCGTGTCCTGGTAAATCGATTGCGCAGAGGTGCCAATCGGGATTGAGATGATGCAAAGATTGCATAACCGTTTGAAAACTGGCGGCATTATCCAACCAGCCATGTAAAAAAACGACCGATATCTCGGCCGCTTCTGTATTGCCGACTTCGATCGCCGCCAGGCGTCCTTCGGCTAAAACATAACTTTGCGACTGCAGCATTATTTAACTTCTTGGATCACCCGGCCATCGCGTGGAAAATCATCGAAATGGCGGCAGTAGAAGTTGCGACAGGGAAACATGTAAGGTCCGGTATCGTCGATCACCACACGTTCCGTGACACGCCACAGATAGTAACCGTTGGCATTCATCACCGGGAACTGATGCTCAAAGTCGCCGACTTTGCCGCTTTCGGGCTCAGCCGTTGTACCGACCAGCGTGATCAGGCGGCCTTCTCCGAATGTGACCGGATCCAGGAAACCTTTCACGTAAGCGACAAAGCGCCCCTGCGGTTCGCTGGTTAAGCTTGGCCGTCCCGCGTCATCAATTGGCAAATTGACGATTTCTAAGCGGGTTTTGTCGGTTAAATTCTTGGTACTGGCGATCACACCACCGAGGCGAACCTCGCCTTTCTGAGCGGGATCTGCCTGAGTCCAGATCGTGTAATCGGTCACTACCGATTCACTTTGCGATGTTAACTGTTCAGGGAGGGACGCACACGCCGACAGCAATAATGCCGCCAGTCCGGTCAATGCTATTTTAAAATGATAGATTTTCATCGTTTACGTCCCATTCAATCAGATATAAATATCGACCCCAAGCATTTGAGCAAGTTCCTCTTTTCTCGCCTGGTTCATCACGTCCATATACTCTTCTAACGCTTTACGCGATCGGCCTTCCGGCAGATCATACTGCACCTGCGCACGATGGATATCGGACGGATCCATTTGACGAATGGAATTAGAAACAGCGGTCGCGACTTTGGTGGTTTGTGCCACCTCCGACGATCCCTTACTTACCTCATTCTTCTTTTTCGCTTTAGATGCCCGGTTAGCACCGGGTATCCGCGCGGGAGGCAATCCATTAATTGAAACCATGCTGTTCCTGCTCATTCAAGGCGGACGAACACGCCCAGCCTTTGCCTATGATCGTCCGGGATTATTCACGGCCCGGCAGCTTTTTCCACGCTACCGTGTCACGCAGATAAACCGGGCTGGCATTTTCCACCGCAACGGTGTTGCCTTTTTCCAGCTCATGCTTAGCCAGCACCACCATATCCTGCGCCTGTGGATACAGTACACCGCTGTCCTGACGCTCGATTGGCAGACTCGCCAGCGCTTCACTGTAGGCATCCCAACCCGTACCGGCAGTGCCCCAGATTTCGCTGCTTGCGCTGATTTTCTCACTCAGCGCTTGTGGCGGAATAACACACTCTTCATCTGTCGTTAGCCAAGTGCCATCTTCCTGACGCTCATAACGGCCCCAGTACACTTCGCTCATACGCGCGTCAATCGCACTGGCCACACGAGTCATACCGTGTTCACGGTATGCACCTTGTGCCAACGCAGCCAGCGTCGAAATGCCAATCATTGGTAAGTCAGCGCCGAACGCTAAACCTTGTGCAATTCCGATGCCAATACGCACACCAGTAAAGCTGCCCGGGCCACGGCCAAACGCCAGCGCATCCAACTCTTGCAACGTGACTCCGGCTTCTTTCAACACCTCGTCCACCATTGGCAGGATCTTTTTGGTGTGATCGCGCGGCGCCACTTCACTACGGCTGTACAGTTTGTCGCCTACCATCAAAGCAACCGAACAGGCTTCTGTTGCGGTATCTAAGGCAAGAATTTTTGCGCTCATGTATATCTCTAATTTATTGCTGTTTCTGATAAATGTTGCAGAAAGTCTTTCACCACATCCAGATCCCGCGTACGCGGAATCGGCGGTAAACTGGCCAGGAAAATGCCGCCATAGTCGCGGGTCACCAAGCGGTTATCGCAGATGATCAGCGCTCCTTTGTCTTTCTGGTCTCGAATAAGTCGTCCCACACCTTGCTTTAAGGTAATCACCGCTTCAGGCAGTTGTACCTGCGCAAACGGATCGCCACCACGTAGCTTGCAGTCTTCAATACGCGCTTTGAGCAGCGGGTCATCAGGTGCGGTAAACGGAAGTTTGTCGATGATAACACAGCTTAGTGTGTCGCCTCTAACATCTATACCTTCCCAGAAGGCCCCTGTCGCCACCAGCAGCGCATTGCCGAGTTCCATAAACTCAGCCAGAGTTTTCTGCTTGCTGGTTTCCCCCTGCATCAACACTGGCAGCGTCAGTTGCTCACGAAACCGTTCTCCCAGTTCGCGCATCATGCTGTGCGAAGTACAAAGAAAAAAGCAGCGCCCCTGGTTCTGCTCAATCACCGGAGCCAGCATGCGCACCAGTTTATCGGCAAGTCCGGGACTGTTAGGTTCAGGCAGATAACGTGGCACGCACAGTTTGGCCTGCTGCTCATAATCGAACGGGCTGGGCAGAGAAAACTGCGCGGTCGGGGTCAAGCCCAAGCGATGGGTAAAATGGCCGAAGTCGTCGTTCACCGCCAGCGTTGCTGAGGTAAAAATCCACGCCCCTTGCTTCATTTCCATTTGTTCATGGAATTTATCCGCCACCGTCAGCGGTGTGATGTGCAGGCTGAAATGGCGCGACGTGGTGTCATACCAGTAGGAATAACCGGTGATCGACACATCGCATACTCGCTCGATGCGTCCTTTGATGAGATTCGCACGCTCAAACGCGGTATCGAGCAGTTGGCTGCGACCCAACGCCAGTTTAAGGACATCAATGGCGAAGTTGAGGCTATCAAGCACCCGTTCAATCTCGCGCGAAATAGACGGCGACTGCATCGCTTCGCGCCAGTTACCGCGATAACCCGGTTCACCCAACACAATGCGCAAATCCATCGCCGATTGCACTAACTTGTCGCCCACTTTTTGCAGTTGACGCATGTCTTTGGCTTCGGTGCGATAACCAATCTCGATGTCTTTCGCCAGCTCTTGAATCTGGCGGCTTGAAACCGACTGACCAAAATACTGGCTGGCAATATCCGGCAGTTGATGCGCTTCATCGAAAATAAACACGTCCGCCTCTGGGATCAATTCGCCAAAGCCGGTCTCTTTGATGGCTAAATCAGCCAAAAACAGGTGATGGTTGACCACGACCACATCGGCCTCCATCGCTTTGCGGCGCGCTTTCGAAACGAAACAGTCCTGATAACTCGGGCACTCTTTGCCAAGGCAGTTATCGTTGGTCGAGGTGATCGTTGGGATCACCAGGCTGTCTTCAGGCAAATCGTCGCACTCACCCAAATCGCCGGTTTTGGTTTCCGATGCCCAGCTGCGCACTTTGACCAACTGAGTCAGTAACGTCGGATCCGCTTCGTTGGTATGGCTCTCCACCATCTGGCGACTGAGGCGATCGAGACATAAGTAGTTCGCCCGCCCTTTGAGCAGTGCCACATTGCCATGAAAACCAAGCGCGCCAACCATCAATGGCAGATCGCGATGGAACAGCTGCTCTTGTAGGTTCTTGGAGCCGGTACTGATGATCACCTTTTTACCGCTCAGCAGTGCTGGAACCAGATAGGCGAAGGTTTTGCCCGTACCCGTTCCGGCCTCGACCACCAGCTGCGAGCTATGTTTAATGGCATTAGCGACCGCCTCGGCCATATCAATTTGCGCCTGACGAGCCTGAAAACCCGGAATGGCTTTGCCGAGTGCGCCTTGCTGAGAGAAGGTTTTTGCGATCATCCTGAGAGCTGACGGAAAATAGAATGTCGCGATTATGGCAGGTTTCCGCACAAGGCGCGAATCGGATTACGCTCGCGCCAACGTACAGGAAAATAAGGTAAAGCTAACCAAGTAGAGTTAACGCCGGTTCAGATACCGGGCCATCCAGGGCGGTGCATCATAACCCGTCCCGATTTCACACATCACTCTTGCCGCTTCAGCTGGCGAGGCTTTGTTTTCCCAAAGAGTATCAAGCAGAGCCTGATTGATGGGTTGATCCCCCATCAGAGCGGAAACACGTTCGACATACAACTTACGCGCAAGAAGTTCTTTATCCATAAAACACCACCTTGAATGCACACTAAAATGCCCGAATTTACTGAAGAATAAACCCGTAGCAGACCGTGATAGTTGTTGAAACCGATGTGAGAATAGATTAATTATAGACGCTATATTTTGGACTGCCCGACCGTTCCGGCACGTCCATCTTGTTATACATCCCAGGTCATTGGACTCCGTTATCCCACCTTCTTGTTCTTGCCGCCAATCTGGCTGCCACCTCAAGTTGATGGGTTACACCGCTTCAACTAAACACGGGATTCCAAAATAAAAGAAATGCACGGAAGTTGTATTAATGGAAAAGAAAACGCTCCTCACGCATTGTACAGATGCCCCGGGTTTGATCTCTAAAATCACCAATATTTGTTACAAGCACCAACTCAACATCATTCACAACAATGAATACGTGGACAACACCAGCGGCCATTTTTTCATGCGCACCGAGCTGGAAGGGTACTTCAACGATGAAACCCTGCTGGCGGATTTAGACCACGCCCTGCCACAGGGTGCCAAGCGTAAGCTCATCAGCTCAAGCCGTAAGCGGGTTGTGATTCTGGTGACCAAAGAAGCCCACTGTCTGGGCGACATTCTGATGAAAAACTTTGATGGCAGTCTGGACGTCGATATCGCCGCCGTCGTGGGTAACTACGATACGCTGCAAGGCCTGACCGAGAAGTTTGAAATCCCGTATCACTGCGTGTCTCACGAAGGTCTGAACCGTCAGGAACACGAGCAGAAGATTCTGGAAGTGATTGACAAGTACCAGCCGGATTACGTCGTGCTGGCAAAATACATGCGTGTTCTGACGCCGGGTTTTGTCGAAAAGTACCATCACAAAATCATCAACATTCACCACAGCTTCCTGCCAGCGTTCATTGGTGCGAAACCTTACCAGCAAGCGTATGAGCGTGGCGTGAAAATCATCGGTGCGACTGCGCACTTCGTGACCAACGATCTCGACGAAGGACCAATCATCAAGCAGGACGTGATTCCGGTCGATCACACGTTCAGCGCGCAGGATATGGCGCAGGCTGGCCGTGACGTTGAAAAGAACGTACTGAGCAAAGCATTAGCGAAAGTGCTCAACGATCATGTGTTTGTATACGGCAACAAGACGGTGATTCTGTAATCCATTCGGTTGAGGAGACGAAAAAGGCGCTTAATCGCGCCTTTTTTATTGTTCGCATGAGCGGATAATTTACAGCTTAACGGCCAGCGTGACACCCTGGCGAATTGCGCGCACCGCATCCAGTTCGCCAGCATGATCGGCACCGCCAATGACATGCAGCTTGTCGCCCAATTGCTCCCATTTGTCTTCAAACGGACGCACTGATTCCTGCCCCGCACAAATCACCACTTTGTCGACTTCCAACAACTTATGCTGTTCATCAATCGAGATGTGCAAGCCATGAGGGTCAATCCTGTCGTAACTCACACCACCGAGTAAGTGAACGCCGCGTTTTTCCAGTGTGCGTTTATGAATCCAGCCAGTGGTTTTACCCGGACCACGGCCGACACGCCCTTTACGACGCTGCAACAGCCACACTTCTTTGTCGCTGACCGAATCCGGATGCGGGTACAAACCACCAGGATGCGCGATATCGGTGTCGATGCCCCACTCATGCAACCAGTCTTGGAGATTGTGACCTTGCGGTTCGGTGATCATAGTCGCCACATCCACACCGATGCCGCCGGCACCGACGATCGCCACCTTGTCACCGACTGGTGTCTTTTCGCGGATCAGCGTTTGGTAATCGACGACTTTCTCAGGGTTATCCACGCCTTCAATTTTTACTCTGCGTGGCTCAACGCCTGACGCCATGACCACTTCGTCGTAGCCAGACAGCATGTCGTAAGTCACTTCAGTATCAAGATGCAAACGCACGCCCGTTTCTTCCAAACGGTTGGCGAAATAGCGAATGGTCTCACGGAACTCTTCCTTGCCCGGGATCTGCATCGCGAGGCGGAACTGACCACCAATACGGTCATTACGTTCAAACAGATCGACCTCGTGACCACGCTCTGCAAGCGTCGTCGCACTGGCAAGACCTGCGGGGCCGGCACCAATCACCGCCACCTTTTTCTTCACACTTGCGGGTTGCACCACGATTTCTGTTTCATAACAGGCACGCGGGTTGACCATGCAGCTTGCCCGTTTGCCACGGAACACGTTGTCGAGGCAGGCTTGGTTACAGCCGATGCAGGTATTGATAAAGGCAGCTTTGCCTTGTTCTGCTTTAGCGACAAACTCTGCGTCAGCCAGGAACGGACGCGCCATCGACACCATATCTGCCTGACCGCTGGCGAGAATTTTTTCTGCCTGCTCCGGCGTGTTAATACGGTTGCAGGTGACCACTGGCACCTTAAGGTGCGGTTTGATTTTTTCGGTTACCCAGGCAAACGCTGCTCGCGGCACCTGAGTCGCAATCGTCGGAATACGTGCTTCATGCCAGCCGATCCCCGTATTGATGATCGTCACGCCCGCGTCTTCTAACGCTTTGGCCAGCATCAGCACTTCTTCAAAAGTGCTGCCTTCTTCGACCAGATCGAGCATCGACAGACGGAAGATGATGATAAATTCTTTACCGACGGCTTCGCGAATAGCGCGCACCACTTCAAGCGGAAAACGGATACGGTTTTCGTAGCTGCCCCCCCAGTCGTCGTAACGCATGTTGGTGCGTTTACAGATAAATTGGTTGAGCAAATAGCCTTCCGAGCCCATCACTTCTACACCATCGTAGCCAGCCAGTTGCGCCAGCTCGGCGCTGTTGGCAAACGCCGCAATGGTTTTCCGGATTTGACGCGGGCTCATTTCGCTGGGTGCAAATTTAGCGATCGGTGCTTTAATTGAAGAGGCGCTCTGGGCAAATGGGTGCATGGCGTAGCGGCCTGCGTGAAGCAGTTGCAGCGCTATCTTGCCCCCGTGACGATGTACCGCTTCGGTCACTACCTGGTGCGCTTTAGCGTGTTTGGTTTTGCTGAATTCTGCGCTGAATGGGTGCAGGCGCCCACGCAGATTCGGTGAAAAACCGCCGGTAACGATAAGACCAACGCCACCTTTGGCGCGCTCTTCGTAAAAGGCAGCAAGTTTGTGGAGTCCTTCCTTTTGTTCTTCAAGACCGGTATGCATCGATCCCATCAGTACGCGGTTACGTAACTGAGTAAATCCAAGGTCTAAAGGCTGTAGCAGATGTGGGTACATGGTGACATCACTTTTATTTTTATCCTTTGGTCCGACCAGAATATGTATGTCATTACTAAAAATCAAACACGTGTTTACATATTTGTAACACCGATCAACCTTGCAGTTGTTTGGGTATAATGAATAACGTAGGATGTAACTCATTAATATCTCTCGGGAACTTGACCGAGCTATCCTCGACAAGCCACTCACTTGTTGCGCTGGAGACACAATGAAACAATTATTTCGATTTATCGGACTGATTTTTAAAGGTATTTGGAAAGTTATCACCTTTATTCGTCTGGCCCTCACCAACCTGATTTTCCTTCTCAGCCTGGCGATTATTTACTTCGTCTATATCCATGCTGAATCTCCAACGCCAACTGTCGACAAAGCGTCTGCGTTAGTGCTCAACTTGTCTGGCCCGATCGTGGAGCAAAGCACCTACGTCAACCCGATGGACTCCTTTGCCGGTTCAGTATTGGGGCAGGATTTACCGAAAGAAAACGTGTTGTTCGACATCGTCGATACACTGCGTCATGCCAAAGATGATGAGAAAGTCAGTGGCCTGGTTCTGGCGCTTCGCGACATGCCGGAAACCAACCTGACGAAACTGCGTTACATCGCCAAAGCGATCAATGAGTTCAAGGCGTCCGGTAAACCAGTCTACGCCGTTGGTGATTTCTACAATCAGAGTCAGTACTACCTGGCCAGCTACGCCAACAAGATTTTCCTGTCACCGGATGGTGCGGTGATGCTGCGTGGCTACAGTGCCTACAATCTGTATTACAAAACCCTGCTGGAAAAACTTGATGTAAACACGCACGTCTTTCGCGTCGGCACATATAAGTCAGCGATCGAACCTTTCATTCGTGATGACATGTCGGATGCCGCGCGTGAATCAGCATCTCGCTGGTTAACACAGCTGTGGGGGGCGTATGTGGATGATGTGGCGACGAACCGCCAGATCGATGCAAAGACGCTGACTCCAAGCATGGATGAGTTCCTGGCTCTGCTGAAACAGTCATCCGGTAATCTGGCAGACCTGTCCCTTAAAGTCGGCTTGGTCGATGAATTGGCAACACGCCAGCAAATCCGCAAAGAGTTGGCCGATATCTTTGGCAGTGATGGCGATGACAGCTACAACGCTGTGAGCTACTACGATTACCGACCAACGGTCACGCCAAAGTTTGACATGGCGAACGACGATATCGCGGTCGTGGTCGCAAGCGGTGCGATCATGGATGGTTCACAACCACGCGGTACCGTGGGCGGTGACACCTTAGCCTCACTACTTCGTCAGGCTCGTAACGACGACAAAGTGAAAGCCGTGGTGCTGCGTGTCGACAGTCCGGGAGGCAGCGCATTTGCGTCGGAAGTGATTCGCAACGAAATTGAAGCGATCAAAGCGGCTGGCAAACCGGTAGTGATCTCAATGTCGAGCCTGGCTGCGTCTGGCGGTTATTGGATCTCCATGAGCGGTGACCAAATCGTAGCGCAACCAACCACATTAACGGGCTCTATTGGTATTTTCAGCGTCATTACCACCTTTGAAAAAGGATTGAATAAGCTCGGCGTGTACACCGATGGCGTTGGTACTTCACCTTTCTCTGGCGTTGGCGTGACGACGGGGCTGACGGACGGCGTGAAAGATGCACTGCAAATGGGTATCGAGCATGGTTACCACCGTTTCATTTCTTTGGTTGCCGAAAACCGCCACATGTCTGAACAGGACGTCGACAAGGTGGCTCAGGGCCGCGTCTGGACTGCGCAAGATGCGCAGAAACTCGGGTTAGTAGACAAACTGGGTGACTTCGATGACGCAGTGGCGTTGGCTGCCAGTTTGGCCAAACTGGAGACATACAACCTGTACTGGGTGGAAGAACCACTGAGCCCGGCGCAGCAGTTCCTGCAGGATCTGTTCGGTCAGGTACGTGCTGGCTTGGGGCTTGATGTTTCCAGCCTGATGCCAGAAGCATTAAAACCTGCCACCAAACAGCTCGTGTCCGACGCCAGTCTGCTAAGCAGCTTCAATGATCCGAAAGGCTATTACGCGTTCTGTTTGACCTGTCAGGTTGAATAACGGCGTTAAGCCTTATAACTACTGCTCTTACCAGCATGATATCAAGAGGCGCTTTGTTATAAGCGCCTCTTTTTATTGCAGTGGTTTTCGCTATAATCCGCGTTCTGTTCCCCTACAAAAAGTGATGTCCCCCATGACAAGAAAACATATCTATATCGCCTACACTGGCGGCACCATCGGTATGAAAAAATCCGATCATGGTTACGTGCCGGTTGAAGGCTTTATGGAGAAGCAGCTGGCGAGTATGCCGGAATTCCACCGTCCGGAAATGCCACAGTTCACCATTCATGAATACGAACCGCTGATCGACTCTTCCGATATGACGCCAGAGGACTGGCAGAAAATTGCGGACGACATTCGCGACAACTACGACAAATACGATGGTTTCGTGATTCTGCATGGCACTGACACCATGGCTTATACCGCCTCTGCACTGTCGTTCATGCTGGAAAACCTGGGTAAGCCAGTCATCGTAACAGGCTCACAGATCCCGCTGGCAGAGCTGCGTTCAGACGGTCAAGCAAATCTGCTCAACGCGTTGCACATTGCGGCGAACTACCCGATCAACGAAGTGACGCTGTTCTTCAACAATCAGCTGATGCGCGGAAACCGCAGCACCAAATCCCATGCGGATGGTTTTAACGCTTTCACCTCACCTAATCTGCCGCCCCTGCTGGAAGCGGGTATTAACATTCAGGTGAGCAACAACGTGAAACTGGGCGTGCAACCGAAAGGTGAATTCCGCGTACAGAACATCACTCCACAGCCAATCGGCGTGATCACTATGTATCCGGGTATTTCACACGAAGTGATTCGCAACACGCTGTTGCAACCTGTGAACGCGATGATTCTGCTGACGTTCGGTGTCGGTAACGCACCACAAAAACCAGAGTTGCTGGCGCAGTTGAAAGATGCCTCTGAACGCGGCGTGATCGTAGTGAACCTGACCCAATGTCTGGCGGGTAAAGTCAACATGGGCGGTTATGCGACAGGCTGTGCGCTGGCAGACGCCGGCGTGATCAGCGGTTTTGATATGACTCCGGAAGCGGCATTGGCAAAACTGCATTACCTATTGAGCCAGAACTTATCGTACGAAGAAGTGAAAGTGCGCATGCAACAAGTTCTGCGTGGCGAAATGAGCCTGTAACGCGACGAATAGAGAGACAAAACCCCGCCAAAGCGGGGTTTTTTATATGACTTTCTGCACTCATGCACAGAGCCGACGACTTACTCTTGGTTTGGATTGATGCGAACGATGTCTTCCTGGCCCTGCTGAAAACGCTTTTTCAGTTCCGCTTTTGATTTAAACACGACATCGCCCCCCACACCGACACTCATGTGGTCGGCATTCAGATTGTGTTTTGACTGATACAACATCACAGCTTGCATACAGTAATCTCGCTGCTCCTGAGAAAGTGTTGTACCCTCAGGCCACTTACCCGTTTCCACAGCGAACACTAAACGCTCATACGCTTCGGGTGTGATTGCATCGATTAATTGATTTGCATCCATGATTGTTTCCTATTTAACACAGCTGATAAAAACAGTTCGCGTCACCTTAACTGGCTGGCATATCGAGTCAAGACCAGCTAAATAAATAAGTGTATCGGATCACAAGCCAACATTATGAACAGCGTAAAAACCTTAGTTATTTTGTCTCTACCGTTGTTACTCAGCGGATGTTTTGAGAATCGTAAGAACACAGAAAAGCTCTGCGCTGATAACCCTAACCTGCGTTGCGAACACCTCAACATGGACGACGGCCAGTGCCGTATTCCGCGTACCGATCTAATCTGGCACCGCTATGAGGTGCTCAAAAATCCGAGTGTGGACAACAAAATTCAGGAATATTCCTTCGTTAGTGCCTACCGCAAGTGCTTGGAGCTAGCATCGCAGATCCAGCCGATTGATCAATCGGCGCTGAAGGAAAGGCGTTTTGATGCGCTAATTCATACCGGCAAAGAGCAAGAACGCCTGGTTAGCGAGCTGCGTCAAATGCGTACCCCGCATTCGCTCTATTTCTTGTGGAGCCAGACTGGTGATAATCAGGCGCGCCGTGAATTCCTGCAAATGGAAGGTAAGCCCGAGCTGGAAACCGCCGAACTGCAATACGCTTTGGCGACATTCTACACGTCGCGGGATCGTGAAAAGACCATCCGCCTGCTGAACCATGCGTTGGAACTCAGTAATGGTCAAACCGTCAACACAGAGATTTTTAAATCACTCGCGAGCACTTACCAAGCGCTGAATGACAAAGAACACGCCTATGTATGGGCCATGGTAGGCAAATCATTTGGTGTACCGCTGGCAACCCCAGCCGAACTGGAATTGCTCTACGGATTCAGTCAGGACAAATTTAAGCGGCTGGAAGGTTTGGCAGACGAAGTCATCAAAGCGATTAACACAGGCCAATTCTCCAGCCACATGATTCCTAACATCTTGGAATGATGTAAAGTTTCAACAATCAGCGGTGAAAGTTTCACCGCTTTTTTAAATTTTGTTGAAAATTAACGACACAGAATTTACACAAAATCGTTCGCCAGTCGTCACCGGGCCATCGGGAAAAACGTGCCCTAAGTGGCTGTCACAAGCTGCACAACGGATTTCAGTACGCACCATTCCGTGACTACGATCATCTAAATAACGAATAGCTTCATCGTTAAGCGGTGCGTCAAAACTCGGCCAACCGCACCCAGAATCATACTTGTTTTCAGAGCGGAAAAGTGGCGCTTCACAGCATGTACAGTGGTAAATCCCTGTCTCTTTATTATGCAAAAGTTTGCCAGTGAAAGGAGCCTCCGTCCCTCGCTCACGGCATACATAGTATTCTTCTTCACTCAGGCGTTCACGCCAGTATTCATCAGGTTTTGTTACTTTTTCTTCTTTCAGAACCACGTTACTTTCTTTCCTTTCTTATAGCGTATTCATGTGCATTTTTTGGATAAAAACTTGCGTACATCGCGCTTTGTAGCACATACTTTCTTACCATGACACGGTGGATTTTCGTTTTCTAAATTACCTAAGATAACTCGGGTATTTTACGTCAATTGGTAGAGATAATAAGCAGTGTCGAGTTTAAAAATTAACCATTTGCAACCGATTGTTAAAAAAAGCGTCGCTTTTTTTTGACTTTAAACAAGTTAAGTCCGATTA
>ERZ1673961.153-NODE-153-length-35377-cov-8.307542_pt1 | contig 35377 bp, 28 predicted proteins | sample MGYA00580189_ERZ1673961 | MGnify/ENA primary metagenome ERZ1673961 (study PRJEB41334, sample SAMN05608105) | rock metagenome | biome: terrestrial subsurface; feature: shale formation; material: shale | place: USA: Pennsylvania ... | reverse complement strand
GCAGAAATACGGCCTTCAACCATGCTCACGCCTGTTGTACCTGCGTTGAAGTTGATGAAACCTTCGTGCATAACTGTTGTACCTTCGCCCACGTGTGCGCCAAGACGTACACGAGATGTATCAGCGATACGAATACCAGTTGGTACCACGTAGTCGACCATTTTAGGGAACTTGTCGACACAATCTACGCTTAGCGTGCGGCCAGCCAGACGAGCTTCGATTTGACGATCTGCCAGTTCAGGCAGGTCGATTGGGCCTTCGTTTGTCCAAGCGATGTTGTGTAGCAGACCGAAGATGCCATCCAGAACGGTGCCGTGTGGCTTAACCAGACGGTTAGAGATAAGTTGTAGCTTTAGGAAACCTTCAGCAACAGATTGTGGCTGCTCGTCAGAAGCTAGGATAACCAAAACAAGTGGTTGTGCAGATTCTGCTGCTTTAGTTGCGAAAGATGCGTTTGCTGCATCGCCGTTTGCTTCGAAAGCTGCTGCAAGTTCTGCGCTTTGTGCTGCAGAGATCTCGATAGCTTGGTTGCCTTGCTCGTATCCAGCTACTGCCGCTAGCGCGTTTACTAGCTCGTCGCTTGGGTTAAGAACTGGGTTAGGAAAAAACGCTTCGATGATTTTACCGTCACGGTTTTTAGTTGCCGTACCAAAGGCTAGAGAAAAGAAAGCCATAGTTGATCTCCGTCTGTTGAGTCTGGTCTCGTCGTTCGCTGACAAGAAATTAATTATGCCAATCACAGTAAATAAGGGTTCAGAGATAGCGCTTGAAAAATGTTTGAGGACAAGGCAAAAATTTTTTGATAAGTAGTTACTCTACAATCAAAATTATTAACGCAGTTATCACGCATTTTAACAAGCTAGAACGACCAGTTATTTACTACGATTGGTATCAGTTGATAGTCATCATAAAGACACTGTTGGGGAGTTTAAAGAGGTGAAATACAGAAAGTCCGTAGATGGATACCTTTTGTCTTTTAAGAGATATGTCTGTCTGATGAGAAATGTGACCTAAACTCAACATCTCGCTTGAACAATAAGAAGTCCAAGGCTCTGAAATGAAACAAGCCAAGTCAAAAAGACTTGGCTTTGTGAACTAACAAGTTACTCGGATATTATCCATCCAGAAGATGGGAATTACTTAACCCTGACCAGTTCAGGTTGTGCATATTCCCAACTAGTCGTGTAGTCATTCAGTGATTTAATCATGTAGATTTCTCCGCCATCAGCGACAAAGGCAAACTGAATATGCTCTTCATCTGCCCCCCATGAACCTTCACGATTAGTTGCAGCAAAAGTCTCAATTACCGTGTTGCTCGCTTTGTCAATAACGCGGAGCTGGCGACTTTGCTCACCTTCAGCAATCACATACTCACTGCCAGTATCAATAAATGCAGTGATTGATGGTTTGTAAGTGTCACTCCAGTTAGATAGGGGAAGTCGACCTGCCCACTGCAAATCTAAGTGGTTGCCATCCTTTAGCGTATAGAAGTTGCCGTCGCCATCGATATAATGGTCACCTGCTTTATCAAACCAGAATACCCCGCCGTGTGAATAGTTTCCATGATACTCATCTTCGGTGTTCTGCAAGTTCCATTGCCCTGACTCAACGAATACGCCAGTAAAACTTTGTGGCGAAAGATTGGCCTCTAAGCCTAACAATACGTCCCCGTTACTACCCAGTTTAATATCGGGGGAATACCAATAGACGCCTTCAGAGATCTCATTACTTTTCGTGGAAATATCGATCACTTCTAGCTTTGAACCCGCAGCGAATAGATCATCACGACGCACTGCAATGCTTGGAGAATTATAACTCGTCGAGATCTGTTGGCGGGTTGGCGTCGCTAAATCTGCGGAATTAAAATCAAATACTTCAGCTTGATATTCCGTCGCGACAACAACGCGACCTTGCTTGGCAAGAGTATCAACAGTCAGAGAAACAGGCTGGTTAGAAAGGCTAAAGTTTTGTGTTTCACCCGTTGCTAAATCATATACATGTAACTGATTAGTTGGTGAATCTGAAGTCATCACTAACAGGTTTAAGCCTGGAACGTAAGCCGCTTGTAACACTTCATACCCGAACTTCAAGCGTTCGTTTACCGCTAGCGCGTTACTTAAGGCTTGTGTTGGTGCTTCAATCACAAAGTCCATTGGCACCCGAAGTGGGCTACCTGATACAGGGTAATCACACTGCTCGTCGTAACATACATTGAGTTCTAAATCGCCACTATAATCACCAACAGCGAGGTTATGTGGCAACTTTAAGTCAATTAAAGCAGCGTATTCATCATAGGCTTTTGGTGTCAGAGATAGCTGGTTGACCCGCACTTCACCGTCTGAACGTGATAGCTTGAGCTGATCGCCATGGTTACCGCGAAGACGGATGGTTCGCTGCTTGAGATTATTATCTACGAGAGCGTTGGTTGCCGCGTGGTAGTGGATCGTTTCATCCTCTAACAGGATCGCCTGTTCGTTAAGTTCGACACTATAGTTAATCGTTGCGTTAATTGGAGAGCCAGGAACATGCTCATTACAATACTCATCAAAGCAGGCCAGCATAGAAATCTGATGTTGGGTTGTGCCATTGCCTGCTTTGTAGCCAGGCTCTAAGTCAATCTTTAGTATCCCGCCAGTTTCAGAAGTAAACACAATCTCAGCGTTTTTCACCAGAGGACTTTCGTACGTAACACCCACATGGATCTGCTGTGATGTCACTCCTTTTGAATCAAATTCGATATGTGCGGTTAATGGCAGCATCGTATGACCGACAATATCGACCGTCGGCTGTGGGCTGAACACGCGAATATTACCGCTGCTATCACCACCACTGCCACCACCTCCGCAGCCGACCAAAAATAACGCAATAACCAAAGAACTAAATTTGTACATAATTTCACCTCTCTGAAAAATGCCGATATTTTGTACTGTCAATTCATTAGCAACAACAGTTAGTTACCGTTAAAGAGAGGGGATGATACGAATTTCGAGTCATATCAGTTAATGGGCAGGATGTCACAATTTTGGAGGGCAGTTACTCAACTAAAAGGGATGATTTCAGCCTAGGAAAGAAGTTTTAGGTGGGTGTTTTTACTAAACTAAATGCGTATTGAATATTTTAATTTAGAGCAAATTAGGCCTTGTTTACATGTTTCATCTGCGGTCAACAGGCATAAAAAAACGCCACAATATGCAGCGTTTTTTGAAAAGCTTGGCAATCTTATGCGGCGTCTTCGTTTTTGTCTTCTTCGACAGCTTCAAGTTTCTTAGCTTTCTTTGGTGCAGGTCTACGTTTTGCACCTAAAGCATAAAGCACTTCTTCTTTGTTTTGCGCAAGGAACATGGCAAGATCTTCCTGCTTATCTTCCTCTTCAAGAAGTTCACTCTTACCTAGCAGAGAGAATAGCTCGTCCGCCATATCCAGCATTTTGTCATATGCGTCAGCTTCCGCTTTAGAGGTAAAAGTCATTTTCTCTTCTCCATTGCGTTCTACCACGTACTTGACTATTACAGCCATGGTTAGTCCCCTAATTTGGTGAATTGATACTGGCTTTTTATACAGTTTTTAACCAGCTAAGTCTAGAGCAGTAAAGCCTGGTGAGTTAAGAATGCGAAGCGAGTAGAGCTAACTGACCAGCTATTGAACTATTTATTATTTACGGGAGACTGCCAACTCTGGCAAAACTCGATAAAGGTTTTTAGCAGTGGACTTTGATATTTTTCTTTGTGCACTAATAGCCAGAATCGACGTTTCATATCCAGCGGCATTTCAAGAACCTTTACGCGGCCTTCGCGAATTGCCGGATCTGCTGATAAACGTGACAAACAGCCAAGCCCTAAACCTGCAGATACGGAGTTGATGAGTGCTTCAGTGGTATTGAGCTGAAATGCCTCGTGCCAGTGCTCTAGACGAGGTGCGATGACACGCAAAAAGAACTCACGTGACCCAGAACCTGCCTCGCGCAATATCCATTCGCTGTTTTCCAGCTCAGCCAGATTCATCATTCCCTCGTGCGCTGCGGGATACTCTGGCGAGCAGATCACGCACATCTCATCTTCACTAAATTGTGACGACTGAAGCTCGGGGTGCAGTGTTTTGCCTTCGATCAGGGCGATATCCAGCTCGTAGTCAGTCAACTTGTCACATATTTGCGCCGAGTTTGAGATAAACAGGCTTTGAGAGCGGTGGTTGGTGTGCTGACGAAATGCGCTTAAGAGAAAAGGAGCGACTTGATTGCCGATGGTATCACTCGCTCCAATTCGCAGCTGCCCGGTTAGGGCGTGATCTCCTTCAAAAATGCTCTCAATATCTTTGGCACGGTTTAATAACTCATCCGCTAAGGGCAGCAACTTTTGCCCTTCTTGATTGAGAATTAATCGGTTATTGACCCGATCAAACAGATGATGACCGATCTGCTTTTCCAGTTCAGACAGCGCCATACTTACCGCCGCTTTAGAAAGGAAGAGGCTCTCAGAGGCGGCCGTCAGCGTTTTGTGCTGAGTGATGGTGGTAAATACCTTGAGCTGTTTAAGAGAAATATGACTTGCCATAGAATTATGTTTAGTAAACCTGAACGTATGTTCTAAATAATTAGATAGTTTGGAACGAAGTGCAAGCGTATTATTAGCCACATCGAGACTGGCTCTGATAGAGGTTGTGATGATTCAGAAAACAAAAGCAAAACTAATCGACGCACCGACTCCGATGGCGGGGTTAGCACTTGGTATTGCGAGTTTGGGTTGGAGTTGGGAAAACTTCGCTGAATTACATGGCTATGGACAGTGGGTGAGTGCAGGCATTGCCAGTGTATTGCTGACCATTTTGGCGATTAAATTCATTCTACATCATCAATTGTTAAGGCAGGACCTTGCGCACCCAGTCGTGGGGAGCGTTGTACCAACATTTGCAATGGGAACGATGGTGGTTTCTAACTCATTAGGTCAGTGGTTACCGCTTGCGGGCGACGCACTCTGGCTGGTCGCGGTTGTTCTTCACATCGTGTTTTTAGTGAGTTTTGTTTACCATCGAGCAAAAGAGTTTGAATTGCACCACATGGTTCCAAGCTGGTTTGTACCACCTGTAGGCATCATCGTTGCAGATGTGTCGTTCTCGGGTAATCCGGTTTTAGCGCCAGTGGCTCAAGGCGCGTTGATGTTTGGCATGGTAGCGTACGCGATCATGTTACCGATGATGATTTACCGTTTCATGTTTACCCATGAAATACCAGATGCAGCGAAACCAACGATGGCAATCATGGCTGCGCCAGCGAGCCTGTCTTTGGCGGGTTACCTAACCGTCACTGCGACGCCATCGCCAGTGATCATCGCTATGCTATTTGGTATCGCGGTATTGATGACAGCGATCATCTACCTAGCGTTCTTTAAATTACTCAGATTGCCATTTAGCCCAGGCTATGCAGCGTTCACTTTCCCAATGGTGATAGGTGCGACAGCGCTGTTTAAAATGGCGAACTGGATGGAGACACAAGGTTTAGCTTCGGATTATGTTCAACAAGTGCGAGCCTTAGCGGGTCTTGAACTGATTGTGGCAACATTTGTTGTCTCTTATGTGGCCTTACAATACATCAACAACTTGTTGATTCAGCCTCGCTTAATACATGCGCATCACGCCTAATTAGCAAGATATGAAAAAGCCTCTTGGTGTTACCGCCTAGAGGCTTTTTTACTTTTAAGGGGAAGCGAATATGGACTCAGCCTTTTTTATAAAAGCGCGACATCTCGTCGAGAAAATGACGAATAATATTAACCGGAATATGGTGTTCTTTTTCGACGTTTAACTGGTTGTCCAGTTGCTGAGAATGACCGCCTGGGTTTACCACCAGCATCAAATCTTTTCCGACTAAAGCATAGTTATAGTAACTGCCCGCGATGTACCAATCACGAGGGGCAGAGCTATCCAGTAAGTTGTGGCCCACGCTGTAGGCGCTTGTTTTACCCTCAACATCAAACAGCATATTCATCATGGTTGGAACGACGTCAAAATGCGTAGTACGGTAATCAATTTTCTCAGGTTGATGATTGGGTATGGATACGTAAAGAGGAACATGCACCTGAACGTCACTGTAGTTCCCCGTATGGCCCCAGTAGTTCATCTTGTGATCGTTAAACTCCTCGCCATGGTCAGAAGAAATCACCACGATAGTGTTGTCTAAATCGACGCTCTTCAATACTTCACCAATCAAACTATCGATGTAATACAACGAGTTTTTGTAGCGGTTGTGATAAAGCGAAGCATCAAAATCGTTGTTTAAAAGAATGTGATCGACGCGTTCCCAGTACGGTTTGAATTTAGCGAACTCAGGTTCTGGGAACAATGTGCCGTGGGCAGAATCATAGAACAGAAAGCCAAAGTATGGCTGTTCACTGTCCTGCTTTTGGAACTCGATGAACTTATCCGTGATCTGTTGATCTCGTTCTACTGCCGTTTCACCTGTCTGTTTCAGGGTTAAGTCGGGTATTTTTTTGAATACCGTGCGAGAAAGCGGTGGGCTGGTCAATGGTGCAGAGCCAAAAATACCCATGCGGTAGCCTTCTTGTTGCAGTGTATCCATAAATAGTGGGGAGCGTTGGCTCGCGTAAAAGCTTTCCCAATAGGTGGCAGGTAAACTATAAAATAGGCTAAAGATGCCAGCTTGAGTCGAGTTACCACCGCTCATATGTTGAGTAAAACTCACTGTTTGTTTAGCGAATTCACTGACATTTGGCATGACTTCAGGAGTTGCATCACTGTAGCGCCAAGCATCCACCAAAATAAACAAAACGTTTGGGAGTGTCTTTTTACTTTGCACTTGAACAGGCTCAAGCGGATAGTTTAGAGAGCTACTTTCCACGTTGGATAACTCCACCCGGTTCTTCGACGCGATGCTTTCATCAACAAGGTTGTGTTTGTAGATAAATTTACGAGCAGTAAGCGGATAGTAAAGCGGCCAGTTGTTCGAATACTGACTGACTTCATCATCGTAAAGTGCGTTTTTGTACGCATGGATCATTTGTGTGCTAAGCAACATGGCAAACCACACACTGATTAACAAGAACTTTGCTCGGCTTTCTGCGAGCTTATTACTCAGCCAAACGGTACATGCAAGTCCTAGTACTAGAACGGTGACTTCACTGCCGAAAATGAGCCAGCTCATCCAGGAAATATCAAACACATCGCTACCACCCTCAAAAAACATGCGGATTAATAGAGCATTGATGTGGAATTTATATTGTTGAAAAACAAGGATATCGACTTTGAATATGATCAGAAGGCAGATAGAGATAGCGATAACGATGCCTTTGAACAAACGAGTCGGTAGAAAAGAGAGCAATAAACTCAACAACATAAATGGAAGAACAACCAAACCTAGCCACCCAAATTGAGTGGAAGCTAAGTAATAACCTTGCAATAAGGTTAGCGGTTCATTCTGATTGCTAGACAACACAAACGGATAGCAAGTGATGGACAGATACACTGCAAAGCAAGCAAAAAAAGCAATCAGCCAAGCGCTGTTGGACGACGGTTTGCGAATCATACTTTTCATATTTATAAATTATAGGTGGTTCGATTATAAAACAGTGTTTTTTATTTTGGAATGGATGTGAACAATGTCACGTTATGTGTGGGTTTAATCGGAGCTTATTACGTCATTGAAAAGTGGTGTTTTATGCTCAAACTGCGCGATATCTAGCCTTTTGTTATTCCAGGTTAAGAGAACACTGCGGGTTTAAATAACGCTGTGCTAAGCTAGCTAACAGTTTCAATCGGCACTCGGTGTTCCCAATTTGTTTACTGTTTATCACTCCAACCAAGTTGACGTTCTCAAATCACTTCTAGTTGAACTGATTCGCATCAGTCCGCTGGAAAACCCGTTCGAAAAAGAACAAATACTGGTTCAAAGCCCCGGTATGTCTCAGTGGTTAAAAATGGAACTGGCCAAAGAGTTTGGTGTGGCGGCGAACATCGATTTTCCGCTCCCTGCGACCTTCATTTGGGAAATGTTCACTCAGGTATTGCCTGATGTGCCAAAACGCAGTGCATTTAACAAAGAAGCCATGACGTGGAAGTTGATGCACCTGTTACCAGGGCTTCTAAACCAAGAGACGTTTTCACCGTTGGCGCAATATCTCAAAGACGACAGTGATAACTCCAAGCTGTATCAGCTGGCAGAAAAAATTGCCGATATATTTGATGGCTACCTGGTATACCGTCCGGAATGGATCGCCAGCTGGGAAGCGGGTCAGAGTGTGCCAGAGCTGGAAGACGAGCATCCGTGGCAGCCAATTTTGTGGCAAGCATTGTACGACCACACGGTTTCTCTGGGGCAGTCTCCTTATCACCGAGCTAACCTTTATGAACACTTTATCGACACGTTAGACAATTTTAACGGCAACTTCGATCATTTGTCCAAGCGTTTGTTTGTTTTTGGTATCTCCTCTTTACCACCACGTTACATGGATGCGCTAAAAGCGATTGGCGAACACATCGACGTGCATTTGATGTTCACCAATCCATGTCGTTATTACTGGGGTGAGGTTCGAGATCGCAAGTACCTGGCTCGCTTGGCAGCGAAACATCGTCAGCATGTAGTTTGGCAGGATGATCACTCTGAAGTACAAGGCGAAACCGAGCAGTTGAAAGGGTCTGTAGAAGACAATGTGCTCGACGAACTGCACACTGATGTGGTCGGAAACAGTTTATTGGCTTCGATGGGTAAACTTGGCCGCGATAACATGTATCTGCTATCTCAGCTGGAGTCCCATGAGATTGAAGCGTTTGTTGATGTCGAGCGTGATAGTCTGCTCCATCAACTGCAAGCAGATATTTTAAACCTTGAGGAACATCAAGACGACCAACAGATTGAGCATAGTGGCCACAAGCAAGTGGTTAGCCTGGGCGACAAATCGCTAAGTCTACACGCTTGTCACAGTCCAATGCGTGAAGTCGAAGTGCTTCATGATCAACTTCTGGCGATGTTCGATGCTGATCCGAGCTTAAAGCCACGCGATATTATCGTCATGGTTGCGGACATCAACGCCTACAGTCCCGCTATTCAGGCAGTATTTGGTAATGCGCCGGGTGAGCGTTTTATTCCGTATTCGATTTCAGACCGAACGGCGGATCAGGAGAGCCCGATTCTTGCGGCATTCATGCAGTTGGTAAACCTACCCAATACGCGCTGCTTGGCATCAGAATTACTTGAACTGCTGGAAACTCCGGCGATCTTGAAGCGTTTTGAACTCAGTGAAGACGATTTCTTACAAGCCAAACAGTGGGTTGAAGCCTCGGGTATTCGTTGGGGATTGGATGCCAATACCGGACGCGAATTTGAACTGCCGGAAACGCGTCAAAACACCTGGCAGTTTGGCATTCAGCGAATGTTACTGGGTTATGCGATGCCAGAGTCGGCAGGTTTGTTTGAAACTGAGCAAGGCAGTTTATCTCCCTATAATGAAGTGCAAGGTATGGGCGCAGAGCTTGCGGGCAAGTTAGCGCACTTTATCCAACAAATCAGTACTTATCGCCGCAAACTCTCTCATGTTCAGACGATTGATGGCTGGCGAGAAACTTTAGTTACACTGCTGGATGACTTCTTCTCAGTCGAGTTGGAAGGCGAAATGGCGCTCAAATCCATTCGCGATACGCTTAGCCAGTTGAAAGAACAGCTCGCCGATGCAGCATTCGAAGAGACATTGTCACCAGCAATCATACGCCAATATTTGCAAGATAAACTGTCCGGTACGCGAGTCAGCCAGCGTTTTCTTGCCGGACAAGTGAACTTCTGTACCCTGATGCCAATGCGTTCCATTCCATTTAGAACCGTATGTCTGCTTGGAATGAATGATGGCGTGTATCCGCGTTCCATGCCGCCGGAAGGTTTTGACTTGATGACGGGCAGAACTAAGCCGGGTGATCGTTCTCGCCGAGATGATGACCGTTACCTGTTCTTGGAAGCAATGTTGTCCGCTCAGCAAACGCTTTACATCAGTTATGTCGGTCGTTCGATTCAAGACAACACCGAGCGCGTACCGTCCGTGCTGGTTTCTGAGTTGATGGAATACTGTCACCAAAATTACTGTTTAGGCGGTGATGAAGGTTTACCGGTTGATGAGTCTGGCGACAACTTATTGAAAGCGTTGGTCAATACGCACGCCATGGTGCCATTTAGCCCAAGTGCTTTTCAGGGGATGCATTCCAGCTACGCCAAAGAGTGGATTCCGGCGGCGTTAACCCAAACTAGCCAATCTCAAGGCTACGTTCGTCATGACTTTAATCGCGCACTGGACGATTATCTGCTGGGAGCTACGTTCCCACTAGAGCTCGATTTAGTCGAGCTGCAACGTTTCTGGCGCTTACCGGTACAGTACTTCTTTAATCGCCGTTTAAAAGTGGTATTTGAGCCACCATTGCCAGTCATGGAAGATGATGAGCCATTTGTACTCGGTGGGCTGGAAAGCTATCAAATGCGTGATGAGCTGTTAGAAACCTTGCTCGAAACCACGTTGACACAGCCAGAGAAGAAAACAGATGTGCTTAAGCACTTTATGAGTCAACAACGTGCTCAAGGTAAGTTACCAGTCGGTGCGTTTGGTGATATCGAGTTTGAAACCAACCGAGTTCAGGCTGAAGAGCTGGTGGACAAACTGGCGTTTCTATCTGGCGCACCGCAAGACGATTTAGAAATCGACCTGACCTTTGACTCGTTATTCGAAGGCAATGAAGGCGATGAGAAAAAAGTTCGCCTGACAGGTTGGCTTACTCAGTGTTACCAATCCGGGTTGATTCGCTACCGTAGCGGTAGGGTTCGTTCACAGGATTATCTGGCCGCTTGGATTGATCATCTTGCCATGTCAGCCTCGGGCCATGCCAAGAAAACCCATATTATTGGCTATGACCGCAAAGAAGGTGCGGTTCATTTAATCTACCCGGAAATTGCTGACGCGCAGTATGCCAAGCAATTACTTACGGAATTGGTTCGTCTGTTCTTTGAAGGCATGACTAAGCCTTTGCCTTATTTCCCGCAAACGGCGTTAGCATGTGTTGAAGCCGGATTTAGTCGTGGACACTGGGCTGACGACGAAGAGAAATCTTTGAAGAAAATGGCAGATACATTCAACGATGGCTACATGAGTTCAGGCGAAGGAAACAATGCGTATATTGCACGTATTTGGCCAGCTTGGAATGATGATTTGGCGAAAGAAGTACGCTTATTGACTGCGTTGGTGCTGCAAGGTGCGCGTTTAGCGGTTCAAGATGCGGACGATATAAAAGCGTAGCAAGGACAGTTGGATAGAGTAAAGGGAGAGTAGGGTGGCCGCCAGAAAATCATTATTTTTTGTAGGGCGTTCGCTGTACGGCCACAAGGTCAGAGGGACCATGATACTTTTGCTTAATTCATTTGAGTGTTGCCGCCTTAAAGGCTTGGCTTATCTCGTGCGGCGCATACTAACGGTGCAACAGATGGATAACCGTGAGAAAGATCCCACAAAGCTCTAAATTATCCAACTTGGTAAACATATAAATAGAATTTTTAACGATAGATCACACTTCTATCAGTTGATAATCCGGAGAGATTCAGCGTTATGGATCAAATGTCAGGTGCAGAGCTACCTAACCATGATTTAGAAGCCACTGGGCAACCGCAGCCAACACCACTAGAAGCGATGACGTTTCCTTTACATGGTGCGAGGCTAATTGAGGCATCTGCGGGTACGGGCAAAACCTTCACTATTGCGGGTTTATACCTGCGCCTTTTGCTTGGTCACGGCAGTGCAGAGACCAAACATCGCGTCCCGCTTACCGTTGATCAAATTCTGGTTGTGACTTTTACCGAAGCGGCGACAGCGGAATTGCGCGATCGTATCAGGGCGAGAATCCATGATGCGCGTATCGCTTTTGCGCGTGGACAGAGTTCCGATCCAGTCATTCAGCCTTTGCTTAGTGAGTTCGACGATCACAAGCAAGCGGCGGAAATTCTTCTCCAGGCAGAGCGTCAAATGGATGAGGCTGCGGTCTACACCATTCACGGTTTTTGCCAGCGCATGCTGACACAAAATGCTTTTGAATCCGGCAGCCGATTTAATAACGAGTTCGTGACGGACGAAAGCCACCTTAAAGCTCAGGTGGTGGCTGACTATTGGCGACGTAACTTCTACCCGTTGCCATTCACTTTAGCGGGGGAGATTCGTCAGTTGTGGGGTTCTCCATCTGCACTGTTGTCTGACATCAGCAATTACTTAACAGGCGCACCGTTAAGCCTTTCTGTACCTGCGATGAAAGGCAGTTTGGCCGATGTTCATACTGAGAATCTGAAAAAAATCGATGAGCTGAAAGCACGATGGCGAGATAGCCAGGATGACTTTTTAGCGCTGATTTCGGATTCAGACATCAACAAACGCAGCTACACCAAAAAGTCTCTGCCGACCTGGTTAGAGGCAGTGAATGCTTGGGCAGCAACAGAAACCACAGGTTATGACTATCCTGACAAGCTGGAGAAGTTTGCGCAAAATATCCTGTCGGAAAAAACACCTAAAGGTAGTGCGCCGCAGCACGCCGTTTTTGAAGCGATTGAGGCTTTTCTTGCCAATCCTATTAGCTTAAAAGCGCCACTGCTTGCCCATGCGATTGAACACTGTCGCGTGATGTTAGCCAGCGCGAAAAATCAGAAGCAATGGCTATCTTTCGACGATTTACTGACTCAACTTTCTGCTTCTATCGATACCGATGAAAGCGAGCTACTGGCTGAGCGAATTCGCACTTTGTATCCGGTCGCGATGATTGATGAATTCCAAGATACCGACCCGTTGCAATACAGTATTTTTAGTCGTATCTATCTGAACAATCCAGAATGCGGTTTGTTTATGATCGGTGACCCGAAACAGGCGATTTATGGTTTCCGTGGCGCAGACATTTTCACTTATATTAAAGCTCGTAACCAAGTAAGTGCCCACTACACGCTAGGAACGAACTGGCGTTCAAGTGCGGATATGGTGCAGGCAGTTAACCAAGTGTTTGCCTTGCCAGACAGCCCATTTATCTATGATTCGGACATTCCTTTCTTACCCGTAAACTACAGTCCAAATGCCGATAAACGCATTTGGACTATGGGTGGTCAAAAGCAACCAGCACTGACTTATTGGTTGCAAAACGCTGAAGAAAAACCGCTGCCAAAAGGCGAATATTTAACTCGAATGGCGGAGGCAACCGCGAGCCAAATCCAAACGATTTTGACTCAGGCTCAGCTGGGGCAAGCGTGTCTGGTGAACGGTGAAAAAGAGAAAACCGTTCAAGCTGGCGATATCGCAGTACTGGTTCGTACTGGTAGCGAAGGCCGAATGATTAAACAGGCGTTGGCAGATCAAGGCATTGCCAGCGTATATCTGTCTAACCGAGACAGTGTGTTTACCAGCTCGGTTGCTCAAGATCTGCAGCGTCTTCTGCAAGCGGTACTGACACCGGAAAATGACCGAGCGCTGCGTGCGAGTCTCGCCTCTGAACTGTTTGCATTGGACGCCGCCAGCTTGGACGCACTCAATAACGATGAAATCGTGTGGGAAAATGCAGTTAATGAATTCAAAGAATATCGCAAACTTTGGATTCAACGTGGGGTATTACCCATGCTGCGCGCGGTGATCAGCAAGCGCCATATTGCCGAACGATTGTTAGAAGAAGGCGCAAGCTCACAAGGAGAAAATGGTGAGCGAGTACTTACCGATTTAATGCACATTGGTGAACTCCTTCAGCAAGCCAGCAACGAATTAGATAGTGATCATGGGCTGCTGCGCTGGTTAGCTCAGTCTATCAGTGATGCGGAAAATGGGTTGGGTGGCAGTGATGACCAAATCCAACGTTTGGAATCTGAGCGTAATTTGGTACAGATCGTCACTATTCACAAATCAAAAGGTCTGGAATATGAGCTTGTGTTTCTGCCATTTGTGTTCAGCTATCGAGAAGCCAGCGAGGCCAAATACTACGACGCCGCCAATGATCGCACTGTTCTGGATATCACCGGTAACGATGCATCAATGCAGCAAGCGGACAAAGAGCGTTTAGCGGAAGACCTGCGTCTGATATACGTAGCGTTAACGCGCGCCGTGTATGCTTGCTTTATTGGTGCTTCGCCTTTGCGTAACGGACGCTCAACCAAAGAACCAACTGGTGTTCACTGCAGCGCAATCGGCTACTTGGTGCAAAATGGTCAAGAGGGCGGAATCAACGATTTGTACCAAGGTTTAAAACAGCAGCAAGATAAGCTTGATTGCGTCGCTTTAGGTGAGCCGCCACAGCAGCTCGAAGAGATGTATGTAGCGCCACAAGAAGAAGTGTGTGACCTCACAGCTAAAGAACTACAAAATCCTATCGACAGAAACTGGCGTATCACCAGTTATTCGGGTTTGGTCAAGCAGGGTTCTCATCAGACTGAACACGACGCCACGATTGAGATTACTGGCTTTGATATTGACTCTTCTGACGAGCAAGACGAAGAGGATTTGGTTGAGCCTGAGCGTTCTATTTTCACCTTCCCAAGAGGCGCGCGTCCGGGGACGTTCCTTCACAGCTTATTCGAGGAAATTGAGTTTACTCAGCCAGCCACGACGGAAGAGAATACCCAAATCATTCTCGGTTTGATGGAAAGTGAGCAGTTGGATGAAGAGTGGTTGCCCATTTTACAACAGCTGATTGATACTGTGCTTGCCACACCATTAGACGGAAAGTCATTGCTGCTTAATCAAAAAGCGCCATCGCAGCGTTTGGTGGAGATGGAGTTTCTTCTGCCAATTGAAGTGTTGTCCGCTCCGGCGCTGAACCGTGTGATTCAACGACATGACCCATTGTCTGCCAAAGCGGGAGATTTAGGTTTCCAAACGGTTCAAGGCATGCTCAAAGGCTTTATCGACTTGGTGTTTGAGCATCAAGGCAAGTACTACGTGCTGGACTGGAAATCGAACCACCTTGGCGACGATGTGACTCACTACCATGGTGAAGCACTAAAATCTGCCATGGCGGACCACCGTTACGATTTGCAGTATCAGATTTATGCGTTAGCACTGCATCGCTTTTTGCGTAGTCGGCTGGCTAATTATCAATACGATCAGCATTTTGGTGGCGTGTATTATTTGTTCCTACGCGGCATGGATGGGCAAAGCGATCACGGTATTTTTGCCGCCAAGCCAACGTTAGAATTTTTACAAGAGATGGATCGTTTGATTGATGGTCAAACACTGGAAACACGATCGACTCAGGCTGGGCAGATGGAGCTACTATAATGACGACCAATAACAATCTTCCATCGCACCAAGAGAGCCTGCTGGCAACACTTGAACGGTTAGCACACAAAGGTGCGATTCGTCAGCTCGACTACCAATTCGCACGTTTTCTTTATGCTCAAACTGATGATGCGCAGAGTGAATCACAATCAGACGGTCAGGCGCTGGCGTTTATCGCTGGTGTCGTCAGTAGTGAGCTTGGTAAAGGACATATCTGTTTGCCTCTCTTCGATGCGCAAGGTCAGCCGACTGATTTTGCCAGTAAGTTGGGGCTGTTCGGTGAGGCAGCGTTAACGCTCAATACTCAACTGCAAGGTATTAATTGGCCCCAATTATTGGAAAATTCCAGTTTGGTTGGCGCACAGGGAGAAGCACTGCCGCTGATGTTCGATGGTGAGCGTTTGTATTTACATCGTTACTGGCACTATGAAGTGACACTGGCGGAAAAGCTCAATCAACTGGGCGCGGCGGTTAGCTTGCAGCCGCAAGAATTTACGCGATTATCTGAGCTGCTTAACCATCTGTTTGCGCGTCAATATCATTTTCTTTTTAACGCGATTGCCAAAGCCACTGAAGCTGGCAATAACAACCAAGTTCTGCGTCAGCAATTGGTGTGTGACCACCTTGATGTTGTCGCAAGCGATGCATTGGATTGGCCAGCGATTGATGCGGTGTTAAGCCAAGCCAATAAAGTTCAGGACTTACAACCTCTGGATGACCTCGTGCCACTTTCTGCTTGTGTAAACTGGCAAAAAGTCGCAGCCGCAGTCGCGCTAACCCGTCGCTTTGCGGTGATTTCTGGTGGACCGGGCACCGGTAAAACGACTACGGTAACCAAATTGCTTGCTGCGCTGATAGAGCAGGCCGCACAAGAGAAGAATCTAACCATCAAGCTGGTGGCTCCGACGGGCAAAGCGGCTGCACGATTAACCGAATCAATTGGCAAAGCAGTGCAAGAGTTACCCGTTTCTCCTGAGTTAAAAGCCAAAATCCCGACTGAATCGAGCACCTTGCACCGTTTGCTGGGCGCGATCCCTAATAGCGCAGAGTTCCGTCATAACAAGCAGAATCAGCTGCATCTGGATATCTTAGTGATTGATGAAGCGTCGATGGTCGATTTACCCATGATGTACAAAGTGGTCGATGCATTGCCTAAGCATGCGCGACTGATCCTGCTTGGTGATAAAGATCAGCTCGCCTCGGTAGAAGCGGGGGCAGTGTTGGGTGATATTTGCTCGTTCCATCTTTTGGGTTATGGCAAAGAGCAGGCTTCGGCCATCGCAAAGCTGACCGGTTTTGACACCTTGGCCCACAGTAGCAACAGTGCGTCCAGTATTGCGGACAGTCTGTGTATGCTGCAAAAGAGTTACCGGTTTGATGCTCGCTCGGGGATTGGTCAATTAGCGAAAGCGGTGAACTTGGGTTCTGCGGCCAGTGTGGACAATGTCTGGGCGCGAGACTTTTCAGATATCGAACATTTTGCTCTGAGTAGCCAAAACTACAATCAGATGATGCAGACGTTAGTACAAGAATACGGTCGTTATCTGAAGCGTATTGGGCAGCAAGAGCAGGATCCAAATACTGGAGAACCTGAAACGTTAACCCGAAAAGCCAAAGCGGTGTTAGACACATTTAACCAGTGTAGACTGCTTTGTGCGATTCGCGAAGGTGACTTTGGTGTGGCTGGGTTAAACCAGCGCATAGAGAAAGCACTTGCAGCGCGTAAGCTGATTAAGGTGCAGGATGAGATTTGGTATCACGGCAGACCTGTGATGGTTACGCGCAATGATCACGGTTTAGGTTTGTATAACGGTGATATTGGTATTTGTATGCGGGATGACAGCGAAGAAGAGCAGCGTTTGAAAGTCTTTTTCGAACTCCCTGATGGTAGTGTTAAGTCGGTACTGCCAAGCCGAGTGCCAGAGCATGAAACGGCCTACGCCATGACAATTCATAAATCGCAGGGCAGTGAGTTTGATTACACCTTAATGATTCTGCCGCCAGATTTTAGCCCGATATTAACCCGTGAGCTGATTTACACAGGCATTACCCGAGCCAAGAAACGTTTAGCGCTTTACGCGGAGCTGAATGTGCTTAAACGAGGAATAAAGGTGAAAACAACGCGAGCCAGTGGATTGGTGCAGCGACTAGCCAACTAGAAACTAAAAGACCGAGTATGCACTCGGTCTTTTTAATCTTTATAAATCCAAAGCTAAGATTTTTGATTTGCGCTGGAAGTTGTATAAACCTTGCTTTGCTCCCGGTAAATAATCCACACCCACTTCGTAAAAGCCTTGCTCTCTGAACCAGTGCAGGCTGTGGGTCGTTAGCACAAAGATCTGATTAATGTTTTCTGACTTTGAGCGGTGCTTCATGTAATTCAGTAATAACAATCCACGGTTACCATCGCGGTAATCTGGATGAATCGCTACGCAAGCCATCTCCGCTTTGCGCTCTTCGGCGTATGGGTACAACGCGGCGCAACCAATGATGAGCCCATCTTTTTCGATGATGGTGAATTTGCCAATTTCTTGTTCCAATTGCTCGCGTGATCGTCTTACCAATATACCTTGTTCTTCCAGAGGACGGATTAAGTCTAAAATACCGCCGATGTCGTCGATGTTGGCTTGACGGACTTGCTCAGCACTGGCCATGACCACTTGCGTACCAATACCATCGAAAGAGAACAGTTCCTGAATTAAGGCACCGTCGACTTTATAACTGATCAAATGGCTGCGTGGTACGCCCGCACGACAAGCGGCAATCGAGCCTTTCAAGAAACGTAGTGTTCCGGTGTAGTAGTCTGAATCTGGTGAGCTTTTTTCTGTCAGGGTTTTGATAACATGCTCTGCCTCGATAGGAAGTAGCTCAGCGACCGCATTGCCGTTGTCATCAATGACACCTTGTTCTGAACAAAAACCGATCAGTTTGTCCGCGCCTAATTTAATCGCAAGCTGGGTGGCGACCTCTTCAGAAAGTAAGTTGAAACACTCACCCGTGACGGAGCTGGCAATTGGACCAAGCAGAACAATCGAACCTTGGTCCAGAGTGCGATTAATCGCGTCAGTATCGATGCGGCGAATCCGTCCGCTGTGGCAGTAGTCGACACCATCATCCACACCCAGAGGTTGAGCAATAATATAGTTCCCGGATACAACGCTTAGCTCTGTCCCAGCCATAGGTGTATTGTTCAGGCTCATGGATAGGCGTGCAGTAATCGCCAGCTGTAGTTGACCTGCGGCTTGCATAACTACTGACAAAGCTTCTTCATCAGTAATTCGGATGTCTTTATGGTATGGCGTAGTAAGGTTTTGTTTTACCAATAATTGGTTGATTTGCGGACGAGCGCCATAAACCACCACCACTTTAATGCCAAGGCTATGCATTAATGCAATGTCATTGATAATGTTTCCAAAGTTGTTGTGGGCGACCGCTTCTCCACCGAGCATGATCACCATGGTTTTGCCACGGTGTGCATTTACATAGGGGGTTGATTGGCGGAACCCTTTAACGAGTGCGGTACTACGAATTTTCACTACAGCCATTCCTTGTGTTTATTTATGCTTAAATAATGTCTTTTTATTCACCTAATGGCAAGGTGAATTTTTTGGAATAAAGGACAAATATATGAAGAGTGGTCCTTTGGGAAATAATAGGATGAAGGATAAAATGCCTCAATCTTTCCGCTATCAGTGGTCATCACATCTTCAGCCCCAGAGAGGAATGCTACGATTACTACTCAGCCCCAATCTGACTCATCCAAAAAATCCCAATTTCGAAAAGGCGTAGAGCGCTTTCTGATGCTTATCGCAGTGGTTGGTACAATTATCGCGGGCATGTTGTACAGTGACTGGATTTCTCGTTATATCAACCCGCCTGTTGAAAAATCAATTATTTATGGCAAATGGGTAGAGCAAGAGGTCGCACCATACGCTCGTGAGGTTTTTGAGTTAAGCGAAAGAGGTGTCACCGTTAATGGTTCTACAGTTGCGACCGATTTTGACTTCGATGGAGATGCTTTGTCTTATAAGTTTGGTTCGAGTGTTCGCCGGTTTAGGTTTATTGGCCAGCAACACACGGAAATGAAGTTGGATGCTAACGTGCATTATCTGCCAATTTTTCGATTGGAGAGAAGTTTCGACAGCACCCTGCGCTGAACGTGATATTCATTCCCGTTCCATTTTGGACAGCTCAAATAACGTATATTCAAACACTTTCTGGACAATTGCGTATTCGTCCCCCTGCTATCATGTTGTTAATTCGAAACTAATTGGATGGAATTACAGCATATTTAACAGTTGACCTAGTTTTGAAACACTTTGACGCGGCTTTTCAATTGCGTTGCCTGTCTTTGTTTGCCATCCTTTTGCTATCTTTTATTACGGAATAATCACGTGCTAAAACAACTTCTTCCTATTGTTACTCTAGGCCTTCTGTTTGGTTGTGCTCAGAAAAACGATCTTGCCCATCAATACATCGATGGTGAGTTTCCTCAAATTCTCAATAAAGTGGACGAGGTTGAGTCGAACAAGCCTCGCGACTTTACCGAGTTCAACAAGCAAGTTGAGCAGGTTTTGATTAAATCTCCCTCTATGGCGAAGATGTACCAACCGCTTTATCACAGACTGAGTGAGTGGGCTCAGCAAAGTGGCGACACCAGTGTGCTTAGCGCTTACGGTATTCAAGCTGCGCAACTAGGTGGGGGCGATAAAAAAGGCAACGTGTTGTTTACGGGATATTTCTCTCCGGTGATGGAGTTGCGTCATCAGCCAAATAACATCTTTAGATATCCAGTTTATGGTAAGCCGAATTGTTCATCTGACTGCCCGACGCGTGCCGAGATTTACGATGGTGCATTAGACGGTAAAGGTCTGGTGCTTGGCTATGCCCCAAACCGAATTGATCCTTTCATGATGGAAGTGCAGGGCAGTGGCTATGTGCATTTCGAAGACGATGACACGTTGGAGTACTTTGCCTATGCAGGAAAGAACAACAAAGCCTACGTGAGTATCGGACGAATTTTGATTGAGCGCGGTGAAGTGCCGCGTGAAGAAATGTCGATGAAAGCGATTAAAGATTGGGTGATGGCTAATGATGAAGCGACCGTGCGTGAGCTACTTGAACAGAATCCATCTTACGTGTTCTTTGCCCCTAAGTCAGAAGCGCCAGTGACCGGAGCCGCGGGCATTCCACTGTTACCAATGGCAGCAGTAGCGGGTGACCGTTCAATCTTGCCAATGGGGACGCCAGTTCTGGCAGAAGTACCATTACTTAATGCGGATGGAACGTGGAGCGGAGCACATCAATTACGCATTCTGCTGGTACTCGACACGGGTGGTGCAGTGAAACGTAACCACTTGGATCTGTATCATGGTATCGGTGCAAGAGCGGGAATCGAAGCGGGTCATTACAAACACTTTGGTCGTGTTTGGAAACTTGGCTTAGAGAACACGCCAACGCAAGCGCCTTGGGCTTTATCACCAGAAAAGATACAATAGTGGATTGATAAGAGAGAGGAACGTCCTCTTGTCTAGACATTTTCTCAAAGAGTGCGTATAAATCGCACTCTTTGTTTTTCTATCGATCATCTGGATTTCAATATGCGCGAACTCGATACTCCGGCATCTGACAACTACAATCAACGTTTTGGCGGCACTCGTCGTCTTTATGGTAACAGCGAAGTCGAAATTCTTCGTGCTGCGCATGTGTGTGTGATTGGTATCGGTGGCGTTGGTTCCTGGGCGGTAGAAGCGCTGGCGAGAACTGGAATTGGCGAGCTGACGTTGATCGATATGGATGATGTGTGTGTAACGAATATTAACCGTCAAATCCACGCTATGTCTGGAACGGTTGGCCAAAGCAAAATTGAAGTGATGGCCGAGCGCGTTAAGCTGATTAACCCGGAATGTAAGGTGAATCTGATTGATGATTTCATCACTCCAGACAACCAGCATGAATACTTGAGCAAAGAGTTCGATTACGTGTTGGACGCGATCGACAGTGTGAAAGCAAAAGCGTCTCTATTGGCTTACTGCCGTAGTAACAAGATCAAAGTGATCACGACGGGTGGTGCTGGTGGTCAGGTCGACCCAACACAAATTATGGTGGCGGATCTGACCAAGACGATTCAGGATCCACTGGCCAAAAAGATTAAAGACACTTTACGTCGTCATCATAACTTTCCGAAGAATCCTGCGCGTAAATTTGGCATTGACTGCGTGTTCTCTACCGAGCAGCTAAAATACCCACAGGCAGACGGTTCGGTATGTGGTGTGAAGTCTACGGCAGAAGGTCCTAAGCGAATGGACTGCGCAAGTGGATTTGGCGCGGCAACCGTTGTGACAGCAACGTTCGGCTTTGTTGCGGTTTCACGCATAGTAGAAAAGCTGATTCAAAAGTATAAGAAGTAATAACAAAGAGAAGTACGCACCATGACTGATTTCCCAGTTTCACCATTTGGTTCTGAGATAACAAGTGACGATATTGTCGCGACGATGCAGCAGTTTAAAGGCTGGGAAGATCGCTACCGCCAAGTTATCCAGTGGGGAAAGAAATTACCTCAAATGCCCGAAGCGCTGAAATCAGAACAAGTCACGGTGTCAGGCTGTGAAAGCTTAGTTTGGCTGGTTAGTCAGGAGCAGGATGGTGTTTGGCATTTCTGTGCGGATTCTGATGCGCGTATTGTCCGTGGCTTGATTGCCCTGGTGATGGCCGCGTTTGACGGAAAAACTGCTGAGCAGATCCAAGCGTTCGACATTGATGCGTATTTTGAGCAGCTCGGTTTGATTGCACACTTAAGTCCATCTCGTGGCAACGGCCTGAAAGCGATTGTTGAGCAGATCAAACAAACCGCTAAATAACAGTTTCGTTGGTTCTGAAAGGCGCTGAGTAGCGAAGTTACTCGGCGCTTTTTTATTTGGGCGAAGGGGATGGAAGAAGGACTTGAAACCATTCCACTACGTCGGCGGTTTTGGCTTTAGTTATTGTTCGTTATTGATCTCATTTCTCGGTGCACAGTCCGGTTTTACACCAATATTTGTAGTTACAATTTGTCTGCATTAGATGATAGATATATTCTTAAAGAGGTTTTTATTTTCCCGTTGTAGAAGGTTTATAGGCAATTGGGTTAGTTAGTACAAATACTAGGAACCTCTCTTTTATGCGATTCTCCTTGGAACATGCGCAAGACGTGTTATCCGGAATGTCAGACCCCACTTTTATACTGAGTGAAGATGGTCTCTATATTGATGTTTTTGGTGGTATAGATAGAAACGCCTATCATGATGGCAGTAGTTTGATTGGTGAAACTCTGCATAGTGTGCTTGAAAAAGAACAAGCAGACTGGTTTATTAAGCAGATTAATCGCTGTCTGACGGAAGACAGTATTATCACCATAGAATACAAGATGTCCGCCGACAACGTTCAGGGCATTGATCCCACCACAGGGCCAAACGGATTACTCTATTATGAGGGGAAAGTATGTCCTCTTGGTATAACGTACCAAGGTCGCAGAGTCGTTCTTATCCTGACCCGCAATATTTCTAACCGTCATCAAGTTGAAACTCTTCTGCGTCACCAAAGCCAAATCGACGCTTTAACAAACATCTATAATCGCCGTGTTTTCTTCGAAAAAGTGTCCGAAGAAATCACCAAGTGCGAAGCTCAAAGTTATCAAGCCGCCTTACTGTTTTTTGATCTCGATTTCTTCAAATCTATTAATGATGAGCTAGGTCACGATGCCGGTGACTACGTCTTAGAAACGTTGGCGGAGTTAGTTTCTAGTCTTTTAACAAAAGATGAAACCTTCTCGAGAGTGGGAGGGGAAGAGTTTGCGATTATCCTGCCTGATGTTTCATTGTCTTCGGCAACTGAGATCGGCGAGGAAATTCGTTCAAATATTGAAAAAAATCAGTTTGAGTTTGAAAACGTTCAAATCCCTGTGACAGTCAGTGTTGGCGTGGTGAATATCATCGGTTATGAATCGACAAAGCGATTGTATGCAAGGGCAGACAAAGCACTCTATGCGGCAAAACGTAATGGTCGAAACTGTGTGATAACGATAGAGAGCGAATCGTAGCAACCAAATCGGTTACTACGATTTCGTGGTTTGGTTAGAGCATATCGACTGCTTTTTCTACCGCGGCGATCAGGCTGTCAACGTCTTCTAAGGTGTTGTAAATTCCAAACGAGACACGCACTGTTCCTTTAACCTTCAGTGCATCCATTAGCGGGTGGGCACAATGGTGTCCGGCGCGTACTGCAATACCTTGTTGGTCGAGTAGTGTCGCAATGTCTTGGTGATGAACACCATCCATAACAAATGTCAGTACCGATGCATTAGGCTGGTAACCAAGAATGTGAATATCATCCAGCTGACTAAGCGCTTGATAGGCTTTGTTTTGTAAAGTGTGCAGGTGCGCTTCCACTTCTTGATGATCAAAACCCTGATACCAATCAATGGCTTTTGCGAGTGCGATAGCCCCAGCAACATTTGGTGTGCCTGCTTCGAATTTTCCGGGTAACGCAGAAAAGGTCGTTTTTTCAAACGATACTTTCTCGACCATTTTTCCGCCACCATGCCATGGAGGCATCGCTTCTAATAACGCTAATTTACCGTAAAGTACGCCAATCCCTGTAGGGGCATAGAGCTTATGTCCTGAGAATACATAAAAATCGATATCCAGCTCAGCAAGGTTTAAGGGCTCATGCACGATACCTTGAGCACCATCCACCACGACAACAGCACCAAACTGATGTGCCAGGGTGGTAATTTCTTCGATAGGCTGACGTGAACCGGTGACGTTAGTGATTTGTGCACACGCCACAATCTTACAGCGTTCAGACAACAGCGACTTAAATGCTTCCAAATCAAACTGACAGTTGGAAGTCATTGGCACTTTTACGACTTTTGCTCCGGTCTGCTCAGCAACAATCTGCCATGGCACGATGTTGGCGTGATGCTCCATCTCGCTGATCAATATCTCATCGCCTGCTTGTAAGTTGCTACGAGCATAGGTCTGAGCGATCAAATTGAGCGCTTCTGTCGCTCCACGTGTCCAGATGATTTCTTTTGAGCTGGCCGCGCCGATAAAACGGGTGACGGTTTCACGAGCCGCTTCGAACTGGCTGGTGGCATTGGCGGTTAAGCTGTGACTGCCACGATGCACGTTAGCATTTTGAGCACTGTAATAATGACTGATAACGTCAATCACACATTGAGGCTTTTGTGTGGTTGCAGCACTATCAAGGTAGACCAAAGGCGTGTCATTAATTGACTGATTTAAAGCGGGAAACTGCTTACGAACTGCATTGACGTCAAACATTACTCTTCACCAATTTTGTGATAGTGCAAAGTCGGAATGGTCACCATAGGCTCGGCGATAGTCCACGCATGTTTTTTGCCAGAGAGTTTGATGATCACTTCCATTGCAAATTCTAACGCAGTTCCCGGCCCCTGACTGGTGATCAGATTGTGGTTAATATCGATAGTCACGCGTTTGCTACGCCAGTTCGCTTCAGGAATGTGTGACTGGAAACTTGGGTGACAGGTCATTAGGGCGTTAGGGAAAAGATCATGATGTTGTAGCACCAACGCTGGAGCTGCACAGATAGCCGCAACCAGTTTTCCTTCATAAATATGTTGTTTGAGGATTTCTATCATGACTGTGCTGTCGCGAAACACTTCCGAACCACCGACACCACCCGGCAGTGCAATGACATCAAACTCGTCATCGGCGATATCGACCAGTTTGCAATCTGCGGTTAGCGTGACGCCACGAGAAGCTTTCATCGTTAAAGCTCCATCGAATGCTGCACTGGCTACCGTCACGTCATATCCAGCTCGAACCATCATATCGATAATGGTCACGGCTTCCATTTCTTCGGTACCTGGAGCGATAGGTACTAAGATTTTTACACTCATTGTTCTGTCCAGCTTTTTTCTATCTGTTTAATACGTTGGTAAAGGCTGAGGTTCTCAGGCGTCTCGATATGGTGTTTCTCTGCAGTTTGCAATAAATAACCAGTAATAAAGTCGATTTCGGTGCGTCGCTGGTGGTAAACATCCTGTCTCATCGAAGAGTAATTCTCAGCGGTAGCATCGACGACTTGCATGATAACCCCGAACAAATTGTCGAACTCAGTATCGAGCCCTTCTTTATCCATTACCTCAATCAATTCGCGCGTAATGTTTCTCAGCGTATCCTGAAACTCCTGCTGTGCAAGCGCGCCATTTTTGCATTGATGGATAGCGGTTAATGGATTAATTGCACAGTTGATAGCGAGTTTAGTCCACAATGCAGCATTGATATTTGGGTTCCATCCCACTTCAGGTAGAGCGTGATGCATTACTTCCTGTAAAAACTGACACTGTTCGCCCAAATTATTGAAGCCGCCTAACTGCGTGTTGCCATGACCTGTATGTAACACTTTTTGTTTGCAAGGTTTGTAGGCACCGTGAGTTGTGGTCGCTAAAACGATAGGGTTGTTTTGAAGCAATTCTGAAACGCGTTGTGCGGTTCCCATGCCGTTATGCATCAGCATCACGATTGTGTCGGGGTGGATATGTTCAAGCAGAGGAGAAATGGCTTCTTCGACTTGCCACGCCTTGACGGTCACCACAATCAAGTCAGCACTTTTTACGGAAAGAAGGTGATTATTTAGGAAAGTGTCACCGACTGAGTCATCAAGTTGCAACGAAAGCTGAGTTTCTGAACTTCTGCTCCAAAGAGACACATGATGTCCTGCTTGCTTTAATTTTATTGCCCAGAGTGAGCCGATAGCTCCAGGGCCTAAGATGACAATATTCACCAAACGCTCTCATTAAAAAGGTTTGCTGCAAGGATAATGAGGGGAAAAAGGAAAGCAAATAAAAAATGGCGCCAATGGGCGCCATTTCTGAAGAAACTTATTGGTTCTATTAGAACTTGTAAGTTACCGCTACGTAGTGACCAAAACCAGTAGAGTCTACGCCACTGCCGTCTTTGATACCGTAGATGTTTTTGAAACCTTTCAGGCCGTAACCAACTGCAAAGCGGTCTGAGTGCCAGTATAGGCCGTTGAACATTGCGCCGCCGTAGCTAGAGCTTGCGTACTCATCTTTCATACCAAATTGCCAGTCGATGTAACCTTGGTAAGAGATGAATGAACCGTTCTCGAAGAAGTAGAATGGTTTGAACCAGTTGGTTGCAAAGTGGTAACCGTTCCAGTCTTTATCGTTGCCGCTGTAGGTTCCGTATAGGTTTACACCTACTTTGCCAAGCCATGGAACCATAACGTCAGAACCTAGACCGATTTTCTGATTGTTTACACCAGAGTTACCGCCCCACTCGATAAGAGATGCAACGTATAGCTCTTGAACTGGGCCGAAAGAAAGATCTTTACCAGTTAGTGCGTCCAGAGACATACGTGGCGCGAACTTCATGAACATTTTTTCTGCGCCAGCTTTATCACTGCCTGGATCTGAAGTTAGGTTGAATACGTCAACGTAACCGTAAAGATCGAAAATACCAGAGCGACCGCCAAATTCCATTTCTAGGTAGTCATGGTTTGAGCCATCAGGGAAACCTGGAAGTTCGTTAAATGCACCCATCAGGTTGAACTGCATCCACTTGTAATCGTTTTTGTGGATATCGCCGTCAGAATAATCAGCCGCCATAACTGGAGCTGAAGTAGCCGCTAGAAGGCCAAGAGCTAAAAGTGATTTACGCATAAGGGGACTCTCTATGTTTGTAAGATTTTAGAATATGCAATCTAAGCTGCGTTTTCCAAGTGGCGGGAATAATAGCGATAATAATCCCAAAAGAAAGTGATAAAAGGTGCAAAACTAAACCTTTTTAGTGATCAATATCACAAACATGTTTTTATTTACGGAACTTTTTATTTATTGCATTTTATTGCAATAAATATGTGATTTAGATCGTTTGCGTGGCGATTTTCGTGACTTTTTAAGCCAGTCGATTAACCAACAAAAACCGTTAGTGATCGGAGTGAACAGAGTTTCGTACTAGACGATGAACGAAAGAGGACTTATTGATGAACGAAGTTATGTTATTTCCACTTACTTCAGTTGTACTCCCTGAAGGAAAGATGAATCTGCGTATTTTTGAGCCTCGTTACATACGTATGGTGAAAGAGTGCAGTTCGAAAAATATGGGTTTTGGCGTCTGTCTGGTAGGTAACGACGGCGATCCGAAAGAAGTTGGAAACGTTTCTTCGATAGGTTCGTTAGTACGGATTGTTGATTTTGAAACATTAAGTGATGGGCTTCTTGGAATCACAGTGGTTGGTGAAAAACGCTTTAAGGTACTGCGCGTTAGAGCAGACTCCGATGGTTTAAGGCATGCCGAGGTTGAGTGGATGGACAACTGGGCTGTTCCGAAAGGGCTGTACAGCTTTGATTACTTAAGTCAACAGCTGGCTTACGTTTATGAGGAGTTCCCTCAGCTTGGGTCACTTTATGAGCACCGCTTTTATGACGACCCATCTTGGGTCACACAGCGTTGGCTTGAGCTACTGCCGTTGGAATGCCACCTGTTCGATAGGTTGGCAGGAGCAGAGGATTGTTTTCCAGCTTTGCATTTTCTACACCAAGCACTTGAAGCCCCTAAAAACAAAGAGGCACGGTTATGAAACTAACAGGTAAAGCGGTTCTGGTTTTAATGGGATCTCTGGGATTGGCTGCGTGTGGTTCAGACAGCGATACAATAGAGTTCTCCAATGTTCAGGCAGTGCATGCATCAGCCGATGCACCACTGGCGAATGTATGGATTAACGACAAAGCTACGCTAACTGGCGTCGATTATGGTGTTGGATCAGGGTACATGATGGTTCGTGAGGGCAGTAACGCAGTTCAGGTCGATGTGCAGTTGCCAGGCAGTGAGGTGGCAACAGTAGTGCCAAGAACGTTGCTCGATCTCGATTCAGACCTCAAGTACACCGTGTTTGTGGTCGGTGATGCAGACGGTGACCCAAATCCTGTTGAGCCACTAATCGTGACACGCCACGCGGAGTCGATGGCGGATGAAAGCTCTCTGGATGTACAAGTTGTGCACGCTGCTTCTGGCGTTCCAGCTGTGGATGTGTACGTGACAGATCCAGGGGCTGATTTATCGACAGTCATGCCTTTAACTAATCTTGCTTATAAAGCGGCGACAGACACGCTTAATATCCAGGCTGGTGATTATCAAGTCAGATTGGCGGTTGGGGATGATGTCGTGTTTGATTCTGGAACGCTTTCTTTGGCGGGAAATGCTAACTTAACTATCGCTGCCATTAAAACCGGCGACTCCAGCAGTTCTTCTCCCGTTAAGTTATTGGTTTTAGATGGTTCGGGATCTTCTATAATTCAGGATATGGGCAGCCAAGCTGAAGTTCGGGTTGGGCATGTCGTGGATGGTGCACCAGATGTAGACGTGAATGTAAATGATGCTCCATTCGCTCCACTTGCTGATTTAGCCTTCAAAGAAATTCGTGGCTATTTGGATCTTGATCCTCAGTCTTATGACATCGATGTTTTCGTTGATGGTACCACCACAGACCCCATTTTCAGTATTGATGATTTATCTGTGGAAGCAGGGATGGATTACAGTATCTACGCTGTTGGCGTCGTGAGCCCTTCGGTCGCTGTTGAACCTTTGATTGTCGAGGACATGAGAAGAGCAGTGGCAACCAGTGCAACATTGAATATCACTCATGCAGCGTCAAATCCGGTTGCTGAGAACGTGGATATTTACCTCACTACCAGCGCTGGTATAGACGGTAGTGATCCAACCGTTTCTGATTTTACGTACAAAGAGAGTCTGAAAGGACTTTACGTTGAGGAAGGAACCTACTTTGTCACTGTCACTGCAGCAGGCGAGCCTAATACTGTTGCAATAGATTCTGCTCCTGTGGATTTGATGAACGGTGTGGTCTATCAAGTCGTAGCGATAGACGATGGCAATAGTGGTGGTTTCAACCTGTTAGTTAATGACATCACAGACTAGGACGGAGTGGGAGGGGGAGACTCCTCCCTACGATAAGGCCGATATGATGAGTGATAGCCGACAAAAACTGGGACGGCATGAATGGAACGCGTATATGGACAAAGTCAAAGCACGAGATCAAGACGCCTTTGCTTTTGTATTCCAATTTTATGCCCCAAAATTAAAACAGTTCGCTTATAAGCACGTAGGGAACGAGCAAGTAGCAATGGAAATGGTACAAGAAACCATGGCCACGGTTTGGCACAAAGCTCACTTGTACGATGGAAAGAAGAGTGCGTTATCTACTTGGATATACACCATCATCCGCAACTTGTGCTTTGACTTATTACGAAAGCAAAAGGGCAAAGAGCTACACATTCATGCGGATGACATCTGGCCTTCAGAATATTATCCACCAGATCTCGTCGATCACTACTCTCCCGAGCAAGACATGCTGAAAGAGCAGGTGGTGAAATTTTTAGATACATTGCCGAAAAATCAAAGAGACGTTTTGCAAGCGGTATATCTTGAAGAGTTGCCGCATCAGCAAGTGGCAGAACTGTTTGATATCCCACTTGGCACTGTTAAATCTCGTCTAAGACTTGCGGTAGAGAAATTAAGACATTCAATGCATACGGAGCAACTATGAACAATCATCCAGATAACAAATTGCTAGAAGCTTATGCTTTGGGCAGCATTGATGCGGTTTCTGGTCTTGTGGTCGCGACGCACTTAGAAACATGCTCCAAGTGCCGAGACTACGTCAATCGGGTAGAAGCAGAGCAAGCGAATGTCGTCAGTGACGTTCCTTGTGTTTACGTGCCTGAATTTGATGACATGTTTAATGACATTGTTACGGCCCCTCCCATGCGAGACAGTGTCATTATTAGAGACTCAGCAATAGTGTCCGTGGCAGGCAAAAGCTTTGAGTTACCCAAAACTCTGAGCCGTTTCTCTGATTTGGTCGGCTCTTGGAGAAGTTATGGCGGCAAAGTATATAGTGCCCAAATTGATTTGGGCGAAGATGCCAGAGTAAACCTCATGTATATCAGTGAAGATGTGCAGATACCTCAACATACGCACAAAGGAATAGAGTCAACCTTGGTCTTACATGGCGGATTTAGCGATGAGGATGGTGAGTACGAAGAGGGGGATCTGATGATTCGTGATGCGTCTGTTAAGCACAGCCCGTATACGAAAGCCGGGGAAGACTGTTTGTGTCTTACTGTCTTAACTGAGCCAATGATATTTACTCAGGGTGTGGCAAGAATCTTCAATATGTTTGGTAAGGGGCTTTACCCTTAAACGTCAGCAGCTTCCCACAATGCTGTTTTTAAAAGAACCACCGTTTTGCGGTGGTTCTTTTGTTTCCAGTGATTTAGTGTTTATGGCGTGCTTTTTCTAGCAGGTCATCAAAGTAGTGGCGTAGCGAATACAGCATGATCAAACTTGGTATCACCATAACCGCTGTAAGAATGAAGAAGGTACTCCAGTCATTAAGGTAATCTACTAACTCGCCACTGAACGAGGCCAGTGTGGTTCGTCCAAAGTTACCTAAAGACGCCAGTAATGCGTATTGTGTTGCTGAAAACGCTTGTCCGGTCAATAACGTTAAGAAAGAGACAAACGCCACGGTTGAGAATGCTGTAGTAAAGTTATCGACAATGATAGTGGCTAAGTACAGGTGTTCATTAGGACCGACTGAAGCAATCCAAGCAAACATTAGATTACTTGCCGACATGGCAATGCCACCGATCATCAGGCCGCGAACCAGGCCAAACCTCACATTGAACATACTGCCTACTAAGGTAAAGAATATTGTCGCGCCCCAGCCGATTAGCTTGGAGTAGTAGCCAATTTGCTCATTACTAAAGCCGATATCTTTATAGAAGGCAATCGACATCCGGCCTAAGAAGGCTTCGCCAATTTTGAACAAGAATACGAAGAGCAATAAGGTTATCGCAACGCGCACCCCATTTCGGTTGAAGAAATCCAGGAAAGGCTCAACGACGGTTACTGTAAACCACGCAACTATTCTAGAACCAACCACTTCTTTGTGACGTTGTTCCGCTTCAGACTGTAACTGCTCACGTTGAGTTTTAGGTTCTCCGACTAAGAGTGTAAACACCATTAAAACAACAACGATAAATGCCATTCCGTAATAAACGCCATTCCAGCCGATGCTATCAGCATTAATAAACGCTAAATAGCCAGGCAGGGAGTAGCCAGTCCACCATCCGATGACTGCCATTGCCGACGCTTGTGGCAGTTTAGAGGCTTCAGATTTTGGGAAGGTATCAATACGAAAAGCGTCGATGGCGATATCTTGTGTTGCCGATGCCGTCGCAATACACAGGGCTAAAACTGACGCAAAAGCCAGATTTTGTGCCGGGTTTACATCTGCAATAAGAATGGTGGCGACAAGTACGATGCTTTGACAAAAGAAAATCCAGCTGCGTCGCTGCCCAAGAAGACGGTGCAACAGTGGGAGTTTTAGCCGGTCTACCAGTGGAGCCCAGAGGAAGTTAATCGCATACACGGCAAAGACGCTACCAAAATAACCAATCGCAGAAAGCGTTAAGCCTGCATCTTTAAGCCAGCCAGACATGTTAGAGCCGATCAATACCCATGGGAAGCCGCTTGAGCATCCCAGCATAAAGACCCATAACAAACGTTTATCGAGGTAACTTTTTACCGTTTCCAACCAAGTGATGGAAGGTAATGAAGACATAGATTAATCCAATAAAATGACGCCGTTGAAAGAGAAAACCCTTCGAATATTCAAAGGGTTTATGATGGCTATTTGAGTAATGTTGCTTTCGTGATGACGATTTGAGTTTCTGGTACGTCACGCATTCGGCCAGATGAAGATGTTGGCTGTTTTGCCATGTTTTGGATGACGTCAAAGCCTTCAGTTACCTGACCAAAGACTGCATAACCCGGTGGTCGAGCGCCGTAGTTAAGAAAATCGTTATCCACCAAATTAATGTAGAATTGGCGAGTCGCCGAGTCCGGCGCGTTGGTACGAGCCATCGCGATAGTCGCTTGGTCGTTATTTAAGCCGTTATTACCTTCATTTTTGATAGGCTCGTACGTATCAACCATTTGCATCTCTTGGTTGAAACCGCCACCTTGCGCCATAAAACCCGGTATTACACGGTGGAAAATGGTGCCTTCGTAGCTGCCATCCTCAACATATTTAAGGAAGTTCGCCACCGTTATTGGTGCTTTCTCTTCATTTAACTCAACGGTAAATGAGCCCAGTGTTGTTTCAAACGAGACCTTAGGTCCAGCCCAAACGCTACAACTGAGTAGCGCCAGAGAAAGAATAGCTTTGCGTATCATTAGAATCGCTCCTGCATGTACTGACGAAGTTCTGGGTCGTTGGCGATTTCTTTCAGAGTTAGATCAACCACATCGTTTAATGTCTGTTCGATATCTGAGTCTGAAGCGCTGAACGTACCGGAGCGATTTGCACTACCCGTATACGTTTTGACTAATCGGCCTTGTGGGTTTTCTGCTGTGATTTCTAATACAACCTTAGCACTCATCTCTTTTTCCATGACCGAATGCTTTACGTTCACGAGCGCTTCCTGAACTTTAAGTTCAATCACATTATTACTGTTAAGGTCTGAGTGGAATCCTTGGGATGAGAACTGTTTCTCCAACGCTTGCTCTAGAGCAATACGTAAATTCTGCTTCGCGTGAAGAGGAAGAATGTTAGAACGTCCATTATCCACCAACGCAACGTATTGAGCGGCACGTACATCTTTACTGATTAAGCTGTATGTTTTGCCTTGTACAATAGGATTGGTGCTAAGTGTGCTTTCAGGCATCAGGTTCAGTTGTACCTGTTGTGGGGCTGAACATGCAGCCAGCAAGGCAACTGAAGCCGCGATTACCAATTTTTTCATTTGATTATTCCTTGTAAACATTCTTCTCAGTAAGGAGCTTTTTTATTTTGCGTTTAATTTAGCAGGATTTTTTGTTGCCTGTAAAATCACGAACTTATTGTTAGACGCGACAACATTCACATTGTTGGCACCAAACAGACGCTTGAGTTTAGCGTCGTAGCCAAGGTGTCGATTTCCTATGACAAGTAATCGACCGCCTTTGTTCAATACCTGCTTTGAATCACAGAACATTTGCCATGCGATATGGTCGGTGATGGCTTGCTGCTGATGGAAGGGTGGGTTGCACATGATAAGAGAGCAGCTATCGTGATCAAAACCATCTAAGCAGTTGTTCGCGATGCATTGTATTTCGCGATCTTCGCCTAAGTTATCCAGTAAATTCTGCTTAGCCGACTCCAGCGCCATAAAGCTTTCATCAACACAAGTCAGGCGAGCATTTGGGTTTAACTGCCCCGCTTTCACTGAGAGTACGCCGTTGCCACATCCAAGGTCGATAATATGAGTGATGGAAGCATCTTGAGGAATATGCTGCAACATAAATCGGGCACCCAAGTCTAAACTTTCGCCTGAGTATACATTTGGCAGATTTTTGAGCTGAATATTCTCGCCATCCACACTCCACGCCGTAATCGGGTCGACTTCGACAATCGGCTGAGCATTGGCTTGGGAGAAAACCAGTCGGTGCTTCTTCCAGGCAAGGGACGTTTTCGTTTCACCTAAATGCTTTTCAAAGAGTTTGAGCGTCGAAGTGTGGATCTCTTTGACCTTATTAACGCCAATAACCGGGCATGACTCAGGGAGCGCATTTCTAAGCTGGCTGAGTATCCAAGTCAGGTGACGATTGCTTTTTGGAAGTTGCAGCAAAACCAAGTCAGCATCTGCTGGAATGTCATCCATCGTGCTAAGAAATGTCACGTCTTTACATTGATTTGCTTCAAGGTTCACTTGAGCGCCTTTATGAGAAATAAAAGAGTCGCTCATAAACGTCACACGATGTTTTTCAGAAAACCAGCAAGCCAAAGCGCCAAAGCTGTCATTGATAACCACAATATGTTGATTGTCGTTTAGCGCCAGCTCTTCGACATGATTAATCAAATATTCATCACCAGCGTCCCAAGCCTGCAGCGTTTCGTTGGAGCGCTTAGGGAAGCGGTGAAGCGTTAGGCTTCTGCCGTGAAGGTTCAGTTCGGTTTTCATAAGTAAACGTAGGTTGATTCAATAAACTAGGGAATATTGTCGCAAATGATGGCAAGTGTAGATACAAAAAGCTGTTAAATTTTGAGTTTACTTGCTTTTACGTTATTCAGAGGCTCAGACATGACTCAACTCTGAGTTTTAAACTATTGCGTTGATTGAGGTTAGGATTTAATTTTTAGACTTATACTTCAACAGCGAGAGCTGGATACTGCAAGTTACCGTGAGTTGGGTATATACTTATGAAATTCGAATCGATGAGGAACGAATATGATCCAAGAAATCATAGAGAAAAAGCTGCATAGTGAGCTACAACCAAGCTACTTAAAAGTGATCAATGAAAGCTATATGCATAATGTACCGCCAGGTTCAGAAAGCCACTTTAAAGTCATCGTTGTTAGCGACTTGTTTGCTGGACATAGACTGATTGGCAGACACCGACAGGTTCATCAAATTCTCGCAGATGAGTTGGATAATCACATTCACGCATTAGCGATTCATACTTACACCGATGAGGAATGGAAGAGCGAGCAAAATGGCGCGCCTGATAGCCCAATGTGTGTCGGTGGTGGTCGTTAACGCCATTAAAAATAGATTTTTGAAAGATGGTGGAAACCATCTTTTTTTTCGTTTTACCAAGCGTAACACCAAAGAATAGAGCTATCCCGGTTAAAGAAATTACGTTAACAGTGTTTCAACAAATGAATGAAAATCAAAGATTGTTTCAGCCGGTGAATGTTGCTTTACCATACGGTATGTGTGGAATATTGTATTTGTGCGATTGGTCAAAGTTATGAGTATTCTTTGACCTTTTAGACCTTATTCTACCTAAATATCCGCTCTATTCTTATGATTGGTCATGGCATCAAGTTCCTAAAAAATGCTAGAATATTGCACCTGAGAAATCTCGAGTATTTCTTGTAACGAGATTTTTAATAGGATGTTGCGATTTTAGTGTTTAAAACAACACTGAAACCGGACACTAATGTCGTGTCTAAAAGTTACGCAATCAAAAGAATCTTTTTCCCGATAAAAGTAG
>ERZ1673961.151-NODE-151-length-35568-cov-5.423648_pt1 | contig 35568 bp, 31 predicted proteins | sample MGYA00580189_ERZ1673961 | MGnify/ENA primary metagenome ERZ1673961 (study PRJEB41334, sample SAMN05608105) | rock metagenome | biome: terrestrial subsurface; feature: shale formation; material: shale | place: USA: Pennsylvania ... | reverse complement strand
GCATTCTAGATCAGTAAATTTTAAAATGGAACCGGTTTCTGTAACCGGTTCCAAAATGAAACAGACATTGGAGGTTTGTGAGAGATGAAGGTGGTTTGAACGTGAGGGCAATGGAGCGGAAGCAATAAAAAACGCCGCGTCGTAACGATCACGCGGCGTTTGGGTATCAGATGGCTTGCGGTTTATAGGGTTTGAACTTACTTATGGTAAATCGAACACCAAGGCTTTCACTGGCAAGTCACTATCGTTGCGCAGTACAAGCTGGCTTTCGTCTGCGATTTTTGCGCCATCACCCGGATTCAGCTCGACTTGGTTGATGCTCAATGCGCTGTCAATTTGGTGCACATACACGCGGCGACCTTGCGGCACGTCGTAAGTCAGCGAGCTATGAGGCTCCAAAATCAGTTGCAACAAGCGCGCATCCTGTTTGATGTGCAACGTGCCATCTTCACCGGTTGGAGTGGCGATGGTGGTCAGGCCCGGTTGTTGACCAAAGTCTTTTTGCTGATAACCCGGTTCACCGCCAAAGCGGTTCGGCTGAATCCAGATTTGCAGAAAGCTCAGTGACTCGGTGTCGGAGGCGTTGAACTCGCTGTGGTAAATACCTCGACCAGCGGACATTAACTGGAACTCGCCCGCGGGCAAAGTTTTGACGTTACCAGCGCTGTCTTTGTGCGCGATAGTGCCGCTGAGCACATAGCTGATGATTTCCATGTCGCGGTGACCGTGGGTTTCAAAGCCGGCACTGGGGGTAACTTTGTCGTCGTTGATCACGCGCAGTTCTGAAAATCCCATGTGCTTCGCATCGTAGTAGCTACCAAATGAAAAGGTATGTTTGCTATCCAACCAGCCAAAGTTTGCGCGGCCGCGTTGCTCTGCTTTTCTTACTTCAATCATGCTCTGCTCCTTCGACTTGGCGGACCAAATCGTTCTTGATATTGGGGAAGGGAATGGCTCACTCCCTCAGCTTGATAGGAAGTCTAGCCCTTTCGGACAGGCGTCAACAGCCGCGCAGCTTGTTGTGGTCGTTCAAGAATTTCGAACAAGCGAAGCCGGGCGATTTTGTTCGATCAGCAAACGCAGATCGCGAGCAGCCTGTTGCGGGTCAGGCGCATGACTGATGGCCGACACCAACGCGATACCTTGCACGCCAGTTTGAGCGACAGCCCCGATATTGCTGGTATTCAAGCCGCCAATCGCCACCATGGGCAAACGGCTGCGTGCCATCGCCCAGTTCAAACCATCCAGCCCCCAATGCTTGACGGTATTGGTTTTGGTTGGCGTGGCGAAAATCGCACTGAGCCCGAGATAATCGACCGGAAGCGACTGCGCTTGTTCAAATTGTTGCTCGTTTTCGACTGACAGGCCAATCAGCTTATCTGGGCCGAGCAGCTGGCGCGCCAACGTGGCGGGCATGTCGCTCTGACCCAGATGTACGCCGTCGGCATCCACGGCCAAGGCCACGTCAACGCGGTCATTGATGATCAGGGGGACGCCGCTGCCGCTCAGCACCGCTTTCACCGCCGCCGCGCGTTCGATAAAAGTCCGCACGTCGCCCTGTTTTTCGCGTACTTGAACCAGCGAAACACCGCCTGCGATCGCTTGTTTGACCACACGGCACAGGGTGCTCAGATCTTGCTGGTCATCGGTGACCAAATAGAGTGTGTAGGGAGTCATGCCATCGCCTCGCTGACGTCTTCAAAACGCAGCAGTTGCAGCAGCGTTGCTTCATCGAGTTGATGCAACGCATCGAGCAGTTCCATTTGCAGGCTGCCCGGGCCTTTGGCGCGGCGTGCAGCCAGTTCACCAGCCACCCCCATGATTGCGGCGGCCGTTAAGCCCGTCAGATCGCCTGCAGCGGCACAGGCACCCGTAAGCGCGCTCAGGCTGCACCCCATGCCAGTCACCAGCGGCATCAGCTTGTCGCCATTGCTGAGCTGGCACACGTGCGAGTCGGTGACGATGAAATCCTGCGGACCGGAAATCACCACATTGGCTTGATAGCGATTCACCAAGGCTTTGGCGGCAGCAATGGCGCTGTGGCTGGAATCGCGCGCGTCGACGCCTTGGCCTTGTGCCGCTTCGCCGGCCATGGCCATCACTTCCGATGCGTTGGCGCGAATGATGAGCGTATCGGCTTTGGCCGCCAGATTGCGCGATGCGTCAGTGCGCAGGCGACTTGCGCCGCAGCCTACCGGATCCAGCACCACTGGTTTGTGGTTGCGGTTGGCCGCTTCAATCGCGTATTCCATGCGTGCCAGCCAGATTTCATCCAACGTGCCAATGTTGATCACCAGCGCGCCGGCAAACTGCATCAGTTCGTCCATTTCCTGACGGGAATGCGCCATGATGGGTGAGGCGCCCGCAGCCAGCAACGCGTTGGCGCTGTTGTTCATCACGACATAGTTGGTGATGTTTACCACCAGCGGTTTGGTGGCACGCAGAGTGCGGAAGGTATCGGCGATCAATAGTGTATTCATGCGATCTCCTGGGCGGAAGTAGGTTGAGCATTCAAAGCAAAGAAATGGTGAACCGGGCCATGGCCGCGGCCAATATCCAGTTCATCGGCATGGGCGATGGCTTGCGAAATGTAGGTTTTCGCCAATTGAATCGCGTCAGTCAGTGCAACGCCTTGCGCCAGATATGAAGCAATCGCCGAAGAGAGCGTGCAGCCGGTGCCGTGCGTATTGCGTGTGGCAACTCGCTCGGCGCGAAAAGTGTGGTGATCGCCAGCGCGGATGAGCCAGTCATCGCTATGGGTAGCCGACGCCAAATGACCGCCTTTGAGCAGCACCGCTTGGCAAGGCAGCGTACGCAGCGCAGCGAATTGCGCGGCCAGATCCGATTCGCTTTCGGCCAGCGGCAGGCCGGTCAGTGCGGCGGCTTCCGGCAAGTTGGGGGTGATCACGGTCGCCAGCGGCAGCAGCTCGGTTTTGAGGCTGCTGATCGCCTCGGTTTCCAGCAGCAAATCACCGCTGGTGGCAACCATGACCGGATCGAGCACCACAAACTGAGGCTGATACTGGCGCAGTTTACCCGCGACCGCTTGGATGATGGCGCTGTCAGCCAACATGCCGATTTTGACGGCGACGACATTGAGGTCGCTGAACACGGCGTCCAGCTGGCTTTCGACGTGAGCAATCGGAATGGGCAGAATGGCAGACACGCCGAGCGTATTTTGCGACGTAATGGCGGTGATCGCGCTGCACGCAAAGCTGCCGGTGGCAGAAATGGCTTTGATATCAGCTTGAATGCCTGCACCGCCGCCGCTGTCTGAGCCGGCAATAGTGAGAACGATAGGGGTGTTACATTGAATGTCTGATTGAGGCATTTGGGCTCCTAATCTCCGACAATCAGGAACCGGTTTAGCACAGTGGAAGTCAACCGCTGGTGGCTAAACGGCTGCCGGGCTGGCAGCCATACGCTTGGTGATAGTGCCACTTTTCAAAGCGGGAGCATCGCGAAACGTAAATAGTTCCCTACGTCAGTGCTAACTGAATCAGGTTCTACGGGTCTCGCGCCGCTGCCGCTGGGCAGTGGGGGCGATCTCAGCCTTGTGGCTCCCCGACTATAGGCGTCGATCATAGCAGATGTGTGGCGCTCGGAGCTAGGTTCGTGTGACATTGCCGCTGAACGTGCAGGAATCAGCGGCAACGGGCAGGTTAGAGGCGAATGATCTGGTGACAGGTTTTACTCAGCGCTACTTTGTCGTGGCTGATCAGCACCAGCGCGCAGCCCATTTCCTGCGTCAATGTGGTCATCAATTGCAATGTGCTGGCGGCCGTCACGGGGTCGAGGCGTGAGGTGGGCTCATCGGCAATCAAGAGTTTGGGTTTCATCAGCAACGCGCGCAAAATTGCAAAGCGTTGCAGTTCGCCGCCGGACACTTGAGTCACTTTTCGTCCCAGCAGCTGCATCGACAATTTGAGCTTGGTCATCAGCGGCTCAATGCGGGTTGGGTCGATGGTGTGGCGTTGACACAAATCGCTCAGCAGCGTGTGCAGCGTTGCACTTTTCGGCAGCGCACTTGGCGGATCCTGATACAGCTTGAGCACATCGCCTGTCGCAAACGGTGTGGTGTGCCGCAACGTGCCGCCGGTGGCGCGTTTGAGGCCGACCAGAATGTCCGCCAGCGTGGATTTGCCACATCCGCTGTCTCCGCTGATGCCCAGAATTTCGCCCTGCGCAATGGAAAAATTGAGCTGCTCAAACAGCGTGCGATCGCCGTAATGCATACTCAGGTTTTCCACGTGCAGCACAGGCTGACCAATCTCCGGTAGCGATGCGTTTGGCCAGAAACGTGGGTCCGCGGCGATCAGCGCTTTGGCGTAGTCCGATTGCGGCGCGCTCAGCACCTGTTGCGCAGGCCCTCGCTCTTGCACCACGCCTTTTTTCATCACGATGATTTCGCCGCCCAATTGCTGCGCGACTTCAATGTCGTGCGTGATGGTCAGCACCGCGCCGCGCTGTTTATGGCTCAGCAACTGCGCGATGATTTGGTCGCGGCGGCTGACGTCCAGGCCTTTGGTTGGCTCATCGGCAATCAGCAGTTCACCACCGGCTTGGGTCGCGCACAAATAGGCCACGCGCTGCGCCATCCCGCCGGATAATTGATGCGGGAATTTCGCCATGTCGTCACCCAGTTCAACGCCCTGAAATGCCGCGTGGGTATGGGTGTGCGCTTGCGCGGGATCGCCATTGACCATCTCGTGCACTTCGCGCACCTGTTCGCCCACCGCCATCAATGGGCTTAGCGCGTACCACGGTTCTTGTGGCAAAACGGCCAGCTTTTTTCCCCACAGCTGTTGGCGAGCGTCGTGGCTAAGATCGCGCTGCGTGTCGCCAAATAGCGTCACGTCGCCTTGCATGGTCAGCGTTTCCGGCAAGGTGCCGATAATGGCGTTGGCCATCAGGCTTTTACCCGAGCCGGTTTCGCCCAAAATCGTTACCGCTTCACCGCGACGAAGCTCAAATGACAGCGGCTCAACCAAGGTTTGCTCACCGGCTTGAATCGACAACTGCTCGACGTTCAATAACACACTCATGCCTGCTTCCCTCGCGCCAACAGGTGAAAACTCATCACTAACAAAAACACTACCGCAATCGGGTGAACCAGCACCCACGGCGCCTGTTGGTAATAGCGGAACAGCTCGACCATCATCAAACCGAGTTCGGCCGCAGGCGGCTTAAGACCGACGTACAAAAAGCCAATGGAGGCAAGCGCCAGAATCGCGTTGCCAGCGCCAAAACAGCCGAGGGTAAACAGGTCGGTGCGCAGCTCCGGCCACAAGTGGCGTTTGAACTGATACCAAACGCCAAAGCCGTACAAACGCGAGGCTTCGATTTCGGGCGAGCGCAACAAACTCAAGGTGCGGCTACGCACGACGCGGAAATATTCCACCCACAACATCAACGAGATGGCGAGATAGAGGATCAAAAACGACCCCGGCACCATGGCGCCAAACAGCAGCACCAGAATCAGCCCCGGCATGGCGAGTAACATATTGACCAACCACGAGAGCGATTTATCCCACCAACCGCCTTTCCACGCGGCGGTCACGCCAGCCAGCAAACCGAAAGCGGCCGAGGTGACTACGCTCACTACCGCCATCAGCAGGGAGGTGCTCACGGCGCTCGCTAAGCGGGCGTAGTTGCTGCGGCCATAATGATCGCGTCCCAGCGGCTCTTGCCATGAGGGCGAGGCAAAGGCTTGCGCCAAGGATTGCTGCGCGGGATCTCCGTGGTGAATCAGGGCTTCAAAGGTAGCAAAAACCACCAACGCGGCGAGAATGCTCATGCCTGCCCATTGACTGCGCGAGAACTGTTTCATGCCATCACCGCCTTGGTCGCCAAACGCTGACGTGGGTCGAGCCAGTATTGCGCGACATCGACCAGCGTGTTGATGGCCACAAACAGCAGCCCCATCAACAGCGCCGCTCCTTGAATCATGGGAATATCACGACGAAAAATCGCGTGCGACAACGCGTGGCCGATGCCTGGCCAAGAGAACAGCGATTCAATCATCACAATGCCTTCGACTAAACTGACTGCCTGAATGCCGACAAACGCCATTACCGGCAGCGCAATATTGAGCTGCGCGTGACGGGTAAACGCTTGTTGATGGCTCAGCCCTTTTAAGCGCGCGAATTGAAAATAAGGCGAGTTCAGTACCTGATGCGTCGCGTTGCGAATCATTCGACTCGACATCGCGGCCATGCTCAGCGCCAGTGCCAATGCAGGCAGCACCAGATATTCGACGCTGCCAAACCCGGCAACGGGGAACAGGTTGAAATGGAGTGCAAACACCAACACCAACAGCAAACCAATCAGAAACACCGGCTGCGCCTTGATGATGATGGAACCAAACAGCGCCGCGTGATCGCTCCACTGATTGGCGCGGCGACCGCAATACAGCCCCACCGGAATGGCGATCAGCAGCGACAGTGCGGTCGCGGCCGCAGCCAGTAGCAAGGAATGCCCCAACTGGTGCGATAGTGCGGCGATCACCGGCTCACCGCTGACCAGAGAATTCCCGAGATTAAAATGCAGCAGGTCCCACAACCAGTTGAAATACAGCTCAAATCCAGAGCGATCCAGCCCCAATTCTGCCTGCACCGCTTGCGCAGCTTCGACGTTCACGTAGTCATAACCGTAACGCCCTGCGGCAATGCGGTAGGCGATGTCGCCCGGAATCAGCCGCATCAACACGAAGGTCAACGTGCCGACCGACCACGCCACAAACAGCGCCTGGTACAAACGGGATAGCAAAATCTTAGTCATGGAAACGCATCTCCGACACGCGGTAATTGATTTCAAACGGGTCGAATGAGAAGCCGTCGAGGTGGCGATTGACCGCGACAATCTGGCGGTAATAGGTCACCGGGATCAGTGGCATTTCGTCAGCCAGTACCGTGGCGGCTTGCTGTGCTAACTGGCGATACTGCGCCGGGTCGGCTTCGCCAGACAGTTGTTCGAGCAACCTGCTAAAGGTGTTGGATGACCAGTGCATCGGCCCCCAGTCGGATCCTTTTTCGGTTGCAAAATCGTTCATCAGTAGCGGCAGGGGATCGGCCAAAGTGCCGAAGTTGCGGGCGATGAGTGCCATCTCCAAGCTGTTGTCGTGGTGCTTGGCTGGAATGGCGCTGGAGTTATCAATCGAGATCTGCACATCGATGCCCAGTTCGCGCCATTGGGCTTGCAGCGCGGTGGCGATAAGCGGCAGCTCTGGGCGGTCCGCGTAAGTCACCAACTGCACGCGAAATACCTGACCGTCGCGTTGCAACAGTCCTTGCGCATTGGCATGCCACCCTTGTGCGCTCAGCAACGCTTTGGCTTGTTGCAACTTGTCCGCGTGCTGATTGTTGACGTGAGCGGTACCGGGTTGATGATCGCGCTGCGCGATGTGCCATGCACCCAGCGCGGGCGAAAACAGTTGGTAGGCTTCTGAGCCTGGCAGGCGCAGCACCGATTGCGCGATGCCTTCGCGATCCAGAGCCAAACTCAGTGCTTGTCGCACGGTTTTGTCATTCAGAAACGGGTGCGCGTTGTTGAGTTTGACCAACACCGTGCGCGGCATCGATTCCACATGCAGGTCGATATTTTTTGCCGCTTGCAGTGTGCTGATGCTGATGGGGTCGAGGGTGTAGACCAAATCGGCTTGACCACTTTGTGCCAACAAGGCGCGGCTTTCTGAGCGATGGCCGGCAAGGTATTCCACCGTGTCGATATGGGCAGGCGTACCCCAATAGGCGTCAAAGCGTGTCACTTTAGCTTTGTGCGGCGCTTGCAGGGTTGCAATCTGATAAGGCCCGGTGCCTTGTAATTGAATCACTTTGCCGCTGGCGTCCATCGAGCTTGGCGCGATAATCGCGGTGGAGTAGTGCGCCAGCACCGAGGGCAGCGCGCGGTAAGGGCGATCCAGCGTGATGACCACGCGATCGTTCAGCGCGCTGATCGACTGAATCGGTACTTGGCGAATCACGCCCGGTTTGGCGAGCGCGATATTAAGCGACTGCGCTGCCGCCTGCGCGCTCAGCAGTGTGCCGTCGTGGAAATGCACGTTCGGCCGAAGGGTGAATGTCCAGCTCAGGCCGTCATCACTTTGCTGCCAGCTTTGTGCCAACAGCGGGTAAGGTTCGGCGTCATCGTTGATGCCAACCAACGATTCCACCACTTGTAGACGGGAGAACACAAACCCGTCTTTCGACAGATCCTGACTGTTGAATTCAAACGGGCCAGAAATAGAGAGTGTGTCGTGCGTCGTGGCAGAAGGTTTCCAAAATAGAGTCGCGCCCACGCCCAACACCAGAGCGAGTATCAATAGCTTTTTCATAATTCCATACTGAAATGTTATAACATAACAATATTGCAGCATGAGAATGGTTCTCATGTCTAGTGCAAATTGAACGTTAGCAGGAAAAAATGTCCCGACCTGAGCGTGGCATCAGGCCGGTTTGAGCTGAGAAAATCAGGCGGAATAGAGTGTCAGGAAGGTGTCGACTGCGCGCAGGGTGGTGGCTTTGAGTTCTGCTGGCTTAGGTTTTTCAATTGCACCTAAGGCGAACGGTTCAATGTGCTCCGCCGACAGTAATGCTTTGAACTGCATTGTAGCAATCCAGGTATCGCAGGCCTTCAAAGTGCCTTTTTTCACCTGACTGTCGATGTAATCGCTCAGGTGTGTCCAACCACATTTCGGACCATTTTCATAAAAGTGACGGCCAATCGATGATCGGTCAGCTTCGTGAATCGCCATGCGGTAAATGGCCATGGCATCCGGCGTCAGAACTGAGCTCAAAAAATTGTAACCAAATTCTAAAAGCGAAGTGCGAATTTCACGATTCGGGTCAAGAGAGAGGAAAGATTGAGCAATTTGTTCGGTCGCTGAAGACTTCATGACCGCACAAAAGATCTCTTCCTTAGAGCTGAAGTAGTTGTACAGCGTCGCTTTGGATCCACCCAGTTCCTTGGCAATATGGGACATGGAGGTTTGTTCAAACCCTTGCTGTGTAAAGGAATTTTTCGCAATTTCCAAAATGGCCTGTCTTTTTTCTTCGCTTTTTACTCGCATGAACTCGTCTATTCCCGTGGAAAATTGTGGATAAGTTTCTCTTGACGATCCAAATCTGTCAAGAGTGTAACTGTACGGTACGGTTTAGTTATAAGGTCTCCAAATGTGAAAAGCAGTGCCAAACGCCAAGGGATAGTGCGCAAAACAGTCCCTTATTTCTCCATGACATTACTCAGCACGCTGATTCTGGCGGGCTGTTCTACGCCTAATCACAGCAGTGAACTGGGCACGGTCGCCGATGCGGCCGACCTTCAATCGCAACAAACCTTTGCCAATCATGCCGAGATGGACTGGCCATCGGATCATTGGTGGGAGCGTTATCAGGATGCGCAGTTGAATCAATTGATCAACGAAGCCTTTGCTCAATCGCCGACGTTGCAAATTGCCATGGCGCGTATGAAAAATGCGCAAGGTATTGCGCAGCAAGCAGGCGCGGCGCGTTCGGTGAATGTCGGGCTTTCCGCGTCGGCGACAGAGAGCAAAGTGAGTTACCAATATCAGGCGGCAATGCCACCGCACGGTTGGAATGACTACGGTTCGCTAACTCTTAACTTCCAGTATGACTTTGACTTTTGGGGTAAGAACCGAGCGGCAGTTGCCGCAGCGATATCTGAGCTGGCAGCGGCGGAAGCCGAAGGGGTATCGGCACGGCTGATGCTCGCCACCTCTATCGCCAATGCCTATGCCGAACTGGCGCGTCTGTATGCTAACCAACATACGGTGGAAGCGGCGCTGGATGTGCGCAACAAAACTGTCGAACTGCTGCAAAAGCGTTATGAAAACGGGCTGGAAACCTTAGGTTCTGTCAGTCAGGCCAGAGCAATTGCAGCCAGCGTTGAAGCGGAATTGCTGGGCCTGAATGAGTCGATTCAATTGCAGAAAAACGCACTGTCGGCCTTAGCGGGTCAAGGGCCGGATCGCGCATTGACGATTCAGGAACCCCAGGTGGCACTGAATGCTCGTTACGGATTGCCAACGGATGCTGGTATCGGTTTGCTCGGGCATCGCGCCGACATTACCGCCGCGCGCTGGCGCGCCGAAGCGGCGGCTCAGCGCGTGGGCATTGCCGAAGCGCAGTTTTATCCGGATGTGACGTTGTCTGCGTTTATCGGCTATCAGGCGTTTGGCCTCGATAACCTGTTTAACAGCGGCAACGATGCGGGCGGTATTGGTCCGGCTATCTATTTGCCGCTGTTTACCGGCGGCCGATTGGACGGTCAATTGACGTCGGCGCAGGCGAGTTATCAGGAAGCGGTCGGCGGATACAACGCCACGCTCACCCAAGCGTTGCATGACGTGGCCGACGTGGTGACCAGCACCAAGGCATTGGATATGCGCATCGCCAAAACAGAGGAAGCGGTCGAGCAGGCGCAGCGCGCGTTGCAGATTGCCAGCAACCGTTATCAGGGTGGTCTCGCTACTTACCTTGACGTGCTGGTGGCAGAAGAGTCGCTATTGAATAACCAACGAGCGCTGGTGAACTTGCAGTCACGCGCGTTCAGTTTAGACCTCGCTCTGATCCATGCTTTGGGCGGCGGTTTTCAATCAACACAGTCTTGATTCGGTTTTAAAAAGGTTTCTATCCCATGAGTTCATCAGACAATACCAATACAGAAACAACAGAATTTGATGCTGCGCGAGCCAAGCAGTCGCGCAAAAAAGGGTTTCTGGCACTGGCAGCCGCAGTCATTCTGGCGGGTGGCGGTTACGGCGCCTACTGGCATTTTATCGGTTCACGCTATGTGTCGACCGACAACGCCTATGCGGCGGCAGAAATTGCCGAAGTGACCCCGGCGGTGGGTGGCATCATTGCCAGCGTGAGCGTGGTCGATACCCAATACGTCAATAAAGGCGACGTGTTAGTGCAAATCGACGATACCGATGCGCGTTTGGCGCTCAGCCAGGCGGAAGCGGATTTGGCGCTGGCTACGCGCCGCGTACGCAGCTATCTCGCCAATGACGAAGGTTTGACTGCGATGGTTGAAGCGCAGGAAGCGAGCGAGCAACGTGCCGAGGCACAACTGAAAGCCGCGCAGGCCGATTTTGCGCGCGCTAAGATAGACCTTGCGCGCCGTGAAGACTTGGTGCGCAGTGGTTCGGTGTCCGGCGAAGAACTGACCAGCGCCAAAACCGGTTTCCAACAAGCACAGGCCAACCTGAATGCAGCGAAAGCGGCGATGGCACAGGCACAGGCCACCAAGCTGTCGACCATTGGTTCACAAAAAGCCAATGCCGCGCTGACCGATAACACCACGGTCGAAAACAACCCGGAAGTGCTGCTGGCGAAAGCGCGTTACGAACAGGCACAGATCGATCTGGAACGCACCGTGATTCGCGCGCCGATCAGCGGCATCATCGCCAAGCGTCAGGTTCAGGTGGGTCGCCGTGTTCAAGTCGGTATGCCGCTGATGACCGTGGTGCCAGTGAACAACATTTATGTCGATGCCAACTTCAAAGAAGTGGAACTGCGCAACGTGAAAGTGGGGCAGCCAGTAACATTGACCGCCGATCTGTATGGTGACGATGTCACTTATCACGGTGTAGTCGCAGGATTTTCTGGTGGTACGGGGTCGGCGTTCTCGATGATTCCGGCGCAAAACGCAACGGGTAACTGGATCAAAGTCGTACAGCGTCTGCCGGTGCGCATTGAACTCGACCCGAAAGATTTGCAGTCTCATCCGCTGCAAGTGGGCTTGTCGATGATCGTCACGGTGGATACTTCCGCTGACACCAATGAGCAGGCGATTGCTCAGTTCCGCGCAGCGAAAGCGTCAGAGCAAGGCTAAGGTGAAGCCATGAGTCATTCCTCTGACAATGAGATCAAACCTTTGTCAGGTGGGGCGCTGTTTCTCGGCGCCCTATGTCTGGCGATGGCGAACTTTCTCGCCATTTTGGATACCACGATTGCCAACGTGTCGGTCTCGAACATTGCCGGCAGCTTAGGCACTTCAACCAGTCAGGGCACGTACGTGATCACCTCGTATGCGGTGGCTGAAGCGATTTCGGTTCCCTTAACCGGATGGCTTGCGCGGCGTTTTGGGTCGATTCGCGTCTTCGTTACCTGTTTTCTGCTGTTTGGTGTGTTTTCGTTGCTGTGTGGCATGGCGACCAGCATGAATATGCTGGTGATGTTCCGCGTGTTCCTCGGCTTTGCTGGTGGTCCGCTGATGCCGCTGTCACAAACGCTGATGATTCGTATCTTCCCCAAAAACAAGAGCCACGCGGCGATTGGTATCTGGTCGATGACCACCTTGGTGGCGCCGATCATGGGGCCGATTTTGGGCGGCGTACTGTGTGACCAGTTCAGTTGGCCGTACATCTTCTTCGTCAAAACGCCCTTTGCGATTGTGGCGGCGATTTTGTGCTGGAAGCTGCTGAAGAAATTTGAAACTCAAACTGCCCATTCGAAAATCGACAAGGTCGGTTTGGCACTGCTGGTGGTGTGGGTTGCTGCACTGCAACTGATGTTGGATGAAGGTAAAGATCACGACTGGTTTGAATCGTCACGTATTGTCACGCTGGCGGTGATTGCCGCGGTGGGCTTTGTCGCTTTCCTGATTTGGGAGCTGACCGAGCGTAATCCGGTGGTGGATTTGAAAGTGTTCCGGCATCGCGGCTACTCCATGAGCATGGTGACCTTGTCACTGGCGTTTGGCGCCTTCTTCAGTATCTCGGTATTGACGCCGTTGTGGCTGCAAATTTACATGGGTTACACCGCGACCATCTCGGGGCACGCGACGGCGACCATGGGTATATTGGCGGTGTTTCTTGCACCGATCATCGCCAACTTGTCGTCGAAATATGATCCGCGGCCGTTTGTGTTTGTCGGCGTGATGTGGCTTGGTTTCTGGACCTTTATGCGCAGTTTCAACACGGTTGATATGACCTTTGAGCAAATCAGTTGGCCGATGTTTGTGCAGGGGATTGGTATGCCGCTGTTCTTTGTGCCGCTGACGGCGATTGCGCTCGGCAGTGTCAAAGTCCATGAGATGGAATCGGCGGCGGGGTTGATGAACTTCATACGAACCTTATCCGGCGCGTTTGCCACTTCGATGATCAACACCTCCTGGGAGCATGAGTCACGGTACGTGCATGCTGAATTGGCGGGCTTGACCGACAAAGCAGGTGTGGCGACGCAAGCGATGCAAAACGCGGGCATGAGCGCCGATCAAACCCGCTCGGCGATGGACTGGATGCTGCAAGGGCAGAGTGTGATGGTCGCGACCAACCAACTGTTCTTTGTGATCGCGGTGATTTTTGCCGTTGCTGCGTGCATGATCTGGTTTGCGCCGAAACCGAAATACGCGGTGGACCCGTCCGCGGCGCACTAAATAACACGCACTAAACGAATTAATCCACGGGGCTGTTTGTCAGGAATTGGACTCTCGCTGGCTTTCAGCCCCCTTTTTTGTTTTCCTACCTAAATCGAACTCACGGTTGTTGAGTTATTAGTTGATAATACTTCTCATTAACTGCGAGTTTGTGCGACACTAAGCCCTCTGTTTTTGAGGTGTTTTGCTGTAATGACTCGTCCTTCTTTATCGTTTAATCGCCTTTGCAAACTGCTGGACTACATCCATGCGCATCTGGATCAGCCGTTGTCGCTGGATGATTTGGCGCAGCAAAGCTGTTGGTCACGCTGGCAATTACAGCGAGTATTTCAGAGTGAAACCGGACTGACCGTGGCTAACTACGTGCGTGAGCTAAAACTGAGCGAAGCCGCCGAAAACCTGATTGGCGGCTCAGAGCGGGTGATTGATATTGCGCTCGCCAACGGTTTCAGCTCTGAAATCAGCTTTAGCCGCGCGTTTCGGCAGCATTTTGGGCTAAGCCCGCGTGACTATCGCAAGCTCGGTCGTCGCACCGGGCTGCGCAAACCGCTGCAAACCACGCAGCGCCCACCTCAGGTAAGCCAGGCGCCGCAACTGATGCAGTTGCGGGTCGAATCGGCTGAATCGGAAGCCTTTTATGGCCTTGCGACGCCGATTCGTGGCTTGCTGGCTGCAGAGCCCGATTTTGCTGAGCAGGTGCCAAGTTTGTGGGCGCAGTTTTCGCCGCTGATTGAGCATCAAGCCACGCAGCCACTGACCGGCGTGATTGACGTGACGGCTGCCTCTGGCAACGACCATGCGTTGATCTACTGGGCAACCAGCGCGCACCCGGTATCGGGTGCCGATCGCGTGACGGTGCCTGCGCAAACTTACGCAGTCGTGAAACATCGCGGGCCGATTGCCTTGCTGCCACAAACGCTGGCGTGGTTTATCTTCGACTGGCTGCCGCAATCGAACTATCGCGGTGTGGATGGGTTTGAACTGGAGCGTTACCCCGATGGCTACGACGGCACGGCTTTGAATGCTGAGATGGAATACTGGCTACCGGTTGAAATTGCCTGAGCAAACTTAACATGCTCCAAATTGTTAACTTTTCGACCTGCACTTTTCATAAAATACAAATGATAGTTATTCTCACAAAAAGAAAAGCAGGGTAGTTAAACATCATGGATTTGAATCCACACACCACATTTTCGCCGATCGCGCTGGCGATCCTGTCACTTTTGATGCCCACCACCAGTGTTGCCGCCGATGAGCCAAGTGGCTCAGAAACGGAAACGGTGACCATTTTAGGTCAGACTTATCGCAACACCGCGACCAAAACGGCGCTGGCGCCGGAAGAGACGCCGCAAGGCATCACCGTTATTGACGGCGAACTGCTTGAGCAGCGCGGTGTGACATCGGTTGGTCAGGCGCTGCGCTACGCACCTGGCGTGGTGACGGAAACCAAAGGTGGTTCGGTCACCATGTACGACAACTTCTACATTCGTGGTTTTCAGGTCGACCAAAGCTATTACGACGGCTTGGTACTGCAATATCTCAAAGGCTGGAACTTGCAGCCACAGATTGACCCGATTGCGATGCAGCAACTGGAGATCTTCAAAGGGCCAACATCGGTGTTGTATGGCGCGATGCCTCCGGGCGGCATGGTGAATGTGATTGCTAAAGCGCCGCAAAAGCAGCGCAGTACCGAGGTGTCAGCCTCCACGGGTTCACGCAATTTGCAGCAGGTGACGCTTGATACCACCGGGCCACTGAGCGATGCACTCTCTTACCGTTTGATTGCCAAAGCGCGCAAACAGGACGGTCAGGTCGATGGCACTGAGGAAGAGCGCTATTTGATTGCGCCGTCACTCGACTGGCAAGTCAGCGACAAAACGCTGATCAATCTTAACCTCTATTATCAGAACGATCCGTCGATGGGCATGAACTCGGCCTTGCCCGCGTCGGGCACGGTGACGTCCAACGCCAACGGTTCAACATCCTCCTCGACCTATGCTGGCGACACTAACTGGAGCACATTCGAGCGTGAAATTCTGATGCTGGGTTATAAAGTGCAGCATCAGTTCACCGACAACTGGGCGTTCTTACAGAACCTGCGTTACACCGACGCGTCGCTGAGCCAGAAAAACCTCTATCACAGCAGTGGCGGTTTTGATGAAACCACGGGCGTACTGACGCGCAACATTTACAGCACCGATGAAAGTTACAACGGTTTGGTGGTCGATAACCAACTGTCTGGCGTGATCAACTGGGGCAGCGTGGAACACAATCTGCTGTTCGGTGTTGATTACCAACGCCTGAAAGGCGACTCGCTGTATAAAACCTACACCACCACCGACAGCGATTTTTACAGCTTTAACCTGTTCAACCCCAACAACAATTTGCTCGATAGCAGCACAGTGTCGGCGCAGTATGCGTACGACTACGACATTGCAATCAAACAGCTTGGCGGTTATTTCCAGGATCAACTGCGCTGGAATCGCTGGGTGCTGATTGCCGGCGGGCGTTTCGATCACTACACCAGCGAAAGCGTGGTGTCCGGTTACAGCACCAAAGCCGACGACAACGAGTTTTCTTATCGCCTTGGCGCGCTGTATCAGTTTGATTCCGGGTTCGCACCGTTTGCCAGCTACGCCACCAGTTTTTCACCAGTGGCTGGCACCGACAGTCAGTTCGGTCAGCCGTTCAAGCCGGAAACGGGCGAGCAGATGGAAGTGGGCGTGAAATATCAGTCGGCGGACATGAGCAAGCAGGCCAGCGTGTCGCTCTACCACATTGTGAAAAACAATGTAGTGGTGACGGACCCAAGCTCGGCTAACTATCAGGATGATATTCAGGTGGGCGAAGTGCGCTCTCAAGGCGTGGAAGTTCAAGGCCGCTGGTGGCTGATACCAAACTGGGACATCGCGGCAAGCTACACTTACGCCGACGTCGAAGTGACCAAAGACAGCGCCAATGGTTTGCAAGGGACTACGCCGATTTATGTACCCAAACACAGCGCCACACTGTGGAGCACTTACCAAGTTGATGAAGGGATGTTGGGCGGCAGCAGAGTGAGCGGCGGCGCGCGCTATGTCGGTGAAATGTACATGGACGCGACCAATACTCAGGGCAAAGTGCCGGATTACACCGTGGTTGACCTGTCACTGGGTTACGATCTCGGCCGCGTGAGTGAACGTCTGCAAGGAGCACGTGCGGATCTTATCGCCAGCAACCTGTTCGATCAGGAGTACTACACCTGCTACAACAACATGAACTGCTGGTATGGCGCGGAACGCACCATCGAGCTGAAACTCGGTTATCAGTTCTAATCTGCCAGTATCTCAAGCGCCCGGTTTTGACCGGGCGTCTTGCATTCGGTTAACCCGGTCTTAACCCACGTTCCATTACGCTTGAGTACGACAAAAAAATTCGTCGGCTTTGACCTGCCTTTTTCTTTGGCATCATTCAGTTACGCTATGATGTAAAGCAAAGCGCAAGAATGAAGCGTCACGCGCGCCATTCGGCCTTGCACAGTGACCTTCAGGTCGAAAGATTCAGCAAAGCCCTTATCCGTAACAGCAGTAGGTAAAAAGGAATGTTAAAGGCGTTATTGGTGGAAGACGATATCGATCTGGCCACCGCTTTGATTGACTATATGTCTCTGGAAGAGATCGAATGCGATTTCGCCGCCGACGGACAAGTTGGCTACAACCTGATCATGGCAAATCGCTACGACGTGATTGTGCTCGATCTCAATCTGCCCAAAATAGAAGGTTTGGTGGTATGCGAGCGCATTCGTGAGCGCGGAATTGAAACACCGGTATTGATGCTGACCGCGCGCGATACGTTGGACGATAAACTGCAAGGTTTTAGCCATGGTGCGGACGACTATCTGGTCAAGCCGTTTGCGATGGAAGAGCTGATGGTGCGCATTCAGGTGTTGGCGAAGCGCCGCAGCGGACAGGTGTCGAAATTGCGTGTCGCCGATCTGGAGCTGGATATGGCGCAGCGCAAAGTGACGCGCGCCGGTCAGGAGATCAAACTCTCACCGATTGCGATTAAAATTCTCGAATTGCTGATGCGTGAATACCCATCGGGCGTATCACGGGAGAAGATTGTTTTGAATGTGTGGGGTGATGAACAACCGGACAGCAACAGCCTCAAAGTACACATGTTCAACCTGCGTAAACAGATAGACAAAGAAGGATTAGAACCATTGATTCACACTCTTCCCGGTTACGGATTCGCCATACAACGGCAGGGCAATGATGAAACTGCGTCGTAGCCTGAAAATATTTTTTGCCTGCGCGGTGATGGCGATGGGCACCATCACGGTGCTGAGCTATTCCACTCTCGCCGCCAACTACTTCGAGCAAGGGCTTGATGGCGGCATGCGCATGACCATGGTTGAAATCGGCCGCCACGCGCAGTTGGAGAACGGTAAGCCAAAGAGGATTCTCGGCTTTCAGGTCGCCCGCCGCTGGCAGGATGTACAACCCGCGATTCGCGAAGTGTTTGCCGTGCCCGGTGAACATCTCGACTTTAGCAAACGTATCGACAGTTCGAGCTGGTTTTCGGTGCCAGAGCGCGCGCTGTTTCTGATGCGTTACGATCAGGGCACGACCGAAACACTCTACATTTCGCGCGTGATGGATGACTTTACGCACGCCAAAATTGACCATGGTATGCCCAAAGGCAAGTGGCCCCATTTTGTCAAACTGATGAGCTACGGCGCGCTCGGTATCGCGCTGTTTGCGTTATGTATGTACTTTCTGATGCAACTGGTCGCCAAACCAGTGGAGAGACTGGGTCACTGGGCGAAAAACCTGACCCCTGCGCAGCTCAATGAGCCGCTGCCGGATTTTCAGTACAACGAGTTGAACCGTCTGGCAGATGTCCTGCGCAATAGCGTGTCATCGGTGGAAGATTCATTGCGCCGTGAACAGAAGTTCCTAGCTCATGCCAGTCATGAGCTGCGCACACCGATCGCCGTGGTGCGCAGCAACGCTGAGTTGCTGGCTAAGCTGCTTGATAAACCGGACAGCCTGGACAAGCAGAAACAAGTGGTGGAACGGATAATACGTGCAGGGGTTACGATGACCGACCTGACTGAAACGCTGTTATGGCTCAATCGCGGCAACGAGGGTGAACCACCGCTGAGTGAAGTGGAGCTGTGTACATTGGTTGAACACATCAGTCAGGAACTGAGTTATCTGGTGCAAAACAAAGAGGTAGAGGTGGAAGTGCATCTCTCTCCCGGTCAGTTTTTACTGCCCAAAACGCTGTGCCACATTGTGTTGAGTAACCTCATTCGCAATGCCTATCAACACACGCTGTTTGGCAAAGTGCTCATCACTCAGCAAGGGGCTCAGGTGACCATTTCCAATCAGGATCACAGTGGCAGTGATGCTCAGGATACACTCGGCTTTGGTCTGGGCCTTGAGCTGACCAATCGCATTATTCGTCACTATAAATGGCAGTATCACACCATTGAACGCGACAATGGTCGCGAGGTAACGATCAACTTCCTCTGGCAATAAAAAATGCCCACTCAATCGAGTGGGCAAAGCGTAATCGTTATAGGGGGCACGTATTACGCTGTAGCGCGAACGCCTTGTTTTGCTTTTTCACGCATGCCCAACATCAGAGTCAGACCAAACGCAACCGCAAACGAAATCACCATTCCCACCACGTAGTAACCGATTTTCTCCGGGTTGATGGAGATAATGCCTGGCAAACCTGCCGCACCCAGTGCATGCGCTTTGACGTTAAACAAAGTAATAAACGCACTGGCAATCGCAGAACCTGTGATGGCGGCGATGAACGGGTAACGCAGTTTCAGGTTCACACCAAACATCGCCGGTTCCGTAATGCCCAGCAGTGCGGTAATGCCCGATGGCACGGCAATGCCTTTGAGCTTGATGTCTTTGGTGGTAAAGCCGACCGCCAACGCTGCGGCGCCTTGTGCCACATTTGACATGGCTGCAATCGGGAAAATGAAGGTGCCGCCAGTGGTTGCGATATCCGCCAGCAGCTGAGTTTCAATCGCAATGAAGCTGTGGTGCATACCGGTGATCACGAACGGAGCATAGATAAAACCAAACAGCGCGCCGCCGATAAAGCCTGCCGAATCGTACAGCCAGTTGAGGCCGTCACCCAGCATAAAGCCGACATCACGCGTGATTGGGCCAACTAAGGTGAACGTCAGGAAACCGGTGATGAAAATCGCCAGCATCGGTGTCAGCAGATTATCGAGCACGGACGGAATCACTTTGCGCAGACCGAGCTCAACTTTGGCTAAAATGAAGGCCGAAACCAGCACTGGCAGAACCGAGCCTTGATAGCCCACTTTCTGAATTTCCAGCCCGAGAATGTTCCACGTTGGCACAGTGCCGGCCACGGTTGCGCTACCAAAGCCCCAACCGTTAAGCAGATCCGGGTGAACCATCAGCATACCCAGTGCCGCGCCAAGGAACGGGTTTCCGCCAAATTTGCGTGACGCAGAGAACGCCAGCAGAACGGGTAAGTAAACAAACGGGGCGTTGGCGAAGGTGTTGATCATGCTGGCCAAATCCGCCAGACCGGGGTTGGCATCAATCAGCGATTGACCATCAATAAACAAGCCTTTGGCGGTCAGTACGTTGAACAGGCCCATGAGCAGACCGCCCGCGACGATGGCCGGAATGATAGGCACGAAAATATCGGATAGGCCTTTTACCGCGCGCTGCACGATGTTCTGTTTTTGCGCGCCAGCGCTGGCGACGTCGTTGGTCGACATATCTGCCATGCCGGTCAGTTTCGCCATTTCGGCATACACCTGATTGACGATACCTGAGCCAAAAATGATCTGGTATTGGCCCGCGACCTTGAACTGGCCTTTGACGCCATCCAGTGTTTCGATTGCGCTTTCATCAATCTGTGATTCATCTTTCACTGCCAGACGTAGTCGTGTTGCGCAGTGTGCCAGCGCCTGGATGTTGGCTTTGCCACCCAAGTGCTCGAGAAGTTGTTTTGCTATGACTGGATAGTCCATAACTCACCCCGGTTCTTGTTACTTGTCAGTATACCCGTCCTGTTTGAAGTTGCGCGGTGTCGGCCGCTTCAATGTGTCTGGGTTTAGTTGTGTACTGCTTTATGATTATATTTTTGGGAACGTTTGCAAAAACGATTCTTGTCAATTAATTCCGCTCGGTCAAAAGATCGTGATGAATTCTGTGAGAATGATCGCCAAAAGCAGGATCGAGAAACAACAAAACAAGGGTAAAATCACGCTAATGCCGGGGTTGGAATAGGGTATTTCTGCAATCAATCCCAATTTGAAGGTGAAATAGGATGCTTTATGGCAAGTTTGCATGATGTCGCCAGGTTGGCTGGCGTGTCAAAGTCGACCGTCTCTCGCGTAATTAATGATGAGTACGGCGTAAAAGAGTCGACCAAAATCAAAGTGTTAAAGGCAGTTTCTGAGTGTGGCTACGTTGTTAACCAGGTGGCGAAAGATCTTAAATCACAGAAAACTAACCTGATTGGTGTGATTGTGCCGCGGGTCTCGTCGCATGCGACTGCACAAGGCGTTGATGGCCTGACGGCGATCTTCGAACAAGCTGGCAAACATGTATTGCTTGCTAATACTCATCAGGTTCACGCAAAAGAACTCGAATATATTCAAATATTTAACCAAAAGCGTGTCGAAGGGATTGTGTTCTATGCCACCCATCTGGACGCGCCGCTCGTTAAAGCGATTCAGCAATCGGCGGTGCCGGTGGTGCTGGTTGGACAGGACGGCTCGCTGCACAATATTCCGAGTGTGGTGCACGATGATACGCGCGTTGGCTTTGAAGCGGGCAACCGCTTAGTGCAAGCGGGCTGCGAACAGATCGGTTTTATCGGCGTGCAGAGTGATGACATTGCGGTGGATGTCCAACGTTCACAAGGTCTGGAGCAGGCTCTGGCATTTCACAATAAGCCGCTGCTGTTTCATGTGCGTGGCGATTTTTCGATTGAATCCGGCTATCGTCTGGCGAAGGAGCAGATCAAATCATATCCGCAAATGGATGGCCTGTTCTGTGCAACCGACCGTTTGGCCGTCGGCGCGATCAAAGCACTGCAGGAAGCTGGCGTAAAGGTTGGTGAACAGGTGAAACTACTCGGAGTCGGCAATGACGAACTGGCCTATGTCAGCACACCTTCGTTATCGACCTTCAATTATGCCTTTGATAAAGCTGGAGAAAATGCAGCAAAGATGCTTCTGGAACGCATTGCCGGACGCGGCCAGGAGATGAGTAAAGTTGTGCTCACTTTCCAGAATGTAGCCCGCGAAACCTGCTAAAACTCACGCTCAAATTCCTTTCTGCTGTTGCCGGGTTTCTGTGCCCGGCTTCACACTCAATTGTATTATCCCTCGCGTTATTACGGAAAAACTTGCCTAAACGATGTTTGTTTTATATTTTTGAGAACGTTCCCGAATTTGATATTAGGTAAGTTCATGTCACTACAGCGACTTATTGATCTCGCGGGCGGGGTCGATAATATTCAACGAATTTTAGCCCCGGTAGGGCGGGTGACGGTGGCGGTGCGTGATGCTGAGCGTGTTCATCCGCTGCCGCAAGAGGTGAGTGCTGAGTCAGTACTGGGCGAGTGGCAGCTGTGTATGGCGCGCGGTAGCGACATCACCGATGCTGATCTCGCCGAGCTTGGTCTGGCCATCGCCAGTGCGCAGCGTCAGGCCGCTTCAGCGTATTTGCAGCCGACGCCTTGTCCGTATCGCCCACAGTGGCACATTTCACCGCCGCAGGGATTACTCAATGATCCGAACGGCTTTATCTATCACCAAGGCGAGTACCATCTGTTCTATCAGTGGTATCCGTTTGCCTGTGAGCACAAAGACAAATACTGGGTGCACCTGAAAAGCCAGGATCTGGTGAACTGGACGTGGCAGTCCATTGCCTTAACGCCGTCGGATTGGTTCGACAGCCACGGGGTATTTTCTGGTCATGCTGTCAGTGATGGTGACGATTTATGGCTGTTCTACACCGGTAACACGCGTCTTGGACACGACCGTCAACGCCAGACAATGCAGTGTGCAGCGCGCCTCAATCAACAGAATCAGTTTGAAAAATTAGGCCCGCAGATTCGCACGTTACCGCCGGGCGTCACGGAACACATTCGCGACCCGAAAGTGGTGCAACGCCAGGGGCGCTGGCATATGTTGCTCGGTGCACAGACTCAAGATTTGCAAGGTCGTCTGGCCGTCTACCATTCAACGGATTTGCAGCACTGGCAGTTTGATAAGCTGTATGGCGAAGAGTTGGCGCCCTACGGTTATATGTGGGAGTGTCCGGATTGGTTTGAGATGGCAGGTGAGCAGTTTGTAGTGTTCGGTCCGCAAGGGATTCATGCGGATAATCCGCATCACACCATCGTTCATCACAATCGCATCTTTCGCATTCATCAGGATGACAACGGCGGCTTTCATTTTCTGCAAGGCTGGCAACTCGATGCGGGATTCGATTTCTATGCTCCGCAATCGATGCAAACCGCCGATGGCCGCCGCGTGATGTGCGGCTGGATGGGATTGCCGGACGAGGTTCAACACCCGAGTTGCGACAATGGCTGGATTCATCAGTTTACTGCGCTGCGCGAGCTGAGTTGGCACAACGGCAAAATCATTCAACAACCTATTGCAGAACTGGCGCAATTGCGTGGTGAGACTCGCGCACTGACGCTCAATCAGCAGCCGCTGGATCTGGGTTGCAAAAGCTTCGATCTGGAAGTGACACTGCCTTGGGGCAGTGAACTGCGTTTACTGCACAATGATGAGCACGCTGTGGTGCTGACTCTTGACGGCGAGCAAGGCGTGCTGCGGTTTGACCGAAGCCACACCCAGATTCGTCAGGGCGATACCATTCGTGAACTGCCACTGACATCAAGCGAGGTGAAGCTGCGCATTCTGGCGGACAACTCATCGCTGGAAATCTTCATCAATGATGGTGAGCACGTGATGACCGGGCGCGTATTTACGCCGTCAAACGCGACGCATATTTCGCTGAATCATGCGGTAGCCAGCGCCACGTTTGCCCCGCTCAACGCCATGCAATGGTCATTTGCACCGCGTTAATCATTACGTTGGTGATTTCACCGCATGCTAAAAAGCCACCGCCAAGGTGGCTTTTGTCTTTGCAGACCAAGGTAACGATCAACGGATAAAATTTACCGCAGGCAGGCACTCAAAACCGGGTTTGGCAAAAAGATAGCCTTGCATCAGAGAAATACCCGCTTCCTTGAGCCATTGATATTCAGCCAGCGTTTCAATCCCTTCAGCGAGCGGCGTAATATTGAGTTCGGCAAACATCGCCAGACAATGGCGCACAATGGCTTGGCGCGCGAAATCGCTATCGATGCTGCGTATCAGCGCCATATCAAGTTTGACGATGTTGGTTTGAAAGTCAGCTAACAAATTTAACCCCGAATAGCCGGCACCGAAATCGTCAATCGCCGTTCTAAACCCCAGCGACTGATAGTATTCAATAATGCGTTTGATATGACGACTGTCGGAAATTTGCTCGCCTTCGGTGAATTCAAACATAATGTTCTGGGTGGGAAACTGATAAGTTTTCGCCGCCTCCAGGGTGGTGCGAATACAGCGTTCCGGCTGGTAGACCGCATTGGGCAAAAAGTTGATACTCAGTATGCCGTCAATACCCAGCTTCGCGGCAAGAGAAATGGCCTTAATGCGGCATTGCTGGTCAAAGAGGTAGCGATTTTCTTCGGTTACATGTGCTATCACCACAGGAGCAGGCTCATTATGGAGACCTCGCACCAGTGCTTCGTAGCCAAATACACGTTGCGCCTGACACTCAATAATAGGCTGAAATGCCATGGTAAAATCGAAGTCCAACGCACGCTCTGCCGCACATTGCTGGCAGACTATTCTTTCGCAATGTTCTGATTTTTCGCCCATTACATCCACCTAATTGTAAACCCAGACTAAAGGTTAGCTGGCTCCTTTAGGCTCTGCAACTGACGGCTTGCTATCTTTAACGCAACAAAAAACCCGGCCGAAGCCGGGTTGATGGGAGGTGTGGTTTAGAACCAGGTTTCCATTTGCAGGGCAAAGACGGTTTCGCCGCCACTGCCCATGGTGCTGGCATCGCTGTCGAGGCTGACGGCGTAATCATCCAGCGCGCTGCTCCAGTCGACATAGCTCACGGCAAAGCGAATTTCCGGGCGGTCAAAGAAGCCCGCTGACGTCGCCAGTTTGAAAGTCGGGGCTATCGTCGCTTTGTAGAAGCTGCCTTTGGCTTTATCGACGCTGTTGTCCAGATCCATGTACTGGTATGAACCTTCGTACACCATTTCAAAGTTTTGAGTCAGTTCCTGCGCGAGGCGAACGTTGACCGAAGCCCATTTGAATTCGTCATTGGTTTTGATGCGGTCCTGACTGTATTCCGCCATGACGGCCGGGGCGATGCGCCAGTTGTCCGCAAAGCGGGTCACGCCGTAGCTGAACAAACGCATGGCTTTAGCGTCATCGTTCAGGTCGCCGTTTGAGCCGATGCCTTTCAGTTCAGCACCCAAGCCCTGACCGATCAACACGCCGGATTTGGAGAAACCGTCGCTCAGGCCATAGAAACTCTCACCATGGTAGGCAAACAGCGCGTGTACACCGTTTTCTGCACGTTTGCTTGGTGAGGCGCTGTCGGTGTCGCGGCCTTGGTTATCCGACGAAGTCATGCCGCTGACCATCAGTTGGAAGTTGCCAAAACGGTTATTCATGGTCGCAATGTAGTTTTCCACGTCGGTGCTTGAGCTGTCGATTTCACCAAAGTCTCGGCCGTAGACAGAGAAGTTGGCTTTCCAGCTGTCGGTAAACTGAACATCGTAGATGCCAGCGCCGGTACCAGAGAGAAACACAATGTCAGAGTCAAAAAAGTGGATGTCAAAGTTATCGCGGTCGAAGCGTTTACCGGCCCACAGGGTCGAGTGCTCAAACGCACCGGAGAACGAGCTTAAGTTCGCCAGTTCGGCATACACCTGACGCACGTTAAGTTGGCTGTCGTCTGCGGTCCATTCGTTGTTGGTTTCAACGCTGTCAGCCAACATGATACGAAAGCGGGCGGTCGAACCGTCATCAAGCGTTCGGTTGTGAATCAGGTTAGCTTCAAGATAGTTGTCGTCTTCCAGACCAAGGCGGCCAACTGGTGCACCCAGTGCACCGGCGGCGGTCATGTAAGGGCCAGTGCCTGTTGCGCCATTGAGATTGTCATTGATCAAAAGGCCTGCGCGCGCATAGCCGTGGAACTCAAACGAAGACGCGGATTCTTGCGCCTGCTGCGCGGTTTGCTCAGTTTGTGCCAGGCGCGATTCCAGATCATTGATACGCGCTTCCAGCGTCGCAATATCAGAATCTGCCCAAACGGCTGTGGCAGGGAAGAGGGCAGCGGCAACGGCCAGCGTCAATGCTTTAGTTTTCATTATTCTGTTTCTCCACATTGGATGATAATTTGATAGGTTTGCAAACGTTCCCAAATAATCACGAGGCAGCGTGGATGTATGAGTAATAATTACCTGGTGGTGTCCAAATATGAATTAGCTAACACCTGATAAATCATCACTCATTGTGTGAGTTGGACTATATCTAATTGATAGGGAACGATCCCGAAAAATTATTGAAAACTTTTAGCTGATTCACGATCTGAATAAGATTTGTGATCTGGGTATATGTGCTAAGTCACGTTCTATTGGCGATAAAAAAGGCGAGCACGAGGCTCGCCTGACGGACACATTCAGAGTTATTCGCTAAGGAAGTGTTGCAATGCCGCTAAATCGGGCAGGGCTGTCATCGCGCCTTTTTGCGTCGTGGCGAGGGCTCCGCAACCATGGGCTAAGTGGATGGCTTGAGCAATTGCATCGTTTGATTGCCAGTGTTCACTGACCGACAGTTGATACAACAAACCACCCACGAACGCGTCTCCCGCCCCCGTCGTATCCACCGGTTTAACGACTTTGCCGCTCACCAGCACTTGGCTGCCTGAAGTTACCACCAGAGCACCTTTGGCACCTTGAGTAATCACAACCAGAGGCAGTGACAACGGCGCTAACGCCAGCAAGCCTTGCTCAATCGAATGGGTGCCTGTCAGTAGCATCAGCTCATCTTCGGAGAATTTCACCACATCCGCCAACGCCACCGCGCGCATCACCACTTCGGTAAGCTCTTCCGGCTTGGCCCACACTTCTTCACGCAGATTCGGGTCAAAACTGAAAAAGCCGCCCGCGTGTTTGACGCGCTGAATCGCTGCAAAGGTGCTGCTGCGGCTTGGCTCATTGGCCAGAGCAATCGAGCAGACATGTAACCAGTCGCCAGCATGAAACGTGGGTATATCTGTGGGTTGCAGGAATTGGTCGGCGCTTGGCTTGACCATAAATGTAAAGCTGCGTTCGCCGCTCTCGTCCAGATCCACGACGACGGTCGACGTGCGTTGCTCGTCGTCCAGAACCAGATGCTGGCAGTCAACCTGCTCGTGGTTCAACGTTTGCTGCATAAAACGGCCAAGGGGATCGTTCCCGACCCGACCGAAAAATGCGCTGTTGCCGCCAAGGCGCGCAATCGCCACAGCCACGTTAGCAGGTGCACCACCCGGACATTTCAGATAGTGCGCTTCACCGTCAGGAATTAAGTCGACGACTGCGTCGCCAGTGACCCATACTTTGCTCATCGTATCTCTCCATAAAATTTGCCTCAGTGTAATCCAAGTGCTGCGGATGAACAGTGCCAAAGCCGCTGAGCCTGATGTTGTCATTCAGATTTGTGATCAATTAGGGAGAAATAAACAGATCAGGAGGCATTTTGATTTTAAATTCGGTATCGTTCCCAGTTTTGCATCAAAGCGATGAATCCGATTGACGGCCAACGCAACTCGGCGCACACTGCGCGCGTTTTCGATCTTGTTTTTCGGAGTCCCGCATGTTTGCTCTTCCTCCTATGCTGATTACGATTGGTTTGTTGCTGATCAGTAACGTCTTCATGACATTTGCCTGGTATGCCCATCTGCGTGAGCTTGGCCATAAGCCGTGGGTGATTGCTGCGCTGCTCAGTTGGGGTATCGCGCTGTTTGAATATCTGTTCCAGGTGCCGGCAAACCGCATTGGTTACACGGTCATGAACCTCGGCCAATTGAAAATCCTGCAAGAAGTCATCACGCTGTCGGTGTTTGTACCCTTTGCGCTGATTTACATGAAAGAGCCGTTTCGAATGGATTTCGTCTGGGCGGGATTGTGCCTGCTTGGCGCCGTGTTCTTTATTTTCCGCCCGCAGATTGTGGAAATACTCAGTCGGGCGGTGGCGTAAATCTTTTTTCCTGACGAAAAATAGAGACAAAAAAGCCGTCCAGAGGGACGGCTTTTGACCATTTGCGAGTGCGCTATCGGCGTTACTCGGCGTGGCGTTTAAAGATGATCGAGGTGTTGATGCCACCAAATGCGAAGTTATTACTCATGAGGTAATCGACCGTCATCTCACGGCCAGTGCCTGTGATGTAGTCGAGATCGCCGCATTGGGGATCGAGACTTTCCAGATTAAGCGTCGGGTGGAACCAGCCAGTGTGCATCATTTCGAGGCTTAACCACGCTTCAATTGCTCCGCAGGCCCCCAGCGTATGACCAAAATAACTCTTCAGCGAGCTGATTGGCACTTTGCCCAGCGCATTCGCGGTGGCGTTACTCTCGGCAATATCACCGCGGTCGGTAGCGGTGCCGTGCGCCGACACATAACCGATTTTCGCCGGATCCAATTGGGCGTCACGCAGCGCCATTTCCATGCAAATCTGCATGGTTTCCATCTGTGGTTGCGTCACGTGTGCCGCATCACAGTTGCTGGCAAAGCCAATGATTTCCGCATAAATTTTTGCCCCGCGAGCTTTGGCGTGTTCGTACTCTTCCAGCACCAACGTGCCAGCGCCTTCGCCAATCACCAGACCATCACGTTCGCTGTCGTATGGGCGTGGCGTGGTCTTCGGCGCGTCATTTTTCAGGCTGGTGGCAAACAGGGTGTCAAACACCGCCGATTCAGTCGGGCACAGCTCTTCGCCGCCGCCAGCCACCATCACGGTCTGGTAACCATGTTTGATGGCTTCGTAGGCATAACCAATTGCCTGACTGCCAGAAGTACAAGCGCTGCTGGTGGGAATGACGCGGCCGCGCAGACCAAAAAACAGTCCAACGTTTACCGCAGTGGTATGCGGCATCATCTGTACGTAGGTGGTCGCAGTAATTGCTTTGGTGGTTTTCTCATTCAGCATGACACCAAACGCGCCGATGGCGTCGGTACTGCCAGTCGATGAACCGTAAGCAATGCCCGTCTGGCCGTTGGTCAGAACGTCGTTGCCAATCAGTCCGGCCTGAATCAGCGCGTTTTCGGTCGCAACGGTAGCCAGTTGTGAGACGCGGCCCATACCGCGTACCTGCTTACGTTTGTAATGTTTCGGCAGTTCGAATCCAATAACCGGCGCCGCCAGTTTGGTGTTCAAACCTTCATACTGTTCGTAGCTCGGCATGTACTGGGTAGCGTTCTGACAGTCGCGCAGCTTAGGCTCAATGGCCTGCCAGTCGTTACCAAAAGCAGTAATACCGGACATCCCGGTGACAACAACACGACGGTTCATAGCAGACCTCCGTTGACTGAAATAACCTGACGGGTCACGTAGCCCGCAATATCCGACATTAAGTAGCTGACCAAACCGGCCACTTCTTCGGGTTCACCCATACGACGCAGAGGAACCTGAGGCAGGGCATGCTCTTTGACGTGTTCGTCGATCATACCCGTATCAATCAGGCCCGGAGCCACGCAGTTGACGGTGATTTTGCGTTTAGCCAGTTCGAGCGCCAGTGCTTTGGTTGCGCCTATCACACCCGCTTTCGCTGCGCTGTAGTTCGTCTGGCCACGGTTGCCCATGATGCCGGACACTGAAGCAAGCGTGACGATGCGGCCACCTTTGCGCAGTTGCACCATCGGCATCACGCACGGGTGCAGCACGTTGTAAAAACTGTCGAGGTTGGTGTGAATTACGCCATCCCACTCTTCTTCGGTCATGGCTGGGAACGCGGTATCACGGGTGATGCCAGCATTGTTCACCACGCCGTAATAGGCGCCGTGTTGTTCAATGTCGTGTTCAATTTTGCTGCGACACGCAGCTCGGTCACCGATATCAAATTGAATCAAACGGCCCTGACCGCCGTTTTGTAAAATGGTGTCGAGTGTGTTTTGCGCGCCTTTTTCATCGCCCATGTAATGCACAACAATGGTAAACCCATCTTTTGCCAACTGAATTGCAATGGCCTTGCCGATGCCTTTGCTGGCGCCGGTGACGAGAACTTGTCGGGTCATGCGTGACTCCTGATTTTCATTTCTTGTAATTTTTCTTCTGATGGCACGTACACATTAAGCTGGCACTGTGCCACTAACTGGCCCTGATGCTCAAGACGGGCGGAGAAGACGGCCATGCCGTTATCTTCCATCACCTGCTCGGCATGAATATCCAACGTTTGTCCCTGAGTGAAATGATCGCACTCTGCCTGATAGCGGCGACTGCCGAGCAGAAATCCGATCGGTGGTACGGTTCCTTTTTCAAGGGCATGGAAACCGGACCACGCGGCGATAGACTGAGCCATAAACTCAATGCCGACATACGCCGGAATGGTTTGCGTCTCTTTATCAAAGAACATCAGGTGATCGCCGATATCCACCTGACAGTGAATCGACTCAGCACCAATGTCGAGAGCACGATCGACCAGAATCATCGGTCTGGCGTGCGGAAGCAGTTGCTCTATGGCTGGGTATTCACGCATTGACGTATCCAAAAATCAAACTGATGTTGTTGCCTCCAAAGGCAAACGAGTTACTTAAAATGGCTTTTCCATGCAGCGTTTGGTCTGATTCGACCAAGGAGACTTCAATGTCTTGCGCTTTGTTGTGGCAACGCTGTTGTGGCAGCGGCAGATCGTAACGCAGCAAATGCCAGGCGATGGCGGCTTCGGTAGCGCTGGCGGCACCGAGCGTATGTCCGGTTAACGGTTTGGTGGAACTTACCGGAACGCCGTCGCCAAACAAACGGAATATCGCTTTGCTTTCCATACTGTCGTTGAGCGGTGTGGCGGTGCCATGGGCATTGATATAGCCGATGTCCTGTGGGGTTAAACCGGCATCGTCGAGCGCCTTTTGCATCGCATCAAACGCACCGACGCCTTCAGGATGAGGCGCGGAGATATGGTGTGCGTCGGAACTGTCGCCTACGCCGAGCAGGGCGATGTCGCTCGGTTCGCGGCAAAGAAGCATAAACGCGGCCGCTTCGCCGATGTTGATACCACTGCGCTCAGCGCTGAATGGCTGGCAGAGCGAGTTTGACAGCGCTTCCAGGCCATTAAAACCGTTGAGAGTGAGCTTACAGATGGTATCGGCGCCGCCGACAATCACTGCGTCGACCAAGCCCGCTTTGAGCATCCGTTTGGCGCTGATAAACACGCGGCCACTGGAGGAGCAGGCGGTGGAGATAGCGTAGCACGGGCCAGTGATCCCAAAGTAATCCGCAACGAACTCGCTGGTGTTGCCAAGCTCTTGTTTGCGATAGTGATAATCAGCAGGGAAAGCGCCTTGGTCCAGCTTCTGGGCGTAGGCGTGTTCGCCATCCGAAATGCCTGAGGTGCTGGTGCCAACAATTACGGCGACCCGATCAGCGCCAAAGCGCTCGATTGCGCTTCGCACGCTGAGTTCAATTTGCTGTAAGGCTGACAACGCCAGTTGGTTGTTGCGCGAGTCATGACGCGCCAGTGTCGCCGGAACGTCAGGTAATGTCTCCGTGACCCGGCCGATGATGGTCGATGTCCCTGTGTTAAGAATTTCATCGTCGCGCAACATATGCGCGCATTGACCGCTGGCCAACGTGTGATGAATTTGCGCTGCTTCGCGCCCCATAGCGGAGTGAAAGCCACAGTCATGAATGAAAATTGGAAATGAAGAATGGGAATTCATCATGGCTTATCTACTGTTGTGATGCTGTTTGTGTCGGTTGAAGAGTCAGCGTCTGAATCGTGATGTCGTAGTTCAGAGGCAGATTCTTAAAATGAATATCGCCGCTAAGCGGAGTGTCGCCGGAGTAGGTGATAGCCAGAATAGTTTCACCTTTTTCATTGATCACAGTGCGCTGATTAGCGTCATCAATAATTCGCCACCTTACCTTATTTAGCGGGGCTTCCCAAGCATTTCGCGGCCAGAGCGTGATCATCAGGTTAAATAGTACCTGTTCCGGCTTTGGAACGGTGTTCTCTAAACCGGACAGCACCTGAGTCTGAATCTGCTCGCCATCGTAATCGAGAGAAAGAATGCGTGTGCCCCACGAGGAAAAGCCCGCCAGCAGCACCTGCTGATCGCTGACCTGAAGCTGCACCGGTAACTGCTGACTTTGACTGTGGCCAGTTTCGTTGTGCCAAGTCGCTGAAATCAGCTGGCTGGCGGTAAACGACTGACTAAGCTGAGCCGGCTTAGGCAGTTCTACCCAAACATCCGGGCTGATTTCGACTTGTGTCGCGCTGATCTGGGGCTGCAAACTGCAAGCGCACAACCAAAGACTCATCAGACTGGTCAGTAACCACTTCATGATTTTGACTCCGAAGGTGGTGGTGGCTGAATCGCCAGCGGCGAGAGCAGCCAGGCAATAAAAATGCCGCTCAAGGTGGTGACACCGAAGCTGTGAATCGCGTGAGTCTGGCTCAGAGCCAATAGACCAAACGACAGCAGAGTGGTTATCGCCGACAAAGTAATCGCGAGCAACGTGCTATGGCTGCGAGACTGCTCGGCAAAAAACAGTGTGTAGTCGATACCGATACCAATCACCAGCACTAAGGCCAGCAGGTTAAACAGGTTGAGAGCCGAACCCGTCAGCACAGTGACCGCCAGTCCGACCATGCACGCAATCACACAGGGGAACAGAATGCGCAGCGTGTGTCGCCAGCCGTAACGCCACATCAGCAGCAGGGCGATTCCGGCCAAGGCTGCCGCCAGCAGCTCCCTTACTTTGACTCGGTACTCGCCAAACAGCTGCGAGATTTCGGCTGCTTTATCGAGATAAGCCAGATGTGCGTCATTGGCAGCAAACGCCTGAATCACATCGGCATGCTGCACGCCTTTTAACATGATGACCGCGGCGACCGCTTCGCCAATCCGGCCAAGATAGAGAAACTTCACTGGCTCAGAGACACTTGCGCTCAGATAATCACTCAGCGATACGGGGATAAATGAGGCGCTCAACGTCGGCTCGCTAGCGAATCGTAAGCTTTGGCTCAGTTGCGGGGCAAAGCCTTGGTAGAGTTGCTCAACCAGCGCAAAGTCGCTTTGCTGGCGCTGCTGTGACGCCAGATATTGATGCAGGCTCTGGTAACCCTGTAACACCTGATCCTGTTGCCAGTTTTGCAGTGTGTCATCGAGCTGTTCGAGTTTCTGCATCAGAGCCTCGTCATCATGGGCTGAAACGACCAACATCTGCTGTGACGAATTCATGCCAGTGACCTGACTGACCCGCGTTTCCTGCTGCTTTAATGCCTGAGGCATGGCTTGCAGTTGACGAATGTCGTCATCGTAGTGCACCTGCGTCAGAGCGATGGCACTGAGCACCAGAAGCATTGAAGGCAGAGCGATGCGTATAGTGCGACCTTGCCACCAATCGAGCCATCGACTGAGTAAGCCCATGGCGGGCAAATGACGAGAGGGCGTTGGCGCGCGCGCCAGTAACGGATACCAACTCACCACGGTAGCGTAGGCGGCCAGCAAACCAATCGCGGAGAAGAGCGCCAGTTGCTGCAAGCCCGGGAACGGCGCAACGAGCAAGCCCAAATAGCCAATTAAACTGGTGATTAATCCCAGCGTGATGGCGGCAAGAATGTGTTTGAGCCCGGCAACGCTGTCCCAACGTCTACCGGCAGCCAGACGATCAGTCAGATAATGGAACGCGTAGTCGATGGAAACGCCAATCAAGCTGGCGCCGAACACCAAACTGAACAGATGCACCTTGCCGAAAATGGCAGTGGTCGTCGCTAAGGCAACCAATAATCCGACCGATACCGATAGCAAAGCCAGCAGCAGTGGCGCCGCGCTGCGAAACACCAGCATAACCAACAGCACAATGCCGAGCAGCGACACGCTGCCGATGGTGCTGATTTCAGATTTGGCGCTGCGGGTCCCGAAATCTGCGTAGAACACCACGCCGGTGTAAGCCATCTCGACCTGATACTGCTGCTTGATTGCTTGTTGCCACTCATTAACCTGAGCCACGATCTGCTGAGCTTGCAGGCTATAAGGCGAATCAGTCAGTGAGGCGGTGAGCAGTACGTACGTCTGACCATCTTTTTGTGTGGTCAGGAAACCTTGGTGCAATTGAAATTGGGTCGACAACTGATTGAGGTGACTGAGGTAATCACGAAACAGCAGAAACGGATCGCTGGCGAGCTCCTGTCCGGTCACGCCGGAAAAGGGATTGTAGAGCGCCTGGATGACGCTTTGTACCTGCTGCTCTGGTGCCGTGTTGAGACGGTCACGTTGCGCGTCAGTCAGAAATTGAAAACGGTGCTGAAAGTAATAACTCGCCCAGGCTTGCTGCTTGGCTGCGTCAATCTGTCCGGTGACTTCAGTCAGTTCACTCTGGTGACGGAGCTTGGTGTCGAGGTCGCGCGCGGCAGCGAACAGTGACGTGGCATCCTTACCAGTCAGAACAAAAGCGACTTTATCGCTCATACTGTCAGTCACTTTATCAAACGCGGCCTGAGCGAGCGGGTTCTGCCGTGACTGCGGCAGCAGCTTCATGATGTCGGTTTCAATCGGCGAGCTAGCCGAAAAGGCCCATTGTTTCACGAGCAATGCTGAAGCTAGCACAACCAGCGCCAGCCATAAAAAGGCGAGGCGCGAAGAGGCAATGGAGCGGGAGCTTGGCAAGTTTGGCATATTAAAACTCAAACTGCGCTTGTTCCGCTTGGCTTAACGTTTGCGGCTCGTGCGTTTGCGCGCTGAAGCGGATCTCGGTGTTATCACCACGAACTTCCTGCAGTGACAGAGCGTTGATATCGTCTTGACCCTGCAACGTAATGTGTTTAAACACCGCGTTGAGAGGAGCGCCTTTCGGAGTCAGAACCAGCGTCCACTGCTCATCCTGAACAGAAAAATCGAGGTCAAATTCAGATTGCAGTTGCTCGGTGTCACCGTGGAACACCGACAGGAAAATATGGCTGAAATAGAATGCCATCGGGTTCTCTTTGCCGGTGATGGTTTGCGGCGCTTGGCCGGCAAACGTCTGGCGCAATTTGTCTTGCGTCAGCACCAGATTGACCGGAAAAGGTGTACTTTGTTGCCACAACAGACCATGCGCTTTATCAAGCAGAAATGTGCCCTGCGAAGAGAGTGGCTCGGCAAACATCTCAATTTTGCGGCTTTGCGTGAAGTCACCACGCACAATCTCAAAGCGTTGCAACTGAGTCTGCAGGGACGCCAGATCAGTGACCTGAGCCATGGCTGTTGAGAACAGACTGGCGGCACTGAGCGCCAGCAGGGTAAGTAAGCGATACGTCTTTTTTGCCATCATGCCAGACACTCTCCGGTTTGGTGCCAGTGGGACACTTTGTCGGTGAAAACCGTTGGGGAGACGAAACACATTTCTTGCGTTTGTCGTTCGACCGCAACTTGAGTGGTGTGCGCTTTGCACATACGTTGACCGCTTTCGGCATCAAAGATGACGTAGTCAATACGCAGGCGATTTTCCCATTCAGTCAGGCGAGCATGGACGCGAATTTTATGATTAAACGGAATCGCTTTCACATATTTAACGCGAGTATCGATAACTGGCCACATGTAGCCGGAATCGTTCATCGCCAGATAGCCATAGGCAATTTTATCCAACAGCTCACGGCGTGCTTCTTCAAAATAGCGGAAGTAGTTGCCGTGATACACCACGCCCATCGGGTCGGCGTCCTGAAAAGAGGTGACCAGTGTCACCTCAGTTTCCAGCGGGAAAGTCACATCACTCATACTTTCTCCTCAATGATTAATACAAGGCCCAGTGTTGGGTCTGAATGCGTTCGATGAACAAGCGCAGATCGGCTTCTATACCCGTGATCATTGAAGATGCTTGATTTTTCCTTAAAGCAGGATCATGC
>ERZ1673961.150-NODE-150-length-35722-cov-8.870076_pt1 | contig 35722 bp, 26 predicted proteins | sample MGYA00580189_ERZ1673961 | MGnify/ENA primary metagenome ERZ1673961 (study PRJEB41334, sample SAMN05608105) | rock metagenome | biome: terrestrial subsurface; feature: shale formation; material: shale | place: USA: Pennsylvania ... | reverse complement strand
CGATAGATAGATCGTTAGAAAACATGCCACGAAGTTTCTTAAACATACTCTTCGTTCATCCTGCAAAGATATAAAAGACAAAAATTGTCCTAAATGTACCAATGCCTCGCTGTCACAGCAAGGTATTGGTACACAAACATGGGCGGAAAGCACCAATTTCTTGCAGTTTCCTAACTTAAGCGCAAAAACCGAAGTTTGTTACTGGGCAGTTAACCCCGGCTCGCCACGGTAAATCACGCGATCGTTCCCACGGTGAATACCGAAGGTGACGACAGAGGATGGATCTTCATCTCCTTTCTCTCTCCAGTTGTATTGGAGCCAAGGTTGGCTCATGTAGCTACTTCCACAAGTAACATCATCTGTTTCCAACGTTTGCGGAGATGTCGTACTAGTATCATCCATTCTCAGCCAGAAACGTATTTGCTCTCGTATCGAGTTGCGGTCTTCCGTTGAATATGGAATCGCGTACAGTTCATTACTAGCACCAGAATCGACTTTCGTATTCACTGCTTTCAACGAACCTTTAGAGGCAGAAGCTTCAGACCACACCTTTTGATAACAAATATAGTCATCATCAGAAGAATACCTAGAAGCGGAATCATCACTATTAGTGATAAAGCGTGAACCATTCCAGTACTCAACGCGTAGCGGAATATTGATGGTACTGACAGAAGTACCGCCGACATCATCCATTGCCAGGCGGCCATAGCGGATATCTGGTTGGACATTAAGTTCCCTAGTACCAATAGTCACACCAGTTTTGTCTACTGAGGATGAGGATTGAGCAATAGAAATTGAGGTATCCGATGATTTCTCTAAGTAGTTCAATGGACCATCGGGGTTAGACACCACTTTATTCCATACAAGATCATTGGCGCTAAATTTACCTACACTTTGTCCTGATACATGCGCATCTTTGGCCTCATTCAACCAACTTCCAGAGTAATCACTCTGTGCAATAAATCTATCAACATCGTCAGAGTTGTCTTCATATAAGTTGAATTTCGCTTGGTAGCTTTTGCCAAAGTACGCATAGTTACGCAGGGTTCCGCCCCCTTTCGACAACGCTTCAATGTAGAATTGTTTTAGTCCAAAAGGCTGTCCCATATACGTAAAACGTTGTTCATTGGGGTATGCCCAAAGAGTGGACATACCAACTTCTACATTTTCGTAAACGCTAAATTGTCCGGGATAGAATCGACCGACCGTCAAATTGCCATCTTGGATTTTGAACGCGTTACTACCAAGATAGAGTGATTTATCCAATTCATCGCCATTTTCATCGGTTACAATAGGTGCTTGCGCCTTAAACTCAAAAGCCCCCACGTCAGACACAGATTGATCAAACGTCACACTGCCACGATACCATTGACTTGATTCAGGTAGCTTCTCATTCAGAAGTTTGGCTGATGAGCCAGTTGACGGATACTTAACGCTGTTGCTGATTACAATATTCTTTTCTTGATAGTTCTTAGCTATAGAACCATCACCTTGGTAAGCCGTGATCGTCAAGTCAAAAACTTCACCAGCAGCTGTAAACCCTGTTGAGCAACCAGAATAAATGTTCTCACACGTACCATTTTTATTGCCACTGCTCGCAGTTAACTCAAGCCGAGCAGGGAAACTAACAAAACTGCTAAAGTTTCCAGAGTCAGAATCATCTTTAATTCTTGCTTTAACGCTGATTTTTCCTACCTCAGGATAACTGAGGTCAAAGTTGGCTTTACCATTAGACGTAAAGTACACATCATTGATGGTTGTCCAACCTGTTGTATTGAGATGTACTGGCGCGCCAAGCTTTCCATTCGAGCCTTTAAAGCGAACAGTAACCGTTTCACCAGACTTTGGCTGCTCATACGCAAACATCATTTCAATATCCTTGACGATGTCTGTTTCTGGCATTGAAGGTACTGACTCACACAAACTGACAAACGGGGTACTGCTGTACTGCTGGCTGCCGTCTTTAGCAAAGAATGGCAGAGCGGCAACTTTATCGGGAACATCTACAGTAATCGAACTATCAAAATGCATGGTACACGCAGGATCAAAATCATTTTTCCCATTTAACTTACATTTTATAGGCTCAATATTCGGTGTCTCGATGGAAGTACGATCAATACCAAGTTTGACACTCTCAGCTCCCTGTGAGCGAATTTGCAAATTCACTTGATGCTTAAATGTCAGTGTATTATTTGAAATGCTCTGTCCATTAGAGAACTGCCACTCAGCATTAGATAAACCTGTAAGTGTAACTTCTAGCTCTTCAGGATTAGTCAACTCACTCGGAGGATAAGTTTCTGTACACTCGGAATCCATGCAAGCAGTTAAAGTCACTCGTTGGGCATCACAAACATCTCCCGAACCGTCATATTCAAACCGGAAATGGTCTATTTTAGGCTCTAGGTTGAATTGGTCAGCACATAACTTTAAATTTGCCACTTCATGGATATTAGTGTTTAAACCAGTACCCGCAGTGATTGAAACGATAAAGTTCTTTGGTGGTTCTGGCTGTCCGAAATTCTTCATTACATCGAATGGCTCTATGATAGATTCCCATTCCGAATTATTAATTCTTCGCTCAATTGATACCCAAACGCCACTCGCTCGCCCAGGAATATCTTCTCGGCTATCAACCATCATTCTATAGCGATGAACATCAGATGAGTTTCTACCTGCCAAATAGTTGTCGTGGCTATCGTACCCTCCCTTCTCATCTAAAGAGCCCACATTTGTGTTATTTGCTATAAATTTATAACCACCAAACCAAGCATTGGATGGAGAGCCATTGAAGGAAGCCTGATAACCCGCACCACGTATAGCGATCGAGTGCTTTTTCCGCCCCGGACTAGTATCACTAGGTTCAACACTCCCCTGAGAGGAGAAGTTACCATATTCATCAATACCAAATGCTATCCATCCACCCGCAAACCCTTCCATATCGGGTTTGACACCATAACCAAGTGCACCACCCGTTGCGCCTGGCGAAGGGGGTATATTTGCATCAGATAGAACAATAGCAATACCGTCACCACCAGGAGTGGTAGTAGATCTACGTGCATAATGATCAAATTCGATTTGAACTACATTATCATCTGACGGAATCGTCACCTTATATGCGGAAGCTGTCGATTGATCATTTTTGTTGGTAGATACTTGAAAACGGTTACCAACCACCTGTGGCTTAGCCGTACTAGCAGTACGCCCCATTACCGTCCAGTTTTGTAACGGATTCTCACCAGTGAAGTCTTCATCAATACAAACCTGAGGGTCGGGAAGTGGCTCTGGCTCTGGCTCTGGCTCTGGTGGAGTAATGCCACAGTAATCATAAAAATCTCTGTATTCTGAACTACTCACTAAATCAACAGGACATTTCCCCTTCGATTGTTGTGCACTACAACTTGGATCGTTTAATCCACAATACGCAACAACTCTTCCGCCATAGGAATATGATGAATTCGCAGTACCGCAAAGGGCAGTGTTACTAGAGATCTCAAGGTATCTATTGCTTGGAAACTCTAACGCCTTACTGTCTGCTAGGATTTTTGCTTCATATAACTTCATGCCTCTATTAAAAGTACTGACTGTCCCAAACACAGTTGAGCGCGTTACATATAGGTACTTTTTAGTAGAGACATCATCACCGATATAGGAATCACTGATATCACCTTGCTCATTTTCACTTGATGCAACCCCACAGATGTATGAATTACTGAAAACATCTAGATTATTCTTGACCTGAACACTGCCTTTGATCTTTGAATTCTTTATCTTCCCGCTATCATGCGAGCTAGACACAGCACCCTGTACTTGCGAGTTCTGAATTTCCACATGCTCCTTAGTAGAAACATTACCAGAAATCTGTGAATCCTTTATATTCCCGCTATCATTCAAGCTATATACAAAACCCGATACTTGCGAGTCCGCAATATCTACGTGTCCCTTAGCAATAACATTACCGGTAATAGACGAGTTATCCGACACGAAAATCGATGTATTACTATTATTTTGAGATGTTACGTTTCCCGTTACTTTTGCTTCGATCAGCTTAATGTGGCTAGCGTTATCAATATGGCCATTAATAGTTAATTTAGAGGCGAAAAATGAATTTCCATTGAGATCTAATGATAAAGGACGGCTTTGAGTACCAATATTATTACCCCCCCAGAAATAAGCATACCGTGCTAGTACTAGTTGAGAGGTACTGCCCCCAGTAACAATGCTGTCACCGGAACTAAGATATACTTGACTTGGGCAGACATATACAGATAAATCCTTAGAATAATATCCGTCAAAGGAACATGGGCTGTTAGCAGCAATCCACGCACGTTTCCAACGAGCTTCTCCCCTATCCCAAAGCCAATCCCAAGTAGGTGTTAAATCATAAGTTATTGCGGCAGCAACACCCTGAGCAAAAAACAAAGTACAGGCTATAGCGCTGAGTATTATTCTTTTTTTCATTATTTTACTCCCTTACCCAAACTTCTTGCTGTCGCTGTACTTGAGACAGCCCTGAACCACAAATGGCTGTTGCTTGCACTCTAAATAGAGACTGTGCCTCTGAGGCTCCCTTATTAAGAACCCCCAACTTCAAACAACTCATCTTATTAATCCTACACGCCGTATTTTGCATAACATTAGGGGTTGCACCGCTGACCTTAATAGTGCATATAGTTGAAATGCTATCGCTTGTTCCGCCTAGCGGGTACAACTGCGTCAATGCCCATTCGTTGGCAGATTGAGCAACAAACCAAGCTTTTGTGCCTAAGAATTCCCGAGTTAGTCCACTTTGATTTGACCAACTTATTCTCATAAGAGAGGCGGCTAAATAACCCATCACAATAATGACAAAAAGCACCACGATGAGAACATTACCTTGCTGATTTCGTTTACGGAACATTGAGCACCTGCACGTCTTGCTGATACACACTACGCTCCCCATCCTGTAAAAACTCTAAGTTAATATGTACTAGTCCACCACGCTGTAGAGTTGGCTCAACATAACGCATGTAACTCGCTGAGGTATCAATACTATCCGTGACAATGACATTATTACGAAGTACTCGGCCGTTATCGAAGCAATAACGGACTTGAGATTTATCTTGGTAAATGTAATGACGGCTAGAAATAGAGCTAGAGCTGATACTGCTTTCACCTACAGAAACAATAAAAGGCTCATCAACTTTATCTCTTGATATATCTTTTAATTCAATTCGTTGAGATGATTCAAGGTTATCTGGATCTTTAGGGAAAAGATCTTCATACCGACTAGGATTTATCACCAACCAGCGCTCATTAAGAATACTTTTTAGCTTAGTATCGTTGCCAATAAGAAACTCCAGATTACTACCACTAAAAGCATAAAAGCCAGAATATTCAATAGGTACAAACTCCAAACAATTGCTTGTCCCTGTTGGCTCATGAAAACTATTTGGCACGGCATGGCGAATTTCACGAGACATTTTCTCGATCACAAACTGTGCTTCTGTCTGCACTCGCTGGCGGTCAATGCTATCTGCGTACCCTTTTATCCCTAGTTTAATATAGCCGGCAATACCCAACATGATGATACTACCTATAACTATCGTAACGACCATCTCAACTAAAGTGAAACCACGTTCTTTCATTAGTAGTTCCCTTTTAAAACCGTTAAAGTCAGGGGTTGAGTCGTGCCCGCAAAGATAGTCAATGTCACTTTTTTATACTTAGGTTGAGAACTTGTCTCCGAACCACCTAAATCATCATAGGCAACTTGGACTTCTACCCTAAAGTTTTTATATTGTTCTGCACTATCTTCTCCGACATTCGCCAAAACATCGGTAATATTTCCTCGAGACGCGCTCTTACATTGAGAGAGCGTATTAGGAGTACTCCAGCAACCGATAAAGTCATCAACATCATTAAAATCTGTAGGAAGTGACTCCCCAGTTTCAGCGCCAAGATCTTCAGACGGAGTGCAGTTGACGGACTTCTCTCCACAACGAACAAGCCCACCATCAAAATTACTGTTGTCGTCAAAACCACGCGCAAGAATTTGCGACATAAAGCTTTGGGCTAAAGCTGAAGCACGGGTTTGATAATGGGGATTGGCAGAATCTTGAACCTGAGGAACAAGAAAAGAGGAGAATGCCACCATAGCAATGCCCATTAAGACGATGGCGATGATCATTTCAATTAAGGTCATGCCGCGAACTTTTTTCATAAGCACGATCCTTTTGAAACATAGCCTTGAGGATTAACGTTTACCTTACAAGAGCTAGCGCCTTGTGAGTCTTGAATTAAAATTTCAAAATTTTTGCTCGCTGATTTTATCGGATTACCCAATAAATCAAACTCTATCGGGCTTATGACAGTAAGGTCATCAATAGAAAAAGTACCGGATTCAATAACAACAAAGTCACTTCTCGCTGCTAATTCATTACAAGCTATTTCATTTTCATCATCTTTGCATTTCTGCTGTAGATCGCATGCCATCGATGAACCAATACATGAGCTAGCCACTGACAAGCAAAAATTGGTATAGCTATCATCTTCATCTTCTTCTGATTTATAGCTACTTGGAAAGCATCGTTCAGGGTACAGCTTATTCGGTATATCAATATTCGACTGCATTCGATTGACTTGTACCTGACGAATCACAGAAATGACTTGCTCCTGAAGTACAAATGCAGAAAAGCTGCTCTTGCCGATAAAACGACTAGCCGCAAAGAGAGAAAGGATGGAGAGAAGAACGATCACTAAGATCAATTCCGTTAATGTAAACCCTAATGTAGAGCTGCGAATTTTCATAACCCGACCTTAGGTTAAAACTTAGGACAAGCGACTTAAGTATACGATGAATTTATGAGTATTATGATAGCTTTATCAGTTTTCAATTCGAATTGCGAGCAAGTGTACAAATAATCAGCTCGAGTTAATTATCTGTTTTTGAGCGTCCTAATTCTTGTTCAATTCGATCGTAGGTTTGTTTATTACTTAGCGTATCAGAAACGTGTTCAGCGGTCTGCTTGATTTGTTCCCAATTCGCTTCATATATCTCTGGTTCAAAACTGATAAATCTTGGTAATACCACATAACCGATGACACCTAAGATAATGAGCACAACCAAAAATTCAATTGCACTAAGGCCGGATGATTGACGCATATTAGGTATTCCGAGACTCATCAAAATAAAGAGATAAAGGCCAGACTAGCTGGCCTTTGATAATTAATTAAAGTTAAGCGCTAGGAGTACAAAGGTTGTCCTTACCATTTTCTACTACCTCAATAGTTGGAGTAGGAGAGTCATCAGTTGAGTTGCTATATTGCACACAGCTTTTGGTGTAGCTAGGAATACCGATAGTAATCCAACCATTGTCAGCATCTTCTTGAATTACTATAAAATCAGTATCTTTAGCATCCTTAGCACCAACTCCATCAACAATATGCTTAAGTGAGTCAAACTTTGCTTCAGGGTACCCATATACAGTTTTTATTTCATTATTGTTGACAGTAATGTTTTCACTTGGTGATGCTTCAACACCTTTAATTGCAGCCTTACCATATACAATACCAGCAGCACCTTGTAGAGAACCTTTAAGTCCTTCTAAAGTTGCGTTACGTGCATCATCTTGAATATTTAAAAAACGTGGTGCCGCAGTTACCGCTAGAATACCTAGGATTACAATTACCACTACTAGTTCGATAAGGGTGAAACCACCTTGTCTTTTCATTGTTTACTCTCTCTATGTAAGCATGCAGTAAGACTGCAACAGATAAATTTGGTGACACCATTTGTAAGGGAGACAAAATGGCGTTGGGCTTTAAAGTTCACTAAGTCAGATAGCGAAATAGAAACGGAACTGCTCGCGAAAAATAGTGACAGTTGACCATCATTTGGTTGCAAACGCAACGCGATTAATATGCATTCATTTGCTCAACATTACAACTATTTACCTATCTTAATCCGAGTATTATATCTATTTTATCTGCTTGTTTATAGTACTAAAGTGTCAAAAAAATTACTCCGACAATATTTCGACACTTATTAGGTCATTCGTGTTAGCGGTAACGATTACCTTGTAAGATTTTTTGTATATATAGTTGCATATGTAACGGTCATTTTTTATCGTCCCACCTATTTCGGATGGTTCAATAGTCATGATCTTACGCTGAGGGTAATGAACCGCTAACCAGTAAGTACAATCTAAGTCGCCTTGTTTGCTAAATGGAGAGACTAGCCCTCCTTCTGTCATTGTTAGGTGAAAACCGTCCATCTCCAGTTGTTTTGGCTCGCCTTGCAGTAGCCAGGCTTCTCTATAGCGCTGAACACTATCGAGCATCCAGACTTTCGCCAACCTTGCACCTGTCACTCGCGCCTCTTCTGCAACTGATTGGAATTTAAACACTAATCCAACAAAAATAATAGCGACCAGACCGCAGAGTATTAGCGTAGCTCGGTTTTGATTTTCAACCACGCATTAGCCGCCTTTGATGATGTCCAGCATCCCCCACATTGGCAGGAATATACCAAGTGCCAGTACCATAACCATGCCAGCCACGATAACCAAGAGTAATGGTTCTATCCGCGCCGTCAGTGTTTTGAGATCGTAATCCACTTCTCTGTCATAGTAATCAGACACTTCAAGTAACAACTCATCAATGCGGCCCGTTTCTTCCCCCACTGCGATCATCTGGATCACCAACGGGGTAAATATCTTACTGTTGATGGCCGTAACAGAGATTGTGCTACCCGCTTCAATGGCTGACTTCATCTCTAAAATACGGTTTTCTAAAAAGCGATTACCTAATGCTTCAGCAGAAAGTGCCAAAGACTGATTGAGCGGTACGCCCGACTTCAGCATAAGAGCGAAGGTGCGAGAAAAGCGTGATAACTGGGCGCGATTAACAATATCCCCAACGATGGGCAAGCGCAGACGGAATCGATCAAACGCCTCCCGACCATCTCCTGTCGCAACCCAAGACTTAAAGATAATAAATCCCGCGATCATCAGAGCGATAAGCAGTACCCAATAATTCACAAAGAAGTTAGAGGTCCCAATCAAGATGCGAGTTGGCAATGGCAGATCAACGCCAAAGCGCGTGAACATAGAAGCGAACTCAGGAATCACCAATATATTCAGAACAAACATTGCGATGGTAATGAATACGATAACAAACGTTGGATAGCGCATCGCCGCTTTAATTCGCTTACGGGTTTCCAGCTCCTGCTCATAATAATTGGCCAGTTGTAACAACGCCTGATCCAGTCGACCCGTGTTCTCGCCCACGTTAATCATCGACACAAACAGAGGGCTGAACACTTTGCGGTGTTGCTGCATCGCAGATGACAAGCTGCGGCCATTACTCAGCTCAGAAACCACATCTTCTAGCGCTTCTTTAAGCTGTTTGTTTTCGCAGTTCTGCAGCAGTCCCCGCATTGAACGCAGTAACGGTACACCAGCTTTAATCAAACTGAACAGCTGGCGGGAGAACAGAATAATCACTTCTAATGGAATAGCCGGAACCAGTAGCTGCGACAAGCTAAACTGGTTTTTCATTCCTTCTTTCTCTAAACGTACATCTAATGGGATCACCCCTTTATTCATCAACGCTTCAGCAGCAGATTCAGAATTAACCGCTTCGATTCTGCCACGGGTTGATGAACCGTCTAGAGTACGACCTTGATAACGAAAAATTGGCATTCACTTACCTATAGTAAAATTGGGTCAGTTTTACCAGAAGCATCCCCTTCACCAAGGGCCATGACTTCATCCAAACTTACGGTGCCTTGCAGTGCGAGTTCCATCGCCGAAGCCAATAATGGTTTGTATTTTTCGGATCTCCGTGCCACCTGTGCAAAGCCGACCGCATCGTTAGCACGCAGTTTATCCATCATCTCGTTTTCTAATTCGAGCATTTCAAACACACCGATCCGACCACGATAACCCGTCAGGTTACAGTTTTGGCAACCGCTTCCTTTGTAGAAAGTCACGCCGACTTGATTAGGGAAACGTCCAGCTAACCATTGCTTACGTGATTCATCCAAACTCTCTTCTGTTTTACAGTCTGGGCAGACACGGCGGACAAGACGCTGGGCAACCACTGCTCGTACAGCACTCGCCACCAGGTAACCTGGCGCGCCCATATCAATCATTCGCAAGGCACTGTCGATAGCATCGTTCGTGTGCAGTGTACTGAGTACTAAGTGGCCAGTCAGAGCCGCACGTAAACCTATCTCTACCGTTTCTTGATCACGCATCTCACCAACCAGAATGATATCCGGGTCCTGACGCAGAAACGTGCGCAGTACACGAGAGAACGTCAGATCGATACGGCTGTTGATCTGAACCTGAGTAATTCGCGGCAATCGATACTCAACCGGATCTTCTGCGGTGATGATTTTCTTTTCAGGTTCATTTAGCTCGCTTAGCGCCCCATAAAGTGTGGTCGTTTTACCGGAACCGGTCGGCCCGGTGACCAGAATCATCCCGTGCGGGCGAGACAATTGGCGTCGCAAACGTGCAAGCAGCTCAGGAGGTAAACCTGACTCTTCCAACGGACGTAGACCCACAGACTGGTTAAGCAGACGCATAACGACTGACTCACCATATTGAGTCGGCATGGTCGACATACGAATATCAATCGATTGTCCGCGAACTTTGACATTAAAACGGCCATCTTGCGGCAAACGTTTTTCAGAAATATCCAGCTGAGCCATTAACTTCAAACGCAGAACCAGTGCAGAAGCAATCTTGACTTCATTTAACAGCGTTTCATGTAGCACACCATCAATACGCTGACGAAGACGCAGTACTTTGTCATCAGGCTCAATATGAATATCTGACGCACCGACCTGAACCGCATCTTCAAACATGGAGTTAACCAGTTTTACTACCGTTACTTCTTCGCTGTCAGTTTCGTCGATTCCGTAATCAAAGCTCTGTACATCCTGGTGCTCCGCCTGTAATTGCTCAGCAAATGAAGCGATCTCTTTAGTACGACGATAGTAACGGTCGAAACTGTCGATCAGTTGGCGTTCCGACGCAATGATAAATTCCAGACTGTATTCGCCAAGCAGGTTCATTAGCGACTCTTGCGTGAACAGATCCGCTGGATCACTCATTGCTACACGCAACGTGTGGCCATTACGAGCAACCACCATAGCGCGCAGCCGACGCGCATGAACTTCAGGTAAGATTTGCACAGCTTCAGGATCGACCGGAGCTCGGCCAAGATCAATCAACGGCAAGCCTAGCTGCTGCGATAAGAAATTGAGCATCTGTTTCTCGGTAATAAAACCAAGGTCAATCAGCGCATCACCCAATTTCTGACCAGTACTGCGTTGTGCCGTTAGCGCTTGTTGAATCTGCTCTTCGGTTACAATGGCTTCATCAACCAGAAGGTCGCCCAAGCGTTTTCTTAACTGAATTTTCATTGCGCATTCTCCAACTGCTTAAGAACCGTCAATCGATCGCGAATAAAGGCTTGTGACTGGTTCGATATCCCAACTTTCCCCAGCGCTTTATTGTATGAGTTGATAGCCGAAGAGAACTGCAGTGCTCGCTCCTGCTGTATACCTAACCCCATCCACCAGCGAGCATTTTCTGGATCGCGCTGGGTGAGCAATTGATAGCTCTCCAATGCAATTTCATCCTGCTTCTGCTTTTGTGCCAACACGGCACGCATTGCCAAATAATCTCGATTTGGCATTGGCGGCATGTGAACCAATGGACTAAGCGCCGCTTGAGGCTGTTTGGCTTTAACCAACAGCTTGGATAACGCCAGTCGCAGTGTTTGATTGTTGATGTCTAGGCTGATGCCTTCCTGCATAATTTCATACGCTTTTCGCGTATCACCTTTCCCAAAATAAAGCGCCGCGAGTTTTTGGCGTGTATCCACATTGGTTGGTTCATAGCGCAGGGCTTCTTGGTACGCAGAAAGCGCGGTTTGCATATCATTGGCATCCAAAGCTTTCTCTGCTCGACCTAACGCTTTGATCGCTAACTGATGATGCGTCAGCTCAACCTGTTCAATATTCATCGAACTTTCAGTATCAGAGCCCAATGGAGCACTTTCACTTGGAACACTAGCAACTTGAGCAAGCAGAATTGGCGCTTGCGCAACCGCTCTCACTTCTTGTCTTGGAGTAAACGAGTCGACTTCAGGTGCAGGAGTCTTTGTTACTGGTTCACTTTTTGTTACTGGTGCTTCAATAACTTGCTGTTGTTGAACTGGCGTAGTGTAAACCTGACGACTTGTCTCTGGCGTCATTTTACTGGTCGGTGAATAAGCAGGTTCATCAAGCGTAGATTTAACCTGCAAGCCTTCCACTGATTGATATTGTGCGAATTCATCTGATGCAACCGGACCTCGAGATACGGCCCAGCCTCCGACCGCAAGGCTCAATGAAAACCCTGCCACCAGCCATAACCAAGGCTTGCTGCGAGAAACATGGGGTATCTCGGCTCTGGTTAATTCAGACGGTGATGTTTTTTCTGTAATTTCTGATAATGCTTTATTGATGGCACTCAAGATTGACTCCATCCCCAGAATACGGGTGTTTTAAATTTGGGTTTACGGGCATCAAATGTGTCGTGTATTGCTAGATAAACGTGCTGATTTTTCAATAAAGTACAACCTTCGTTAAACGCCGCTAACAGGGCTTTATGGCAGATTTGATTAATCAGCCTTGGTATGCCCATTGCAGAACGCCAAATCGCTTTTTTCTGCTCTACTGAAAAGATATGCGCTCCATTTCCTGCAATATCCAGACGATTATTGATGTATGCCACTCCCTCATCGAGTGAGAGTGGACGTAACTCACAGCTGAACGTAATGCGCTGGCGAAACTGTCTCAGCTCATGAGTCGCTAAGCGTTCATCAAGCTCTGGCTGACCAAATAACACGATCTGGATCAGCTTGTCATGTTCAGTTTCTAAGTTGCCAAGCAAGCGTAATGCTTCTAATGCCTGAGGAGAAAGTGCCTGCGCTTCATCCACAATCAATACCGTTTTCTTGGCTGATGAATGAACGCGAATCAAATGTTCCTGAATGAGTGACACAATAAGCAAAGGATCGTTGTTCTCTATCCCTAACTCTTTGGCGACAGCGAATTGTAACTGCTCACCATTTAAGACTGGATTCGGCAGATAAACCAACTCTACTTGTGAGTCCAACTGCTCAATCAGCTTACGGCACACCATGGTTTTTCCGGTGCCGACTTCTCCAGTTACCTTAATTACCCCTTCCCCCATTTGAACGGCGGCCAGAATGGTCTGAATCGCTTCATAATGAGGGACTAACCCCAAAAACATTTCTGTGTTTGGGGTTAGTGAAAAAGGCTGAACTCGAAATCCAAAATGCGACAAGTACATATTCAAATCACAAACATTTTGAACAACTTAACGTCTCAATGCCGTTATTCCGCATCAGGGAACCACTCTTGAAGCAGATCACGTGAGCGTTCCAGCTCTTTTTGCCAAGAGTTCACACCAACTACCGTCGGTTTAAGCAAAATCACCAGCTCGGTTTTTTGCGTCACGTTGTTCACATTCCGGAACAGGTGCCCGAGAGCTGGAACATCTCCCAGGAAAGGAACTTTAGATACTTGTTCTAAGTTCTGCTGCTTCATCAGACCGCCAATAACGACAACGTCACCGTCTTTGGCGCGAATAACAGAGTCAGACTCACGAATCGAACTTTTTGCCAGTGGCAACTGCACATCTTCGAAATCTCCGCCAAGGTTCAGAACTTTAGTTTCTTCTTCAACCTCAATCACCGCAGGGTGAACATGGAGGAACACATTGCCTTTATCGTCGATCTGAGGCGTCACATCGAGTGAGATACCAGAGAAGAATGGTGTTAGCTCCACCTCTGGTACGGCATTTGAGTTATCACCGTTACCCACGTTACTTGAGAGCTCGGTAACAAAGTATTGGTCTGTGCCTACTTTTATGACCGACTTTTGGTTGTTCGCTGCGGTTATGCGTGGGCTCGATAGCACATTAAGGTCGCCCTGAGTCGACATAAAGCTCAAGACGGCATCGAAGTTGCCATCAGAAATGGTGACATTCGTCTGACCACCCAGCAAGTTACCGATCGTATCTAACCCCGGTAACGTTGGTATCGTAACACCTGTACCAGGTAGCGTGGTTCCACCAGCGTAAGGACGACCCAAAGAGACACCGCCAGAGCCAATCGACGCAGATAAATTAGACCAGTTAATGCCTTGCTGATACCCGTCACTCAGCGTCACTTCCAGAATTTTGGCTTCGAGAATAACCTGGCGCTGCATGCGCTCTTGAGAAACACCCAAGAACTCACGCACCTGACGAATGTCATCAGGAAACGCTCGAACCGTAATAACGCTAGCCTGTGGCGTAACGACAACGCTTTGCCCTTTGCCCGAGCCAATCAGGTTTGCGACCGCTTGTTGCAACATTGGCCAAAAATCGCTTTCAGTGACCGTTTCAATGCGCGTTCCACCAGTTGGAGACGTTGAGCTATCACTACTGTTTTCAGAGTCTGACGAACTTGACGAGCTTGAACTGTCTGAGCTTCCTCCAGAGTTGGACGTCCCCGCAGAAGTAACAGAGCCCGTACTGATGCTCGTGAGTGAGCGGCCAGTGCGTTTAAACTGCAAATAATCGACAGGAATCGTTACCGTGCGCATGCCCGCTGGATAAACTTGGATCACTTTGCCTGATTTAATCACATCATAGCCGTACATGTTCTGCACAACACTCAGCACCTCATCTAAGGTTACATCAGACAAATTAACGGTAATGTTACCCGCCACGGCAGGGTGAATAGCGGCACTGTATTCGGTCCCTTTAACGAGTGAAGCAAAAAAGCTTCTCGCTTCAACGGCGTTCGCCTGAATACGAAAACGCTTAGATGTCGCTTGCTCCGAAGACGAACTGGTATCTAAGTTCGGCATTAGGTCGGCTTCAACAGAAGAAGGCAGCTCTTCTAAAGCACGGCTGTTGGCTTGATTGATCGACTCATTGAGAGCTTGTTTCACTTCAACAGGATCTCGATGCCCCATGGAACATCCCATTAAAGAAGCAGTAATAATTCCTACAACTAATTTGCGCATATCTGATCAGGCTCTGACTCTTATTTTTTTACGTTTAAACCAAAAAGCTCCAGCTTCCACTGACGGTTACTCTGCTTTAAAGTTACAAATTCACTGGTGATACTCACCACGCGATAACCTTTGAACAGTTCACCCTGCTCTACAATTTGGTTATCCATAATGGCGCTACATTGGCTGCCAACTTTACAAACAATGCTGTTTAGTGTCGGTAGCCTCGACCGTTTTTTTGTTGGTTTGGCGTTAGATTCGGCAGCCGGCTTCTGCCAGCCAAGTGGTGCGGTAGGGTCTTGGTCTGCCCATACTCCTCCCGCAATGACCGCTAAGGCTATTGAGATAATGAATTTCTTAACCACCGATAAACGCCTCTCTAGAGCCTAATGTGTACACTTCCAACACCAATGTTGCTTTAGGATATTCATCCACTTTGTAATGAAAACTGCGCCAGTAATAGCTTGCAGGTAGCTTTTCCAACTTACCCAAGTAATTCGCAATAGAGAAGTAATCTCCCGTCACTTCCATACGCACAGGATGTACGTAGTACCCTGAATATTGAGATACTTCTTTGTCGTCAGAGATCGGCTCTGAAGGCAACGTTTGCAAAGAGACTAAATGAATCCCCGTTTGTTGCTCTAACACTTGCTCAAGTAACCCCGCCATTTGCGAAGGGGTAATAAGGTGCTCAATGATCTCTGAAAGCTGCTGCGAAAGGCGCTGGCTTTCAGCAAGCAGACCTGAAACCTGCAAATCAATTTCCGAATTTGGATCTTTCTTTAGCTGCGCTTGTATGCGCAAAATATCAATCTCAGTTTTTTGATTGGTCTGCTTTAAGTTACTCAGTTGTTTTTCATTGTTATTTATTTGGTTGAGTTTGGGTTCGAGCACGAGCGTGAACAGCAGCATCACCACTGTCACTAAACCACACAAGGCGATCAGTATTTTTTCTCGTGCACTCATTTCACCAAAACGTTCTTCCAGAGAAAGCCAGAACTCGTTCATTTCTTTTTCTCCTCTCCGGCCTTCAATTCAAACGTGACGATACCTTTTTCATTACGACCAATATTCACGTCATCGAAAGTACGACCAACAAGGTTGATCTCATCTTTAAATCGGTTCACCCAGCTAGGCACTGAGCTTGGCGCTTTAGCCAACCCCTTTAAGTTCAAGGTATTATTGTTAATTCGAATTTCTGATAAAGAAATCTCTCTATTGCCTAACTTAGCAAGAGACTGCATGACACCGGAGTACCCTGTCAGTTGTGAATCGTCATATTTCCCGACCGCTTTTAGCGAGTCTCGCTTAGCCTTCACGGTGCGCTCAAGACGCTCTTTCGCGGCTAACTTACTGGTGTCAGGCTGATGCTTGCGTAACTTGACCTGAGCCCTCTCCAGCTCAGACTTCATGATCTCGCCTTTGCTCTTTACAATGGCAATTTCATCTTCTAATCCTTCACTCTGCCAGGTTACGTAGCCATAGGACAGAAAAATAGCCGCCGCCGCAACACCCCAAGAAATCACCACATTTCTTAAAGTCAGAAGCTCTTTTTTCGGCTTTAAGTAGTCAGGGTATAAGTTAACGTGTAGCGCGTTAGCTGCTGTCGCAGTATTAGCCAGCACATGTCCTGATAACTCATTATCTTCATGAATTAATGGCGAAACTTTAGTGCTCAGGCGGTAATTAAGAGACTGAACCAACTCGTGTTCATCTTCTTCATCACAGCACACTTTCATCTGATGCAGTTGGACATGGCGCAGCTGTGAAGACAAGTAGTCAATCGAGCGCTGAAGTTCCAATGACAGACTGTCCATTTGCAGCTCAGTTGAAGGAACCCCAGTCAACGGCGGCGTCACACTACGAATGGAACGATGAAATGCAATCGTGCGTTCGACAAATGCACTGATGCGGAAGTGCCCTCGAACACTGCGTTGCAGCAAAATGAAATTACCGAGCTCCCCAGCGGTATGACCCCAAACACAGTCTTCAGGAATAATAGCGTCTAATGACAGCTGAGCGTGATTCGCGATCTGCACAAGCTTATCAAGTGTTTTTCTTGATAACACGTACGCCTGAACCTTACTCGAGTTTGGCAGTTCTACAGCGTCCGCAACGATATCTATTGCGCGTTCCGAGATAAGCTCTTTCAACAAAAACGGCAATGCAGCAGGCCACTCGTGACGAGGCATTGCTGGTTTATCGATTTGGTACATCTGGTAGTAGTTGTGAGACAGTACTACCTTTAATGAATCGTAAGAACTGGCTGCGACACTGAGTGCCTGTTCCACCGCTCTCTCCCAGTTTGACTCAGAGACTTCAAACCGGGTAGGTCGGGCACTTTTCAGTGATGATGATAAATAGATTGCGTCTGGCTGAATAACTAAAAAACAAGCGCGACCGCTACCTGACGATCGCACAAACTTGTCTACTACTGCTTTAAGATCCATGAATATTATCTTTATTTTTTACGCCAGCGATTTCGTCTCCCTGGCTTAACTTGGGATTCTGACCGAGTGGGCTGCATCTTTTGCGGACGGGGAAGGAATTGTCGCTCTGTAGCAAAATAGCGACCTTGACCACCGTATACACCTAACTCAAGTAAAGTATTTAATTCATTCCGGTTCTCAATACCCACTGCCACTATTTTGGTTTTACTGTTTGCGGCAGCACCTAACATACTGCGAATAAAAAGCTGGTTTTCATGCCGCTGATCTATCTTGGTCACCAAGCTTCGATGGAGCTTAAGGTAACGAATGTCGACCTCTTTCAAATAATGGCTACTGACGATAGTTCGCCCAGCTTGCCCAATCATTAGCTGGCATCCTAAACCTGCCAGCATTTTAGCCACTGGGCGCATAAAGTCTAAGTGTCTTACAAATTGTGCTTCCACAAACTCAAAATTGAGACACTTTCTTTGCTCACGTGACAACTGTAGCAATTCATAACGAAACCATTTGAAATATTCTCGATTAGCAAATGGAACTACAGTTAAACTCAGTGCATATGATTTTGAGTGGTCAAAATTATCCTTAAAACTTCTTAAGAATTTATTAACCACAGCCTTATCCATTTGAGTTTCGTAACCTACCTGTCTAACGGCTGAGATAAACCTAGACGCTTTCACAATGCCGTTTTCCGGGTCTTGAAGGCGGCAGGTTAACGCTTCATACAGCGGTTTTTTGTGTGATGAATCATTCATTACAAAAACCGGTTGTGCATACAGTAGCACATTTTCTGGGGTCAGCGCTTTATCAAACAAAGTACGCCATCTAACACTTCCCCGAACTTCCTCATCGTGATTCCACTTTTTGAAGCGACTCCAGTTATTGTTATTTTGTAGCTGTGCACTGCGTAATGCGGTTTCTGCTTCATCAATAATCTGGCTATGACGCTCACCTTCTTTAAACATTGTGATACCAATGTGACACCAGTTATCTGGTTCCAATGGTTCTGGTGGCGTCAATTTCTCAAGCTGACGAATACATTGTGAAGCAAGGTTTGCTACCCCTTTTGCATCCTGATGAGGCAAAAACAACGCAAAGTCAGAGTCGTAATAGCGCGAAAAAACCACGTCAGGATAACGCTGAACCAGGTTAGATAGCAGGCTGCCTACCTCAACGATAAAATCATCGGTCACTTGCTTATCTTGTTCCTCTTCAGCTAACTTCCAGTCGTGAAGACGTACAAGCATCACAGCACCACGCGCACCGCTTTCTAGTAAGGAGGATTCCAACTTACTGTCGAACAGCACTCGGTTCGCCGTTCCCGTTAACTTGTCTAAAAAAGTCTGTGTTCGAATGAAAGTATCGAACCTACTGCGCTCCTGACGCGCATCTTGTAACTCTTCAATGAGCACATCGAGCGCTTCACTGGCGGTGTAAGGCCACTCGGATTTATCACCTTTCGCGTATTGCTCAACACGGCCGGCCAAAATCATTCGGCCACGCTCCTCCAGCATTTCTGAACCAGCTAACTGCTCTTTTAACCAAGCGACGCCACGCATCAGACAAAAAATGATCAAAATCACCGCCAGAGTGATCGACCACAATGCCTGCATTGAGTAGCCGTAACCTAAGTAAGGCGGTATCGCCTTAAAATGGATCACATAGTCCTGGTTGTGAGTAAGCGGATACTCTTTTTCAAACAAGACCGACGCGTCCATCTTATGGGACGTGTCTTTAAACCGATATACGACCGCATCATTGGTCGTCAACGTCATTTCAACAATGTTGCTGGCCTGCAGCATTTTGGGCATCCAACGCTGCATGGAATATGCCGCATCCGGATCTTCCATCTCCTTGTCGACCACCTCGACGATCCCTTCCAAATAATGGGTAAGATATTCTTGCCCAAGTCTTTTAAAAGAGAGGGTGCCGCCGACAAATAAGATAAACATTGCGCATATCACGATCATAGTGACAAAAGCCACCAGCCGCGTGCTTAGTTTAAGAGTTGGGGTATACCTCATGAACACCGAATTCCTTTTCTATTCACCATATACCTTATTGAAATACTTATACTTGATCGATATTTAATAAACAATCTGATTAGTTTGATTGTGAGAGGCATACTATTTTTACCGCCATAGTTTAGTTAGCGGCAAGCAATGTCATCACTTGAGAACATCTCATACTATTCAGTATGGGACACAGATAATAAAAAAGCCGCGATATTCGCGGCCCTTGAAATTTCAGTGCAATTAAGATTAAAACGGAATATCGTCGTCAAAATCCATTGGAGGCTCATTGTACTGCTGCTGAGGCTGCTGTGGAGCAGATTGCTTTGGAGCCTGTTGCTGAGGCGCATTGTATTGCGGCTGAGCTGGTTGCTGAGGCTGACCCCAACCACCTTGCTGAGGTGCCTGGCCACCCATAGCAGGAGCGCCACCTTGAGCGCGACCACCCAGCATTTGCATTACGCCATTGAAGCCCTGAACCACAACTTCAGTTGAGTAACGGTCTTGACCACTCTGATCTTGCCATTTACGTGTTTGAAGTTGTCCTTCAACGTAAACTTGTGAGCCTTTACGTAGGTATTCGCCAGCAACTTCCGCAAGTTTGCCAAACAGCACAACTCGGTGCCACTCAGTTTTTTCGCGCTGTTCGCCAGTCGCTTTATCACGCCATGAATCAGAGGTTGCAATAGTAATGTTTGCTACTGCACCGCCATTCGGCATGTAACGAATTTCAGGGTCGTTACCTAGATTCCCCACCAAAATAACTTTGTTAATTCCACGGCTGGCCATGATGTGCTCCGTTTGACTCTGGGTAGTTAAAATTTTAGCGCATTAGAATAGCACGCTTTGCTGACTTGATTAAAGTCTAATACGATAGTGTTCTATCTAGTTATTATCTAGAACTAAAATCTCTATACAACCAGCACATGTAGCATTTTTAATTCACGTTGCAGACATCGCAGCGTGAACCTTTGAATCTGAACGCATTTATTCACCAAGCGTATAGCGCAGACGTTTCTTTGATGCCAACGTACAACCTTCACTGAAGATTGGGAGATTTGACATCATGAAAAAGTCAGCTTACGCCAGAAAGCTATTTCTGATCAGTATGGAAGAGAATGCGCCCCAAAAGGTAGCGGCACTGGAAAAGTACATCGAGATCGGTATCCCAGTGATCTCGACGGATGCTTTAATGGAAGCGAAGCCGAAACATCGTAATAAAATCTTACTCATCGATTTCAGTGAACATAAATCGCTTGTTCAATCGATTAAGAATTTGCCACTGGTGTGGAAAAACTTTGAAACAGTGATTTTTAATGTCCCAAAACGCCTGACTACGGATGAGCTGCTCTCTTTCGGCCAGCTTAAAGGCGTATTCTATGCCGACGAATCGCTTGAACGAATTGGGGAAGGATTAAAAGGCATCATTAATGGCCAAAACTGGTTACCTCGCAATGTGTCCAGCCAGCTGCTTCACTACTACCGCAATGTGATCAATACCCATACCGCGCCCGCGACCGTGGATCTTACCATTCGGGAATTACAAGTGTTGCGCTGTCTTCAAAATGGGGCATCCAATAGCCGAATGGCAGAAGAGTTATTTGTGAGCGAGTTTACGATTAAGTCTCACCTGTACCAGATATTTAAAAAGCTCTCGGTGAAAAACCGCGTACAAGCGATTGCTTGGGCTGATCAGAATCTGATGTCTTAATTAACGTAACCTCCCGTTAACTAAGTTAATGCGGTTCTAACACTTAGTTTGATCCGCTCATTCTTTTTCCGGCCCCTACCTCACAATTTTTCCTACTTTATTCATGATTAAGACATAACACTCGTGTTAAAGTTATGCGCAAATTCTTGAAGATAATGACGAGAAAGGAAATTCCCCCAATGATTAAAAAATGTCTGTTCCCTGCTGCAGGCTATGGTACGCGCTTCTTACCTGCGACCAAGTCAATGCCAAAAGAGATGATGCCGGTAGTGAACAAGCCATTAATTGAATATGGCGTTGAAGAAGCGATCCAAGCTGGTATGAACGGCATGTGTATTGTGACTGGTCGTGGCAAACACTCAATCATGGATCACTTTGATAAAAACTACGAACTCGAGCACCAAATCAGCGGCACTAACAAAGAAGAGCTGTTGGTAGACATTCGTGAAATCATTGAGTCAGCTAACTTTACCTACATCCGTCAAAGAGAAATGAAAGGTCTGGGACACGCGATCCTGACTGGTCGTGAGCTGGTTGGTGATGAACCTTTTGCTGTTGTTTTAGCTGATGACCTTTGTGTCAATGAAGACGAAGGCGTTCTGGCTCAAATGGTCGCGCTTTTCAAACAGTTCCGCTGCTCTATTGTTGCGGTGCAGGAAGTCCCAGTAGAAGAAACCCACAAATACGGCGTTATCTCAGGTGAGATGATCAAAGATGATATCTTCCGTGTGGATGACATGGTTGAAAAACCAGAGAAAGGCACAGCGCCAAGTAACCTGGCCATCATTGGCCGTTACATCCTGACTCCTGACATTTTCGAGTTAATTGAAAACACAGAGCCAGGAAAAGGTGGTGAAATTCAGATTACTGATGCCCTACTAAAGCAAGCGAAAGCTGGCTGCGTACTTGCGTACAAATTCAAAGGTAAGCGATTTGATTGTGGTAGCGTAGAAGGTTACATCGAAGCAACCAATTACTGTTTCGAAAACCTGTACCTAAAAGACGAGAAGAAGTCTGAGCTAGGCAAACACGCGACTCAACGAGAAGCATAAGCTTTTCAAACTTATCACTTATTCTCACATGATTAAGCCCAGCTCAAATGCTGGGCTTTTGTTTACTGTTTTTTTGTCCAGTATTCCTTTGCACATTTCTCACACTATGTAATACTTGCCCCACTTGGTTATACATAGAGCAAATACGATGGATAAAATAGAAGTTCGCGGTGCCCGAACCCATAACCTTAAAAATATCAACCTGACTATCCCTCGCGATAAACTGACGGTTATTACTGGATTAAGTGGCTCCGGTAAGTCTTCCCTCGCTTTCGACACCTTATATGCGGAAGGTCAACGACGTTATGTTGAGTCTCTTTCGGCTTATGCGCGTCAGTTTTTGTCTCTTATGGAAAAGCCCGATGTCGATCATATTGAAGGCTTGTCACCAGCTATTTCTATCGAACAGAAGTCGACGTCTCATAACCCACGCTCAACCGTAGGTACGATTACCGAGGTCTATGACTACTTACGCCTGCTTTACGCCCGTGTTGGTGAACCTCGCTGTCCGACCCACCACACACCTCTTGCTGCCCAAACCATCAGCCAAATGGTGGATAAAGTATTGGAATTGCCTGAAGGCAGTAAAATGATGCTACTGGCACCCATCGTTAAAGAGCGTAAAGGCGAGCACGTAAAGACGTTAGAAAACCTAGCAGCACAGGGATTTATCCGTGCTCGTATTGACGGTGAAACTTGCGATCTTTCCGATCCACCAACACTTGAATTGCACAAAAAACACACGATCGAAGTCGTCGTCGATCGTTTTAAAGTTCGTCCGGATCTGCAACAACGTTTAGCTGAATCTTTCGAGATCACACTGGAGTTGTCTGGCGGTATTGCTGTTGTCGCGCCAATGGATGGTGACGGTGAAGAAATTATCTTCTCTGCAAACTTTGCTTGTCCTAAATGTGGCTACAGCATGCAGGAATTAGAGCCTCGCCTGTTTTCATTCAATAACCCTGCGGGAGCTTGTGGTACTTGTGATGGTTTGGGTGTGCAGCAATATTTTGATCCAAGCCGAGTCATTCAGGATGATTCATTGAGTCTGGCACAAGGTGCTATCCGTGGCTGGGATCAAAAGAACTATTACTACTTCCAGATGCTCACCTCAATTGCGGATCACTATGGCTTTGATCTTCATGCTCCGTTTAATTCTCTGCCGAAGAAAACGCAAGAGATCATATTAAAGGGTTCTGGCCGCACGGAAATTGAGTTTAAGTACATCAATGATCGTGGTGATATTCGAGTTAAACGTCATCCATTTGAAGGCATTCTGAACACACTCGAACGTCGTTATCGAGACACGGAGTCCAACTCTGTTCGTGAAGAATTAGCCAAATATATCTCGACTAAATCTTGTTCAAGTTGTGGCGGTACACGTCTGCGTCTTGAAGCGCGTAATGTATTTATTGCCGACACTACACTCCCAGAGATCGTAGAACTGAGCATTGCGGATGCCTTGAGCTTCTTCCAAACGCTTAAACTGGAAGGTCAGCGTGCACAGATTGCTGAAAAGGTCATGAAAGAAATTAATGACCGCCTGCAATTTTTGGTGAATGTGGGGCTAAATTACCTCAACTTATCTCGCAGTGCTGAAACCCTGTCTGGCGGTGAGGCACAGCGTATTCGCTTAGCAAGCCAAATTGGTGCGGGCTTAGTTGGGGTAATGTATGTACTTGATGAGCCATCGATTGGCCTCCACCAGCGAGATAATGAACGTCTGCTAAAAACACTGACTCACCTGCGTGATCTGGGTAATACTGTTTTAGTTGTGGAACATGATGAAGATGCCATTCGCTGTGCAGACCATGTGATCGATATTGGTCCTGGCGCTGGCGTTCATGGTGGCAACGTCGTAGCAGAAGGCACAATGGCGGAGATCATCGCCAACCCTAATTCACTAACGGGTCAGTATCTGAGTGGTGTAAAAGAGATTGCTGTACCGAAAGAGCGCACACCTCGCGATCCTAAAAAAACCGTCGAGCTTATTGGTGCAACGGGTAATAACCTGAAAAACGTTAACTTGTCAGTGCCAGTTGGTTTGTTTAGTTGTATTACCGGCGTGTCAGGTTCAGGCAAGTCAACGCTGATTAATGATACTTTCTTCAAGATTGCTCATACGCAACTCAATGGAGCCACGACCGCACATCCATCGCCTTATAAGTCGATAAAAGGTCTGGAACACTTTGATAAAGTCATCGACATCGATCAAAGTCCAATTGGTCGTACACCTCGTTCTAACCCTGCTACGTACACTGGCATTTTTACTCCAATTCGCGAATTGTTTGCCGGTACGCAAGAATCACGTTCACGCGGATACAAGCCAGGGCGCTTTAGTTTTAACGTTCGAGGCGGTCGTTGTGAGGCATGTCAGGGCGATGGCGTAATCAAAGTCGAAATGCACTTCCTGCCGGATGTCTATGTTCCTTGTGATGTGTGTAAGGGCAAGCGCTACAACCGTGAAACCTTAGAAGTTCGCTACAAAGGTAAAACGATTGATGAAGTGTTGGAGATGACGGTAGAAGACGCGCGCGAATTTTTTGAACCCGTACCTGTCATTGCACGTAAACTGCAAACTTTAATGGATGTAGGCCTGTCTTATATTCGCCTTGGTCAAGCGGCAACAACCCTGTCCGGCGGTGAAGCACAACGCGTAAAATTGGCCAGAGAGCTATCAAAGCGCGATACTGGCAAAACGCTCTATATTCTGGATGAGCCTACTACTGGTCTGCACTTCCATGACATCCAGCAGTTATTATCGGTACTGCACCGTCTGCGTGATCACGGCAATACAGTCGTGGTCATTGAGCACAACCTGGACGTAATCAAAACGGCCGACTGGGTTATCGATCTCGGCCCTGAAGGTGGCCAAGGCGGTGGTGAGATCATTGCTCAAGGAACGCCAGAAGATGTGTCCTTGATCGAAGGTTCACACACGGCTCGCTTCCTTAGTCCTATGTTGAAATAGAAAAAACAGGTAAAGTACAAAGACCAGCCATTGCTGGTCTTTTTTCATTCAAAACAACGCAATGTCTATGGCAACTATACATGTAAGTGGAACAAGGCTTTCTCCGGGAAAAACTCAGGTTCCTCTCAATCGCAAGTTTCTCCTCTCATTGGCAGTACTGTTTGTGCTGGCGATGCACTTTTTCATGCCAAATCCAGGTGGTTCAGGGTTGGCTTTATCCTTCAATGCAACATCTTGGATTGCGTTTAGCTTTGCGTTAGGGATTGGCTGCTATCAAATTGCCCGTAATCAGGCATTAAGATATTCAAAATTAACTATCGGGTTGTTTATCAGCGTCATCATTATGACCATCCCGATTTTTTACCCAAATGCAAACAGTCATTTAGCTGCGAATAAACTCATTGGCCTGTGGAGTGGTTTACTGTTTTTCGTTGTGTTGCAACAATTCCATTTCAGCAATAAGCATCGTCAACGAATCTTGTGGTTTATCGTGTTAGCGGTGGTGATAGAGGCTATTTTCGGTCTGACACAATATCTCTACTTAAAACCCGGTAATCCTTTCGGATACAACACCGTAGCTAACCGTCCATACGGCATCTTTCAGCAACCCAATGTCATGGCCAGCTTTCTAGCAACTGGCTTAGTCATTGCCAGTTACTTACTGGCGCGTCAGCCATACAAGTACGATCGTAAGCTCAGTGATGTCTACTTACTTTATGCGGTACCCGTATTAACCATCCCTTTGATCGTTACACTTGCTTCACGAACAGGTTGGCTGGCTTCTCTGTTTGCGGTCCTTCTGATTATCCCGTACATGTACCGCTACAATACCAAGCGGCGCTTTACGCATTGGGTGATTTCACTCGCAGCCGGGCTGTTGTTATCAGTAGTGGTCATGCAGATAGCGTTCCCACAAGGAAACGGGTTAGCCGCCGAGAAAGTCAACATGGAATCGGCTCGCGCTTACATTTTCCCGCAAACGGTAGATATGGTGATTGAAAAACCGTTCACCGGCTATGGTTACGGAAAGTTTGAGTCGGAGTACATGATTTATACCGCTCGCCAACATGCATTAAATGAGAAATATCCTGCCGGATTGCCTGCAATGGATCACCCGCACAATGAATTATTGTACTGGGCCGTAGAAGGTGGGTTACTGCCAATTATAGGTATCTTCTTGGCCATGACATTAGTGCTGCACAGAATCTATCAGGCCAAGCGCGGGACACGTTTAGCCTTATTGGCGTTGTTTATACCCATTGTTCTCCACTCGCAGCTCGAATACCCGTTTTATCACTCGTTAGTGCATTGGGTAATCTTTATCATTTTAATATATTGGGTGGATCAGCGAGTTGCGCGTTATCGCCAAGGCGGCTTTACAAAAATCACGAAAAGCTTGCTGCGCATCGTAAGCTTGGCTCTGCCTGCAGTGTTTACGTTCTACATGGTGAGTGCCTTACATACCAACTACATACTAACGAAATTTGAAACCACACGCCCGACAAACCCAGACATTCTTAATCAAGTCAGCAACCCAGTGGTTTGGAAAGATAGATTCGACTGGGATGTGTACAGCACCTTTCTAACTATCGGGTTGCAAAAACAAGACCCAAGCTTGATTCAGCCTTATATCGATTGGTCACTAAATATCATTAAAGATAAGCCACGCCCGGCTTTCTATAACAATTTGATCCTGGCTTACCAGGGACTAGACGATGGCAGTAAAGCCGAGCAAATTCGTGCAGAGGCGCAGTTCTTATTTCCTCGGGTAGATTTCAGTAAAGTAAATTACCAACCACCATCACAAGCTCAATCTGCTTCACCGAAGCAGTCAGACGAGCAGTAAATAAACGAAAAAAGCGAAGGATAACCTTCGCTTTTTTACTTTAGGTGTCACTACTCTGTCAGCGACTCTTCCAGCGCTTTCAAACATAGTGCAACGTTTTCTGGACGAGCTGCGTAGCCCATCAAGCCGATACGCCACGCTTTGCCTGCCAAGGCACCAAGACCTGCACCAATTTCCAGATTATAGGTTTCCAACAAGTGAGCTCGAACCTTCGCTTCATCAATGCCTTCCGGTACATAAATAGCATTTAATTGAGGCAGGCGATGTGCTTCTTCAACAACAAACTCAAAACCGAGCTTTTGTAGACCTTCTTTTAGTTTTTCATGCATCAATTGGTGACGAGCCCAAGCATTTTCCAAACCTTCATTTTGCAGAATCAATAACGCTTCATGCAAAGCATACAGGCTATTCACTGGTGCGGTATGATGGTAGCTGCGCTTACCCTCTCCACTCCAGTAACCAAGCACTAAGCTTTGATCAAGGAACCAGCTTTGTACTGGTGTTGTTCTCGATTGAATCTTATCAATGGCAGCCTGAGAGAATGTCACCGGAGACAAGCCAGGTACGCACGACAAACATTTTTGGCTACCTGAGTACACCGCATCCAGTTGCCATTCATCTACTTTTAACGGTACCCCACCTAATGACGTAACTGCGTCGACAATAGATAGCGCATTGTGTTGCTTGGCTAACTTACCCAAAGCTTGAGCGTCGCTGACCGCACCTGTCGATGTTTCCGCGTGAACAAATGCTAAAATTTTTGTGTCAGGATGCTGCTGCAGTGCTTGTTCGACTTTATCGACAGAGACTGGCGTGCCCCATTCATCATCAACCACGACTACTTCACCACCAGCACGAACAACGTTTTCACGCATGCGCTCACCAAAAACACCATTTCGGCATACGATAACTTTGTCACCTTTCTCGATAAGGTTAACAAAACATGCCTCCATACCCGCACTACCTGGAGCAGAAACGGCAATGGTAAAGTCGTTTTCTGTCTGGAACGCGTACTTCAGCAGTTGTTTCAGCTCATCCATCATTGCGATAAACAGAGGGTCCAAGTGACCAACTGTTGGGCGGCTAAGCGCTTGCAGCACTTGCGGATAGATATCTGAAGGACCTGGTCCCATTAGGATACGGTGAGGGGGAATAAAGCTTTGGATCGGCATGTGAGCTCCTTGTTTGACGTTACTTAACCCGAGCGCGGACAATAGTTTTTAGAATTTTGAATAAGTCTCGGGCATCAAAGAACTCACACTAATGGATTTTATAGTGCTCGGCAATTAGCCGTAGGTATTGAGTTCAAACCACTGTCACAATTTCACTAATAAAAAATCTTGGAATAGTTGAAATATTCATTGACTTTGTGACGCCAAAACCGTTCAATGTTTGAGCTTTATGTGGAAGAGGAGCACTACCCAGGTAGATAATTTGTGGAACCGCAATTCCAATACGAATTATTCAGGGGGAGTAGTGCCGAGGTAAGTCAAATTTGCAGGGTTTGACTTGTCGGTTGACGTGGGTTGAGTCCCATCAACTGTCATCAGCATTGTCTGATGAAGAGCTTCTGAGGGTACATATTTCAAATATCATTCTAAATACCTCTCTTTTTGCTCTGTTCCTTTCCTCACTAAATATCGGATATATTTGTTTAAGAAGTCGTGGGAGAACTCAGTGAGCGCATTTAACGTAGCAAAATTCGGTGGAACCAGTGTTGCCAATTTCGAGGCAATGAGCCGTTGTGCCGCCATTATTGAAAACAATCCAAATACTCGCCTTGTCGTTAGCAGCGCTTGCTCTGGTGTAACGAACCTATTGGTAGAACTGGCCAATGGTGTTCAGGATCAGGAACAGCGTGCCGAGTTGCTACGTAAGCTAGCAGAAATTCATGATGACATCCTTAGTCAGCTAAGAGATGCAGCAGAAGCAAGCGCAGAGGTTTACGCTATCCTTGATACGGTAACTAGCCTTGCAGAAGCGGCTTCTATCCAAGCTAGCGCTAAACTGACTGACCACTTAGTGGCGTGTGGTGAGTTAATGTCGACGCACATTTTGGCTCAACTGATGAGAGAGCGTGGTATCAATGCGGTGCGTTTTGATATTCGTGATGTGCTAAGAACCGACGATAACTTCGGACGTGCTGAGCCAAATGTCGAAGCGATTTCTGAGCTAGCTCAAGAAAAGTTAGTCCCTCTATGTCAGGAGTCAGTAGTCATCACTCAAGGCTTCATCGGCTCAGACGAAGAAGGCAACACAACCACATTAGGTCGTGGTGGCAGTGACTACAGTGCTGCACTCATTGCTGAAGGCGTTAAAGCTTCTGGCTTAGAAATCTGGACTGATGTTCCGGGCATCTACACAACAGACCCACGTATTGCGCCAAAAGCGTCTCCTATTCCAGAGATCAGCTTTAGCGAAGCGTCAGAAATGGCAAACTTCGGTGCTAAGATCCTCCACCCTTCTACACTCGTTCCTGCTTTGCGCCACGACATTCCAGTGTTTGTTGGCTCTTCTAAAGATCCAGAAGCAGGTGGCACATGGATTCGTCACCAAGTAGAAAGCTCGCCGCTATACCGAGCTCTTGCATTGCGTTGCAACCAAACCATGGTCACTCTACGTAGTGCAAGCATGTTCCATGCATACGGCTTCCTGGCTAAAGTGTTCGAGATTCTGGCTAAACACAAAATTTCAGTGGACCTGATTACCACTTCAGAAATCAGTGTTTCGTTAACTCTAGACCAAACAGACACCTCTGGTGGTGCACCACAACTACCTCAAGCCGTAAGAGAAGAGCTAGAAGAATTGTGTAAAGTGGAAGTAGAGCACGACCTATGCTTGGTGGCTCTTATCGGAAACAACATGAGCGGTAGCAAAGGATACGCCAAACAAGTATTCGGTACATTAGAAGACTTTAACCTGCGTATGATTTGCTACGGTGCGAGCCCGCATAACTTGTGCTTCCTACTGCACAAGTCAGAATCGCAACAGGCGATTCAAAAACTGCATGCTGAGCTATTTGAAAAATAAACGCTGTTCATCTCACAATATAAAAAGGGCTGCCTGATGGCAGCCCTTTCTCTTTCCGTTGGATTAGCCGTTAATATTCGGACCTAACCATTTTTCTGCTTCAAGCCTGTCCCAACCTTTACGTTCAGCATAGCTTTCTAACTGATCTTCCTGGATCTGCGCGATCGCAAAGTAGCGAGAATCCGGATGAGAGAAGTACCAACCAGACACTGAGGCACCAGGGTACATGGCATAGCTAGACGTCAAAGACATACCGATATTCTCTTCTACGTTCAAAAGATCCCATAGCGGTCCTTTTTCCGTATGCTCTGGACATGCTGGGTAGCCAGGCGCAGGTCGAATACCTTGGTATTTTTCACGGATTAGCTCATCGTTAGATAAATTCTCATCTTCAGCATAACCCCAGATTTCTTTACGAACACGCTCATGCAGGTATTCAGCAAAAGCTTCTGCCAGACGATCGGCCACCGCTTGGATCATAATGGCATTATAATCATCGCCCTTAGCCTTATACTCATCCGCAAGTTCACGCTCGCCAATACCACCAGTGACCGCAAACGCGCCAATCCAGTCGTGCTTACCCGAGTCTTTTGGTGCGACATAATCAGACAGGCAGTAGTTAAAGCCTTTTGGTTTCTCAGTTTGCTGTCGAAGGTTACACAGGACTTTCGCGACTTCTGTACGCGATTCATCAGTGTACACTTCAATATCATCACCCACACTCGCTGCAGGGAACAAGCCACACATGCCTCGCGCCTGCATCAGGCCTTCGCTTTCAACGCGATCAAGTAGCTCATTCGCATCATGGAACAAACGCTTCGCTTCTTCACCCACTTCTTCGTGATCGAAAATGGTCGGGTATTTTCCAACCAAAGACCAGGTCATAAAGAACGGGGTCCAGTCGATGTACTTACGTAAGGTCGCGACATCAAAATCGTCAAAAATATGAATCCCTGACTGTTTTGGTGCTGGAGGTGTATACGCCTCCCAGTCAATTGCCACTTTGTTTGCGCGAGCTTCTTCCAGAGTAACTGGCTTGGTTCGTGGCTTTTTACGATTGTGTTGATCACGAACACGCTCGTAATCGGCATTTAATTTTTCGACGAAATCAGGACGACGTTCATCAGACAATAGTGACGTACAAACACCTACGGCACGTGAAGCATTGTTGACGTAAACGACCGGATGTTTGTAGTTCTGTTCAATTTTAACCGCAGTATGCGCTTTCGACGTTGTCGCGCCACCAATCAGCAATGGCAGATCAAAGTCAAGACGCTCCATCTCTTTAGCTACATGAACCATCTCATCTAATGACGGCGTAATCAGACCCGACAGACCAATAATATCGACGTTCTCTTCTTTGGCGACTTTTAGGATCTTTTCACATGGCACCATAACGCCAAGGTCGATGATCTCGTAGTTATTACATTGCAGTACAACACCAACGATATTTTTACCGATATCGTGTACATCGCCTTTTACCGTCGCGAGTAAGATCTTACCGTTGGTCTGGCCGACCTGCTTCTCTGCGTCGATAAATGGTTCTAAATGAGCCACCGCCTGTTTCATTACGCGCGCTGATTTTACTACCTGAGGAAGGAACATTTTACCTTCACCAAACAAGTCACCGACGACGTTCATGCCATCCATCAATGGGCCTTCGATAACCTCTAATGGTTTAGAAGCATTAACACGAGCTTCTTCAGTGTCTTCAACGATAAACTCGGTAATGCCTTTAACCAGAGCATGTTCTAAACGTTTTTCGACTGGCCAAGTTCTCCACTCCAGTGCAGAGGCATCTTCCTCTTTACCCACACCTTTATCGGCGTATTCTGAAGCGATATCCAAAAGCCTTTCGGTAGCATCGTTACGACGGTTAAGCACGACGTCTTCTACCGCTTCGCGAAGCTTTTCAGGGACGTTATCGTAGATCTCCAACTGACCAGCGTTAACGATACCCATATCCATACCGTTTTTGAAACAGTGGTAAAGGAACACGGCATGAATCGCTTCACGAACGTAGTTGTTGCCACGGAAAGAGAACGACACGTTAGACACACCACCAGATATCATCGCATGTGGCAGGTCACGTTTGATGTCGCCAACAGCTTCGATAAAATCGACAGCGTAGTTGTTGTGCTCATCGATACCTGTTGCAACTGCAAAAATATTTGGGTCAAAGATAATATCTTCTGGTGGGAAGCCAACTTCATCAACCAAGATACGGTAAGCATTGGTACAAATTTCAATTTTGCGCTCACGGGTATCTGCTTGTCCGACTTCGTCGAATGCCATCACGATAACAGCAGCGCCATAGCGGCGAATCAGTTTCGCCTGCTCGACAAACTTTTCTTTACCTTCTTTTAGAGAAATCGAGTTCACGATGCCTTTACCCTGAATACATTTCAGGCCGGCTTCGATGACTTCCCACTTTGAAGAGTCAACCATGATAGGCACTTTGGAGATTTCAGGCTCAGAAGCACAAAGGTTCAGGAAGCGAACCATACATGCCTCTGCATCCAGCATACCTTCATCCATGTTGATATCGATGATTTGCGCGCCATTTTCGACTTGCTGACGAGCAACATCGAGTGCTTCATCATATAACTCTTCTTTGATTAAGCGCTTAAAGCGAGCTGAACCCGTTACGTTAGTACGTTCACCAACGTTGATAAACAAGGATTCTTTCTCGATGGTCAGTGGCTCTAGGCCAGATAAACGACATGCAACCTGAAGCTCTGGTAACTGACGAGGAGTAACCTGATTAACAGCTTCTGCCATTTGGCGGATATGTTCAGGCGTTGTACCACAACAGCCGCCAATCAAGTTCAAGAATCCACTTTCAGCCCACTCTTTAACATGCTTCGCCATATCTTCAGGAGACAAGTCATATTCGCCGAATGCATTTGGCAACCCGGCATTAGGGTGAGCAGACACGAAAGATTCAGAAATACGTGAAAGTTCTTCGACATATGGGCGCAGTTCATCAGGGCCAAGCGCACAGTTTAAGCCAAATGAGATAGGCCTCACGTGGCGTAATGAATTGTAAAAGGCTTCTGTCGTTTGACCTGATAAGGTTCGGCCAGAGGCATCAGTAATCGTGCCAGAAATCATCACAGGAAGCTCGATACCAAGCTCTTCAAATACTGAATCCACAGCGAACGCACACGCTTTAGCATTCAAAGTATCAAATATTGTTTCGATAAGAATTAAGTCTGAACCACCTTTGATTAAGGCTCGAGTAGATTCAGAGTAAGCTTCGACCAATTCATCAAAACTCACATTACGGTAACCAGGATCGTTTACATCCGGAGAGATAGAACACGTGCGGTTTGTAGGGCCCAGAACACCTGCTACATAGCGTGGCTTTTCCGGTGTTTTAGCCGTCCATTCATCCGCCACCTCACGAGCTAACTTCGCAGCTGCAAAGTTGATCTCCTCACTTAGGCTTTCCATATCGTAGTCAGCCATAGCGATAGTGGTCGCATTAAAGGTGTTGGTTTCTAAGATATCAGCACCAGCTTCGAGGTAAGCGCTGTGTATTTCTTTGATCAATTGAGGCTGACTAAGTACCAACAAGTCGTTGTTACCCTTTAGATCACTGTGCCAGTCCGCAAAGCGTTCTCCTCGATAATCGTGCTCTTCAAGTTTGTATCCCTGAATCATGGTGCCCATACCACCATCAATCAGAAGAATACGTTGCTTCAATTGAGCTTCAATCTGTTGTCTTACATTAGTTCCCACAGTACAGCCTCATTCCTTTCGTTATGCTGTCATCCTATCACACAAACTTCAGGAGTCTAGACGTCTAAATACAGATTTCATGATTATTTTATCGACCTCTTCTCTTATCAAATAATCACGAAAAAATGTTTGCTATTTAAGCAGCATCAGCCGAGAATTCCATTCATAAAATGTTACAAACAGAGTGTTCTAATGTCGGTCTATCATACTTTATGTTTTCTCTCCGCTGCTGCGATGCTAATAGCCTTTGTAAACAGCAAAATAGGAAAGATGCAAACCACCATCGCCATTACCGCAGGTTCAATGGTACTTTCTCTCCTCATCCTAATTGCTGGTCAAAATAACTGGTTCCATCTCACAGAGATAGCGACAGAAACAGTAACCAGAATCAACTTCGAAGACTTCTTGCTCAAAGGTATCCTTGGATTTTTGCTATTTGCAGGCGGCTTAGGTATTAAACTACCTAACCTCAAAGATCAGAAGTGGGAGATCACAGTATTAGCACTCGCAGCCACTCTGTTTTCGACATTCTTCATCGGTTTTGCTCTATATGGAATCTGCTTACTGATTGGAATTAAGTTTGACTTAATTTACTGCCTACTATTCGGTTCATTGATCTCCCCAACTGACCCGATAGCCGTTCTCGCCATTGTGAAAAAATTAGATGCTCCAAAACGCATCTCGACACAAATTGAAGGTGAGTCATTATTCAATGACGGCTTCGGTCTGGTTATTTTTGTCACCTTATTTACTATCGCATTTGGCACTGAAGCACCTACCATAGGTAGCGTCACTATGCTCTTTATCCAGGAAGCGATTGGAGGAATTTTTTATGGTTTCCTACTTGGCTTGCTATTCCACTACTTAATTAGTGCGACCAATGACCACTCAATGGAATTGCTACTTACTATTGGTGTTCCTACAGCCGGTTATGCTTTCGCGGAATACCTTCACGTATCAGGCCCATTAGCGATGGTTGTCTCTGGGATTATGATTGGCAACTGGACACGCTTTATCGGCTTCTCTAAAGAGAGTGAAGACCACCTCGACCACTTCTGGGAATTAGTCGATGAGTTTCTAAATGGCGTTCTGTTCCTTTTAATCGGTATGTCGATGCTGCTGTTCAAATTCCACCAAGAAGACTGGATCATGATGGCTATTGCCGTACCTCTAGTACTGGCATCGCGTTACCTTAGTGTATTTTTCTCCTACATTGGCTTTAAGCGATACAGAACATATAACCGTTGGTCAGTGAAAATCCTGACCTGGGGTGGCCTGCGTGGCGGTTTAGCGCTTGCAATGGCACTTTCTATCCCTTCAGGAATATGGGTAGTACAAGACAAGTTGATCGACGTAAAAGAGATCATCCTGGTAATGACTTACGCCGTTGTTGTGTTCTCTATTTTGATTCAAGGCTCAACCATTACACCAATGATTGAAAAAGCCAAAGAAGAAGAAAAGAAGATGGAGGAAGAGCGTAACGCTTTAGCCGCCTCCGAAACAAAAGAGCATAGCGTAATACACGAGCCGAAAGAACAGCTTGAATCTTAGAGTCGGACATGAAGTAAAAAAGCAGCCATATGGCTGCTTTTTTTTATAAAGGGATATTCACCACAAACTCTTAAATATCATTCACCTAAAACGCACTCTTTATCCTATATATTCACCAGGACTAAACCCACTAGAACACGCTTTTCACGACAGAATGAATGAGAAACCGACGTTTTTATAGCTGGGCAGGCATTATTGCTCAATACCAATCTAAGTAAAAATATGATCTAATTGAGGTAATCCAACAATAGAACTGATTCGCTATGGATAGCCTCAATAATATCGACTTTAAAA
>ERZ1673961.149-NODE-149-length-36090-cov-338.908533_pt1 | contig 36090 bp, 33 predicted proteins | sample MGYA00580189_ERZ1673961 | MGnify/ENA primary metagenome ERZ1673961 (study PRJEB41334, sample SAMN05608105) | rock metagenome | biome: terrestrial subsurface; feature: shale formation; material: shale | place: USA: Pennsylvania ... | reverse complement strand
GAGATATATTGACAGGCTCCTGCGATACTGTCTATTATATCTTGCTCTTTTATAATATTCATATTAAACCTTTTTATTTATATATTAGATGATTGACTTTTAAAAAGCGACAATTATTAGATTAATATATCTATAAAAAATTATAACAATAAATATGGGATAAAAATAGGATTTTAATATATTTTTCTTTGCTTATTTTAAGATTATGAAATTGATATATTAAGAATAGTATTAGAAAAAGTTACGTAAAATCTCAAAGATTTACAAAAAGGCCACATATGAAGATTCTTACAATAATAGCATTATTACTAATATTAAATGAAACAAACTATGGTTTTTCTAGCTTTATAAATAAAAGTAAAATAAAAAATATTCTTAAAAAAGAGTTTGATAATAAAATAGATTTAATCTCATATGAAACAGTGTATGCTCCATCAATTGTCCCTTTACCTCAAGATTTTAAATTTGTAATATTATATGATAAAAAAGAGGATTTTTATTTTACAATTGCACATGACTTTAGAGGCAAAAAAAAAGATTCAAGAGAAGATATCATAGAGAAAATAAAAGAGAGTATAGAAAAGCAGATTAAGTATATAGACAAGCTCAAAGAAAAAGCAAAAGTTTTTAAAAAATATTATAATAAAGAGTTTTTTATTATTTATGATGAAACTTATAGTAAAAATGTATTTATTACTTTTTTAGATATTAAAGATTTTGATAATACATATGTAATAAAAGAGTTTAACAAAATACAAAATTATTTAAAAGATAATCAAAAAGATATTATAGAAATAATGCCAAAAAAATATACAAAATATTTTAAAGAACAAATATCAAAAAACTATTACTCACAACATGAAAAAACAGACCTTATAAAAGATTTAGATAAATCAAAAAAAGAAGAAGTTATCTATTCATCTGATACTTTAAACTCAATACTTTTTAGAACTTATTTTAAAATCTCTTATGAAACTTATGAAGATATGGAACATAGAGTAGTAAATAGTTATTTAATACATAAAGATAATCAAATGTCACAAGCAAGAGGTTATGCATTAGGTGCTCATGTTGAAAATCTTTATAAAAGATCTCAAAATATAGATATTGATTTAGGTGTAAAAATGAGAGAACTAATCAAAGATAAATATTTTAAAGAGTTCAATAAAGAGTTAAAGATTGATTTTTTAGACTCTTATTTAAATTGGGAAAAAAATATACTTAATATTGAAGTATATGATTTTTTAATAGATGAAAAAAAAGTCTTAAAAACTCACTATTTAAAATATGATTTTTTAACAAACCAATTTATTGAGCATAAAGATTAAATAAAAGGGATAAAATCCCTTTTAAAAACTTCTATTTACAATTTCTAAAAACTCTTTAGCAGTTTTAAATCCAACGATTTTAGCCTCTTTAATCTCTTTATTGTTTTCATCCCAAAAAATTAATCCAGGAGGTCCAAAAATACCATATTTTTTTTGCATCAATTTATCATCAGCACTATTTTTAGTAACATCTGCTTTTAAAAGAGTAAACTCTTGAAGTTTTTGTTTTACTTTTTCATCTGTAAAAGTTATCTCTTCTAACTCTTTACAAGCCACACACCAATCAGCGTAAAAATCAAGCATAACAGGTTTTGAAGACTCTTTTATAGCCATATCTAATTCATCTAAATTCTTAACATATTTCCATTTTATATCATTTATACTAGTTGATTTTGAAGTTGATAAACTAAGTTTATTAAGAGGTTTTAATATATCATTTGCACCACTTATTGCCCCAACAAAAGCAATAACACCATAAACTAATAAAACAATTGTAAATGTTCTTACTAAAATATGTTTATATATTTGTAAATATAAAGATGCCCCAATTAATAAAAATGACCATAAATACATAGTATATTGTGGTATTACTCGCTCTAACATCCAAATTGCAATACCAAGCATCACAATACCAAAGATTTTAGAAACACTATCCATCCAACCACCTGGTTTTGGCATAAACTTACCAGCACCTAAACCTATTAATAGTAAAGGAAGTCCCATTCCAAAGCTAAGTACAAATAGTGCTAAACCACCAAGAACTGCATCTCCTGTTTGACCTATATAAACTAAAGCACCTGCTAATGGTGGAGCAACACAAGGACCTACAATTAATGCAGATAAAAATCCCATAATTGCAACTCCTACTACTCCTTGTTTCTCTTTTCCCTCAGTTGTTTTGTTGATTTTGTTTTGAATAGCTTGAGGCAATTCTAATTTAAAGTACCCAAACATAGAAAAAGCTAAAGCTACAAATATTAATGCAAAAACAACTAAAACATAAGGATTTTGAAGAGCAACTTGTAAGTTTGCACCAAACAAGCCTGCAACTACTCCTGCAATAGTGTATGCAAGTGCCATAAAAAAAACATATACAAAAGATAAAAAGAAACCTTTAAGTGGTGTTAATCTTTCATTATTACTAGCTTTTACAATTATTGATGAAAGTATAGGGATCATTGGGAAAACACAAGGTGTTAATGAAAGTAATAATCCAAAGCCAAAAAATGTTGCTAATACTAAAAGGAAGTTTCCACTTGCTAATGTATTTGCAATAGAATCAGTCTCACTTAAAGCTTGTTTATTTTCTAAAGGCTTTATTTCTTTAACTTTTGAGACTGTTTTTGAATAAGTATATGTTTCACTCATAGGTGCATAACAAAGACCAGCTTTAGAACAACCTTGAAATTGAACTTCAACTTCATAACTATCTGCTTTTAATTTAGACTCTAAAAGATTCAAAGGAATTTTTATATTTTGATTTCCAAAATGAACTATAAACTCATCATATTCAACAGGTTTAGGAATATTCAATTCTTTTGTAATCTCTATTTTTTCAGGCTTTGTTATAAAAACCTTTAACATATTATCATATAAATAGATATCTTTTCCAAGTTCTATTTTAAAAGATATATTTTCATTATCTAATTCAAACTTTGTTTGAAAAGCTTCTTCAGGTGTTAAAAAATCATCATTTGAAGTTGCAAATAAAAAATTAAAACCTAAAAGAAATACTAAAAAGAGTTTTTGTAACATCAAATTTTCCTAAAAATAGTTTTTAACATTTAAATGTAGTTGAGATACTGTTTTTACCCCAACTTCTTTTTTTAAAAAAATTCCATTTTTAAAATAGACAGTTGTAGGAATTGTTCTTACCCCAAATTTTTGTGCTAATTGTGGTTGCTTATCTACATCAACTTTATAAATTATTACATCACTATTGTTTGAATTTTCAAAATCTTTCAAATTTTTAGACATTATCTTACATGGAGGACACCAAGTGGCATAAAAATCAACAATAGCATTTTTATTTTGAAGTTTTTCATCTATATTATCAGCAGTTAAATGTTCAGCTGAAAATAAAGATATAAAGCTAAAAAATAGAATCAAAATTATCTTCTTCATATAAGTTCCTTTAGAATTTTTAGTATTATAGTAAATATTTGTAAAGAGTTTGTTAATAAAAACTTGTATTTATAAAACTAACTTTTAATTTATAAGATTTATTAATATTTTCTTGTTAGAATTTTCTTTTTAAAAAGGCTAAAATATGCAAGATGAAGTAATAGATTTAATTCCTAGAAAAGTTGATTTAATGAATAAGGACAATATAGTTTTAATTGATATTAGAACTGATATTGAGTTTAAACAAACAGGCATTATAAAAAATTCACATAAACTTACATTTTTTGATATTTATGGAAATTATGACTTAGATGAATGGATGAAAAAATTTGAAAAATTAGTTACAAATAAAGACCAAACTTTTATTCTTATTTGTGCCCATGCAAATAGAACAAGAACCGTAGGTAATTATCTTGTAAGTTTAGGATATAAAAACTGTGCCCATTTACATGGAGGTATTGCACAATGGATTGAAGAGCAAAGAGAAACAGTTTTTAACTAGTTTATTACTCTTTTTCCCTCTTTCTTCCAAGCTTTAAAACCACCTTCTAAATAAAACACTTTTTTAAATCCTGCTTTTTTAAGCTCGTTTGCTAAGTTTTTTGATTTTTGACCATCTTTATCTATTAAAGCAAAACTTTGATTTGGACTTTTTATAACTTTTAAAAGTTTATATTTCCATCTTTTCATCTCTAAATCACTACTATTTTCATAAGTAATCGTATATGAACTAGGAATTATACCTTTTTGAGTTTGTTCTTGTTTTGTTCTTATATCTATAATAATTGCTCTTTTAGAAAGATATTTTTCTAAAGTTGTAGCATCAATTGATTTTGCACTATTTGCAAAAAGAGGAATAAAAGTAAGTAGTAAAATAACTATTTTCATGGAATATCCTTTGTTATAAAAATTATAACAAAAAATATTATAAATAAGAGATAATTTTTTTATTATCTCTTAAAATTTAAGCATTTTGTGCTTTTTTCTCTTGACTTACTTTTTGTAATACTTCAATTACATCATCAAGACTTCCATAAGGAATATGAGATTTCCACTCAATATCTTTACCATTTAAAGCAATACCAATACTTACTACATCAGAAGTCTCTTTTCCATATGGTTCAGTTATATTTGAAATAATTATTTTACCTTTTTTTGTTCCTGATAATTGAAGTGTTGCAATTTCCGTAGTTGTTGACATATCTATTCCTTTTTGTTTTCTTCATTTTGACAAAACTTAACTTTTAATTAAATTAAATTTCTTTGGGCTTAAATACTTAAAAGCTATTTATTAAACTATTTTATTTTAAAATACCTATTTTTTGTCCATATTTTACTTTTTGGTTTAGTAATTCTTCTAATTCAACACTATCTTTTTCCCAAACCATAACAACAGTTGAACCCATTTTAAAATAACCTAATGTTTGACCTTTTTTTACTTTTAAATCATCATATTTAATTACTTTTATATCTTTTGTATTACTATTTGTTTCTACACTTGGTTCAAAATCAAATACCATTTGACCTACATTTAAAGCTCCAACAAAAACCATATAAAAAATCTTATTATTTGAAAAACACTCTAAAATTACTCTTTCGTTTTGAACAAATAAATCAAGTTCTTTATTTAAGTATTTTAAATTAACAGGATAAAGCTTTCCTGGAACATGAATAAGTTTTTTAATTTCACAATCAATAGGTGCATGATACCTATGATAATCACTTGGAGCAAGATAAAAATTCATATATTTCCCATCTTTTACCATAGGAAAAGTATCAGTACAATAATAAGTAAGTAAATCTTCAACAGAATATTCCATGCCTTTTATTTGAAAAAGAGTCTCTTTATGCAAGCTTCCACACTGAGTAATAAAACTATCAGAAGGAGAGATAAAACTATTTTCCTCTTCATTAATCTCTCTTGGGATTGCCAATTCTCTTGTAAATAAATCAGTTAAAGATTTATAATACTTAGCATTTCTAAATTCACTCATATCAATTTTAAAAATTTTAACATATGTATTGTTAATAAATTTTTGAAAAAATGATGGGAACTCTTTTTTGGCAAACTTTCCAAAATATTGCGAAATCAAGTTTGTAATGTGCATTATTTTCCTTAATAATTCATTTAATTAGATATTCTATCAAAATATCACTTGATTTTTAAAATATTAATATAAATTTTTAATGTAAGATATTTTAGTGTATCTTTAAGTTAGTATTGCATTACTTAAATAAACAAATTATATATAAGGAAAATTTATATGCATAAAATAGTAGTTGCAAATCAATGTGGTTGTTTTAAAAGAAGTGACCTTGAGAATAATATTAGTTTTACTTCAAAAGATGATGCTCTTTTAAAAGCAATACAAATGAAAGAAAAAATGAATAGTGAGTTTTGTGGTAAACATGAATTTCAAGTTGAAGAGATGCAAAATAATTTTGTTATTTCATTTTTTACTCCTAAGAAAACTTCATGTTGCGGAGATGGATGTTGTAGCTAACAACTTCCATCTTAAACTTAATAAAATATCTTTAAAATTTAGATAAAATTATAAAAACTTTCAAAAAGAGCCTTTATGAATTTACAAAAAACTTTAAACTCTTCAATAAAAAGTATTTGGATAATACTAAAGCTTGTTATACCAATTTATATACTTGCTGAAATACTATTTTATTATAATACTTTAGCATATGTATCATTTTTAGTTGAACCATTTACTTCTATTTTAGGTTTACCAAAAGAGGCTGCATTATCAATAATTAGTGGAATGTTTTTAAATCTTTACGCAGCAGTTGCCTTTGCAGCTCCACTTGATATGAGTCCACAACAATGGACTGTTCTTGCAGTGTTTTTAGGTATTTGTCACTCACTTGTAGTTGAAAGTGTGATTATGAAAAAAATTGGTTTATCAAATACTTACTCTTATCTTCTAAGATTTATTGCAGGATTAATAGTTGCATATCTAACTACCTTTATTCCTGCTAATTATTTTATGTCAAATATAAATATTGAAGCTTTTGAAGAAAAAAGTTATGATAGTTTAATATCTTTACTTCAAATTTCAGCATATAATGCTTTTATCTTATCATTGAAAATTATTGCTTTAATTACTGCTTTAATTTTTATAATGGATTTTATAAAAACAAGAGATTTTATACAAAAAAGTGGGAAAAATATTAGTAAAAGTTTTTCAATCTTAGTTGGTGTATTTTTAGGAATAACATATGGGGCGGGTATATTAATAGAAGAAGCAAAAGGCACAAGTTTAAGTAAAAAAGATATTTTCTTTATTGGCACTTTTTTAATGATTTGCCATGCTATTATTGAAGATACTTTATTATTTGTAATTTTTGGAGCTGATTTTACTATTATAATTGCTATTAGAACAGTAGCTGCAATAATCATTTCTTATGCAATGTTATATTTCTTTGATAAAAAATATTCTAAAACTACAAAGCAAAGTATTTAGTTTAATACTTGCTTTGGAATAAGAATATATAATTTACCTTTTTCTTTCATTTTACCTGCATACTCAAATGCTTTATCACCAAATCCCCAAAAAAAGTCGGCTCTAATTTCCCCTTTAATCGCTCCTCCAACATCAGCAGCAACCATTAGTTTGTTTATATCCTCTTTTGTAACTGGATTTGAAGTTGAAATAAATACTGGCATACCTAAAGGAATATAGCTTCTATCAACAGCAAGATTTCTTTTTGAAGTAAGTTCAACACCTAATGCTCCTGTTGCACCTTGTTTTGATTCTCTAAAAAAGACATAACTTTCATTATGATTTAAAATCTCATCCATTTTGTCTGGGTTTTTATCAAAATATGCTTTCATTCCTTGAATAGAAGCACTATTTCTATCAATAAATCCATTTTTTAACATATATTTTCCAACAGATTTATATCTTCTTCCATTTTGATTTGCATAACCTACATTTAAAATTGTTCCATCAGTTAATTTTACTTTACCAGAACCTTGTATATGAAGTAAAAAAAGTGCAAATTTATCATCAACATAACAAATAGCTTCTAAATTCTCATTTTCATGCTTTTCAAGTTGGGCTCTATTTTCATAAGGAACTAATTTATTTCCTTTTAATTTACCCCTTAATCTATATTTTTTAAGTTCTGGATAAACCTTACTTAAATCAACAGTAATCATATCTTTGGGAGTTTTATAAATTGGATATTTATAAGTATCATCTTTTGTTAGACTTCCATGAAGTAATGGTTCATAATAACCTGTAATTATCCCCTCATCACTTCCTTTGTTATCTATTAGTTTATAAGCTTCAAAATTTGAGATAAAAAAGTCTCTTGCATTATTTTCATCATCTGCTTTTAAACAAACTTCTTTAAACATTTCATATCTTTTTGAACGTGTACAAGCTTTTTTAAATACTTCAAATGCATAATCTAAATCATCATTATAAAAGTCTTCAATATCATAAAAATTGACTTTTTCTAAAGATGCTTTTGAGATATCATCATACTTTTGATACTCTTTTACAGAACATCCAGTAAATATATAAATAGTAATTATAAAAATTAGTAGTTGTCTCAAAACTGCTCCTTTAATTTTGCAGTATTTTAACATCTTAAAGTAAATGTTTTATTACAAAAAATTATTGCCCTTGAGGATGAACCTCTTTTAAGCCACAGTGCTTGCATCTATATTCAAACTCTATAACTCCTTGACAACCATGATTTTTTAAAACTCTTTTTGTAATGGCTTCATTTTTAAAAGTAGTATTAGTTTTTTCATCAAAAAATGTTCTTGATTTTTCGCCACAACTTGGGCACTCACCTGAGTTTAGCTTTGATACTCGTTGATGTTTAGTTTTAAAGTAAAGTAATACAGAAAATATTACTAATAAAAAAGTAAGTAGTAAAAATATTAGTGTTTGCATAAGGGAAGTTACCTTCCCTTTGCAAGTGTAAAATTAAAATGCAAGATTATTCAACCTCAGCATCAATTACATCATCGTCATCTTTTTTAGCTTTTTTATTTGCTTGTGCACCACCTGCTTGTCCACCTTGAGCTTGTTGCTCTTTAGCGTACATAGCTTCTGCTAATTTGTGGCTTACTTCTGTTAAAGCTTTAACTTTCTCTTCAATTTGCTCTTTTGTTGCATTTTCATCTTTTAAAACTTCTTCTAAAGCTGCTGCTGCATCTACAATTTTTTGTTTTTCTTCTTCTGATACTGCACTTTCATTCTCTTCTAAAGTTTTTTTAGTTGAATGCAATAAAGAGTCAGCTTGATTTCTAACTTCAATTACTTCTTTTCTTTTTGCATCTGCTTCTTTATTTGATTCTGCTTCTTGTACCATTTTTTCAATCTCTTCATCACTTAATCCAGATGAACCAGAGATTGTAATTTTATTCTCTTTTCCAGTACCTTTATCTTTAGCACTTACATTTAATACACCATTTGCATCAATATCAAATGTTACTTCAATTTGAGGCACACCTCTTGGAGCTGCTGGGATATCTGAAAGTTCAAACATACCTAAAGATTTATTATCTTTTGCAAACTCTCTTTCACCTTGAGTTACATGAATTGATACAGCTGGTTGATTATCTTCTGCTGTACTAAATACTTGAGATTTTTTAACAGGAATTGTTGTCCCTTTCTCAATTAATTTAGTCATAACTCCACCTAAAGTTTCAATACCTAATGATAAAGGAGTTACATCTAATAATAGTACATCTTTTACATCTCCTTTTAATACACCAGCTTGAACAGCTGCACCTTTTGCAACTACTTCATCAGGGTTAACACCTTTATTTAAATCTTTTCCAAAATAGTTTTTAACAATTTCATTTGCTTTTGGTAATCTTGTTGATCCACCAACCATGATAATCTCTTGAATCTCATTTTTATCTAATCCTGCATCATCTAAAGCAGTTTTAATATGAGATAATGTTTCATTAATTAAATCTTCTGTCATAGACTCAAATTTAGCTCTTGTTAAAGATTTTACTAAGTGAACTGGTCCTGCATTACCCATTGAAATAAATGGTAAGTTAATTTCTGTTGATTCTGCTGAGCTTAACTCTTTTTTAGCATTTTCAGCTGCATCTTTTAATCTTTGTAATGCCATTTTGTCATTTTTAATGTCAAAACCATTTTCATCTTTAAACTCTTTTGCTAACCAATCAATAATTCTATTATCAAAGTCATCTCCACCTAAGAATGCATTACCATCAGTTGAAAGTACTTCAAATGTTCCATCACCAATTTCAAGAACTGTAACATCAAATGTACCACCACCTAAATCATATACAAGAACTTTTTCTTCACCTTTTTTATCAAGTCCATAAGCTAACGATGCAGCTGTTGGCTCATTGATAATTCTTAGTACATTAAGACCTGCAATTGTTCCTGCTTCTTGAGTTGCTTTTCTTTGTGCATCATTAAAGTATGCTGGTACTGTAATAACTGCATCAGTTACAGTTGTTCCTAAATACTCTTCTGCATCAGCTTTAAGTTTTCCTAAAATTTTTGCAGAAATTTCTTGAGGAGTATATACTTTATCTCCAATCTCAACTGCTGCTGCACCATTTCTATTTACAATTTTATATCCAACTTTTTCTTGTGCTTCTTTAGCATTTTCTTCTTCCATCATAAGACCCATAATTCTTTTGATAGAATAAATTGTTTTTTCTGGGTTTGTAATAGCTTGTCTTTTTGCAGGATCTCCTACTAAAACCTCACCTTTATCTGTAAATGCAACAATTGATGGTGTTGTATTTTTACCTTCTTTATTTGCAATTACTTTCGCTTCTCCACCTTCATAAACTGCCATACAAGAGTTTGTTGTACCTAAGTCAATTCCAATTACTTTACTCATTTTATTTCCTTATCAAGTTTTATTTTATTTTTAATAATTTTTCTAATTTATTTAGTTTTATGACATTTCGGTCAAACTTATCTATTTTTTACAAATAGAAACCATTGCTGGTCTTAGTAATCTCTCTTTATACTTATAACCTTTTTGTAGTTGTTGAACTATTTGTCCATCTTCATGCTCAGAACTATCAACTTGCATTACTGCATCATGGAAATTTGGATCAAACTCTCCACTTGTATCAATAGTACTAATTTCATGTTTTTCAAAAACTGTATAAAAGTTTTTGATTGTTAATTCAACACCTTCTTTTAATTTTTTAAGTAACTCTTCTGCTTTTAAATCTTTTGCAGACTCTTCTGCTGCTAGTGCCATTTCTAAAGTATCAATTGGTGTTAATAAATCTTTTGCAAACTTTTCACTTGCATAATCAATTGCTTGATACTTCTCTTTTTCTAATCGTTTTTTTATGTTTTCAAAATCTGCATGAACTCTTAAGTACTTATCTTCTGCTTCTTTTAACTTCTCTTCAAGTTCAGCTCTTACACTTTCTACAGTCTCTTCTTTAACCTCACTAGTAGCATTGTCTTCACAAGTTTGTTCTTCTTGATTTTCTACCACTTCTTGTTCTATTTCTTCTTTTTTTTCTTCGCTCAATTTTTACTCCTAAGACATACTAATTTGATTATAAAAATATTCATAATCTTTTGATAATTCGCCAACTATTAGCATTTTAGAATTATATCCTTTGATATTACACTCATGACAAATTGCAGTGTAACCAATTGGCAACAACTCTTCAAAATATAGACCCTCTTCACATTTATCTATAACTTCTCCATTTAAAAATGAATTAATAATAGTCTCATCAAAGTCATAGCTAAGAGCTAATCTTAAAAACTCTTTTGTATTATAAATTGAAAGATCTCTTTTTTTCACAAAATGTGAAATTTGTTCATAAAGCTCATAAGCACCAACATCTTTTGAAATCTTAAGTATATGGTTTATTTCTAAACCAATCATATCTTGCAAAAATCTGTAAAGTGCTGATGAGAACTTAATTGTAATTGGAAAATTATCAAACTCCAAGATCATATATTTATCTTGAATATTAATAATATTTACCAACTTATCATTTTTAAGTTCCTTTATAAACACAGTAAGACCAATACTTTGAGCCAAATACTCAATAGTTCTTAAATCAACAAAAGATAGTTTAAAATTTAGCTTACTATACCAATACTGCTTTAAAGCTTCTGTAGTTGGAGTTCTTCCACTACTTGCGTGCTCTTGGGCTAAATAACCCTCATCGCCTAACTTTTTAAAGTACCCTCTAATAGTAGCAGGCGAGTAAGCAATATCATACATTGATTTTAACTGACTAGAACCAATAGGTTCACAGTGTTCAATATATGCTTTGATAATAGACTGTAATAAAAACTCTTTTTTATCAATCATTTAAAACCAATCTTTTGAATTTTAGCACTCATTATCTTGAACTGCTAAAGTATTATAACTTATTGAGTGTATATTTGTCAAGTACTTTTTGAGTCTTTTTTTATAAAAGTTTTTAAAGGAGTATTTTTTACTATTTATATAAATATCACTTCAATATCTTTGTCATTTTTTCAATACATACATAATATATACTTATATATCTTTATAAATATTTACTTATATTAATAAGCTAAATTAACACTTAAAACCTTTATATAATAATAGTTTTGATAGAATTATCAAAAATTAATTATAAGGAAAATTTATGAAATACCAAGTTAGCACTTCTAAAACTTTAGAAGAGACTTATGATGCACTTCAAAAATCTATCAGTGAAAATAAATTTGGACTTCAACATACTCACAATGTACATGAAAAGCTTAAAGCAAAAGATGTTGAACTTGGAAGAAGATGTCTTATCTTAGATATTTGTCAACCACATATTGCTAAAGAGATTTTAGATATTGATCCAAGTGTTAGTTCAATTTTACCATGTAGCATCTCTATATATGAAGATGAGGGGAAAACAAATATATGTGTTGTTAAGCCATCATTTATATTCCCCCAACTAAATAAAAATTTAAAAGAGGTAATGCAAAGAGTAGAAAAAACTATTTTTAAAATAATAGATGAAGCTGCTTAAACGCTTAGTGTAAACTCATCATATAAATACTTAAGAAGTTTTTTTTCTAACTTTAAAGTTAAATTGATGGGTTTTTCACCCTCACACTTAATAGTATTTGCTAATCCTAAATATATAAAATTTTGAGTCTTTTTATCAACTGTTATATATTTTCTTACAAAAATATGAAGTTTAACTTTATGCTTGATATTTTCTATTAATTTTTCTCCATCACCTTTATTAATAGTTGCATTTGGTTTTGTTTGCCAAGAAAAAGTATCATTTGTAAAAAATATATTACTATACCTTTTACTTTTTATGGCATTTTGTTTATCTAAGTTTATAAATAAAAAGTAATCATTCTTATATTTTAACTGACCACTTCCTCTAAAAGAGCTATGAATTTTGTCTAAGTTGCAAAGTAATGCTATGTTTTTCATATTGTATTTTTCATATAATTTTAAAAATGGCAATCCATAATAAACTCTTGCAAACTCTTTTTCATACAATAAAATAGCATACTCTAAACTATTTTTTATAAGCTCTTTTTGTTTTTTTGTTTCTAAACATTTTTTAAAAACTTGAGTAACTTTTAAAACTTCATCTTCTAAATATACAACTTTTTCATATCTTTTTATTTGTGCACTATCAAAAAACTCTTGATTTAAATATCTAAAACTATGTTTTACTGTTTGTAAATCAACTTTTTCTTGATACTTCAAAACTTCATTTTGTGCAGTTTTTAAATCAATTGATTCATGATTTAAAAGATACTTTAATATTGCAAACTCATGGACTCTTTTTAGTTTTATATGTGAATCAATAAATCTAATAATTTTCAAAAAACTCAATGGAAATTCATTTTTTTGTTTTTGTACTCTTAATACAAATTCAATATAAGATTTACTCTCATCAATAAAATCTTTAGGATTAAGTGTTGTTTCATAAACTATAAAGTCAATAAGAGTTGGAACTTTTTTAATATCATTTTTAAACTCAATAAACTGCTGTTTTAAATATCTAAAACTGTTAAAATTCTCTTCTTCTAGTTGTTTTAAAACTCTTTTCTTTGAAATTTCATCCATATATATAAATGTATTATTAGATATTGTTGCAAAGCTATTATTTAAAGCAAGTTTTATACTATCTTTGTCAATTACTTTATTTCCTAAAAGTGCAAAAGCCACTAAATAAGCTCTGTTGTGATTTCCAATAAAATCCAGTACTGTTAAATACTCTTTATCTTCTGTTTTTCTAAGACCACGTCCAAGTTGTTGAATAAATACAGTTGATGAGCTTGTAGGCCTTAACATCAAAATAGTATTTATTTTTGGTATATCAACTCCTTCATTAAAAATATCTACACTAAAAATAACTTCTAAACTATCATCTTCATTTTCTAGTTTTTTAATAGCTATCTCTCTTTTTTCAACAAAATCGCTTCCAAAAAGAGTCATTGAGGGTATACCTGCTTTATTAAACTCATCATTCATATATTTTGCATGCTCTTTATTTACACAAAAAGCTAAAGCTTTTCTTTTTTTATTATCATGAGCATAAAATTTCATTTTTTCAATTATAAATTCAACTCTTTTATTTACACTTAATAGTTTTGCTAACTTTGAAAGGTCATCTAAGTTTGTATTTTCATAATCTGTTACAATATCACTTATTCCAAAATAGTGAAAAGGTGCAATTAGTTTTTGCTCTAATGCCTCATTTAATCTTAAATCTATTGCAACATTATCATCAAAAACTTCATATATATTTTGTTTATCACTTCTATTTGGAGTTGCCGTTAAGCCTAAAGTAAATTTTGAATTAAAATATAAAAAAACTTTTTGAAAAGATTCACTTGTTATATGATGTGCTTCATCATAAATAATATAATCAAACTCATCTTTTTTGAAAAGTTTTAAATTTTTACTCATTGTTTGAATAGTTGCAAAAATATAATCATTATCAAGCTCTTTTTTATTTCCTATAAAAAATCCAAAACTTTTTGATTTTATTATTTTTTCAAAACTAAATTTTGATGAAATCAAAATATTTTCCCTATGAGCTAAAAATAAAACCCTTTTAGCATCAAACTCTTTTACATCAAAAGCACTAAGGTATGTTTTACCTGTTCCTGTTGCACAAATTGCTATTGCTTTTTTTTGATTATTTTTTCTTAAATCTTTTAAATTTTTAAGAGCATTAATTTGCATACTATTTGCTTTTATCTCTTTTTCAAAAATAAATTTTTCATCTACTTTTACAAATCTTTGCTTTAAAAAGCTTTCATATGAGTTTAAAAATTTCTCATCTACATAATATGCTTGCTTAAATAAAAGATCAAACTCATTTAAAACATCAAGGGTAAAACTATCTTGTTTTTTACTTACTATTTTTAAATTCCACTCTATATTTGATTTAAATGCACTTGCAGTTATATTTGAAGAGCCTACAACTATTTTATAATCTTCTTCATACTCAAAAATATAAGCTTTACTATGAAATCCCACATCACTACTATCAAACACTTTTAACTTTATATTATTAAACTCTTGAAGCTTTTTAAGTGCTTTTACTTCTGTAAAATTTAAATATGTTGATGTTAAGACTTTTCCTTTAACTGCTTTTTGTTCACACTTTTTTAAACTATCAAGTAAAAGTTGTAATCCACTATAATTTATAAAAGCAACATTAATATAAAAGCTCTTACAAGAGTTAAAAAGAGTTGTTAAACAGTTATAAAAATTATCTGTTTTATTATTTACAATAAGTTTATTCATCTATTTAAAATCATCTTTATAAATGAAAAATAGAGTATAAATAAGAATTAGTACACTAATAAATAAAATAATTGTAAAGTTCCATCCAAACAGTTGATAAAACATTGCAGGAACTACAGAACCCACTGCTCCTCCAATATAATAAAAAGTCAAATACATACCAGAAGTTAAAGATTTTTGTGACTCTTTTATTGAGTTTGCAATTCCTGTACTTACACTATGAATAGTAAACATACCAATACAAAAAACAAATAGCATAAAAAATACAAATAGCATATTATTACTAAAAAATGAAAAATTAACCAAAGTAAAAATTAAAGCCCCAACAAGTATTGCATTTGATTCTGTTTTTAAAAGTTTTATGATTTTTTTTGATAATAATGAGACAACAATACCCATTCCATAACCTAAATAAAGTAATCCAATTTGAGATTCAGTTGCATTTGGAATTAACTCTTTCATTCTAAATGGCAAAATATTAAGTAATCCTGCAAATACAAAAAAAGTAGTAAACATCAATAAATATATTAAAATAAATCTTCTATCTTTTAATATTTCTACAACATCACTTAATTTTGCTTTAGTAAGATTTGTATCTCCTTCAAAAGATAGCTTTTTAATAAAAAACAGTGCAAAAAATAGTGCAATTGATAAAGAGATAAATACAGCTCTCCATCCAAACTCTGTTGCAATAAATCCAGATATTACACGACCTACCATTCCCCCAAATACAGTTGCTGCAACATAAATTGCCATATTATATTTTACATTTTTTTTATCACTATTTGCTAAAATACTCATACATGAAGTTATAATAGCTGGAATTACTAATGATTCAATAACTCTAATTGTCAAAAACATCTCATAACTATTTGAGTAAGATAAAACAAGATTTGTTACAAGAAGTATCAAAGATGCAACAAAAAGCATTTTTTTAGGACAAATTGATTCTAAAATATACCCATAAATAATAGGTGCAATTGCAAGTGAAAACATAATTACAGCAGTAAATTGTGATGCTTGTACCATGTTAATATCAAACTCTTTGGCTAATAAAGGCTGTAATGGCTGGGTTGCATACATAATAGAGAATACTACTAAAATTACATATATAATTATCATAAGTTGTTGATTTTTCATTTTTAAATTATACCATAAGTAAAAATTTTATTTAAGTTTGCATAAATTTTACATATGTTACATTTTTATAATTATTGCAACTATTGTGCAATTAATATACAATTTTAACACTATTATTTATCATAGATATATTATAATACATTTATGATATAATAATTGTGTTGTGATTATGTCATTACAAACACATAAAAATCAAAAAGGAGAACATATGAAGAAGCTTGCTACAGCTGCTTTAGTAGGAGCATTAACTCTTCCAGCATTTGCTGCTGAGTTTATTACAATTGGTACAGGTGGTGTTACAGGAACTTATTATCCAACAGGTGGTGCTATTTGTAGACTTGTAAATCAATACAAAAAAGAGACTAAAATTAGATGTTCAGTAGAATCAACAGGTGGTTCTGTTTACAATGTAAACACTATTAAAAATGGTGAACTAGATTTTGGTATTGTACAATCTGATGTTGTTTATCAAGCATCAAAAGGTACAGGAAGATATCAAGGTGATGCAGTTAAAAAATTAAAGTCAGTTATGGCAATTTATCCTGAATTATTAACTTTGGTATCAAGAAAAGATGCAAATATAAACTCTTTAGCAGATGTTAAAGGAAAAAGAATAAATTTAGGTAATCCAGGTTCTGGAAATGAAGCTACTGCTTTAAATCTATTTAAAGTAAGTGGAATCCAAAAATCTGACTTAGAATTTGCTGGTGCTTTAAAAGCTTCTGAGATGCCAGATGCATTAAGAGATAACAAAATCGATGGTTATTTTTATATGGTTGGACATCCAACAGCTAATATTAAAGATGCTTCAAACTCTGTTGATGTAAAAATTGTTCCATTACAAGGAAGTAATGTAGATAAATTAATCAAAGAAAATCCTTATTTTGCAAAAGCAGATGTTCCAGCTGGAATTTATAAAGGCAACCCTGAGCCTACTCCTACATTTGGTGTAAAAGCAGTACTTGTAACTAGTGATGACGTAAGTGAAAAAGCTGTATATACAGTAGTTAAAGCAATTTTAGAAAATTTCGAAAAATTTAAAAAACTACACCCTGCATATGCAAACATTACAAAAAAATCATTACTTGATGGTTTAAGTGCTCCTTTACATGAAGGTGCTAAAAAATACTTCAAAGAAGCAGGTATTTTATAATATAGTTTTCGAAAGCGTAATGCTTTCGAAACAATATTGTCATATTTCATTTAATTCACATTTTTGTTTATTTTTACATGAAGTATGACAATAACTCTAATTTACTAAGGTATTACTATGATAGAACGAGACAAACATCACACTCTTGATGAGCTTGAATTAGAACAAGCAAAAGAAACGGAGAATATAGTTAATGATTTAGAGGGTCAAAGAGTCTTTGGAACACAACACTTTGAATTTTGGCTAATTTCAGCAATAGCTTTAGCTTGGACTATATTTCAACTTTATATTGTAATAGAGCCTCTAAACTCTACAATTGCAAGATCAATACATTTAACATTTGCATTAGTATTATCATTTTTAATCTATCCAATGTTTAGAAAAGAGTATTTTCTAAAAAAAGTTAGATGGTTTGGATATACATTTGCAACATTAGGACTTTGTACAGCTGGATATATTGCATTTTTTTATAATGACTTAGCATTAAGACCTGGTGATTATAATATAATTGATATTTCTGTTGCTCTTTTAGGTATTGTAATTTTAATAGAAGCAGGAAGAAGAGTATTAGGATTTGCATTAAGTTTAATTGCTATTATCTTCTTAGCTTATGATATGCTTGGACCTTATATGCCTGAGTTAATTATTCACAAAGGTGCTAGTTTAAATAAACTTGCAGGACATATGTTTTTAACAACAGAGGGTATTTTTGGTGTTCCTTTAGGTGTTTCAACTGGTTTTGTATTTTTGTTTGTGCTTTTTGGTTCACTTTTAGATAAAGCAGGTGCAGGTGAATATTTTATTAATTTAGCATTTGCATTACTAGGAAGATTTAGAGGAGGTCCAGCTAAAGCATCAGTTGTTGCATCTGGATTTACAGGTATTATGAGTGGTTCATCAATAGCCAATACAGTAACAACTGGTACATTTACAATTCCATTGATGAAAAAAACAGGATTTAGACCAGAACAAGCTGGTGCTGTTGAAGTTGCAGCATCTACAAATGGTCAACTTATGCCTCCTGTTATGGGTGCAGCTGCTTTTATTATTGCAGAGTTTTTAGCATTAAGTTATACTGATGTGATTTATGCTGCTTTTATTCCAGCTTTTGTTTCTTACTTTGCACTATTTTATATAGTTCATTTAGAGGCATTAAAATTAGGTTTAAAAGGTGCAAACCCAGAAGATTTACCTCCAAAACTACAAACATTTTTAAGAGGTATTCACTATTTAGTTCCAATTTTCTTTTTACTTTATACTTTAATGATTTTAAGAGAGAGTGCTGCAAGTGCTGCATTTAATGCAATTTCACTTTTATTATTACTAATGGTTGTACAACATCCATTTAGAGCAATTCTTTATAAACAAAAAATTACAAAAGAAGTTTGGGTTAGTGGTTTTATTGATATTTTAGCTGGATTTATAAGTGGAGCTAAAAATATGGTGCCAATTGCAGTTGCAACTGCCCTTGCTGGTATTGTAGTAGGTTCTATTACACTAACAGGTCTTGGACAAGTATTACTAGAAGTTATTGAGACAATCTCAGGTGGAAATATATTTATTATTCTTATCTTAGCAGCTATTGTATCACTTATTTTAGGAATGGGTTTACCAACAACTGCTAATTATATTGTTATGGCATCATTAACTGCACCAGTTATTTTAACACTTGCACAAGATAATGGATACTTAATTCCTGCAATTGCTGCGCATTTATTTGTATTTTATTTTGGTATATTAGCAGATGATACGCCACCTGTTGGTCTTGCAGCATATGCAGCAGCAGGTATTGCAAAATCTGATCCAATTAAAACAGGTATTCAAGGGTTTAAATATGATATTAGAACAGCAATTTTACCATTTATGTTCTTCTTTAACCCAGAGTTATTATTAATCTCAGGAGTTGATTCATTTAATCCATCAGATCCAAGTGGCTGGATTTGGATAACAGATCCATTTGAAGTAGTAATTATATTTGTAACAGCACTTATTGGTATGTTAGCATTTTCTTGTTTTACACAAGGATATTTCCTAACTTGGACAAATATTATAGAAAGATTTATATTTTTAGCTATTGTTCCTTTTATGTTTTTACCAAAAATTGTTGAAGCAAAACTTGCTTTACCAAGTCACTATATTTCATATTTAATTGGTTTAGCAATTTTCTTATTAATCTATTTTTTCCAAAAAGCAAAATTAAAAGCAAATAATACATCAAAATATGAAGTAGAATTATAAATAAAGTATCCATTTAGGATACTTTATTATATAGTTTACTCTCATCAAAAAGAGATTAAACTCTTTTTCTATTTTATAAAAGGTTTTTCAATTATATATCCATAACCTTTATGAGATATGATAAAATCATCATTTTTAACTTTATCTTTTAATCTTTTCATTACTGTTCTAAAAGCTGAGTCATTTGTATTAATATCATTCCAAACATGCTTTTTAAATGTTTCAACAGATACAACTTCACCAAAGTTATCAATAAGTACACTTAAAATTTCTGCTTCTTTTTTTGATAATTTAACTATTTTTTCTTGGTTATATAGTTTATTTGTTGATTTATTATATGTATAAGTTTTGTTGATTGTAATCAACTCTTCATCTACTTTTATTTTTCTATCAGCTATGACTTCATCTTTTGCTTTTTGAAGCATCTCCATCATATTGTCAATATTTAAAGGTTTTACAAAATATCCTAAAACTCTTAGGTTAATAAGTTTTAATAAATCATCTTCATTTTTATGAGCACTTACTATTATAAATCTTTGATTACTAACTAATTTTAATATATCATCAATCATTTCAATACCATTTTTATTTGGCATTTTTATATCTGTTAGGACTAAATCAAAAGATTTATTTAAAGAGTGGTTTTCTTGAAATTTTTGACTTCCCTCTTCTCCATCACAAGCAACAACTACCTCATCAAATATTGTATTTAAATAAAAAGACAAAGTCTTTCTAGCTAACTCTTCATCTTCTACTAATAAAACTCTTGTATTAAAAGCTTCCATTTTTTATCCCTATTTATAGTTAAACTTTATAATAACAAATTTGCTCTTTAAATTGGTAAAATTATTCTAAATTTAACCCCTTTATCTATATTTGTTACCTCAATTTTCCCATTCATATTCTTTTCTATAATTGTTTTTGCCATATAAAGTCCAATACCTGTTCCTTGGTCTTCAAATTTTGTTGTAAAATATGGTTCAAACATTCTTTCTAATATCTCTTGTTCAACTTCTCCACAATTATTTTTTAAAGTAACTTTTACATTATTTTCTATTTTTGTTACTCTTATTTGTATTATTGGATTAAAACTCTCTTGTTCAAGTTTTATAATTGCTGCTTCACTTGCATTATTTAATATATTAACTACAACTTGTTGAAATTCACTTTGATAACCATGTATTTTTACATCATCACCAATTACCTCAATATTAGCATTGGCTTTTTCTAGTTGTCCTTTAACAATTTTAATACAAGCTTCAATTGATTTTTTAATATCAAAAATCTCTTTATCTTTTGTTGGTTTGTAAAAATTTCTAAAATCATCAATTGTTTGAGACATATAATCAATTTGAACCTTTGCACTTTTAATTGAATCATGCAACTCCTCTTTTGTAAAGTTGCCATAATTATCTCTAATAAAATGTATTAATAGATTAATATTATTTAAAGGCTGCCTCCATTGATGAGCAATACTTCCAAGAACTTCACCCATAGAAGCTAGTTTACTTTGATGAGCTAGAAGTCTATCTTTCTCAACATTTTTCTCAACTTCATCTTCAATTTTTTGTTTAAGCTCTTCTTCTGTCATCTTCATTTTTGTAATATCATTGATATATCCATAAAGATGAGTTACTTTTCCAAAATGATCTTTTAATAAAATTGTTCTATTAAAAACCCATTTCGTATTGCCTTTTTTATCTTTTACTCTATAAATAATTGTAAAAAAGTAATCATCTCTTTCAATCGCTTTTTTTATTCTTTGTTTTAAAGGTTTTATATCATCTTCATGAATTACATCTATATAATTAATATTATAATTAAACTCTTGTGTTTCATAGCCATAAGAGTTAATACTTTTAGAAACATAATCTACACTTAAATTATCATCATTATTCCATTTAAAAATAACTATCTTGCCCATTTCAACAAGTAGTTCAACATTTTGTAATTCATTGGTTAACTTTTTGCTTTGATCTATATCCATAGACATCATAAGCATTCGATTTGATTTTTTTGTACTATTACTAAAAGCTTTTCCTCTTACAAAAACCCACTTGTAATTATTATCAAAAGTTCTTAATCTATATTCACATAAAAAATGATCTGTTTTACCTATTAGATGTTCATTAAATCGATAATTTACTTTTGGTCTATCATCAACATGAATCAAATCTAGCCAATCATCAAAGGTTTGAACCCTTCCTCTTTTATAACCAAACATTTCAAGCCATCTATTGGAAAAAAATATCTCTTTTGTATCAAGATTTATATCCCATAAACCATCATTTGAAGCAATAATTGCTAATTCATATCTTTCTTTCCATTTTTTATATAATGAATTTTTTGTTTCTAATCTTTTGTTATATCTATTAAATAGTGTATTTACAAACTTTGCAAAAGCAACAGATAAAAATATCATAAATAGTGCAATTAATATTATAACTGTAATAGAAACTGCAAGTTTTGTATGGTATTGATTATTTATTTGCTTTATTTGTTTATATATTTCAAAACTTTTCACTGCTACTAAAAATTGATATTTTCTAAAATTATAAGTTTCATCTTCTAGTTTTTCAAAATCTTTTTTAATATATTTTGAAAAATTAACTCTATCTTCTTCTAAAAGATTTTTTTCATCAATTTTATGAGCTTTATTATAATAGTTATAAACATATCCATTTTCATAATCATAAAACCATAAATATGCATTTTCATATGCTTTACTTTTAGAGACAATAGAGTTTTCTATTGTTTTTCTAGTTAAAGCTTGCATATCATCAATCTTTGAAAATGCTCCAATTATCCAGTTTTTAGATTCGATTTTTTGAAAATAACTAAGCCTAATATCTCTTTTTTGATTATCTAACCAATAAATTAGATTTTCATCGCCCATATAAATAATATTTCTTAGCATCTGTTTTTTAAAATAGTCTGTTTTCATTTTTGAGTTTGTTAAAGTTTGTAAATATGAGATTAGTTTTGCACCTTTTAATATCTCAAAACTATTTGAATTAAATACAACAAAATCTATATCTCTTTGTCTTTCTAAACTATTTAGTGCATTTTTAATATCATCAAACTTTACCTCATGGTTATTTGACTCTAAGGCTTTTATATGTCCATTTATCTCAAAAACACTTCTATTTAATCTATCTTCAATATCATCAAAACTAGCACTTGAATTATATTTTACATCACTAATATATGATTTTAAAATATTCTTTTTATTATATTTATCTTTTTGTATTAGTAATTCAATTTGATTACTTTTTTTATAATCTAACACAAGAGTTACTACAACTATTGATAAAGTAGCTATTATTAATACAAAAACTAAAGGAGTTAATATAATATGTTTTTTTATATCACTTAAAGTATTAAATCTTTTCTTTTTAAAAAACATCAATAATATACCTTTGCTAAATAGAGTCCATAAGGACTTGCTGGTGTTTTATGAATATGCTTTTGTTTATTTAATTGTAAAAGCAAATCTTCTTTTGTTAATTTACCTTCATTAATTTTAATTAAAAATCCTACCATAAGTCTAATTTGAGAACGCAAATATGAGTTTGCAACAAATTTAAAAACATATATATCTTTATATTTATAAAAACAAGCATCAAAAACCTCTTTTATAAACTTTTCTTTATCACTTCCTTTTTTATGAAAATATTCAAAATCATGAACTCCTATATATAGTTTTATTGCTTCTTTGATTTTTCTTTCATCTATATTTGGTACATGTATTATATATTTTGAATTAAAAGCTGTCACAGGTTTTGATGTAATAAGATATCTATAAACTCTTCTTTTTGCATGAAATCTTGAATGAAATTCATCACTTACAAAATCTACTTTATGCACTCTTATTGATAAAGGTAAATGTCTATTTAATATAGCTTTTAGTTTTTCTAAATCACTCCAATAAGATGGTAACACAGCATTGAACACTTGTCCAGTTGCATGTACATCCTTATCTGTTCTTCCACTTAAAACTATTTTTGTTTTTATATTTAAAGATATAAAAGCCTCTTGCAATTTGTTCTCAACACTCTTACCATTTGGTTGAATTTGAGAACCTTGATAAAGTGTACCATCATATGAAATAGTAAATTTTGTATTCATCTTAATATAGTTTTTTTGTTGTTTTTATATATAAATAATAAGTTCCCATAATCCAAATACTTGGAGCTACATATAAAGAGTGTAAATCAATATTTTTTGTAAGATATTTTGTAATTACATAATAAATTACAACTGCAATCAAAGATAAACCAATAGCTCTGTTTTTTTCATATCTTGGATTATAGTACCCAAATGCAATAACTAGAAAAAGTGAGATTAAAGGAAATAATGAAGTTAAAATAAAAAATGTAAAATCATCTATATTTGAATCATTTTGTAAAGAGTATTTCCAATAATTATATGAGTTTGTAAAAATAAAATCCTTTTTATTTACAATAGAATCATTTATATCCATAGTTTTATAATCAATTTGATTTAACTCTTCATCTCCTATATAAAATGCTTTACCCTCAATTAAAGTAAAATTCAAATCTCCATCTTTGTTATTTAAAACTGCTCTATTTGCTAAAATAAACTGATCTAAGCCCTCTTTTGTTTTAAATAGTCTAACATTTTCATAATTTTTGCCATCTTTTTTATCAATATATATTAACCAATCACCAAACTTTTGACCAAACTCAGATGCTTTAATATTAAAATTTGCCTCTTTTTTCTTTTTATCTAAAAAAGTACTCATTAAATAATCAGTTTTAGGAATTAAACCAACAGAGATTATTAATAAAGCAATAGATAATAAAAAAGTACTTGGAAAAAATATTTTTAAAATCTTCATAGGATTAAAACCAAAAGAAGTAATAACTATAAGTTCATACTCACTTGATAGTTTTGCCAATGTTATAACAAGTGAAATAAAAAATGAAATAGGAACAGTAAAAAATATAATTTTAGGAACTGAATATCCATACAATTTAAATAACTCAAATGCATCTATTGTAATAACTGATGTTAATGAAGCAATCTTTACTAAAAATATAATAGAAGTAATAAAATATAATCCTAAAAAAATAGGAAGAAATGAGATTGAAAGTTGTGAATAAAGATAACTTTTTATTTTCAAGTAAAAACCTTTGATGATATATTTATAAAAAATTCAAATAAAAATCCCATTACTAAAAATGGAATAAAGGGAATTTGACTATCTTTTTTTAAAAGAGTATTCAAAATAGATGGTATTATAGCAAAAATTCCTGCTAAAAATATAGCTATTACTCCTGCTTTTATTCCTAAAACTGCTCCAATTATTGCAATTATTGGAATATCGCCCTCCCCTAAAGCTTTTGCTTTACGCAAAGTATCATCTTTTATTAGTTTAGCTTTTATATTTTGAATATAAAATGTAATAATAAACTCTAATAAAACAAAAAAACCTGCAAAAATACAAGCATTTTCTAAACTTACCAAAAATTCATCTTTTGTTGCAAAGAATGCAACAATTAATGCAATTAAAAGTAAATAATCAGGTACAGCTTTATATTTTATATCAATAAAAGATAATACTATTAGTGTATAAAAAAGTATTATCAAATAAAAAAATTCAAAACTTAATGATACTTGTAAAAATAAAAAAAGAGTCAAAAAACCTGTTATTAACTCAACAAGAAAATACCTAAAAGGAATTTTATTTTTACAAGAACCACATTTAGCTTTTAAAAATATATATGAAATCAAAGGAATATTTTCAAAATATTTTATTTTCTTTCCACAACTTGGACAAAAAGAGGGTTTTAAAATGGATATTTGTTTAGGTAGTCTATAAATTAGTACATTTAAAAATGAACCAAATACCACTCCAAAAATAAAACTAAATGCCTCCAAATCTTCTCTCTCTATTTTGATAATCACTTATGATGTCATCAAGCTCATTTGTTGTAAATTCTGGCCAAAAAGTATTAACAAAAAACATCTCTGCATATGCATTTTGCCAAAGCAAATAATTAGATAATCTTATCTCTCCACTTGTTCTTATAAGTACATCTACATCAACTATACCAGCAGTATCTAAACAATTCTCAAAATTTTGTTTTGTTACTTCTAGGTTTTGCTCATTTAATCTTCTTATGGCTCTTAAAATTTCATCTTGAGAACCATAATTTAATGCTAAAACTTGAGTTAATCCACTTGCATTTTTAGTTGCATTCTCGGTTTTTTTTATTATCTCTTGTAGTGATTTTGAAAATTTTGAGATATCTCCAATTGCTTTAAATCTTACATTATTATCTAAATATATATGAAGTTCATTTTTTAAATATTTCTCCAAAAGCTTCATTAAAAACTCAATTTCAAGTTTTGGTCTGCTCCAATTTTCAGTTGAAAAAGCATATAAAGTAAGATATTTTATACCTATATTGTTACAATGATTTGTAATTTCTCTTACAACTTTAGCACCCTCTTCGTGTCCAGCAGTTCTTTTTAAACCTCTTTCACTAGCCCATCTTCCATTGCCATCCATTATTATAGCAATATGCTTTGGTAACTCTTTTTTATTATTTGTATTCATCAAACTCTTTTTCTAGGCAATTTAAAAGCTTCATTGATACATCAAATTTAGAAGCAGAAAATGAGTATGATTTCTCTTTTAAGATAAGTTCAATACTATTATTATTTGAACCAAACATATTATCACTGTTTAAAATATTTAAGCAAACACCATCAAGAGATTTTTTTTCTAGCATATTTTTTGCATTTTCATTTGCTACTGTTTCATCCATTTCTGCTTTAAATCCAATTGACACAATATCATTTTTATTTAATGTACTTAAAATATCCATATTTTGCTTTAATTTCAAATCCCAAGTAGTTCCAAGTAACTCTTTTTTTAATTTTCCCTTTAAAAAAGAGCTTGGTACATAATCACTAACAGCAGCAGCCATAAATAAAAAAGGCTTTTTAAAAACTTCTTTTTCTTCACTATCATTTAATAAATTAGATTTTAAAGGTTCAGCTTTTTTTGCACTGTTTATACAATCTACTAAACATTCATACATTTCAAAACTACTTTTAACTTCAATAGTTTTTATTGCACTTGGCAAAGATTCATGACCTCTTGTACTTACTAAAGTTACATTTGCACCTTTTAAATACAAAGCAAGAGCTAAAGAAGAAGCCATTTTCCCAGAAGAGAAATTTGAAATATATCTTACATCGTCAATCTTTTCAATAGTTCCCCCACCACTTAAAACAACATTTCTATTATTCCAATATTCATCTTTTAAAATCAATCGTGAAGTTGCATAAAAAATATCTTCTGGATTGGCCATAGCTCCATCACCAACATCCTTGCATGCTAACTCTTTAGTTTGTGTTTGAACCACTTCATAATTGCAAAGTTTTAGTCTTTTAATACTTTCTAAAGTAATAGGATTTTGTACCATATTTGTATTTGCAGCAGGACATAAAAGTTTATCTTTAGTATATGCAATTGCTGTTTGAGTTAATAAATTATCTGCAATTCCATTACTTAATTTATTGATTGTATTTACACTAGCAGGAGCTATAACAAATGCATCTGCCCACTTTCCAGTATCTATATGATTATATAAACTATTTTTATCCCAAGACTCGTTATTTTCATCCAAAATTTTATGTTGTGAAATAGCTTCAAAAGTTATTGGATTAATAAACCTTTTTGCTTCATTTGTCATAATAACTTTTACATTTGCACCAGCTTTAATATATAATCTTATTAACTCTAAAGCTTTATAAATTGCAATTGAACCTGTAACTGCAACTAATATATTTTTATCTTTTAATAACATGATTTACTTCTTAAAAAATTTATAAAAGTAGTTTTTGATTATTTTCATTGGAGCTCTTGTAATAGCAAGAGAACCTTTTGGAACATCTTTTGTAATACAAGCCCCAGCTGCTAAAATCACATCATCTTCTATAGTTACAGGAGCTACTAATTGAGTATCTGAACCAATAAAGACATTTTTTCCTACTTTTGTTTTATGTTTATTAACTCCATCATAATTACAAGTAATTGTTCCAGCACCAACATTTGTTCCCGTATCCATTTCACAATCACCCAAATAAGATAGATGACCTGCTTTTACACCATTTAAAATGGCTTTCTTTGTCTCTACAAAATTTCCAATATGAGTATCTTTTAAATAACTTTTAGGTCGAACTCTTGCCATTGGACCAATATCGGAATTTTCTAATATTGAGTCTTCAACTATTGAGTTTGTTTTAACTATTGAGTTTATAATTTTTGTATTACCTAATAAACAAACTCCATTTTCTATTATAGATTCACCCTCAATTTGAACCCCTTCTTCTATATAAATAGTTTCAGGAAGTCTCATAATAACACCATTTTGCATAAACTGCTTTTTGATTCTATTTTGGTGTATTACTTCAGCTGTTGATAACTCATATTTTGAGTTAACTCCTTTAAAGTTCTCTTCACTTACAACTAAAGGTTTTAGTGTTTTATTATCTTTTATTGCAAGCTCTATTAAATCAGTAATATAATACTCTTTTTGTGCATTATTGTTTGATAAAAGTGGTAAATATTGCTTTAAAAATGATGTTTTAAATTGATAAATTCCAGCATTTGCAGTTCTTACTTTTAACTCTTCTTCATTTGCATCTTTTTGTTCAACAATCTTTACAACTTTTTCATTTTTTAAAATTACTCTTCCATATCCTGTTGCATCTTCTAAATCTAATACTGACATAACAATTGTTGCATCTAAATCAAATTTTTTTAATTCACTTGCTTGTATTAATGGCATATCACCATTTAAAACCAAAGTTTTTTCATACTTTGGCTCTATATTCATAACAGCTCCACCAGTACCTGGATAGTTTTCATGATCTTGAATAACAAAATTTATATTGCTAAAATATTTTTCTATAGTTTGCTGTACTTTTGAAGCTTGATGATATAAAACCACTGTAATATCATCACTTAGTTTTAATGCCTCTTTAATCGAGTAATAAAGCATTGGTTTTCCTGAAATTTCATGTAAAACCTTAGGTTTTTCAGATTTCATTCTTGTACCAGCACCAGCTGCAAGTATTATTATTGATAATTTATTCATATTTTTCCTTACTTTAAAGCTTCGTCAATTTCTGCTCTTAGATTTTTTATTACTTGTTTTATTGCACTAAGCATTTTAGGATCTGTTATATTTCCATTTAATAGTTTTGCTAAATTCTTTTCTCTTTCTTTAAAAAACTGTGCAACAGAACGACTTTTTTTATTATGATTATACATCAATACACCAGAAGCTATTAAAATAACAACTAATTTTGTATGACCCAAAATTGCTGCATAGTTTAAAATAGTAAATCCTGCATAATCAACTGCATTTATATCAGCACCTGCTGCAATTAAAAGTCTTGCAATTTTAAAGTTTCCTTTCCATTGAGTATGATGCAGTGCAGTTCTTCCTTGCCTATCTTTTATATTTAAATCTGCTTTTTTTGATAAAAGCTTTTCTACCACTTCAATATCATCTGCAATAACTGCTTTGTGATAAACAGTTCTTCCCTCTTTATCTCTAATATTAACATCAATTCTAAACTTCAATAAAAAGACTAATTTTTCTAAAAATTGCTCTTTATTTCTAATACTTTTAACTTTCAAACCATGATCAACAAGTAATGTTAAAGGAGTATCTCCATTATCATCCATGATATTTGCATTTGCTCCTGAGTTAAAAAGAAGTTTAATCAAAGGAAGATTATTGTGTATTATCAAATCAAAAATCGTAGTTCTTCCATTTGATCTTTGTTTATTTAATTTTGGTCTATAGCTTATAACTCTTTTTAAAAGTGTAAAATAATCTTCTTCATCATCAATATCTAAATATCTTCTTGAAATAGGTTTTTTGTTATTGTGTTGAACCAAAATTATTTCACAAAGTTCATCAACAACCGTTCTTTCTAAAATATCTCTATGATCTATATCAGCACCCTTTGTCAATAAATATTCAACCATTTCAATATTTTTCATTCCATCAAAAACAGCTTCAAATAAAACTGTTCTTCCATTTTTGTCTTCTGAGTTTATATCCGCTCCTGAAGCTAATAAAAAATCAATTGTGTCATAATTTTTTCTTAGTACTTCTTTGTATAAAACTGTTTTACCTTTACTATCAACTCTATTTACTGCTAAACCATTCTCTATTAAAACAGATGTAAGCTTTAAATAGTTTCTTTCTTTATTTGCTAATTTATATTTTCCTTCAACTTTTTCTTTAGGATTTTTTAATATTTCTAATATTTTTAATATTTCATCTAAAATTGTTTCATTATTTATATTTTTTATATTTAATTTTATACCTTTTTCTAAAAGCAACTCTATAACTTCAATATTTGAAGCTCCCATAACAACAGCATTAAAAAGTACATTCTCTCTATTTTCATCAGTTACATGAATATCTACACCATTAATAATTAAAAATTTTGCAACTTCTGGTTTCTCTTTTAAAACTGCTAAAAAAAGTGCTGTTTGTTCATTTTCATCAACAGCATCAGGGTTTTCAATATTATTTAAAACTTCTCTTATAATTTTTAGATTTTCACCCTCAACAGCATCAAAAAGTACTGTTCTTCCATATGTATCTTTAATATTTAAATTTGGTTTATGTGCTAGTAAAATCTCAAATACTCTATGATTTCCCTCTAAAGCAACATCTTGTAAAATTGTTCTTCCAGAAGAGTTTATATAATCTATTGAAGCACCATTATCAAGTAAAAATCTAATCATTACTCCATCACCACGCTCAACAGCTTCACTTAAAACTGTTTTACCATACATATCTTCATGATTTATATCAATTTTATTTTTAAGTAAAATTCTTATGGCTTCAATTCTTTTTTTCTTTACTAAAGGGAATAATAATGTCTGATCTTTATCATTTAATCTATGGATATCTGCACCATTGTCTATTAGTTTTTGAACTTTTTCTACATTTAAATAGTTTTTAAGTAGCTCTTTTTGAAAGTTTTCAGTAACATCTTGTTTAAATAAGTTCAACATTAAGCTTAAATCCTTGGATTATTATAATAATTTAGATATTTTAACAAATTATTCATTAAAATCTTTTTCTACGTCTTGGTGGAAATTTATTTGAAAACTTTTTATTATTATTTTCTCTTTCATCCTTTAAATTAAGCTTTAAAGATTTCTCTATAAAACTATTAAAACTGGCTCTTGAAATACTAGCTTTGACACTATCAGGAAAAAGTTTTGGAAACTTATATGAAAGCCATAAATAAAGAGATATTTTTTTCACTTCATCTTCAACTAAAAGTAAATCTCGCTGTGTTATGGCTTTTTTAGGCAAAGTTATTGAGGGTTTATATCTTACTACTTTATTTTTAATTACAGCTGCAATATATGCATCATAAGCTTGTAAAATAATTGGAGATTTTACAGTAACAGGCGCTTGAGAAAGCATATATTTATCTTCCAATTTTAAATTATTTTTTTGATCTAAAATCTTTGAAGTAGTAAGCATTGAGCCAATATTTGAAGCAATAAATGGACCATCAAAATACATATTATCAAGGAAAAATTTTAATATTTTTTGTAAAGATTTTGTTTTTATATGAGCACTTAATCCCTCAAGCTGTTGCGCACTAATTTTTACTTTAAAAGGTGGTTTTATAGTTTTAACAGGTTTTACATACTCTTTGTGTAAATGTTTTAAAGTTTCTCTTGAAGTAGCACCTATAAATCCTTCTTCATGATGTCCATATCTTCCTGCTCTTCCTGCTATTTGAACTATCTCATTTACATTTATTCCTCTTCTTGATATCCCATCAAATTTTTTATGATTTGTAAATAGTATTGTCTTAATAGGTAGATTTAATCCCATTGCAATTGCATCAGTTGCAATTAAAATATCACTTTGCTTTTCTCTAAATCTTCGTGCTTCATCTCTTCTAACTTCTGGAGATAAGTTTCCATATATAACTGAAACCTTATGATATTTTTGTAGTTTTTGTTTCAGTTTTAATACATCATTTCTACTAAATGCAATCAAAGCTGTTTGAGGTTCAAGCTCTTTTAATAAAGTATGCTTTTGCATTAAATGAAGTTCATTTTTTCTTTTAAATTTTACTATTTCTAAATCTTCATCTAAATATTGTGCAAGTTTTTTCACTGCATCTAGTGCATTAACTGAACCTGTCATTATAATCTGTTTTGCAGGACATCCAATAATTGCATTTACCCATGCCCAACCTCTTTCATCGTCATCTAACATTTGAACTTCATCAATAATTGCTAAATCTACATCCAAATCAAAATCAATCATCTCAATTGTTGAACAAACATGTGAAGCATCTTCATCAAAAATTTGTTCTTCTCCTGTGATTAAAGATGCTTCAAAATTTGAAGATTTTAAATCCTCATAACCCTCAAGTGCCAAAAGCCTCAAAGGTGCAAGATAAAGACCACTATTTGATTGTTTTAATTTTTGCATTGCACTATATGTTTTACCTGAGTTTGTAGGACCAACAAAGAATTTTAATTTTCTATTTAAACTTCTTGCCAAAGGAAATTGAGATTTTAAATCACAATTTAATAAGTTTTGTAACTGTTTTTGAAGTATATCTTTCATGGGCGTATTATATTGATTTTTATATAATATAGTATTAAAAATTATAAGGTAATTTAATGAAATGTATATATTTTGGAAAATGTGCTAGTTGTACTTTGTATGACAAATCATACGAAGAACAACTTCAACATAAAGTCAATATAGAAAAAAACAGATTTAAAGATTTGACAAACATTGAGTTTGATGTTATAAAAAGTAAAGATAAAAACTTTAGAAATAGAGCAGAATTTAGAATTTGGAAAAATTTTAAAGATAAAGAAAATATAACAATAAACTATGCTATGAATGATTTTGATAAAAATACACTAGAAATAAAATCATGTGAAATCGTAAGTGAAGACATCTCAAATCTTATGCCAAAACTATTAGATGAGTTACAAAGTGATGAAACACTTAAATATAAACTTTTTGCATGTGAATTTTTAAACTCAACAAAAGGTGATACGCTTATTACTTTAATCTATCATAAAAAGTTAGAAGATGCATGGCTTAGTAAAGCAAAACTTTTAGAAAAAAAGTTAAATATAAAAATTATTGGAAGAAGTAGAAAACAAAAAGTTGTTTTAAGTAAAGATTATATTGAAGAAGAACTAAAAATAAACAATAAAAGCTTCTTTTTTGAATATAAAGAGGGTGGATTTACACAACCAAATAGTTATGTAAATGTAAAAATGATTGAATGGGTTTTAGATAAACTTGAAGTAAGCAATAAAGATTTGTGTGAGCTTTACTGTGGAGGGGGAAACTTTACAATACCTCTATCTACTAAATTTAAAAATGTTTTAGCAACAGAAATATCAAAAACATCAATAAAATCAGCTTTAAAAAATTGTCAATTAAACTCTATATCAAATATCGATTTTATTAGAATGAGCAGTGAAGAGTTCGTAGAAGCTTTAGAAGAAAAAAGAGAGTTTAGAAGATTAAAAGATATTGATTTAAAATCTTATAATTTTTCAACAATTTTTGTTGATCCACCAAGAGCAGGACTTGATGAAACAACTAGAAAATTAGTATCAGATTTTGAAAAAATAGTCTATATTTCATGTAATCAAGAAACCTTACATAGAGATTTAAAAGAGCTTACAAAAACACATAAAATTGATGATTTTGCTTTATTTGACCAGTTTTCTTATACAAACCACATAGAAAGCGCAGTTGTATTAAACAAATTTTAACTTTAGCTTAGCTAAAATTTAAGTAATTATGAAAGTATTAACAAAGGGTAAAATATGAGAATTAATACAAACACTGCTTCACTTATGGCACAAGAAGCAAACAGTAATACAAATAAAGCATTAACTAACTCTTTAGAGAAGCTAAGTACAGGGCTTAGAATCAATAAAGCAAGTGATGATGCATCAGGACTTGCAATTGCTGATAAACTAAGAACTCAAGCAAGCTCAATTGGTCAATCAATTTCAAATGGTAACTCAGCAGTTTCTTTAACACAAATTGCTGATAAAGCTATGTCTGAGCAATCTAATATTTTAGATATTGTGAAAACAAAGCTAGTTCAAGCTGCAACTGATACAACTTCGCAAGAAGGTAGAGCAGCAATTGGTAAAGATGTAAAAAAATTACTAGATCAGTTAGATAATATTTCTAGCCAAACTAACTACAATGGTACAACACTTTTACAAGCATCTGCTGCTGGTACAGGTTCAGCAACATCACTTACATTTCAAATGGGTGAAAAAGCTGCTGATACAATTGCAACAACAGCTGGTGTTCAAGCAAATACTGTTGGACTTGGAGTTGTGGCATTAAGTTCTGCAGCTTCTTCTGGTACTTCTGCTGTATTTGATGCAGGTGATGCAAGAGGTTATATGGCAACAGTTGATACAGCTATAAACACACTAAATGGATGGAGAGCAGACTTTGGTTCTACTCAAAACCAATTAGAATCAGCAGTAAGAAATCAAATGACTCAGCAAACAAATATCAAAGCTGCAGAATCAGTTATTAGAGATGTTGATTATGCAGAAGAGAGTGCAACTTTTAATAAACAAAATATTATTGCACAAGCTGGTACTTATGCTATGAGTCAAGCTAATAATGTTCAACAAAATGTTTTAAGATTATTACAATAATTTTTTATTTTTATTTCTTTAAACCCTGTTAATCTTCTAAAACTACCATTTTATAGGCTCATAGAATACTCTGGGTCTTTTTTTATACTTCTTTCAATTTAAGCTAATATTAAGAATTGGTGTGTCATAATACTTTCATAACTTGAAAAGGAGAATTTAAAAATGCAATCAACAAACTCAATACCAGAAAACATTTTAAAGATCCAAAAGAAGTTATGTACTTTTGAAAAAGGTTCAAGAAACTACAAAAAGTATAGCAAGATATTACAAAAGCATATTAAGAAAAATAATATGAAAAAAAGAGTAAATAGCAATATCAAAACAATAGAGGCTATTGCAAAAATTAGTAGTCAAAAAAATTAATAAAATGTATAGGTATCAATGGATGCCAAAGAGTTAGACTCTATGCTTGGTAAAACAAGAAGTGCCATAGGCTCCCATGAATTGGGATAAATCTTTTTATCATATAAAGGATTTATTATGAGAATAAATACAAACGCAGCTTCACTTGTAGCACAAGAAGCAGCAACAAACACAAATAAAAACTTAAGTTCTTCATTAGAAAAATTAAGTACAGGTCTTAGAATCAATAAAGCAAGTGATGATGCATCAGGACTTGCAATTGCTGATAAACTAAGAACTCAAGCAAGCTCAATTGGTCAATCAATTTCAAATGGTAACTCAGCAGTTTCTTTAACACAAATTGCAGATAAAGCTATGGCTGAACAATCTAATATCTTAGATATCATCAAAACAAAACTTGTTCAAGCTGCAACTGATACAACATCAGATGATGGTAGAACAGCAATTGGTAAAGATGTTAGTAAATTACTAGATCAGTTAGATAATATTGCTAAACAAACTAATTATAATGGTACAACACTATTGCAAGGTGCAACATCAGCTTCAGCAGCAGCACAATTAACTTTCCAAATGGGAGAAAAAGCTGCTGATACTATTGCTACAACAGCTGGTGTTAGAGCAAATGTATCTGGTTTAAGTTTAGCCGATGTTAAATCTTCTGCTGGTGCTGGATTTAGTTCTGCATTAGGAGCTAGAAATTTAATGGATGATATTGATTCAGCTATAAATACACTAAATGGATGGAGAGCAGACTTTGGTTCTACTCAAAACCAATTAGAATCAGCAGTAAGAAATCAAATGACTCAGCAAACAAATATCAAATCTGCTGAATCAGTTATTAGAGATGTTGATTATGCACAAGAAAGTGCTAACTTTAACAAACAAAATATTATTGCGCAAGCTGGTACTTATGCTATGAGTCAAGCTAATGCAATTCAACAAAACGTTACTAGATTATTACAATAATCGGTGAAGTTGCAAAGCAACGAGTGATGTTTCTGTGAAAACGTTACTAGATTATTACAGTAAGTAGCAAGATTAGTTTAAACTAATTGCAAAAATTAGTAGTCAAAAAAATTAATAAAATGTATAGGTATCAATGGATGCCAAAGAGTTAGACTCTATGCTTGGTAAAACAAGAAGTGCCATAGGCTCCCATGAATTGGGATAAATCTTTTTATCATATAAAGGATTTATTATGAGAATAAATACAAACGCAGCTT
>ERZ1673961.148-NODE-148-length-36295-cov-56.273068_pt1 | contig 36295 bp, 3 predicted proteins | sample MGYA00580189_ERZ1673961 | MGnify/ENA primary metagenome ERZ1673961 (study PRJEB41334, sample SAMN05608105) | rock metagenome | biome: terrestrial subsurface; feature: shale formation; material: shale | place: USA: Pennsylvania ... | reverse complement strand
ACAAAAGAAATATATAATTGTTTCTAAAAATAGCTTTTTAAATAGTAATATAGGTGAGTAATTGAATAAGCAATTAAAAAGTGCAATTTTTTATCATGAAAATAAAGAGTTAAATAAAGCAAAAAATATTTATGAAGAAATTTTAAAAAATAAAATAGGGTTAGAAAAAAAAGAATTAGAAATTTTATATGTGAACTATGCAAATATTCTTTTTTTAGAAAATAGCTTTGAAAAAAGTATAAGTTATTATAAAAAAGCATTAAAATTAAATAATTTAGCACCAATTACATATTTTAATCTAGGTGTTGCATATTTACAATTAAATATTTTAAAAGAAGCAATTGAATCTTTTAATAAAGCTATAACTTTTAGAAGTGATTATTTAAGTGCATTTGTTAATCTTGGAGTTTGTTATAAAAGATTAGAAAACTACGCATTAGCTTTACAAACTTATAAAAAAGCAGCCTTATTAAATCCTAATGATATTGATGTAATTTTTAATTATTCAAATACTTTATATAATTTAGATAGATTCAATGAAGCCATAAAAGGCTTTAAAAAAGTAATATTTTTAGATAAAACGCATTATAAAGCTTATTATTCTTTAGGAATAGCATACTTAAATTTAGGAAAATATAGTGATGCACTTTTTTGTTATGAAAAAGCAATAGAGTTAAAACCAGATTATGCAGATGCTCATTTTGCAAAATCAAATATTCTTTTACTTTATGGAGATTATAAAAGGGGTTTTGAAGAGTATGAGTATAGATGGGAAGCAAAAAATGAATTAAAGAAAATATCATATGGTATACCTACTTATGATGGTGAGGACTTAACTAATAAAAGTATTTTGATTCAACAAGAACAAGGTTTTGGAGATAACATACAGTTTATTAGATTTCTTTCATTACTCTTACAAAAAGGTGCTAAAAAAGTCTATTGTGCAGTTAAAGAAGAGTTAAAAATAGTGTTTGAAAACTCTTTTGAACAAGTAAAGTTTGTATCAAATAACACAACTCTTGAAAATGTAGATTATTTTTGTTCACTTATTACCTTAGCAAAAGTTTTTGATATTAGAGTAAATAATTTAATTATAAATGAACCATATTTAAAACCATTGATAATAAAAAAAGAGTTTTTAAATAAAGAATTTAACTACCATATAGCCTTTGTATGGCAAGGAAATAAAGAACATAAAAATGATAAAAATCGCTCTATTAATATAAGATATTTTAAACAACTTTTCAAAGAGTTTCCAAATATTGCTTTTTATTCACTTCAACTAAATGAAAAAGAGAACTTTTCTGATTATGATAATGTTTTTGATTATAGTAATTTTATATCTAATTTTAATGATACTGCACAAATTGTAGAAAGAATGAATTTAATAATATCTATTGATAGTAGTCTTGCTCATTTATGTGGAGCATTAAATAAAAAAACTTGGTTAGTCTTACCTTTTGTTCCAGATTTTAGATGGATGATTGATACAAATATTAGTCCTTGGTATAGTAGCTTGAAACTATATAGACAAGATGAAACAAAAAATTATTCTAAAGTTTTTAAAAAAATAAAAAATGATTTACAAAAAGAGATTAATAAATATTGATTTTTATTTAAGAATATTTTTATAAAAAAAACATAAAAAATAGTTATTTTAAACAACTATATGTTATTGAACATAATATTAATTATCTTAATGCAAACTTCTCAAAATGGCTTTATAAAGTAAAAATAACTTAAAATAATTTTATATTATGTTTAGCTACATATTAAAAAGTAAAAAAAATATAGAAATGATATGTATATACACTAAAATTAGATATAATAAGTACTAATAACACTGAAGTGACATTTAAGGTAGAAAAATGGCAAAAAGTAATGAACTTGTTAAATATTTAGATAAAAAAGTACAAATTACAGGAAAACCACAAAGTGGTGAAAATATTGCAGTTTATGTAAGACCTGGAGATAAGATTGATTTTCAATCACAAGGTTTTAATTTAGAAGATGCAAAATATAAGCTTATTGGTGGAGATATTATTATAGAGTTTCCTGATGGAGGAGTTTATACTTTTGTATCAATGGCCTTAATGGGTTATAATGATACTCCTCCAAGCTTTACTATTGGTGGAAAAGATTTAACTTTAAGTACTATTTTATCTGAAATTGACGAAATAAATAATTTGCCATTGGAAGCAGTTTTAGCTAATGAAGATGTTGATGTTGTGCCTAGTTCTGCTGAAGAAGTAAAAGAACTTGAAGATGTTACTGAGAAAAATACAAATAGTGCTCCACCTGTAATAATTACTGAAGTTGAACTAGATGAAAATGAGTTTGAAACTGAGTTTGAAGAGCCTTTAGATGTAGAAATTCCACCTGAAATTCCAGAAGAGACAGAACCTCCTGTTATTGCTGAGCCACCTGCTGATGATGGAACTCCTGAAAAAGAAGATGAAGTTAATGATGCACCTCCTTTAAAGTTTGAATTTTCTTTAGATATGAAACATGTTTTACAAACACAAAATGAATCAATTCAAGGAAGTGGTGCAGATGCTAGCAGAGTATTAACTGTAAATGGTGGAGGAGGTTCATATTATGAAAATATCTATCCAAATAGTAATATTTCTGCAAATCCTTCTGAAATAGTTAAACAAACAAATCAAGAAGAAATGTCTTATAAAAATACTGGAATTAATAATTATGATAGTGTTTTAATAAACTCTGATAATCCAGACTATTTTGGTGATGGATATACTTCAAGAACTATCACTTTAAATCCTACACAAGGTGCAGGTTTTAAAATTCAAAAAGTTTGGATAAGTTCAGATGATTTACCTGATGGCTTTAAAGTACATAATGCTACTCAATCTGGTAATAGTTGGTTAATACAAAGAGATAATCCTGATACAGATGAAATAGAAGGTTTTACTGTAGATGCACAGGGAAATATAAATATTATTATGACTATGAATACAGATGTTGATAAAGATTTTGCTTTGAATATAAAAGCACAAACTGTATTTGATATAAATAATATTGATCCAGAAATAAGACCAGATATAGAACCACCTAGTGAAACTACTCATGAGTTTGATTTAACTGTTGGAGTAAATTTAAAAAAGATAAATGATGAAAGTGATTCAAGTGAGTATAAATATCAAGAGATTGATAATGATAATATTGATTTAATTGATGGACAATCAGAACAAACAGGTTTTGTTATTAGTTCAAATATTAATGATACAAAACTTTATGGTTCAACAACTTTAAAAAACACTATAGATGGTGGTATTTCAAATGATACTATTTATGCTGGAAATAATGATGATACTATTTATGGAAATAGTGGAGAAGACACAATTACTGCTTATGCAGGAGATGATACTATTGAATCAGGAACAGGAAATGATTTTATAGTTTCTGGTTTAGGTGATGATACTATAGATGCTGGAGAGGGTAGTGATACAATAGATTTTTCTCATATTGATAGTGTTAATCCTGAGGGAATTATTGCAGATTTAGTAAATGGAACTATTACAGGTGATGGAAATGATACTATTTCAAATATTGAAAATGTAAATGGAACACAAGATATTGATATTATTATTGGTGATGATAAACAGAATATTTTAAATGGTAATAAAGGCTATGATACTATTAGTGGTGGGGCAGAAAATGATACTATTAATGGTGGAGAAGGCAATGATACTCTTGCAGGAAATGCAGGAAATGATTTTCTTGAAGGTGGAGTTGGAAGTGATACTGTAAGTTATGAAGATGCTATAAATAATGTAGATAATCAAGGTGTTGTAGTTACTTTAGACCAAGATTTTGAAGATGGTATTTATGGAACTGCTACAGGAATTGATGGAGCAGATGAATTAAAATCTATTGAAAATGTAATAGGCTCTAATTATGATGATACTATAACAGGGAATGCTTCAAAAAACACTATATCTGCATTAGCAGGTGATGATACTATTTATGTTAGTTCAAATGATGATGTAATTGATGGGGGAACACACAATAGTAAAGGTGATACTATTGATGCATCAAATTCAAGTGTTTCTCATACCATAAATCTTAAAGAAGAGTATATCTTAGGTGAAGGATATACTCAAATTAAAAATGTTGAAAATGCCACAGGTTCAAGAGGTAGTGATACTATTATTGGTAATGATGATAATAATACACTAAAAGGTGGAATTAATAATGATACTTTAATTGGTAATGCTGGAAATGACTATTTAGATGGTGGAACAGAAAATGATACTTTAAGTGGTGGAGCAGGTGATGATATTTTAGATGGTGGAGCAGGTGATGATGATTATGCTGATTATAGTGATGAGCAAAGCTCTATTAGTGTAGATTTATCTAAAACTTCATCTCAAGATACAAAAGCTTCTGGAAATGATACTTTAAGAAATATTGAAAATTTAATTGGAACAGATTATGCAGATACACTAAAAGGTAATAGCCAAGATAATTCAATTTTTGGTGGTTTAGGTAATGATACTATCTTGACAGGTGGTGGTGATGATTATGTAGATGGACAAAGTGGTTCTGATGATTGGATAAGTTTTGAAGGTGTAAGTGATACAGTAACTTTAGACTTAACAAAAACAGATAAGCAATCTTCTGGATATGGAAACTTAACTGTTTTAAACGTTGAAAATATTTTTGGTGGAAGTGGAAATGATACTTTTAATGGGAACTCTTCAAATAATACAATTTTGGCAAATCAAGGAAGTGATTTAGTAAGAGGTGCTCAAGGAAAAGATTATATTGATGGTGGCTTAGATGATGATACTTTATATGGAGATAGTGGAGACGATACACTTTTAGGTAAAGAAGATGATGATACTTTATATGGTGGCTTAGGAAACGATTTTCTTGATGGTGGAAGTGGAAACGATACACTTTTAGGTGGAAGTGGAAGTGATATTTTAGATGGTGGAGAAGATATTGATTTAGTTGATTACTCTTTAGAAAATAGTTCTGTAAAATTAACATTAGGTGATAATGGAACACAAACAACTGCTACAGTAGGCTTAGAACAAGATATTATTAGAAATATAGAGAATGTAAAAGGCTCTACTGTTGATGATACTATTGTAGGTAATAATTTAGCAAATACTATTTATGGAAATAGTGGAGATGATACTCTTGAAGCAAAAGCCAATGATGATACTGTATTTGCTGGTTCAGGTGATGATTTGATTATTGCAGGTAATGGAAATGATGTTTATTATGGACAAGAAGGAAGTGATACAGTTGATTATAGTTTAGAAACTGGAAAAATTGATGTTACTTTAAATGAGAATAATCAAGTAGATTTAAATATAAATGGAGTAAAAAAAGACACTCTATCTTCAATTGAGAATGTAATTGGTGGTTCAAATGATGATACTATCATTGCAGATAGTAATAAGAATATTCTTGATGGTAATAGTGGAGATGATACTTTAGATGGAAAACAAGGGGATGATACACTTCTTGGAAGAGTTGGAAATGATACTTTAGTTGGTGGAGAAGGAAATGACTATATTGACGGTGGAGAAGATATTGATACGGTTGATTATAGTTATTTAGACTCAATTTTAGGAAACGATAAAGGTATAAATGCAGACTTATCAAATAATAGAGTAGATGATCAAACTGGCGGAACTTTTGTTGGTGTTGATAGAGTACAAAATGTAGAAAATGTTATTGGTACAAAGTTTGATGATAGTATTACTGGAAATAGTAAAGATAATAAATTAGAAGGTAAAGCTGGAGATGATGTTCTAGTAGGTTTACAAGGAGATGATACTTTACTTGCACAAGATGGAGATGATACTTTAAAAGGTGGCTTGGGAGATGATATCTTAGATGGAGGAGATGGAGTTGATACTGCAGATTACTCTGATGCAACAGAAGATTTAAATATAGATTTAAACTCTCAAGGCTCAAAATCAATTAGTGTTAGTCAAGGAAGTGATACATTTATCTCTATTGAAGGTGCAATTGGTGGAAGTGGTGATGATACTTTAAAAGGTACTACAGAAGCTAATACCTTAGTTGGTAATGAAGGGAATGATACTTTACTTGGTTCTGGTGCTAATAGTGGAGTTGATTATATAGATGGTGGACTTGGTGAGGATTTTGCAAGTTTTGCTTTTACTTCAAATGATATAACTATTGATTTATCTTTAAATGATGTAGAGCAAAATACATCTGAGGGTAAAATCATTATTAAAAATGTTGAAAATCTTGATGGCGGAGCAGGAAATGATACTATTATTGGTAATGATGAGATAAATACTTTAACCGGTGGAGCAGGAAATGATACATTAATAGGAAAAGGTAAAAATGATACTTTAGATGGTGGAACAAATGCTTATAAATTAACAATTACACCACAAAATAATGGCACATTTACTTTGAATATTGCAGGAGTAACTGTAAGTTTTATTGCAAGTGCAACAACAACTCTAGCTGAAGTTTTAGATGGTTTAGTAACAAGTTTCAATAGTGATTCTATGGCTACAAATATTGGTAAAATCATGCATGATGGCACAAATATTTACTTAGAAACTAATGAGACTTTTTCTTCTAGTTCAAATGTTTCTTCAGAGTATAAAAAGTATACAGATACAGCTGATTACTCAATTGTATCAGGTACAAGTGGAATTAATGTTGATATGAACTTAGGTGATGACTCTTCACGAAATGAAGGTTTAGTAACTATTGATGGAGATAATGGAAGAGATACATTAATAGATATAGAAAATATTATTGGTACAAAAAATGATGATAAAATCACTGGAGATAGTGATGATAATATAGATAATAAGTTTGAGGGACAAGCTGGAAATGATACTATAAGTGGTGGAAGTGGAAATGATACTCTTTTAGGTCAAGAAGATGATGATATTTTATATGGTAATACTGGAAATGATACTTTAGATGGTGGAAGTGGAGATGATACTCTTTATGCAGGCTTAGGACAAAATAGAGTTATTGGAGGTATAGGTTCTGATACAATTGCTTATGATGTAGATAAAGCTATAGATGTTGATTTATCAAATCTTAGTGCACAAGATATTTTTAAAGATGGAACACAAGTTGATACTATATCAGAAGTTGAAAATGTTATAGGAACAGCTCAAAATGATAAGATAAGTGGAAATAGTGATAAAAATATTTTAAGTGGACAAGGTGGAGATGATACTTTAGATGGAAGAGTAGGAGATGATACTTTATATGGTGGAAGTGGAAATGATACATTAAAAGCTTCTACTGGAGATAATTTGCTTGATGGTGGAGAAGATATTGATACAGTTGATTATAGTGGTAATAAAGCTATAAATGTTAATTTATCAAATACAAGCTCACAAGATATATTTAAAGACTCTACTCAAAATGATACCTTAGTAAATATAGAAAATGTTATAGGTTCAAATGCCAAAGATACAATTAGTGGAAATATTTTAAATAACTCTCTTTTTGGTTCATCAAATGATGATATTTTAAGTGGTGAAGCTGGAAATGATATTTTAAATGGTGGTGATGGAACACAAGATATTGCTGATTATACTTCTTCAACTTCTGGGATTATTGTTGATTTAAAAGATACAAATAATGATGGCTTTCAAGTATTAAATGATGGTTTTGGAGATAAAGATAAACTAGTTGATATAGAGATAATTAAAGCATCAAATAATAGTGATAGATTAAGTGGTTCAAATACTAATGATACTTTTATAGCAAATGATGGTGATGATACTTTAAAGGGTTTATCAGGGGATGATGTTTTAAATGGTAATAAAGGTAATGATACTTTTATTGCAGGAATTGATAGTAATAATGATGGTGTTTTAGAAAGTGGTGATGATGGTGTTGATACTATTGATGGTGGAGAAAATAGTGATACTGTTGATTACTCAAATTTAGATAATACTCATTCAATTGATGTTAGTTTAGATGGTTCTACACAAGTTGATGTTGTAGTAACAAATGCTTCAAATGATAAGATAAAAAATATAGAGAATGTTTCTGGTACTCAAGGTGATGATAAAATTATTGGAGATAGTAAAGATAATACTTTATTAGGAAATGCTGGAGATGATATTTTAGAAGGTGCAGCAGGAAATGATATCCTAAATGGAGGAGATAACAACTCTAAAGGAGATACTGTATCTTATGAAACAGCACAAAGTTCAGTAAATGTAAATCTTGGCTTAGATGGGGTTGCTCAAAATATTAGTGCAGAACAAGGAAATGATACATTAATTGATATTGAAAATGTTATAGGTTCAAGCCATGAAGATAGTTTGATTGGTAATGCTTCAAATAATACCTTAGAAGGAAGAGATTCAAATGATATTTTAATTGGATTAGCAGGAGATGATAATTTAATTGGTGGAAAAGGTAATGATACTTTAAGAGGTGGAGCCAATGATGATATTTTAAATGGTGGAGAAGGAGTAGATACAGCTGATTATTCAAATGCTACTGAGGATTTAGATATAGATTTAAATTCACAAGGTTCAAAAGTAATAAGTGATAGTCAAGGAAGTGATACTTTTATCTCTATTGAGGGTGCAATTGGTGGAAGTGGAGACGATACTTTAAGAGGAACTTCTGGAGTTAATACTTTAATTGGTGGAGAAGGAAATGATACACTTTTAGGAGGTGGCGCTGGTGATGCTTTAAACTTTGATTATATTGAAGGTGGTGCTGGAAGTGAAGATTTTGTAAGTTATAGTTATATTGATGCTTTAGGACAAAAAGTTGTAATTGATTTAGCAAATAGTGAAGTTCAAGATACTGTTGGAGCTGGACATATAAAAATTAATACAGTAGAAAATCTTGAAGGTGGAGCTAAAGATGATACTTTATTTGGTAATGATAGTGAAAATACACTAATTGGTAGAGAAGGAAGTGATGTTTTTGCCAGTAAAGATGGAGATGATACTTTTATTGGTGGAAAAGCAACAATAGTAAACAATAAAGTAGTAGCAAATGATGATAATGAAAATGATACAGTAACTTATTTGGATACTTCTGGGCAAATTAACGTTGATATGAATGTTGCATCAGAAGATGACACTACACTAAATATTGGTAGAGTAACTAATGATGGTTATAATAATGTAGATACTTTATATGGAATAGAAAATATCATTGGTTCAAATTATGCTGATAATATTATTGGTGATATAGATGATAATGTAAATAATAAGTTTGTTGGAGCAAATGGAGCAGATAGAATCTCAGGTGGAAGTGGTGATGATACTATTTATGGTGGATTTGATGATGCAACAGTAGAAACAACAAATGAAGAAGCTTTAAAAGATACTTTATATGGTGGAAGTGGTGATGATACTTTATATGGAAATAAAGGAGATGATACACTTTATGGTGAAGCTGGAAATGATGTATTAAGAGGTGATGAAGGCTTTGATACAGTTGATTACTCAAATGAAAATAAAATTGTAGTAAATTTAAGTGAAGGTGCAACAGTTACTATTGATAGTAACAATAACAGTACTTTTGAAAATGATGGAAGTGATGATAAAGATACTTTATATGGAATTGAAAATATCACTGGTTCAAACAGTGGAAACGATACAATAACAGGAGATAATAACTCAAATACTATAAAAGGTCTTTTAGGAGATGATACTTTAAGTGGAGCAGGTGGTGCTGATACTTTAGATGGTGGTTTAGGAAATGATACTGTTGATTTTTCATATTTAAATAGTGGTTCTTCAAAAGTAGTAGTTGATTTATCAAATAGTAGCTCTACTGTTAATACAAGTAGTAATATTGCAACTTCAGATATTGATAGCTTAACTTCAATTGAGAATGTTCAAGGAAGTAAAAACGATGATACAATAACAGGAGATAGTCAAGCTAATACTTTATATGGTAATGGGGGTAATGATACTATTTATTCAAGCTCTAACAATGATACAATAGATGGAGGAACACAAACTTCAAAAGATATAATGAGCTATGAAAATAGTAGCTCTTCTATTACTTTAAGTTCTAATGTAAATGGTTATGATGTAATTAAACAAAGTGGAGGGCTTGATTCTTTAACAAATATTGAAGAGGTTCATGGAAGTAACTATAAAGATACATTAATAGGTGGAACTTCAAATGATACTTTTAAAGCAGGTAGTGATGATGATATCTTAAGTGCTCAAGGTGGAAATAACTCTTTATATGGTGAAGCTGGAAATGATACTTTTATTACAGCACAAGGAGATGACCTTTTTAATGGAGGAGATAATCAAGATTTAGTTGATTATAGCTCTATTACTACAAATAATACTAATCCTTCAAGTTCTCATACAGGTGTGGTTGTAAGTTTAGATAATGCAAATGCACAAAATGTACATAGTAGTGCAGGAAGTGATACTTTAGTAGATATTGAAAATATTAAAACAACTAATCTAAATGATTCTATTTTAGGAAATAATGAGGCAAATACTATTTATAGTTTAGATGGAAATGATACTATAAATAGTGCAGGTGGAGATGATGTCATTTTTGCTGGAAGTGGAGATGATACGATTGAAGGTGCTTTAGGTGCTGATGAATTATACGGTCAAGCAGGAGATGATACTTTTAAGTTTTCAGCTAACTCTAATGATGGAAAAAATGATGTTATTGATGGAGGAAATGAAGCTGATAATTCAAGAGGAAAAGATAGTTTAGATTATAGTTTATTAAATGAATCTATCTCTTTAGATTTAAATGATAATAGCACTTCTTACGTAAAAGTTGGAAGTAATAATTTTCATCATCAAGTAAAAAATATAGAAAATGTTATTGGTACAAGCCATGATGATACTATAAAAGGTGATAGTGCAGATAATTTACTTGAAGGAAGAGTAGGAAATGATACTTTAAGTGGAGAAACAGGAGATGATACACTTTTAGGTGGAGTTGGAAGTGATATTTTATCAGGTGGTGCAGGCGATGATATTTTAGCAGGTGATGGAGATGGAACATCATCTTATGCAAATGAAAATGGTGAAGTTGATACGGTTGATTATTCTAGTGAAAAAAATGAAGATTTAGTAATTGATATCTCTGATGGTGCACACTATATTAGTTCTTCTCAAGGAACAGATACTTTTTATGGTATTGAGGGTGTAATTGGAGGAGAAAAGAATGATACCTTAACAGGTAATACTCAAGCAAATAGTTTAGTTGGTAATAAAGGAAACGATACACTTTTAGGAGGAGGAGCTTCTTCTGGATATGATTATATTGACGGTGGGGAAGGTGATGCTGATTTTGTAAGTTTTGAATATACTGCAAAAGACATTACTGTTGATTTATCAAAAACAGATGCAATACAATCAACTGGTGATGGAGATTTGATAATCAAAAATATTGAAAATCTTGCTGGTGGATATGGAAATGATACTATTATAGGGAATACTTCAAATAATACTTTAGAAGGTGGAGCCGGAGATGATACTTTAATAGGAAACGCAGGAAATGATGTTTTAAGAGGTGGCAGTGGATATGCTCTTACAATAGCAGTTCTTACTTCTATTATTAGTTTTGAAGTAAACGGACAAACTATTAGTTTTGATAATACAAGTGCTTTAAAAACAAAAGCAGAGGTTTTAGATGAGTTAGTAAAAATCTTTGAAGCAAATAGTGTTGCAAGTTCTAATAATACATCTGTAAAAGTTGAAGGTGAAACTTTACATATTAAAACACAAGAGAGTGTTACTGGAAATAGCAATTTAAATATAACAAAAGATAGTGATACAGTAGATTACTCTTCTTTAAATGCAGGAATAGGTATTGAAGTTGATTTAACTACACCAGATACAAATGGTTATAACGTATATAATGATGGTTTTGGAGCAAAAGATAGATTAGAAGGCATAGAGAATATTAATGGTAGTATTTACAAAGATATAATAAAAGCTGATGATAATAATAATACAATCTTTGGAAATTTAGGTAATGATACTATTGATGGACAAGGTGGAGATGATTATATAGATGGTGGAGCTGGTGATGATAAAATAATTGGTGCTGCTGGAAATGATGAACTTTATGGACAAGCTGGAGATGATATATTTATTGCATTACAAAATGACGGAGAAGATGTAATAAATGGAGGAAGTAATAGTAATATTGGAGATACTATTGATTATACACAAGCTTCACAAGCCTCTTATCACTTAGAAGTTAATTTAAGCAATAACGAAGTAGCAAATATTGATGCAAATAGTGCAATCATGACAAATGGAACTACTTTTGTAAAAGATACTATTACAAATATAGAAAATGTTATTGGTACAAATGCAAATGATACTTTTGTAGGTAATAGTTTAAATAATAGTTTTAGTGGAGAAGGTGGTAGTGATACTATTAATTTTGCTAATTCAAATGATAAAGTAGTAGTTGATTTACAAAATAATAGTGCTTTTGGAAATGATATAGGAACTGATACAATCTCTTCTATTGAAAATGTTGTTGGTTCTAGTAGTGATGATACTATTATAATGTCAAATGAAAATGAGATAAATAGAGTTGATGGAGGTTCTCACGATACTACGGTTAGTGGTAAAGGGGATACTATCTCTTATGAAAATTATACAAGTTCAGTTCATGTTGATTTACAAAGTGGTGTAAATAATGTTGATGATACTATTTTAAATATTGAAAATATAACAGGTGGTATTAATAACGATATATTAAGAGCAGATGCAAATAAAAACTCACTTTTAGGTTCAAAAGGAGATGATACTTTACAAGGAAGAGGTGGAGATGATTTCCTTGATGGTGGAGAAAATAGTGATACAGCAGACTACTCAGATGCAACAGGAGATGTTGTAGTAGATTTACATAGTGCGACAAATACTGCAAGTGGAGCAGGTGTTGGTACGGATACTTTAAAAGATATAGAGAATATTCTTGGTTCAAATTTTGATGATACTTTTATTGGAAATATAGATAATGCAAATATTTTTGATGGTGCAGGAGCTATTGATACTGTTGATTATTCAAAATTGACTGATTTAAATAATGATAAAGTTGTAGTTGATTTATCAAATGAAATAGCAACAGTAATAAGTGGTGGAACAAAACCTAGTGATACTTTGAAAAATATTGAAAATGCAATTGGTACAGCAGGAAGTGATACTTTTATTGGAAATAGTGTAAATAATGTATTTGATGGTGGAGTAGGAAATGAAAGTGATAAAGCTGATTATTCAAATGTAAGTAATACAGGTATTACAGTTGATTTATCACAAGCTGTACAAACTGTTAGTGTCTCTTCTTCTAATATTGATACTGTTAAAAATATTGAAGACTTTGATGGTTCAAATCAAGATGATGTTTTTATTATGAAAGGAAATGATACAACATCAAATGTAATTGATGGAAAAGCAGGAGTAGATACAATAAGCTATGAAGCATATTCAAACTCTGTTGAAGTGGATATGACTACAAATACAAATAATACTTCAGATAGTTTATTCAATATTGAAAATCTTAAAGGTGGAAGTAATGATGATACTTTAAGAGGAAATGATTTATCAAATAGTATTGAAGGTTTAAATGGAGCAGATACTTTTTATAGTTCTAAAGGTAGTGATACTTTAATTGGTGGAGATGATAACTCTATTGATATTGTAAGTTATGAAAAAGAAACAAAAAAAGTTGTAGTTAATGCAAGTGCTGATGAGTACTTAGTAACAAAAGTAGCAAATAGTAATAATGAAGATGTTTTAAAAGGTATTGAAGAAGTTCATGGAAGTAACTATGAAGATGATTTTACCGGTGGAGATAACGCTGATACTTTTAAAGGTGGAAATTCAAATGATATTTTAAGAGGTGAAGGTGCTAATGATTCACTTTATGGACAAAGTGGTGATGATACGCTTTTAGGTGGTATTGGAAATGACTATTTAGATGGGGGAACAAATAGTTTAGTTGGTGATACTGTAAGTTATGAAAATAGAAATGAGAGTGTAAATGTTGATTTAACTTTAGGTGAAGCAACAGCAATTATTGGAAGTAGTGAAACAGACACATTAAAAGATATTGAAAATATCACAGGTTCTACTGTTAAAGATGAAATCACAGGTGATGAAAATAAGAATACTTTATTGGGTATGCAAGGCAATGATACTTTAAGTGGTGAAGCTGGAGATGATTTTATTGATGGTGGAAGTGGTAATGATGAGATTATTGGTGGTGCTGGTGCTGATAGATTATATGGTGGAAGTGGAGATGATACTTTTAAAATCCATAGTGAACAAAGTGAGTTAACAGGGGATATTATTGATGGACAAGAAGATATTGACACTCTTGATTATAGCAATATAAATAGTGGTATTAATATTAGATTAAATGGTTCAACAAACTCAAAAGCTACTATTATTAGCTCTTCTGAAGAGCATACTATTAAAAATATTGAAAATGTAATTGGAACAACTGGAAATGATACAATTCAAGGAGATAGTAACAATAATATACTAAATGGTAAAGATGGAGTTGATACAATTAGCTTTGAAAATGCCACATCAAATATAAGTGCAAATATTGGAACAGATGATAAAACAATTGATTCAAATGTATTAAATGCAACTCAATCAACAGGTGATGGAAGTGTTGATGCTATTGAAGAGTTTGAAAATATAATTGGTTCAAAACAAGATGATACTTTTGTAGGTAGTTCTAGCTCAAATAAAATCACTGGAAATTTAGGTCAAGATACAATTTATGGACAAGCTGGCGCAGATGATTTAAGAGGTGGAGAAGGAAATGACCTTTTAAATGGAGGAAGTGGTGCAGATGATATTTATGGAGATGGTGGAACAGATACAGTAACTTATGAAGATGCTTCAAATGTAAATGTAAATTTAAGAGGTATAAGTAATGGTATTGCTAATGAAAACTATAATGGAACAACTTCAACTGATAAATTATATAGTATTGAAAATGTAATTGGCTCAAGTGGTGATGATACAATTGAAGGTAATGAAGAGGATAATACTTTAATTGGTGGAGCTGGTAATGATACAATTAGTTTTGAAAACTCTACAACAGGAGTAACTGTTGATTTAACAAATACTACATCAAAACAAAATACAAATGATGGTAATGATTTAATTCAAGGCTTTGATAATATACTTGGTTCAAAAAATAGTGATAATTTAACAGGAAATAGTAATGCTAATATTATTAATGCAGGTTTATTAGATGATACAATTGAAGGTTTAGCTGGAAATGATACTATTTATGGACAAGCAGGTGATGATGTTATTGATGGTTCTTCTGATTTAGATACTTTATATGGAGGAAGTGGAGATGATACTTTTATTGCATCTTTATTGGATGGAAATGATGTAATAAATGGTTTTGAAACAACAGGAACTGAAAGTAGTGATGATAAAGATACTATTGATTATAGTGCGATTGATGACTCTTCATATCATTTAGAAGTTAATTTAAGTAATAGCGATATTGCAGGAGTTTTAAATAATAGTGCAAATATAAAACAAGATTTAACTACTGAACAAACTGATACTATTTCAAATATTGAAAATATAATAGGAACAAATGGTAATGATACTATTATTGGAAGCAGTGAAGCTAACCAATTAAAAGGTGAAGCAGGTGATGATACTTTTATTGGTGGAGCTGGTAATGACCAGATAATTGGAGGAGCACATACTGTTGGTTTAAATGGTGGAGATTGGGTAGATTATAGCTACTCTTTAAATAATATCTATACAGATTTAAATTCAGAAAATAGAGTTTATATTGATACTGATGGTGTGACAGGCTTTGGTGTAAATGATGAAGTTGATACTTTAAGTCAAATAGAGAATATTAAAGGTTCTGATATAAATAGTAAAGCAGATACTATTATAGGAAATAGTGAAGATAACTCTATTTTAGGTTTAAAAGGTGATGATACTATTGATGGTGGAGCTGGAAGTGACTATTTAGATGGTGGTGAGGGAATAAATACTCTTTCTTTTGAAAGTCTTAATGAAGCTGTTAGTGTAGATTTAAGTAATTCAAGTGCTACTACAAGTAAACATAGCGATACTATAAAAAACTTTACAAATATTATTGGTACAGATTTATCATCTCAAGAAGATATTTTAATAGGTGATGATAATAATAATACAATAAAAGGTTTAGCAGGAAATGATACTTTAGAAGGTAAAGGTGGCGTTGATAATCTTTTTGGTGGAAGTGGAAATGATACTTTTATTTTAGGTATAAATGATGGAGAAGATACTATTGATGGAGAAGATGGCTCTTCTGATACAGTTGATTATAGTAGTTTAAACTCTTCTGAAAGTCTAAATTTAGACTTAGATACTTCAACAGCAACAACTGCTACTGTTACTAATGGAAGCACAACATTTACTGATAGTGTTGTAAATATTGAAAATATTAAAGGTGGATCTGGAGATGATAGATTAACTGGTGATGCTTTTAAAAATAGTTTATGGGGTAATGCTGGGGATGATATTTTAGATGGTGATTATGAAGATGATAAACTATTTGGTGGAAGTGGAAATGATACTTTACTTGGTGGCTTAGGAGATGATGAATTATATGGTCAAGCAGGAGATGATAATTTAAGTGGTGGAGCAGGGAATGATATAATTGATGGTGGAGAAGCAGATGAAATATTTGGTGATACTATTGATTACTCTTCAAAAAATACAAATTTAGATATTAATCTTAAAAAAACAGATGGCTCTTATGCAACTGCATACTTAGATACAGAACAAGATAAATTAGCAAACATTGAAAATATTGTAGGAACTATTTATGATGATAAAATCATAGGTGATGAGGGTAAAAACAGACTTGAAGGTAAAAAAGGTGATGATACATTAGCAGGAGATGCTGGTGATGATACTTTATTTGGAAATGAGGGTGATGACACTTTTATTGCTGGAATTTATGACAAAAATTTAGATGATTTTGTTTCTGGAAATGATGGAAATGATTATTATGATGGAGGAGAAGGTCAAGAAGATAGTAATGCAGATACTTTAGACTATTCTGCTTTTGATTCTTCAAAAAATATTGAAGTTGATTTAAGTGCAACTGATTCTTTAAATAGTGATTATGCTACTGTAAATGTAAATGATGGAACAACTGATTATGTTAAAAATATTGAAAATATTATAGGCTCTAAAGGTAATGATATTATTAGTGGAGATGCACAAAATAATATCTTAAATGGTTCATTAGGAGATGATACCTTAAAAGGTAATGCAGGAAATGATACTATTATTGGAGGAGAAGGACAAGATAAGGTTGATTACTCAGACGCGTTAAAAGGTATAGTTGTTGATTTAAGAGATGCTGTTGAAGTAAGTCAAGATGGATTTGATTTTCAAGATGATTTAAGTGGTATTGAAATTCTAGAAGGTTCTGATTTTGCAGATAGTTTAACAGGTTCTAATAGTAATGATACTTTTATTGGTGCTAATGGAAATGATAAGTTTTTCTCAACAAAAGGTAGTGATACTTTTTATGGTGGGAGTTTAGATACAAATGGTGTACATACTATTGAAGCTGGAGAATATAATAAAATTGACTATGAAGAAGAGAAAAGAATATATGTTGATTTAAGCCAAACTAAAACAGATAGTGATGGAAACATATACTCAGAAGTATTAAAATCAAATAGTAATTTAACAAGTGATGGTTTTACAAATTTAGAATCAACAGATAAAGTATATTCAATTGTAAATATTAATGGTACAACTAATGATGATACAATAATTGGAAATAGTGAAACAAACTTTTTTGAAGGAGATAGTGGAGCTGATAAGTTAGAAGGAAAAGGTGGAGATGATAACTTAAAAGGTGAAGCTGGAAATGATACTTTTGTAGCTACAAGTGCAGATGATGGAAGTGATACAATTGATGGTGGAGAAGATAGTGATACAATTGATTATTCAAAACTTACATCAAACTCTATTGAAGTATCTTTAGCAGAAGATTTTACAGTATCTACTGTATTTGTTAAAAATGCAAATAATGACTCAATTGTAAATATAGAGAATGTTATTGGTACACAAGTAGATGACACAATAACAGGAAATAGTAAAAACAATACTTTAATAGGTGAAGCAGGTGATGATACTTTAGAAGGTGGAAGAGGAGATGACCTTTTAGATGGTGGAATAAATAGTAGTAAAGGGGATACTGTTTCATACTCAAAAGCTAACTCATCAGTTAGTGTAGATTTAGGTTTAAATGGTATTTCGCAAAATATAAGTGCGGAACAAGGAAATGATACTTTAACAGATATTGAAAATGTTATTGGAAGTGCTTATAATGATATATTCTACTCAAATGAGAATGCAAATAATAGTTTTGATGGAGGAATAACTGATAGTTTAGGTGGAGATACTATTGATTACTCAAAACGCTTATTAGATAGTGATGATAAAATAGTTGCAAATTTAGAAACAAATAGTGTTCAAATAACAGATGATTCAGTTGTTACTGCAAATGATAGTTTAACATCTATTGAGAATATCACAGGTACAGCAGGGAATGATACAATAACAGGAAATAGTGATAAAAATACTTTAAAAGGTGAAGCTGGTGATGATATTATTGAAGGTGGAGCTGGAGATGACTATATAGATGGTGGAGTAGATAATCTAGGAGATACAGTCTATTATAATAATGCAACTTCTGGTGTTAATGTTGATTTAGGTATTGATGGAACTGCACAAACTGTGGGTGGAGGACAAGGTGTTGATACTTTAGTTGATATTGAACATGTAATAGGCTCTTCTTATGCAGATACATTTAAAGGAAACAATACTGAGTCAAATACCTTTGATGGTGGAAAAGATTTAGATTCAGGTGTAGAAAATATCAATGATGAAAATGATACTGTTGATTACTCTAAGCTTACAAGCAATAGTGATAAAATTGTAGTTGATTTAAGTAATACAAATAAAGATAATGTAGCAGTAACAGTTGCAAATGTAGCACAAGGTAGCGATACTTTAATAAATATAGAAAATGTTATTGGTACAAGTGGAGATGATACATTTACTGGAAATAGTGATAGTAATAATCTTCAAGGTGGAGATGGAGATGATACTTTCTTTGTAAAAGATGCTTCATCAAGTAATGAAATTGATACTATTAATGGTGGAAATAATACAAGTGTTGGAGATACAGTAGATTTTAGTAAGGTAACAAACTATTATGTAGATGTAAATTTAAGTTCACAAGATTTACTTTTAAAAGACTCTTCTAATGTTGTAGTAAGAGATGATAATGTTTTAAATATTGAGAATATTACAGGTACTCAAAATGAAGATAAAATTATAGGAGATAGTTCTAAAAATATCCTAAAAGGAGAGGGCGGAACTGATACTATAAAAGGTGAAGCTGGTGATGATATTATTTATGGTTCAGATAATACAGATAATGCATTGTCTTCTACTGATTATGAACTTTTAGATGGTGGAGAAGATAATGATACTATTTATGGTGGAGCAGGAAATGACTCTATTTTAGGTGGAACAGGAGTTGGCGAAGATTCACTTTATGGAGAAGCAGGAAATGATATTATTAAAGGTGGAAGTGGTGTTGACTTTATTGATGGTGGAGATAATGACGATTATATAAATGGAGAAGCTGGAGTAGATGAATTAAGAGGTGGACTTGGAGCTGATGAGATATATGGTGGAACAGAAGGTGATACTATATATGGAGATAATATAGACTCTAATGATACTCAAACTTCAAATGATAATGATACTATTTTTGGAGAAGATGGTGTAGATTATATTTATGGTGGTTTTGGAGATGATACTTTAAGTGGTGGAGCAAATAATGACTATATTTATGGTGGTTTTTCACAAACTGAAGATTCAGGAACAAATGATACTGTAACTTATGAAAATGCAACAAACTCTGTAGTAGTTGATTTTGTTAATAATAAAGCAACAGGAGAAGGAACTGATGAATTATATGGTATTGAAAATGCCATAGGTTCTAAATATGATGATACATTTATCTCAAAACTTACTGTATCAAATAGATTTGATGGTGGAGATGATGAAAGTGGTGAGATAAATGGAGATAGTATTAGTTATGAAGAAGTAAATGTTGATAGTATTGATGATAAAGTAGTAATTGACCTGTCAACTAGTGCAGATGCACAAGGTTATTATAAAGCTGATATTTATCAAGATGGAGCAGTAGTTACAAGTGATTATTTGAAAAATATGGAGAATATCACAGGAACTAATGGAAATGATACTATTACAGGTGATGATGATAAAAATACCTTAGTTGGCTTAGATGGTGATGATACTTTAAGTGGACAAGGTGGAAATGATGTAATAAATGGAGGAGCTGGAAATGATACAGCTTCATTTATTGAAAAAAATGTAGCTGTTGAGGTAGATTTTAAAACAAATAAGGCTACAACTTCAACTGAAACTGATACTTTAATAGATATTGAAAATGCAATTGGTGGTAGTTCATCTGATACTTTTAAAATGAATGAAGATAATAAAACTAATATTATAAATGGAGGAGATACAGCTCAAGAAGATACAGTATCTTATGAATATTATACTACAAATGGTGTAACTGTAAATCTAAGTACAACACAAGCTCAAACTGTTGTTGATAGTAGTGGAACTACTGATATTGATACTATTTTAAATATACAAAATATTATAGGTTCATCTAAAGATGATAAAGTTATTGGAAGTAGTGAAGATAACTCTATTGTTTTAGGAAGTGGAAATGATACTTTTATTGCTGGAACGGATACAAATAATGATGGTATTTTAGAAAATGGTGATGATGGAGTTGATTATTTTGATGGGGGAGTTGGCACATCAGATTGGGCAGATTATTCTGTAGTATTAGATGATTTAAACTCTTCTACAAATGGTATTGAAGTAACTTTAGATGGGGCAAATGAGGCTCAAGTAAATGTAAATGGACAAACAAGTAGTGATACTATATTAAATGTAGAACATATAAAAGGTACTCAAGATAGTGATAGTATTAAAGGTGATGTTCAAAATAACTCATTAGTTGGACAAGCAGGTAATGATATTTTAAGTGGTGAAGCTGGAATTGATAGACTACAAGGTGAAATAGGAGATGATACCTTACTTGGTGGAAGTGGAGATGACATCTTAGAAGGTGGAGATGGAAATGATACTTTAACAGGTGGAGTTGGAAGTGATAAAATATATGGTGGAACATATGATGATAATAGTTCAACTCATACTGATACTGGAAATGGAGTAGATACTGTTGATTATACAAATGCTTTAGAGTCTTTAACTATTGATTTAGATGTAAATGCCACTGGTGGATTAGATGCAAATGGTACAGAAGAAGGTCGTTCTAATGGTGCAATAGGAGACCAAGGTCAAGGTATTGATGAATTATATGGAATAGAGAATGTAATAGGTTCAAACTTTGCATCAGATACAATTTTTGGTAGTGATGAAGCTAATATTATTGAGTCTAAGGCTTATGATGATTATGTGGAAACAAGAGCTGGGAATGATACTGTATATGCTGGAAGTGGTGATGATACAATTCTTGCAACTAATGCAAATGATGGGGTTGATTATATTGATGGTTCTAGTGGTGTAGATACTATTGATTATAGTAAATTAAATGAGAGTATAAATCTTGATTTAAGTGGTGCAGCAAGCATTGCTTTTGATGGAGGAGTTGTTAAGGATTCTTGGGAAGTTACAGTTTCTAATGGAGACAATGATGTTGTAAAAGATGTTGAAAATGTTATTGGTTCTAGTGTTGATGATACAATTGTAGGTAACTCAAAAGCAAATGAGATTCAAGGTAGTTTTGGAGCAGATTTCTTATCAGGTAATGGTGGAAATGATGAAATTTATGGATATAAAAAAGGCCAAAGTGAAACTACAATTGAATATGACACTGTAAGTTATGAGTATCTAACTTCAAAATCAGTTGATATTGATTTACAAGCAGGAACTGCTGTTGTAGATACTAATGATAAAGATAATTTATATTCAATAGAGAATGTAATTGGTGGTAACTCAAATGATAAAATAGCTGGTAGTGATGTAAAAAATATTTTACAAGGAAATAGTGGAGATGATAGCTTTATTAGTTCTTTATCAGATGATATTATTTATGGAGGAAAACTACAAACTGATGGTTCTCATATTGATACAAGTAATTCAGATACGATTGATTATAGTAATGAAATAAATGATAATAATAAAATATTTGTTGATTTAGGAACAACTTTAGCTGATGGCTCTTCACAAGTAAAAGTCTCTTCCTCTTCTGATATGGATTTTACTACACCTAATTATACTGATAAAGTATATGGTATAGAAAATATTAATGGTACTAATAATAATGATACAATTTTAGGAAATGATGAGACTAATACTTTAGAAGGTAATGGTGGTTCTGATACTTTAAAAGGTGCTGGTGGAGCTGATAAACTTATTGGTGGAAGTGGCGATGATATGTTTATTATTGATAATACTGCTGATGCTACTGGTGATGAAATTATTGGTGGAGATAATTACGATACTGTAAATTACCAAGGCGTTGATCAAGGAATTACTGTAAATCTTGATGGAGTAACAACTGCAACTGTTGATATTGCTGGAAATACTCATACTTTAACACAAATTGAGTATGTAATTGGTACTGAATACAATGATGATATTACTGGTGATTTTAATCTAAATAAAATCCAAGGTATGGGTGGTGATGATACTATAAGTGGACAAGCTGGAAGTGATAAACTTTATGGTGGAGCTGATATTGCAAATAGTACAAACTCAGGAAATGATACTTTAGATGGAAAAGCGGGTGATGATACTATATATGCTGGAGATGGTGATGACAAACTTCTTGGTGGAGATGGTAAAGATATTTTATATGCTGAAGAAGGAGCAGATGAAATAAATGCCGAAAATGGCGATGATACTGTTTATGCTGGAAGTGGTGATGATGAAATAAATGGTGGTTTAGGTGCAGATACTATTTATGCAGGATTGGGTAATGATACTATTACTTTTGAACAAGCTGATAATAAACAAGATATAGTTTATGGAGGCGATGAATCTAATGATAGTGGTATTGATACAGTTGATTACTCTCAAGCAATTACAGGAATGACTGTAAATTTAGCAGAAGATAATGAAGAAGGAACAGCAACTTCTCAAGACCAAGGTACAGATAAACTTTATGGAATAGAAAATATTGTTGGTTCAAATCTAGGAAAAGATACTATTACTGGAAATAGTGAGAAAAATATTATTTCAGGTATGGGTGCAGATGATACTGTATATGCAAAAGAGGGTGAAGACACTATTTATGGTGGAGATAATAATGATTTACTATATGGTGGAGAAGGTAATGATAGTATTGATGGACAAGAAGGAGATGATACAGTTTATGGACAAGAAGGAGATGATACATTAACTGGAGGAAGTGGAGATGATATTTTTAAAGCTACATATACAACAGATATTTTTGATGGAAATGATAAAATAGATGGAGGAGAAGATAGTGATACTATTGATTATAGTGCAATAGTTGATGTTCAATACTATGCTAATATTGATTTAACTTCTCAAACAGCAAATATCTATGACTCTAATAATTCAAACACTATTGTAAAAAGTGATACTATTGTTTCAATAGAGAATGCAATTGGAACAAGTGGAGATGATACTTTTAGAGGAAATGATAGAGTAAACTCATTAAATGGTTCAACAGGAGTTGATACTGTACTTTATACATATGCTGCTTTAACAGCAGGAATTGTTGCAAACTTAGATGCACAAACAACAACTAAAGAAGTTAATGGAAATATTTTAACAGATACAATCACAGAAATAGAAAATGTTGTTGGAACAGATTTTGATGATACTTTTATTACAAAATTAGATACTACAAATATTATTGATGCTTCAGAATCAAATACAAACTCTCAAGGTCTTGAATCAAGAGGAGATACTATTGATTATAGTTCAAATGGTGCAACAAAAATAGTAGTTGATTTAGACTCTATTGATACGCAAGATTACTCAACTGTAACAGTAAGTGGAATAAACTCTTCAAATGATAAGATAAAAGATATTGAAAATATTACAGGAACAGCTGGAAATGATACTATTTTAGGTAATGCTGATAATAATACTTTATTTGGAATGGCAGGAAATGACTCTTTAGATGGTAAAGCAGGAGTAGATTATATAGATGGTGGAGCAGGTGATGATACTATAACAGGTGGAAGCTCTGGCGATAGACTTTATGGAAGTTCTGGAAATGATATTTTTATTGATAATGATTTTACAGCAGATATTATTGATGGTGGAAATGAAGATGATAGTACAAGAGGTAGTGATACAGTAGATTATAGCTCATTAGATACTACATCAATGACTACAGGAGTTAATGTAACATTAAATGATTCAACAGTATCAACAGTTACAGTAAATAGTGATACTTCAAATCATACAATAGTAAATATAGAGAATATTTATGGAACAAATAAAGCAGATATAATCACAGGAGATAGTGGAAATAATACATTAAAAGGTAATCAAGGTACTGATTATATTGATGGAAGTTTAGGAAATGATGTAATTGATGGTGGAGATAATATATCAGGAACAGAGACTTTAATTGGTGGAAGTGGACTTGATACTATTTATGGAGATGATGGAGTTGATTATATTGAAGGTGGAGATGACAATGATATTATTTATGGAGATGATAAAAATAATAGCGCAAGTTTAGTAAATGATGATACTTTAAGTGGTGGAGCAGGAGAAGATACACTATTTGGAGGTTATGGAGATGATACACTAATTGGTGGAGCAAATGATGATAAGCTTAAAGGTGGTGAAGGAAGTGATACTGCTGATTATAGTAATGAAAGTTCATCAATAAATGCAAATATATCTAACTCAATAGCTGTTGGAGCAAGTATTGGTATTGATACTTTTGAGTCAATAGAAAACATTACAGGTACTAATCTTGCTGTTGATGCTGATACAATATTTGGTAATTCATTAAATAATACTTTAAAAGGTTTAGCTGGGGATGATACTATTTCTGAACTTGCAGGAGAAGATGTTGTTGAAGGTGGAGCTGGTAATGATTATATAATTGCTGGGGCTGGAGATGATATTTTAAATGGTGATGATAATGATGATACAACACAAAATGGAACAAGTGATACTTTAGATTATAGTACTATTGCTATAAATGATGATACTTCTGATAATAGATATGTAGGAGATGAGGTAGCAAATGATTTATATAGTGGTATAGAAGTTGATTTAACAGTTTCATCTGCACAAAGAGTTCATAATGAATATGGCGTAGATACTATTACAAATATTGAAAATATTATAGGCTCTGATAAAAATGATTATATTAAAGGTAATAGTGATAATAATACTTTAGAAGGAAGAAGTGGAGATGATTATTTAGTTGGTCTTCAAGGTGCTGATAAAATAATAGGTGGAGCTGGAACTGATACAGCAAATTTTGAAGCAGGTACTGAAAATGTAATTATTGATATGACAAAAACACAAGTTGAGGGAAGTGAAGGCACTTATAGAGTTGAAAATGATGGCTTTGGAAATAAAGAGTTTTTAGATGGTGTTGAAAATATAATAAGTGGAGATAAAGACGATACTATTTATGCAGATAGTGCTTCAAATGATATTAAAACTGGAAGTGGAAATGATACTATTAGAGGTGGTGAAGGTGCCGATGTTATAGATGGTGGAGATGATATTGATACAGCAGATTTCTCAGATTTAGCTTTTGGTGTAACTGTTGATTTAGACTTAGATAATGATAGCTCAAATAGTGCAGAAGGAACAGCAACTTCAAATAGCAAAACAGATACTTTAAGAAATATTGAAAATGTAATAGGTACAGAAGCAAATGATAATATCATAGCAGATGAAAAAGATAATACACTAATTGGCTTAGGTGGAAATGATAGCTTTAAAGGTTTAGAGGGAAGTGATTATATTGATGGTGGAGAAGGAAATGATGATACTATTGATTTTTCTGATGGAACACAAGGTATAAAAGTTGATTTAACTGCTTCTCAAACTTTAGGAACACAATCTTCTTATAAAGTTCAAGATGATGGATATGGAAACCAAGAGTTTATCTCTGGAATTGAGAATATAGTTGGAACAAATTCAAAAGATATAATTATTGGAGATTCAAGTGATAATAAGTTTGAAGGTGGAGATGAGCAAGATACTCTTTATGGAAATGCTGGTTCTGATACTTTAATTGGTGGAGATGGAAGTGATACTTTTAGAGGTGGAACAGGTGATGATATTATCTATGGAAATAATGAAAATATTTCAAGTAAAGATTCAAGTAGAGATTTAGTTGATTATAGTAACTCTTCAACTGGTGTAAAAGTAAATCTATCTGAAACAAACTCAAATATAGACTTTTTTGAGGAGTCAATACTTAATTTAGCAACACAAACTTCTACAGGAGAAGGAGTTGATAGATTATATGATATACAAGATTTAAATGGTTCAAATCAAGAAGATATTTTAGCAGGAAATAGTGAATCAAATATCATAAAAGCAGGTGCTTCAAACGATACTATTATTGGTGCAGGTGGTGCTGATACTTTAATGGGAGAAGATGGTAATGATACTATTTTAGGTGGTTTAGACTCTGATACTATATATGGTGGAGATGAAACAACAGATACAGGAAATGATACTGTTGATTACTCTTATATTAAAAATGATAATGCTATTAATGTAGATTTATCAAGAGCAAACGACCAAGTTCAGCTTGTTACAGATGCAACTATAAGTGATACTTTAAGTGGTATAGAAAATGTAAAAGGAACAAAAAATAGTGATATTATCAAAGGTGATGATGATATAAATAGTATAAATATTTTAGATGGATATAAAGCAGATGACTCATTTATCTCTTCAAAAGGTAGCGATACTATTTTAGGTGGTGAAGGTATTGATACAGTTGATTATAGTAATGTAGATTTAGCAAATGGTGGAAATGCTGTTATTGTTGATTTAGGTTTACAAGAAGCAACAGATGATGGTTATCAAAATGCTGGAGTTGCTGTAAAAGATAGATTAGAAAGTATTGAAAGAGTTATTGGAACAACAGGTGATGATAAACTTTATGGAGATAGCAATAGTAATACACTAATAGGAAATGCAGGAAATGATATTATCAACTCAAGAGAAGGTGATGATAGTATTAATGGAGAAGCAGGAAATGATGAGCTAAAAGGTGGAACTGGAAAAGATATAATTTCAGGTGGAAGTGATGATGATACACTTTATGGTAATGAAGGTAATGATACTTTAAAAGGTGACTCAGGAGCTGATACACTTTATGGAGGTACTGGAAATGATACCTTTGAAGGTGGAAGTGATGTAGATACTTTAAGTTATACTAATTCAGATTCAGGAATTACTGTAACTTTAAATGAGGGTAATGGAGATTATGGTCTTATTTCAAGTACTACAGATGGTGAAGATACTTTAAATGATCATATAGAAATAATCAAAGGTTCAAACTATGCAGATGTAATTTCAGGGTTTAATGGAACTGCTCTTGCAGGAGAAAATTATAATGATACATTTTATGGTGAAAGTAACAATGATACTATAAATGGTGGAATTGGAGATGATAGTATTGATGGTGGAGCAGGAAATGATACTATTAATGGTCAATCAGGAAATGATGTAATTGATGGAAGTAGTGGTACAGATACTCTTGATTTTAGTGATGCAAATAGTAGTGTAAAAGTATATCTTGGAAAGATAGATGACAATAAAAATGCAGTTGCACATGAAGTTATGGATGATGGATTTGGAACACAAGATGATGTAACTGATATTGAGAATATTATAGGTTCAAATAATAATGATACTATTATGGGAACATCTTCAACAAATGATATTAAAGCTGGAAGTGGTGATGATACTATCATTGCAACAGATGGTGGAGATAGTATAGATGGTGGAACAAACAGTACAACTTCTGGTGGAGGAGATTGGTTAAGTTTTAAAGCTATTGATTCTAGTGTAACAGTTAGTATGCAAGATGGAACTATTTCTGGCGGATTAGGAAATACAACAATTTTAAATATTGAAAATATTTTTGGTTCAAAATTTGATGATAGTATTACAGGTGATGAGCATAATAACTCATTAGATGGATATGAAGGTAATGATATTATCATTGGTGCAGGTGGAAATGATGCTTTAAAAGGTGGAGCAGGAGATGATACTTTAAGAGGTGGAACTGGAATTGACTCATATGATGGTGGAGAAGATGAAGATATAATCGATTTTTATGATACTACTTCAAAAGTTATTGTTGATTTATCAAACTCAAAAGTAATTGATGATGGATATGGAAATGAAGAGAGTTCTATTGTAAATATTGAAAATATTGGTGGAACTTTAAATTATGCGGATACTTTAACAGGAAATAATAGCAATAATAAGATTTTTGGATATGGAGGCGAAGATAAACTTTCAGGTTTAGGTGGAGTTGATACTATTTATGGTGGAGATAATAACGATATAATCTCAACTGGTGCAGGAGTTCAAGATATTGCTTTTGGTGATGCAGGAGTTGATACTTTAACAGGTGGACTTGATGGAGATATTTTAATAGGTGCAAATGCCATTGAAGATATAGAAGAAGATTGGATTGATTATAGTTCATCTAATAATGGAATTATTGTAAATTTAGATGAAACAATTGATGAAACAAATGATAATGCTTTAGATGCAATTTTAGAAGAGACTTATTCAAAAGTTATAAATAGTAATGATTCAAATCAAGTAGATTACATAACACAAATTGAGAATATTAATGGCTCAAATAATGCTGATACTTTAGGTGGGAATAGTGAAGATAACTCAATTTTTGCAAATGGTGGAGATGATACACTTTACTTATCAGCTGGAGAAGATATTTTAAATGGTGGAACACATGTAAATGGCGATTGGCTAAGTTTAGAGTATTATACTAGCGGTAATATTGATTTACAAAGTGCTTGGGCTAATGATTCTCGTATTTATGATATAGAAAATGTAATTGATAATAGTGCAAATAATAGCCAAGTAGTAAGAGGAAGTAATATAGATAATACTTTTATTATGTATGGTGGAAATGATACTCTTGATGGTAGAGATGGAAATGACTTATATGATGCAGGTTTGGGTAATGATAGAATTTATGCAAATTATGGAAATGATACAATAATTGGTGCAGATGGAATAGATACACTTGATTATGATGGAGAGAATGGCTACTCAGGAGAAAATCAAGGTTCAGTAATAATCTTAAAGAATATTGATTTAAATGGTGATGGAGATACAAATGATAGTAATGAATCTATCTTAACATCATCTATAAATATTAATGGAATTGATTCTTTAAGTGATGGCACTTATGATTTTTATCAAGTTAAAGATGGTAGAGGTGCAACTGATTATTTATATAAAAATAGTGATGGAACAGTTGATATTGAAAATTTTGATTTGACTGATTATAAAGACATTATGAGTGCTGATGATAATAAAAATATTATTGACGCAGAAAATGGTAATGATACAATCTATGCAAATGGTGGAGATGATACTATTTATGGAGATAATGGAAATGATTACTTAAATGGTGGCTCTGGAAATGATGATATTAATGCTGGAAATGGAAATGATACAATCTATGCAGAATCAGGAAATGATGATTTAGATGGTGGCTCTGGAAATGATTATTTAGATGGTGGTTCTAATGATGATATTTTAAGAGGTGATACTGGAAATGATACTTTAATTGGTGGAACAGGAAATGATAGTTTATATGGAGGCTTAGACAGTGATACTTTAATTAGTGATGAAGGTGTTGATTTAATAAATGGTGGTTCAAATGAAGATGGTTTAGATGTTGATACACTACAATTTAAAGAAGGAACACAAGGAGTTGTTGTAAATATAAGTGATACTTCAATCTCTTATGATGGTGGGGTATTAAATTCAAATAGATTAATTGATTCTTTTTCTAATGAAGAGAGTGTAGTAAATATAGAGAATATTGAAGGTACTTCATATAATGATACTTTTGCTGGTAGTGTTGATATAAATAAAATCACTGGTGGAAGTGGAGATGATTATTTTTATGTTTCATTAGGAAATGACCAAATTATAGGTGGTTTAGGAGATGAAGATACTCTTGATTTTTCAATTATTGATACAGTAGATGGTGTTGCTGTTGATTTGCAAACACAAGATAATGCAGTATTTACAAACGCAGGAACACAATATAATCAAGCCTTAGTAAGTATTGAGAATGTTATAGGTTCTTCTAAAGATGATAAGATAACAGGTACAGATTCAAGTTCAAATGGTAATACATTAAAAGGAAATGCTGGTAATGATGAAATATATGGACTTGATGGAGATGATACTTTAGATGGTGGAGATGATAATGATACACTAATTGGTGGAAATGGAAATGATAGACTAATTGGTGGAGAGGGAAATGATACTATTGATTATACAACTTCAAATGCTGGAGTAAAAGTAAACATAGATAATATAACTCAAGGTGGATTATCTGCAAATCAAGCAACAGGTGAGGGAACTGATAGTTTAAGTTCAATTGAGAATGTAATTGGAAGTAATTCAAATGATACTATTTATGGAAATGCAAATAGTAATACCTTAAGTGGTAATGCAAGTGATGACAAACTTTATGGTATGTCTGGAGTTGATACTTTAAATGGAGATGGTGGAGCTGATATATTAGATGGTGGAGTTGATAATGATGTATTAAATGGTGGCGATGGAAATGATATTTTCATTGCAAAATCTGGAGATGGAGATGATGAAATAAATGGTGGGAACAATACAGATATTGTTGATTATAGCTCTTTTTCTTCATCTTTAAATATAACTTTAGATGCTTTGGGAAATGCAAATATAAATCTTGCAGGAAATGATACTTTAACAAGTATTGAAGGTTTTTATGGAACTTTAGCAAATGATAGTATTACAGGAAATGATGACAAAAATGTATTTGAAGGAAGAGATGGAGCTGATATTTTAACTGGAAATGGTGGAGATGATACTATTGATGGTGGTTCTGGAAATGATACTATTTATGCAGGAAGTGGAAATGATAAAATTATTGGTGGTACAGGAGAAGATTGGATTGATTACTCTATTAGTGATTTAGGTGCAAATACTTCATCAAATGTAAATTTAAGAACACAAACAGCAAGTGGAGATAATGGAGATGATGTTATTTCACAAGTTGAGCATGTAAAAGTAGGAAATGGTACAAATACTGTTGAAGGGAACTCTTTAAACAATTCACTTATAGCAGGAAGCTCTAATAACGATACCTTAAGTTATAGTGGTGCTGCTTCTTCTGTTAGAGTTGATATAACAAATGGTACTTCAACAGGAGATGGAAATGATACTTTTGCAAACTTTGAGAACTATATTGGTTCAAATCAAGAAGATACATTTATAAATGATTCTATAGATAATCTTGAAATTGATGGTGGAAACTCAAATGATTTAGTTGATTATTCAACTGCAATAAATCAAAACCTAACTGTAACAATTGATGGAATAAATCCTACTACTGTTACAAATGGTACAAATAGTGATATATTAAAAAATATTGAGAGTATAAAAACTTCAAATGGCGATGACAATTTTATTTTAAGTTCAACACAAAATCTTGATATTTTAGATGCTCAAGAAGGAACTGATACTTTAACCTTAAGTAAAGATTTAGACTTATCAAATGTTACTTTATTGAATTTTGAAAAAATTGTAGTACAAGATGGGGATACTTTAACTTTAAGTGCAAGAGATTTAGATAATAAAGATATGCAAATAGAACTTCAAGATGATGCAAACTTAATAGTTGAAGCAACATCAAATCCAAGTGAGCATGATTTTGCAAATATTTCAATTACAAAAGGAACTGGAACTGTAACTCTTGATGTAAAACAAGATGTTGATTTAAGTTCAAGAAACTTAGGAAATAATAACCTATTTGATGTTTTTGCTGTAAGTGCAGCTGTTACATTAATATTAAGTGAGGCACAAGCAGTTTCAAAAGTTATAAATGGTTCAGGAAGTGCAGTTATTGAAGTTGATTCTAATAGTTCAACAGATTTTAGTTCAATATTAAACTTAGATAATAGTATTAATGAAACAATAGAGTTTAGTTCAACTACTACTTTTACAGGAAACTTAAGTGATTCTAAAGTAAAAGTAGTAAATAATGCAGTATTAAATATAGATGCATCAAAAGTAACTAATAAAGAGTTTATAGGAGAAGGTTCTTTAAATATTACAAATCTTCATGCAACACCAGATGCAGATTTTTCATCTGTTTTAGGAAGTTTAAATGTAAATGCTTTCTCAAATGCTAATGTTGTTTATACTGGCAATTTAGAAAATGTAGATATTTTAACAATAGCAAATGGTACAACATTTACAACAGATGCTTCAGTTATAAGTGCAAAAATTGTAAATGGTGCTGGAACTTTAAGTGTTACAAATCTTGATGAGATGCTAAATACTAACTTTACAAATATAAATCCAGATACATTAAATGTAGATTGGTCAGGAACTGGTGTATATATTGGTAATTTAACTAATGTAGATAAATTGACAATTAGTTCAGGAACTATGAGTGTAGATGCAAATATTTTAAATAGTGCTACAACAATTACAAATAATTCAACTTTGAATATAAATAATTTAGAGTTAACTAATTCAATGGATTTAACAAAAATAAGTGGAAATAATGCAAATGTAGATTGGTCAGGTACGGGGACATTTACAGGAAATTTAGGTAGTTCAAATTTAACAATTAGCAATGGAGTAATGACTATTTCTGATGGTGCAACTATAAATAGTGCAAACTCAATCATAGTAGATTCACAACTAATTGCAAATGCTAGTAAAATAGATGCTTCTACAATAAGTGGAAATGGAGTATTAACAGTAAATAATTTACAAGATGCTTTATCTATGGACTTTAGTGATTTAACAGTTGATACTATAAATGTAAACTGGTTGGGAACTGCAACTTATAGTGGAAACTTAACTATTGTTGATAGTATAAATATTAGTTCTGGAACAATGAGTTTAGATGATTCTATTTTAGGCAATACATCTGTAACAGGAAATGGAAATTTAATAGTAAATGCAGATGATTCTAGTTTAGACTTAAGTAATGTAAGTAGTACTTTAGGAACGGTTACTATAAATGATAGTGCATCAAATGTTACTATTCAAGGAAGTAGCAATAATGATATTTTAAATTTAAGTAGTGGTGATGATGTAGCAAATTTAGGTGCTGGAGATGATACTGTAAATGTAGATATAAATAATCTTACATTAAATGATACTATAAATGCACAAGGTGGGAATGATAGTTTAAATATAACTAGTTCAGGAACAATTGATTCTGATGTTTTAACAAATGTAAGTGGTTTTGAGAATTTAAATCTATCAAATGGCAATGATATTATTTTATTTGATGATACAACACAGTTTAATGATTTTAATACAAACTTTAATAGTATAGATGCAAATGGTGGAAGTGATACTATTGAGTTTGATAGCAGTTCAGTTAATGGAAATTTAGACTTTTCAAATCTAAGTAGTTTTGAAAATCTAAATCTTTCTAGTGCTTCAGATAATATTGTTTTAGACTTGGATGAACCAAGTAATATTGATGGAAAAGCTGGAGATGATAACTTCTCTTTAGATTTTAGTAATATTGGTAACTTTAATATTGAAGGTGGAGCTAATAGTGATACTATTTCATTAAGTGGTAATGGAATTGAAGTAACTAATGATTTAGATAAATTATTTGGAAACTTGGAAAACTTTAATGGTATTGAGAATATTGATATTTCATCACTTAATGGTGGAGCAGGCTTTAGTAGTGATTTAGATAAAGAGTTTGAGCTTACAAATAGTATGGTTGAAGATTGGTTAGGAAATTCAAGTGGTGATTTAAAACTTTCATTAACTAAAGAACAAGCTGAAAATTTAAGCTTCACAACTTCAGATTCACAAGAGCATAATAGTTCTGTTTCAGGAAGTGCTAACTCTATTGATGATGGTGGAGTTTATAATTTAGATGGTGACACTACATTAACGATAGATTTAATAGATGTACCTTAGCCTCTATTTTAGAAGCTAAAATAAAAAATGGGAATAATATATGTTAAAAAATTTACTTGAAAATGATGAATTTAATAGATTAGTAAAAGCAAAAGATGGATATGTGCTTTATAATAAAAATGATGTTTATATTGGAAAATCAATTGAGGAGTATGGAGAGTTTTCTTACCATGAGGCAGCTTTATTTGAACAAATTTGTAAAGAAGGAGATGTTGTAATTGAAGTAGGAGCAAATATAGGAGCTCATACAATTGCATTATCAAAATTAGTAAAACAAAGTGGTGTAGTTTTAGCTTTTGAACCTCAAAGAGTGGTTTTTCAAACATTATGTGCAAACCTAGCTTTAAATAGTATTACTAATGTACATACTTTTCAAACGGCACTTTCAAATGAACAAGGTTATGTTGCTATTCCTGATATTGATTATTCAAAGCAGGGCAATTTTGGAGGTGTGAGTGTAGATGGATTTAAAAAAGGTACACCTGTAAGAAAAGAGAAACTTGATGATTATAAAGATAAAATATCAAGATTAAAGTTTTTAAAAATTGATGTTGAGGGTATGGAGATTGAAGTCTTAAATGGCGCAAAAAATATAATACAAAAATTTAAGCCTATTATTTACGTAGAAAATGATAGGCAAAAACACTCAAAAGAGTTAATTGACTTAATAAAATCATATGATTATAGACTTTATTGGCATTTACCAACTTTATATAATAGACAAAATTTTGCCAATAATGAAAAAAATATTTTTAATAATATAGTATCTGTAAATATGGTTTGTATTCATAAAAGTTTTAATATAAATGTTGAAAAAATGATTGAGGTTAAGGATTCTAATTTTCATCCATTAAAAAGGGAAAAAAGTGAGTAAAATAATTGAGAGTTTAAACAAACAAGCATTAGAAGCATATAATAAAAAAGATTTAAAGACAGCACAAGAAAAGTATGAAGAGTTGATAAAAAAAGAACCAAATTCTTCAGAAAACTATTGTAATTTAGGTGTTGTTTTAAAAGCTTTAAAAAAATATCAAGAAGCTTACAATGTTTATATAAAAGCTTTAAAACTTAATAATAAAAATCAATTGGTTTTAAATAATCTTGGAAACTTATTTAAAGAGATAAAAGATTATAAAAGGGCTATAAGAGCTTTTAGTGATGCTATTAGATTAAATCCAAAAGATTTCAATGCTTATAATAATTTAGGTATAGTTTATGAAGCTATAAATGATTATGATAAAGCAATTGTTGCATACAAACAAGCAGTTAAAATTAAACCAAATTATTCAAAAGCTGTTAATAATATAGGTGTTGTTCTATATAAGCAAAAAAAGTATAAAGAAGCAATTGAAATTTTTAAAATAGCTCTTAAAATTGATCCTGAATATAACGAACTTTATAGTAATATTGGAGCTTGTTATAATAAACTAAAACAGTATGAATATGCAATAGAAAATTTAAATAAAGCAATAGAATTAAACCCAAATAATGCAGGAGCATATACAAATTTAGGAAATGTATATAATAAAATACATGATTATAAAAAAGCTGCATCTTTACATGAAAAATCTATAGTTTTAGAGCCAAATGGAGTAAATGCACATAGTAATCTAGGAACCTCTTATAAAAACTTAGGATATACAAATAAAGCAATACAAAGTTATAAAAAAGCAATACAATTAGATTCAAACTTTGAAAATGCACACTTTGATTTAGCTACAATTTATCTTTCAAAAAATGACTTTAAAAATGGCTGGAGCGAATATGAGTGGAGATTCAAAAAAGAGGAGATGTTATCTCACATTGTAAATAATAAAGATATATTTTCAAAACCTATGTTAAAAAAAGATGATAATATAGAAGGTGAAATTTTACTTTTACACTCTGAACAGGGCTTTGGTGATTCTATACAGTTTATTAGATTTTTGCCTTTATTAAAAGATAAATTCAAGTGTAAAATAGCTGTAAAGTGTAGAGATGAGTTAAAAGAGCTTTTT
>ERZ1673961.147-NODE-147-length-36531-cov-7.240898_pt1 | contig 36531 bp, 31 predicted proteins | sample MGYA00580189_ERZ1673961 | MGnify/ENA primary metagenome ERZ1673961 (study PRJEB41334, sample SAMN05608105) | rock metagenome | biome: terrestrial subsurface; feature: shale formation; material: shale | place: USA: Pennsylvania ... | reverse complement strand
GGAGTTGACCATGATTTTCCTATCAAATAAGGGGGAGTGAAAGCTAGAAAATAACAGTTCATTAGAACCAGATCATAGCTCGTATTTTGTGGCGCTAGCCACTTGCCGAAGCTAGTTCGAAACTGGGTACAAACCAGTTAGGCTTCTCTTAGCGTCTTGTTATGTTACCGTTTAAACCTAATATGTGCAGCGCTGCCGATGCCTTTCTTAACATTTGCACAATATGACTCTGAGTTATTCCATCTCTCTTTATTCATTCTGATGAAGTCACGATATAGCTCCTAGAGCAAGTTCCTCATGACAGGCGATATTGTATTCTCTGCATCCTTTCACTTGGTTGTAATGTGTTACGAAAAAGTTAGAGCGATGTGGATTCATTACATTAAGGTAACATTTTGCAACCACTATCGAGTTCTGTGATAACGCTTCATTTTGTTACATCATAACACTACGTATTCATTTCCAATGCATTGAATGGATTAGCATATCGCCTTAGCATAAAAATAGACCTCGGTATCAAAATTATGCCTAGGTCTCAAAATTACGACAACTAATGGATTAGGAAAGTAAATGGAAAGTCTTAGTTTTAAAGCTAGGTTAACTAGTTGTATAGTCGCGCTATCTTGTTGCTCAGCAACAGCATTAGCGAATCAAATAGCCGATGATGGTCGTGTAAAAGACCGATATATCATTGAGTTCAAAGGCAAGTCACTTGCTGATGTTACCGATGCAAATGAAAGCGCTCACCTAGAAGATATACAAGCAGAACAAAACGCTTTTCGTAGCGAAGCAAAGAAAAAGAAACTTAATTTTAAAGAACTTTCAAAATTTAACCGATTGGTGAATGGCGTTTCAATCGAAGCCAATTCTGAAACGATTAAAGCTTTTGAAAAGTTTTCAATGGTAAAGGCTATTCACCCTGAATACGTTTACTTCTCAGGCGAAGAAATCGAAGAAGCAGTACCTGATGCTACTCGTGAAACCATAACAGTAACTAACCTTACGGGTGTTCCAGAGGCGCATGCTGCAGGTTTTACCGGTAAAGGTATTACTGCCTGTGTGGTTGATTCTGGTATTGATACCGAACATCCGGCATTTGCAGGTAAAATTTTAGGTGGTTATGACTTTGCCGAGGGTGATTCTGATTACTCAGACTCCGGCTACCACGGTACCCACGTCGCAGGTATTCTTGCTGGTAATGGCCCAAATATGGTGGGTGTAGCGCCTGATGCTAAATTACGCATTTATAAAGTATTTGGTGGTGAAAACAGTGGCTATACATCAACAATTTTGAACGCGCTAGAGCAAGCCGTTGCGGATGATTGTGATGTTGTTAACATGAGTTTAGGCTCAATCCGTGGTGGGGTGATTCAAAAGTCTATTTTACCGAAAGCGGTTGATAAATTAGCGGTAAAAGATATAGCGCCGGTCGTATCTATTGGTAATGCGTCTGCAGGTCCTTTCCTTCCTGCAGCGCCCGCAATTGCTAAAAAGTCAACAGCGGTAGCCTCTGCTATTGGTAGTTACTATGATGCAGCGTTAGCGTTTAAAATAGATGATTTAAAAGTACCATTTGTTATTGCGAATAATTCTTCTGTCCCTCTAGGTGGCAGCAGTGAAGTGATTAACTATGGCGCATTTGACTGTGATGTTGAACCGGTTGGTCCTTTTGAAGGCAAAACAGTATTAGTTAAAAAGCCGAAAGGATCCATCCCTTATTCATGTACCTCTAAACAGGCTGCTTTGTTGGAAAGAGAAGGCGCAGGAGCAATTATTTGGTGGGATGAACCGCTGTATGATACAGACTTTTGGTTGTATCGTTGGGCTAGCAATATGATTCCATATAAACAAAACCTATCGATTCCTGTAGCGAAGATCAGACCAATTGATGTTCCGGCATTAGAGGCCAAAATTGAAGCCGGAGAAACAACAGTGATTTGGGGTGACTATGTATCTATAGATAACCCGTATGCAAATACTCCTTCAATTACATCTACTTGGGGCCCAACACACGAGTTAGACTTCAAGCCGGAAGTAATGGCTCCAGGAGAAAGAATTTATTCTGCGATGCCAAGCCAGTATGCGCATTACGGCTTTTTAACTGGGACATCAATGGCTTCACCCCATGTAGCTGGTATTACAGCGTTAATGAAGTCAGCAAACTCTAAACTTAAGCCTGGCGATATTCGCAACATACTTATGAACACTGCACAGCCACAAGTCATTGGTTGGACAGGCGAAGTTGGACCAGCATCAACAGCATTGCAAGGCGCTGGTATGGTAAACGCTATTCAAGCATTAACCACCGAAGTTACTGCGTTACCTGCTAAATTTGCTATCGGTGATTTGAATGGTCATAGCTTTGATGGGTCAATTGAGCTAAATAACGACTCTGATCAAACATTAACGTTCAATGTTCGTCATGAAGCAGCATTAACCGCAGCGCCACCGATGACTCAGCGATGGATTGCAAGGAAAGAAGCGGCTGAAGTAACGTTTAACGTTGATCAAATTGAAGTATCTGCAAGTGGTAACGGTACAGTCTATTTTAGTATTACAGAGCCTACCGACGTGCCAGAGGGTTCAGTGATTTCAGGTTGGATCGTATTTGATGCAGTTGAGACGGGCCAAATCATTCGTGTTCCTTATTTAGGTTTAAAAGGCGACTATCACGCCTTACCTGTAGAAAATGAGACATTGACTGAAATTAACCCAAGTATGAGCTCATTCTTTACACGTCCAGAAGCAATACCGAACTGTAGTGGCCCTGTTTGGACGCAATCGCCATGTTGTAACCAAACCGAAATTGCAGGTTCTTGTGGTCCTTCATATGGTCCGGGTGTACCTGTAACTTTAGACTTTACTAACGACAGTGCAAAAGACGATACGGTGTTCATGGGGATATCACAAGCCTTCCCTATGTTGCGAAAATTTAAAGCACAAGTGCTAAACAACAAAGGTAAGGTTATTGCTCCTCTGGGTTGGCGTAATATGCCTGAAGGCGTGACGATGGAAGATGTTCAGTACATGGTGCGTACTAGTGGTGCAGGTACTGGATTAGAATTCGGTTTCTGGGATGGTAAACTCGCTGATGGCACCGATGCTCCAGCGGGAGAATACATAATCAAGTTGGAATTCCATAAGTTACTTGGTGAAAACGACATGTCACCAGACATTGAAACTTGGGAATCACATCCAATTACATTGACAAGGTAATTTCCTTTACGCCGTGTATACGCCCGCGAAGTAGCGGGCGTTTTTATTAATGAGCCCAATAAAAAGGATCGTGGCTCAAAAGTGGGTCGACCAATAGAACTCACGCTCGTTAAATGTTCCGATAACCTATTCATGCATCTTGGCTGACTTTGAACACCCAATGCGGATTTATTTTTCAAATAATTATTTGCAAAGAGCGTGCGTAATCATGGCTAGCTAATCGTTTTGCGTTATACATCGTATAAACTTCACTATTTTGCAGCGTAATGTCGACCAGATGTTCCATAGCGTCAGGTAATGGTTATTCTGTGACTCTAGGTAAGTAGTTCAATTAAGAGCACAAAATTGATCAAAACACCCGCACTCACCTTAAAATCTACGCTATGTTGACGTTGAGGAATATAGAAATAGGTTACAATAAACTTTTGTGAAACTGTCTATGGATTTAGACGAAGTCACAATCGGACAAGGAGGCTGTATGACCAGATTGTTAGCCATAGTGGTTTTGATCGTGTTTGCATTCGTGCTATTTCGTTATCGAACCAATGAAAAAGTCCAAAAAGCGACCATCATTATTTTGATAGGCGCATTCCTGATTTACACCGCATCGATAATGGTCGCGGAACTGATTCGCTAGCAAAATAACAAGATTCCTTGGAGTAATATACGGTGAGTTCTCAGAATAACATTGAAGAACATGAAGACGTGGTTGTGATTGAGCAGCGTGACAAACGTACTCAAATTTATATCGCAATTGCAGCGGTCTTGGGCATTGCCTTGGGTGGCTTAGTCGGCTCCATTTTAACTGCGAACAAATGGGAATCGGCGTATCAAAGTTTAGAAGAGAAATATGAGGTACTTGCTCAGGATAAAACTCAGCTGGTATCGCAAGTGCAAGTTCGCGAAGCGGGCTTAGAAAAAGAAGTCGAGGACAAAGTAGCGGCCCTTCTTGCGGCAAAAGAAGCGGAGCATCAAAAAGAGCTGAAAGCGCTACAGTCACAACTTACCGAAGTCGAGAAGGTAAACTTGTCTCTTGAATCTCAGGTTAAGCAACAGAACGACAAGATTAGTACTACTAAATCAGAGAACGAAAAACTGACTCGCCAGAGTGGTATACAAGCGACAATGCTGGAACGTTCGCGCGAAGTTTTCCAAAAAGAGCTAAAAGTATCCCAAGAATTAGAATCTTTAGAAAAAGAGCGTGAAAGTTTACTGCCGAAAATTAGTAAGCTGAAGAAAGAGTGCGATGTGTACTTAGAAGGCAAGTCTTGGGACGTGAAATCTGATGTGTGTAACAAACATGACGAAGCTACATCACGCTTAAGTCAGGTTGATCAGCTGATTGAAGTCCACAAAATGGATTTAAAGCAGATCAAAGAAATGAGTGAAGACATGGGGCTCTAATTAGTCTGACTATCACTTCACATAAGCATAAACAAAAAGGAGCACCAATAAGTGCTCCTTTTTTCGTACACTTGTTTGTTTTAAAAGCTAAATACGTGACGCGTCGTAGCCAGACGCCAGCAGTAGCTCTCTTTCGCGTTTAATCAATTGCGCACGATCTTCGATTAATTCGTTTAACGCTAGGGAAGGTTTACCCGCGAATGTCTTGAATTCAGCGAACGTTGTCGCCTTGGAAATTTCATCGATCATACCGCTGATGACGTTACGAGCTTCACACGGGTTATCAACGGTTTTGAAATATTCAACTTGTTGTGCTGCTGCTTTCATTTCTGTCAGTAGTTCAAGAGGACTACTATCCTTTGCCACTGCCATGTAGTTATCAAGCACGCGTTTTGCGTACAGGAGTTCGGTTAGTGGGATATCTCGTCCGCTTTCGATTAGGGACTCGCTAAGGATCATACTTGAGCTCATTGCCATTCCTTTTTTGTCTTCTACACAGCTGTTGGTTTTCACTTGAGTCTAATTTATTGAAGTCCCAATGGGAATGGTTGAATGGAAATTAAAATGATATTTTTAGTCTTTTTTGGTGAATAATAATTCATTTTGGAGTTGAGGACTAAAAATGTGGTTTTTCCGCTACGAACTTTACATTCGATGTCGAAAAGCTAAGGGTCTTTTACAAGTAGAAAGAGGAGCTCAAATGGCTCCTCTTTTAATCAGTGTTAACCCCAAATCTTCTTCTTATTGAGATGAGTACCAATCATGTTTATATGCTTTTGAAGCAAATAGCGCATTGGCTTTCGCTCTTTCAACAATGGCTTCTTCAACATCCAAAGGTTGCATTGTTTTGTTTTCAAAGTCGTATGACAAAGTGGTCACTTTTTCTCCAGGAGAGAAAACGACCAAGTTATCACGCGTTAAGTAACCAAAGTTTTTGTCGTACTGCATCATAGCGCGTTCGTCTTCTCGTGCTAACGGCTTGGTCAGATCGCGTCCAATCATCGGGCTTTTGGCATCAACGCCAATCAGCGAAAGCAGTGTTGGTGGCATGTCGATGTTGTTAGAAATCCGATCGTCTTTGCGAGGCTCAATCCCTTTACCGATGATCAATGCAGGGATGTGGAAGTGTTTGACCGGCACTAAGTTAGCGCCTGATACACGAGCATCATGGTCGGCAATCACGATAAATATGGTGTCATCCCAGTAGCCAGATTTCTTTGCTTTTTCAAAGAAGGTGCCAAGCGCGTAATCTGAATACTTCACGGCATTGTTACGCGTCATGTAGTTCTCATCATACTGCTCAATTTTACCTTGAGGGTATTCGTACGGGCTGTGGTTACTTGATGTGAACACTAAACTGAAAAATGGTTTGTCATCCTTAGACAGCCGCTCGAACTCTTCATCCGCTTTGTTATAAAGGTCTTCGTCACTTACGCCCCATGATCCAACGAAGCCGGGGTTTCGGTAATCTTTTTCTTCAACAATTTGTTCAAAACCATTCCCAAAGAAGAAGGTCTTCATGTTGTCGAAGTTTGCCTCACCGCCATAGATAAACTGTGTGTGATAACCTTGATTTTTCAACAAATCAGCGATGGTAAAGAAGCCGGTTTGGCTTTTGCTCAGTTTCACAACCGAACGTGAAGGGGATGGTGGAAAACCAGTCGTTACCGCTTCAATGCCTCGTACTGATCGTGTCCCCGTGGCGTACATTTGGGTAAATAACCAGCCTTCCTCTGTTAATTTGTCCAGATTTGGGGTCAATGGCAGGCCACCTAAAGAGCCCACAAACTGCGTACCCAAACTTTCTTGCAACAGGATAACTAAATTTTTAGGTTTTCCTTTGTAAGTCGCAGAGTTGTGATTCATTGTTGGCAAGAGTTCAGGGTTAAAATCCGACTTCTTCGACGATTCGCGAACGATCTCCAACATTTTTTGGCTATCCATCTTGCCGTAAAACTGCTCAGCACTCTTTTCCGATTTCATGTTATTGACGGCAAACAACAGAGAATATGAAGAGTTGAGGGTCAGGTCGTTCAATAGAGGGTCGCTAGAGAAGGCTACCATCGCTGGGTTAAGAGGACGGTGACCCAAAGAAGAGCGCGCGCCTGCGACACCAATCAGTACAACCAAAATCGCCAACAAAGGACGCCACTTCCAGTGGATCTGCTGTGCAGAATCAGTCAGTTTTTTACTCCATTTCCAACCTAAAATAAGAGTAATAGCCGTACCAGCGGCACCAATGAACAGTTCTAGCTTATAGCCTGTCCAGAGCATGCTCATGACTTCTTTAGGATAAATTAAGTACTCGATGAACAGGCGGTTAGGGCGCAGGTCATACTCCTGAATAAACGGAGCGGTTGCCAATTCCATGTAGACCAAAATCCATAGGCCAGCGACCATCCACAGGCGCAGTATCCACTTCCAGCCATTGCCTATTTTTCCCTTCAAAGGCAGTAGTGCAGACAGCAGAGCAGGGAGAATAAATAACCAGCACAATGTAGCGAAATCTACGCGAACACCTTGGCCAAGAATATAAATGAGATCTTGAAATGATTCGATTCGGTCTGATTGCCAAAAGAGTAACAGAATTCGTGAAAGTGATAAGAAAGCGAGTGAAAACAAGGAAAAAACAGCAATTGGCTGTAGTGGCCCAAAAACGGGTCTATTAAAAGTACTTCTCATATTTACTTATTTGATAGATTTAAAAGTTGTGCGACGCAGTTTTTATCACGGGTGGCGTGAAATAAACGTGAAACATAACCGTAATCTATATGTGAAAGGAGAAGTATCTGAGTTTTTATTCGGGAATGCGACGAGCCTCACTGATAGTTGGGTCAATAACCGCGCAAGCTATGCGCAACTTGGCGCGGTTGGTTTGTTTGTTAGGTATTGGGGAAAGCGATCACAAACGTATTCATCCCGTTTTCCCGAGGCGCAATCTCAATCGTGGCATTGTGCAGTAATGCAATGTCTTTGCAAATTGACATACCGAGACCAGCACCATCGCCGGTTTCTGAGTGACCACGATAAAATTGCTCAAAAATTCTCTCACGAGTTTCTTGTGGAATTTCTGGCCCTGTATCCGACACAGACACTTTGACGGCATTCTGATTCTGGGTCACTTGCACCTGAATTTCGCTATTCGCACCGGAATATCGAATGGCGTTATCTATCAGGTTACGGAACAGGACACCGAGCAACATCGGATCTCCGGACACCTGAACATCCAGAGAGGACAGACTGATGTCTTGCTCTTGTCTCAATGCCAGCGGAGCCAAATCGGCGACCACCGTTTGTAGCAGAGGAGTAAGCTCAATAGTGTTAAATACACGTTCCGAGAGACTGTCTACTTTGGCTAAAGTGAGAAGCTGATGAATAAGCCGGTCGGTTCGTTCTATGCCTTTGAGGATATTTTCCAGATCACCGCGCAGCTGTTCCGGATCATTACTCTGAAGTGCATTTTCAGCGTTTAAGCGGAGTATAGTGAGCGGCGTTTTCAACTCGTGAGCGGCGGCGCGAGTAAAGCGTTTTTCACGTTGCCATGCCTGTTCCAGCTCAGACAGCAGGGAGTTTAGCGCATTTACCAAAGGGTCTAGTTCTACCGTGTGGTCCGTTACGTGAATTCGATCTAATCGATGTACATTTCTTTGTGTGATGGCACTACGAAGCTCATTGATGGGGCGAAAGTAGCGTTGAATCAACCAAATCAACAAAAGCAATAACGTTGGGATCAGCAAGATCTGTTCAATCAATGTCGACAGAGCAATTTCACGAATGATCTCTTGTCTTATTTTTTGTTTCTCAGCTACCACGACATATTCATTGTTATGGGTAGTATGAGGGAAGGAGAGTTGGAAGGTTCTCCACGCTGTGCTGTTTACTTTAATATCAAAGTAGCCGTTGTTATTTGATGAAGACGAAAGCGGAGGCAAGCTGGGGGACGAACTCCAAATGAGTTCATCGTCCCTGAAAAACTGAAACACGAGGTTTTGTTCGTAGGGGTGGCCGAACTTGGTTGCTTCATCACCATCGGCTTTTGCTAACTGCTTGATATTTTGCATCCATTGCTGGAACAACTCTTTATGATTGGCAAGTGTGCTCTCTTCTTTCGATACAGAAAGGGTGAGAAACATCAGTTTCGCGGATTGTCCAAGCCTTGCGTCATAAACCTCTTCCACTTCATGCTTGGCGGATTCAAAACTGAAATAAAGTGATATCAGGAGTAAGGTCGAGACCAGCAAGCCAACAGAGACGGTAAGCTTACGTTTTAAAGAGTAGGGCTTGTTATTTTTCAAGAATGTACCCCACACCACGAATGTTTTTAATCGCTACGTTTGGCGCTTTTTTACGTAAGTTGTGTATGTGTACTTCTATCGCGTTGTCACTCGCGCCTTCATCCCAGCCATGCAGAGATTGTTGCAGCTGCTCTTTACTTTGTACCCGACCAGCGTTGGTGATCAAACTCGTTAGAATTTTAAACTCATTGCGGGTCAGTTTGAGAGGCACGCCGTCATAACGAATGTTCTGCTCAGATAATGACAGGGATAACAATCCAACTTGAATAAGCTCGTCGGCGCTGCCTGATTGACGTCGAATGACCACGCGCAATCGCGCAAGTAATTCTTCCAGTGCAAATGGTTTGCCCAGGTAATCGTCCGCACCACTATCCAGGCCCTGAACACGATCGCGGATATCATCTCGTGCCGTGAGTATCATGACTGGTAGTTTAAATCCGCCTTTTCGAATGTTACGTAGCACCTCTAATCCATCAATATCGGGCAAAGTGAGGTCTAAAATCACGGCAGTAAACGCTTCAGTTTTAAGTGCGCTAGTCACACCCGCCCCTTTTTCTAACCAGTCCACGGTGTATCCATGGCGACTAAGTGAAGTCACCATGGATTGGCCGAGTAGTTTGTCATCTTCTACCAGCAATAAGCGCATAAATTATTTTAGTCTCCCTAGCGTTGCTTCGATTTCTTGTCTTCTGCCTTTATCAGCTAAAGGACGGTCAGGGCGAGGAGAGGCTTGCATCGCGTGAGTCAGATACACTTTCGCTTCTTGATCTCTTCCTTCCTCGGCAAGGAAATCACCATAAAAATAGTTAGGATCGATGCCGTTTGGGTTGATCTCTAAAGCTTTTTTCAACATTTGTTCAGCTTTATCGTCATCACCAAAGCCAATTGGCCACCCCGGAACTTTATAATACAGCGAACCCAAGCTGGTGTAAGCTGATCCATCAAGAGTTTGTGGTGAAGTTTTAATGACTTGTTCAAGCAGAGACTTCGCTTCTTTCGCTAGAGACAGTGCACCCAATCCACCTTTAGCTCCCGCAAGAGACGCTTTATTGATAGCCAGCCAAACCGTCAGTTCTGGGTTGCCCGGCTCTCTGTCTAAGTAAATGCTGGTTTTTGCAATTGCGCGATTAAAGCAATTTTCCTTTTCATCACCGCTAGGTGTGCTGTACTGACATTCTGCCCATTTCTTTTGCACATCTTGGAGTGGGGTGTTTCCTGCCAACGCCGCAGTTGAAGCTAACGCTGAACATACAGTTAAAGTGCATAGTAGTTTTTTAGTATTCATCGTTTCTGTCCTTCTTAATGGCTGGCGCGGTTTACATATTGATGGATGGTGTCTTGCTGTTTTCTAATCGCGGATGACACGATGTTCGGCAGCAGTTGATTAATGCGTGCAAAAAGCTTTTCTGGCCAGCCGATCCATTTGGCTGAAATCTCTTTTTCCAGCATGGTGACGACATGCTCGGCGACCACCTGTGGTGAGTCGGTTTTGTTCCCTAGTTTTTGGTTCAGTTCATTAACGGTGTCGCTGTTTAATGATGTCTCGGTGGCTCTAGGCGCTAGGTACAAAGCCCGAATTCCAGTCGCAAACAATTCACGATCCAGCGCTTCAGTGAAACGGTGCAGGCCCGCTTTTGCCGCGCAATAGGAGGTATAACCTGGATAACCAATGGAGCCGAATGTGGAACCAATGTTTAGGATAACGCCTGGTTGCTTCAGCCAGGAAAGTGCAGACTGACAAAGCAGCATGGGTGCGACCAAGTTGAGTTGAATATCCGCTTCAATCTGTGTCGGACGTTTTTGACTTAATAAAGAGAAGTCGTTACATCCGGCGTTATTGATTAACGCGTCCACTTTCTGTTTTTGTCGGGCTAGTTCACGTATGGCATTCAGTCCATCGGTAGTGGTAATGTCAGCGACTAACACGTCGTGGGAATCTGGATTGACTAGCGAAGCTTTTAGCGCGATCAGCTTTTCTTCATTTCTTGCAACTAAAATCAATGTCGCTCCGCGATTGGCTAACTCGGTTGCAATAGACTGACCAATCCCGCCTGTTGCACCAGTGAGTAAAATTTTACTGTCTTTGATGTTCATTATTTACCTCACGCGGCTTGTTGATTCGAGTAAGATGGCAATGCTCGAAGCATCTGGCCATAAAGAGAAAACACCATGTTTGCTGAGTCGATGATGACTTGCTGATCTTCCGCTTTGGTGATTTTGTTCATCAATGACTCGAAAAACTGCAGGTGATCCTGATCCAACACGCTATGGGAAACGAGATAGGTCATTGCAGAAGGAGGAAGGCCCAGCACAGACTGGATTTTTTCTGCCATTTGCCCGCCGATGCCAACACTTGTACCCTCAAGAACCCAAACCATGCCAAACAGGGCTAACGGGTTATTTCGATCGATATTGTGGTAAAGGTAAGACACCATCAACTCGATTGCTTGTCCGACTCGGCCTTCGTCCTGATTGTTACGCACAGCGTCAGCGTTACCGCCACAGGCCTGGATATCATTGAGAATCCATTCCTGGTGGCCTTTTTCTTCCTCAATATATTCAGCAATGGCTTCACGAACCCATTCATATTCAGAAGAAAGTCGGCCTCCACAAGCCATCAGCAGTGGCACGGTGTGTTTAACGTGATGATAAGCCTGGGTAAGAAAGGCGATATACATCTGTTTAGAAATTTGACCTTGTTGCACGTCACCAATTACTGGTGCGCTAAGCATAACTTGTTGAGTTGCTGAAGTTTGTTGTTTTAGTTGTTCGAAAAAAAGGGTCATAACCTTCTCCTTAAGATGCGATGGGCTGCGGTAAAGGCAGGTCAAGTTTTTGAACCTTTTGACCTTGCAGCATGAATTCTGGATTCGTATTCGTGATTAGTTGATTAACACTGTGTTCGATTTCACTGCGTTTAAGTTTGCCGTTTTCGGTGTACCAACTTGCGATGGCTCGAGGATTTTTGATGACCAGCAAAGCCTGGATTCGCGCGTAATCAGGCAATGTGCTATTTAGCGCGGAAATTTTTTCTACCAGGTTCTCGCTGGTGGCGACAATGGCGTACAACGCAAGCCGTCCGTCACCTGTGACAATGAGCGGAACATTAGGCAGAAATGCCAATGCTTCAGATTCAATCCACTCAGGTGACACATTTCGTCCGTAAGCGGTGACGATAAGGTTTTTCTTACGACCCGATAAGGTGACAAACCCTTGTTCATCGAGCTGCGCTAAGTCGCCCGTTGCTAGCCATTCTTGACTAAAAGGTTCATTCAAATAGCCCAGTGCGATGTTGCCCTTTACATGCAGTTCACCATCGTCTGCGATACGAATTTGTGTATGCGGCAGTGGTTTCCCACACGTCCCCGCTTTGAAAGATAAAGGCGTGTTTAAACAAACGACCGAGCCACATTCCGATAAGCCGTAGCCTTCAAATGCGGGAATGTTCAGCGCGTGAGCCGCGTTAATCAGAGATGATGACACTCTTGCGCCTCCAACGGCGACAAATTTCAGCGAAACAGCAATATTTGGCTGCTGTCTGACAATATGGGTAAGCGCGAGCAACAGCGCAGGAGTGAGTACTAAGCTGTCTGGCTTAATCTCCGCTAACACTTTGGCAAATAACCCCGCGTCGAACTGACTGGAGCCCAACAAACCGGTTTTTTCGCCGGGCAGAATATGGGAAGTCGCGCCCAATAAAAGTGGTACATAAATCCCTGTGATGTTTTCCAGCAATGTCGATAAAGGAAGTAAAACCAAATGTGATTTGGCTAAACCGTCAACACTTTTTGCTAGCGATTGTGCCACTGCACAGAGATGACCATTACTTAAACAGACACCTTTTGGCTGACCTGTTGAACCCGAGGTGAAGGTGATTTTCCCAGTTCCAGCCAGATAAGAAGTGGAGCCTTTAACGGCTATGCGTAAGACATTCAAGCCAGCGACTTTGGTGCTTGTATTTTGGTTCGCTTGAGGCTCTATAGATGCTGGCAGTGAGACATCTTGCCAGTCGCCAATCAGTGCGTCGACGCGAGACTCTTTTAAAGTGTGCGCCACTTGTGCATTCGAAAAGAAAGTAGGAATAGGGACAACGACGATATTCGCTGCCATTGCCGCCAAATCGATAATTGCCCAGTTCACGCTGTTTTCAGCGCGTAGCGCTAGTGCTTCTATATTCAGAGCCTTTAACGCTTCAGCAGTCTGTTCTATTTCCTCCAGCAGTTCAGCATACGTAAATTGAACGCTTTGTCCCTGTTCATCGGTACCAACAAGTGCAATTTGATTGGGTTTTGTATTAGCCCACTGGTTAAGAGTATCGAAAAGAATATTCATATTTTACCTACGCTTGTTTGCTTTTGCGTTCGTGAACTAAACGAAGACGCTCTAACCCTTTGACCAGGTTTCCAGCGAGCACACGCGGTTGATGATCGTAATAAGACCCCCAAGTCGATAGCGAATCCGGAACCTTGTTTGGATCGGCTTGAGCGAGGGTTTGTGGTTCTAATCCAAGACGAGCCATCATGGCGTGAAGAGGATCTGTTGCGGTGAAAATGCACCACTCAAAGCCAAGATCTACCAGCATTTGAGCGATCAGGTAAAAGTGCAGGGCAGACATGCCTTTCGCAAATGAGGCAAGGTGTCCAAACTCAACCAGATTGGAGCGTTTTACGTCACACTGAAAAACGGTTGAGACAAGGTTTTGCGCTTCGTCCTCTAAATATTGTTCGAGAAACAGAGGCTCTTGCTCCGCAATACGAAACCCACAAACTGAAATAATTTTGTCGTTATCGATGAGCGTTAAATACGCAGGCATGAAAACTTTAAGTTCGGCAAAAAATGCTTCTTGATAACGCAGAGAAACATGCTCGATCACATCATGCCAAAGAGGATGAGTAGGGATTACGATGTCTAAAGTAAAACCCTGAATAGAAGTCTGTTCATGTTTTTTCATTAGCGCTTCCATTTGTTGTTTAGTCACCAACAAAATAAAACGCGAAACTTAAGAAACTCTTAAGGAATGAAATTTAACTGAATTTTATCTTAGAAATGCAGTTTCAGTAGCTTAGTAGAAGTCGGGAGTGGCATGTTTAGGCTGGAAAGGTCAAAAAATAAGAGCCAGTTGGATCAACCAATGGCTCTTATTATCGTGATTTGTGCTGTTACATAGCACTCTAAAAGTCGTTATCTGATGGTTTACATCGCCGCTTTCTTAGCTTCGGCTACCCAGCCATCGAACATTTTTTGGTGCGCTTTAATCCAGCCGTTAACATGAGACTCGATATCCGCGGTACTGTTTTTACCTTGGCTCATCATCATGTTTTGTGCACTTACGTCATTAATGTTGAGCTTCATGATTTCAAACAGTTTCGCTGCCGCTGGGTTTTTCTCAGTAAACTCTTTATTCGCAACGATGCGCATAGAGTTCATTTCGAAACCGTAGTTCTTACCGTTTGGCAGGGTAGTGTCGATATCGTTACGCTCACCAGGTAGTGAAGAGAATGGTACTTCTAACCAAACGACGTCTTTACCCGGAACCAAAACACCACTTACCCAGTATGGCGTCCACGTGTAGTAAAGGATTGGGTCGCCTTTCTTGTAGCGAGAAATGGTGTCTGCGATGATCGCGGCATAGTTACCTTGGTTATGCGTGACGGTGTCACGAAGTTTGAAAGCATCCATCTGGTGTTCAACCACCATTTCACAACCCCAACCTGGGTTACAGCCAGTTAGATCGGCTTTACCGTCACCGTTGGCATCAAACAGTTTCGCCAGTTTTGGATCTTTCAATTGGCCAATATTGGTAATGCCATATTTCTCTGCGGTTTTCTTGTCGATCAAGTAGCCTTGGGCCGCGCCGCTAACGTACTGGCCTTTGCGATAGAACTTATCGTCACCACCAGACATGGTGTACTTGTCGGCGTGAAGAGGGAACCAGCCAACGGCTAGAAACGTCGCGTCGCCTTTAGCAATGGAAGTGTAGCCAACGTTGTAGTCTACTTCTTTGGTTGGCTGAACGTCGTAGCCAAGTTCTTCCAACGCACGATTTACGATTAACGTTTGAAACGTCTCTTCTGCTACGGTTGACTGCACTGGTTGAACAGTCACACCTTCACCTGGTAGATCGGCTGCAATACCACTTGTCGAAAAAGCAATGGTACTTAGTGCCCCAATAGAAAGGGTTGTCTTCCATGAACTATTCATTCGTTTTTCTCCTAAGTTTTTCGTCGTCTTGGTTCGTTTTCAGTTTTAACAGGTATGAAACAGGACCCGTGTGATACCAGCGCAGTTTGGTATTACCAGCGTTTACGCCTAATACCTGAGTTATTCGGTCTAAAAGAATCGCAAGGATTACGATCCCGATACCACCAACGGCTGCGAGGCCCATATCGAGTCGCCCGATACCACGTAGTACCATTTGGCCCAAGCCTCCGACAGCGATCATGGAGGCGATAACCACCATAGAGAGCGAAAGCATCAGAGTTTGGTTTACACCCGCCATGATGGTTGGGAGTGCCAAAGGTAATTGGATGCGATAAAGCATTTGTTTTTTGCTTGCGCCGAACGAATGACCAGCTTCGATCAGTTCTTCCGGCACTTGTTGAATGCCCAGAATGGTCAAACGAACAACGGGCGGAAGTGCGAAAATAATCGTAACCACAACACCAGGAACATTACCGATACCAAACAGCATAACGATAGGTACCAGATAAACGAACGCAGGTGTGGTTTGCATGGCATCTAAGATCGGCCTGACAAATTTTGCCGCGGTGTCACTTCTTGCAAGCCATATCCCTAAAGGTAGCCCGATCAACAGACAGAAAAATACGGCTGTTAAGACCAGTGACAGTGTGGTCATCGCTTGAGACCAAGCGCCAATCAATCCAATGAAGATGAGGGATAGAGCGGTCGATACGCCCAGTTTGAAGTTTGAGAATTGCCACGCGAGTAGAAACAGAACCAGTACCATAATTGGTGCTGGCGTTGACACAAGTGTGGTTTCAAATGAGGTCAGAATAAAGTCGATTGGAACTCGAATCGCCTGAAAAACCGGACGGCCGTGATCCACTAACCAGTTTAATCCTGTCTCTACCCAGTCATCGAGGGGAAGTACAGCTTCCTCAAATGGGTGCATGATATCGAACGGTGCATGTTCAACTGTTTCCGAGCTGAGCCAGTCATTGCTGGTGGCTGCGTCCGAAGTTTGACCCCAGGGATCATCTTGCGCAGGAGCTGGCTGAGCCCACGGATCGTTATTTGTTTCTTCTGATGACATTGCCTTACTCCTTGTCTAGTGTTTGCAGAAGACGTGATTTCGTCACAACGCCAAAGTAAGTCCCTTGTTCATCGACAACGGGTACAGCATAAGGAACGTCAGCAACCACGCCTAAAATATCGTTAATCGACTGGTATGGTTGGAGCGTGACATCGTTCTCTAACTGTGCGCTGGCTAAGGAGCGATTTTCTTTGTGCGCTGAGCGTAATGACTCGAGCGAGACAATGCCGGAGTAGCGGCTGGATTTGTCGATGACAATACCGTATTCACGATCATGGTCCATGAGTATCTGCATTGCAGAACCCGGACCGTCGTTATCCGATTTTTTAAACACGGCTGCTGGCTTTTTACGAGCGATATCTTTAACCGTCAAAACACTGGCTATGTTTACGCCGCGGAAGAAGGCTTCTACATAGTCGTTAGCCGGGTTGTGAAGGATTTCATCCGGTGTACCAACTTGAACAACTGCACCATTTTGCATGATCGCAATTCGGTCACCGATTCGCATCGCTTCGTCAAGATCGTGAGAAATGAACACGATTGTGCGCTTATCATCATTCTGTAAACGGATAAGCTCGTCTTGCATTTCAGTTCGAATAAGCGGGTCGAGGGCTGAGAATGCTTCGTCCATCAGAAGAATGTCAGGGTCACAGGCAAGTGCTCTTGCTAAGCCTACACGTTGCTTCATACCGCCTGACAGTTCATCCGGAAATGACTCAGCGTAAGTATCTAACCCTACGCGCTCTAGCGCAGACAGAGCGCTGGCTCGTCTTTTCTCTACATTAACTCCGGACAGCTCAAGACCAAAGGCGGCGTTTTCAATCACCGTCATATGTGGCATCAGTGCGAAGCTTTGGAAAACCATTGAGATGTTATTACGACGGACTTCTCTTAGTTCGTCTTCAGAGATGTGGGCAATGTCTTTACCTTTAAGGAAAACACTCCCTTTGGTTGGTTCAATCAATCTGTTTAGGAGGCGGACAAGAGTGGATTTACCTGAGCCTGATAGGCCCATAATGACGAAGATTTCCCCTTCATTGATAGATAGAGAAACATCGTTTACACCGACAGTTAACCCAGTTTGCTCAAAGATGTTGTCTTTATCGACACCTTTGTCGATGAGTGAGAAAGCACGCTCTGGGTTCTCACCAAACACTTTATAAAGTCCCTTAACTTCCAGTATGGGGTCCATGTAATCGTCCTTTTTTGTGTTCAACGTTTTGTACTCTAATTAATTTTTGAAAAAATATCAACGAACTAGGGTTGTGTGTGATCTTGGTTCCAGCTGGTTTTGGGTGCTTTCTTTGATATTTCCAATAACAATTAAATTTTTTAATAACAGTTAGTTATGTTTATTGTGGTCTAGATTTTTTGGGCCTAAGACACGGCGCTAAATTAATCTTGAACTTTATTAGACATATTTGTGTACAGGTGTTGTGTGCATTTTAATCAAGATGAGGCCGCTTTGCTTAAGAAATAGAGATTAGAGGTCAAATGTTTAGATAACAAATGGCTGTCTTGTTGTTTTGATTTTTGATGGATTGGTTAGGAAAATGGTAGAGAAAATTGTTTGGAACTTAGATTGGTTGATTAGACAGTAAGGCATTTGAGCGCTTTCATACATGGAAGCGGCAAAACAGTGCGTCTCTAACCGTTGATGGGCTTTAGGTTATCCCGAAAAATAGAGTGTACGCGATATATTATTTTCTAATTTACGATCCCCCGCGCTATTAACAGCTTCTGAATAAGATTAGAACTCAAATATTTTAATATATGGTTAAATGACTATAAAGTGTGATTAGTGTCACATTTATCAGGTTATAATCCGCGAATATTTGATTTTTGGTGGCGAGGGATGCCCATAATAATAGCGAATTTAATTAGACCTCAAAGGATATGAATTTTCACATGATCACATCAGCACCTTGGGTCCTCTATCCAGAAATTAAAGAGGAAACAAGAACCAAATGGATTTTTCGTGAACCTAAGATTTCTGACGGTGACGACATTTACAGCTTAATTGCAGACTGTCCGCCGTTGGATATGAATTCTTCTTATTGCAATTTCCTTCAGTCAACACATTTCAGCAAGACCAGTATTCTGGTTGAGTGCAATAACGATATCGCTGGTTTCATATCGGGTTATCAGAAACCAGACGAACAAGAAGTGTTATTTGTCTGGCAGGTTGCAGTGTCACCTCGTTACAGAGGACACGGTTTAGCGTTTCGCATGTTAAAAGAGCTTCTGACCAGAGAAGGTCTAAGTAACGTGAAGATGGTAGAAACGACTATCACGGAAGATAACAAAGCTTCTTGGGCTTTATTCAAAAAGTTAGATGCGATGAACGGCAATTCAGGCCAAGTAAGCACATTTTTGGATGAAAAAGCTCACTTTAAAGGCAAACACGATACAGAGTACTTGTATCGAATTCCCCTAAAATAATCCCCTAACAATAGGAATTAAAAAACGGTCTCATCATGGATATTTTCAAAAAGCAGGAATCCAACGTACGCTCATATTCAAACAACTTTCCAGTCGTATTTCGTAAAGCGAAAGGCTGCTGGCTGGAAACAGAACAGGGCGAACGCTATTTAGACTTCCTTGCTGGAGCGGGATCTCTAAATTACGGCCATAACAACCCTGTACTTAAGCAAGCATTACTTGAGTACATTGAAATGGACGGTATTACACATGGTCTAGACATGCACTCAGAAGCGAAAGCAACGTTTCTTGAGGCGCTGGACAACTACATTCTTAAGCCAAGAAAACTGGACTACAAAGTTCAGTTCACTGGGCCTACTGGTACTAACGCCGTTGAGGCAGCACTTAAGCTGGCTAAAAAAGTAACGGGCCGCAGCAGCATCGTCGCTTTCACCAATGGTTTCCACGGCTGTACAGCAGGCGCATTGGCGGCAACGGGTAACCAGCATCATAGACAAGGCAATGGTTCTAGCCTTCACAACGTGTCTCGTATTCCTTTCGAAGGTTACGCAGGCGTGGATGGTTTGGCTCTATTCGAAACCATGCTTAACGACAACTCAGCGGGCATGGACAAGCCTGCCGCTGTACTTCTTGAAACAGTACAGGGTGAGGGTGGCTTGAATGTCGCTTCAAACGAGTGGTTACAACGTCTAAGCAAAATTTGTAAAGCAAACGACATTCTTATGATTGTCGATGATATTCAGGCTGGTTGTGGACGTACGGGTACGTTCTTTAGTTTTGAGCCAGCAGGCATTCAGCCAGATATCGTAACCTTGTCGAAATCTATTGGTGGTTACGGTTTACCAATGGCGGTTGTGCTTCTGAAACCAGAGCTTGACCAATGGAAACCAGGTGAGCACAACGGTACATTCCGTGGCAACAACCACGCATTTATTACTGCCGCTAAAGCGCTGGAAATCTACTGGGCTAACGAAGATTTTGAAACGCACATCAAGCAGTGTTCAGAGCGTGTAAGTAGCGTTATTGAGCGTTGTGTACGTCGATTCCCACAAATGTTCGTGAAGCAGAAAGGTCGCGGCATGATGGTTGGTATCGAGTGTAACAGTGGTGACCTGGCATCAGAAATTGCTAAAACGTGTTTTGACAGCGGCATGGTCATCGAGACTGCTGGTCCTGACGACGAAGTGGTTAAATTCTTCTGTCCTTTAACCATCAGCGAATCAGAGCTCGATCAAGGACTAAGCATTTTTGAAAATGCAGTAGAAACTATCGCTGCAAAACACTTCAAACAAGCATCTTAATAAGGAAAATTAATAATGATCGTTAGAACACTCGAAGAGTGTCGCAACAGTGAGCGACGTGTAGTTTCAGATACTTGGGAAAGTGTCCGTATGTTGTTGAAAGACGACAAGATGGGCTTCTCTTTCCATATCACAACTATCTACGAAGGTACGGAAACGCACATCCACTACAAAAACCACTTAGAGTCTGTTTTCTGTATGAGTGGTGAAGGTGAGATTGAAGTGGTAGGCGGTGAAACCTACCCAATCAAACCGGGTACTTTGTACATTCTGGATAAAAATGACGAGCACTACCTAAGAGCATATAAAAATAAAGAAATGGTAATGGCGTGCGTATTCAACCCACCTATCACAGGTGCGGAAGTACACGACGAGAACGGCGTGTACCCTCTTGTTGACTAAAACTAAATAGTCACTGTGAGGTGGGTTTCCACCTCACATTTCAATTCTCTCTTCTTTATTTTTTAAGTTACCAATCAAAAAAGGCTTAACATGACTTTTACCGTAGAAAAAATCGGCGGTACTTCAATGACAGCATTTGATGCTGTTCTAGACAATATTATTCTTCGTCCCAAGACACCATACAACCGAGTTTTTGTTGTATCGGCTTACGGTGGTATGACTGACGCGCTATTAGAATGTAAAAAAACCAGTAAAGCGGGAGTATACCAACTGGTTGCTAAGCGTGATGACTCGTGGGAAGAAGCGTTGGCATACGTAGAGAATCGTATGTTGCTGACAAACGAGAATATTTTCGCCGATCCAATGAATCGAATGCGAGCGGATAAGTTTATTCGTTCACGCATTTCAGAAGCGAAAAACTGTATCGCTAATATTTTAGAAACGTGCCAGTACGGCCAGTTTTCACTGCGTCACTACTTGCCTCAAATCCGTGAGTTTCTTTCTTCAATTGGTGAAGCGCACAGTGCTTATAACACCGCGTTGAAACTGAAAAACATGGGCATTAACGCTAAGTTTGTCGACTTGTCAGGTTGGGATACAACCGAGCCGAAGAGTCTTGATGAATCAATCAGTGAAGCTTTTGCTGATATCGATGTATCAAAAGAACTACCTATCGTGACGGGTTATGCATATTGTAAAGAAGGTCTTATGCATACGTATGACCGAGGCTACAGTGAGATGACTTTCAGCCGAGTGGCTTCGATCACGAAAGCGAATTTAGCGATAATCCACAAGGAATATCACTTAAGTTCTGCTGACCCACGTGTTGTTGGTCCTGAGAAAGTATTGCCAATTGGCAGCACGAACTACGATGTGGCTGACCAGCTGGCTAACCTGGGAATGGAAGCTATTCACCCTAACGCAGCAGCGGGTTTGCGCGAAAGTGGTATCGAACTGCAGATTAAAAACACATTTGAACCTGAACATGAAGGTACTTTGATTTCTTCTGGTTACCGTCCAGAGGAAGACAAAGTGGAGATCATCGCGGGTAAGCAGAAAGTGTTTGCGTTGCATCTTTTTGACCAAGCGATGGTTGGTAAAGTAGATAACGTGAGTTACGAGCTGATGGAAATCATCTCAGATGCACACGTGACATTGGTTGGTAAAGAAATGAACGCCAACTCGATTACTTACTACCTGGGCGGTAATGCAGACAGCTTAAACAAAGTTCTGTATAAAGCGGAAAAATGTTACCCGAAAGCATCAATTAAAGGCCGTATGGTAGCGTTGATCTCAGCGATTGGTTCTCAGATTGACACCAACAAAACCTTGGCGAAAGGTGTATTGGCACTGATGAATAGTGGTGTTACGCCAGTAGCTCTGCACTCATCATTACGAAATGTTAATGTACAATTCGTTGTGGGTGATAAAGAGTATCAGCGAGCGATTTGTGCACTGCACGATGAGTTTTTCGAGCCAGTAGAAAACGCTGAATCAATAGAAGACGTTGCGTAAGATGATACGTAATAAGTCGTGATACAAAGGGAGCCTATTTAGGCTCCTTTGTTGTTTGTGGCTTTACTGTGTTTATTTCGGCAATGAAAAGCGGCTTATTTGGACGATAACACACGGGCTGTTTGCGTATGCTTATCCGTTCTTTAGCTTACACTTTCTGTCACGACAGGATTTGAGTGGCGTCTGGCTATCCAATACGCGATACCGCCCCAGAACACAGTTAGCAGCCAAAGGGCAGTCCAGTGTTTAGCCACTTGTTGCCATGTTGCGCCCATTTGATTTAAGGCGAGAAAGCCCTTAATCGCCCAAGTACTCGGGCTTAAATCAGCAACCCAAAGCAGGGGAGCCGGAATGGATTCTACTGGCCAAATGAAACCGGCAAGGAAGATAAGTGGCATTGAGCTGACCAATACGACTAAGGTGACCAGTTCTCTGCGTGGTAAAAGGTAACCGAGCCAAAAACCCAAACCACAGCAGCTCAACAGAAACGGAACCAGCAAGGAAAGCAGTTCAGTTGCCTGAGCGATGTGATTAACGCTTAACCTTTCAAAGCTGGCACCAAAATAATACGTACTAAGCAGGAAATAAATCGCGACAAAGATAAGCGTTCGCACAAACAACAATGAGGTCGTTGTAACTTGTGACCAGTAACCTCGACCATGTCGCTGTGATCCTGTTTGCAACCCAACCGCCATGATCAACGTTTGTTGTAGAATCAGGACGAACACCGCGGGTACTACGTATTCGATATAGCCCATCGTGGGGTTAAAGGTCGGTTTCATATTAAGCTTTATGGCCGAGTAGTTGTGGCTGGCCATACTCAAAGGTACACCTTCAATCACCAGCTTACTGACTTTTACCTGCGCACCTAGCGTCCCGCCAGCTTGCGCTAAACCTTCTACGACTGTGCCATACACCAAAAAGTAAGAAGCGTCAGCGGCATAGGAAAGAGTTGGGCTTTTACCTAGCATCAAATCTTTATAGAAGTGCTCAGGAATGACTAAAAAACCGGTGATATCGCGGTTCAAAAAGGCTTGTTTGGCGTCTTCGATGGTATGTAGCCTGGATACAATTTTTACCTGAGGTGTCGCATCCACCATACGCTCTAATTTCAGACTGGTCTGGCTGCCATCCAAATTAACAACGGCTATCGGCTGCTCTCGTGGGGTTTGCTGGGTATAGGGCAGTGGGTATAGGAATGAATAAAATATCACACCACCAAAGACGGTTAGCGTGACGACCGGGTTGGTAAAAACTGAGCGAATTTCCGCTTTAATCAGTTGCCAGAGTGTCATGCGATCTCCTGATTATGATTAAGGCTTGTGGCATTTCGGTGTTTGTGAATTAACGCAGCAGTGAGTAGCAACGGCACGATGTAACCGATCATTGTCCAAAGTGAGCTCAGAGATTGAGCTGCTGAAGCTCCGTAGCTTGCCTGACCTACTTGAACTTCAATGTAGTGGCTGATTGGCAATAGCGAACGCCAAGCCGTAGCAAGCGTGCTCATGTCTGTGACTGGAAAAGTAATGCCCATAAAAGCAAAACTTGGCGCGGTAAACGCACCAGCGAAACTCATCGCGCGAGCGGGATCCATAGACAAAAAGAAAAACAGAGCACCCATAATAATACAGGCGATAACCGTCACCAGCTGCGCCAGTAATATAACTACTACGCTGCCTTCCATTGGCCAGTTAAGCAGAGCATAAAACCAGTAGAGGTATAGAGCACCTTGGATCATAAATACTGGAATGTAATGGCTTAGAATCAACGCCAGTCGTAAGCAAGGCCTTTCGCCGAGAAACTCGAACCTATTTTTACCGCCATAGATACGAAAATGAGCAGCAAGAATTAAAATCGTACTTACTACGATGCAAATCTGCCAAATAGCGGGCACGATAGCCGTAACCAGAAATTGTGCATAGTTGGTATTGCGATTAAAAAGCGCAGTAATTTGTGTCGAAACAGGCACGGCCTGCCCGATAGCAGCAAGCGAAGTGGTATTGCCTTTGGCGAGATTACCCATGGTTTGCACCTGAGCATCAAAATAGCCTTGCGCTTGTGCAACGGCCGAGTTTATTAACTTCGCTACCAGAATATATTGGCTGTTGAAGAAAACAGACAGCTGAGGCTGACGGTGCTGAAGTATGTCCTGATCAAACTTTGGCGGGATCACGGCGTAAGCGTAAATGTCACCTTCGATCATGGCATTTTTCGCATCGGTGGTACTGGCGTAATGGTAATCCACGGACAAAGTCGAAGAAGCATCTAAGGACTGGATCAGCTTACGTGAAAGCTGCGAGTGCTGCATGTCCACGATACCGATGGGCAAATCGCGCGCGATACCAGCAGAGAAGACTCCCCAAATCGTTAGAGCAAGCAGAATGGGCACCCAAGTAAGGCAGGATGCCAACCATTTATCGCGTCGTACTATATGGTGTTGTGAAATCTGAATCGTCATAACGTTAACCTAAGGCCGTGTTCAGAGTTCAACTACAACACTCATGCCCATACGCAAGTCAGACTCTAGCTGGACTGGCCTCGCTTCGACTTCAAAAGTACGTAAATCAAACCCTTGAGCCGCATCCGTTGCACGCCAAGTCGCGAAGTCGCCCATTACCGCAACATGCGTGACTTTAAATTCTACTTTCTTATCCAAAGCGGGTAAGTAAGCCTGAAAGGTTGCCCCTTCATTGAAATACTTCAGAAGATCTTCACGCACATTCAGCGTTGCCCACGCGTCTTGTGTATCAATAACCGTAACGACAGGAAAACCTTGTGGTGCAAGTTCTCCACTTTGCAGTAGAACCTGAGACACTTCGCCATTGAACCAGCTGTGTATTTGGGTGTCTTTGGCGTAAGCTTCTACTTCAGCAACCGCGCCAGACGCCATGCGCGCTTTTTCTGCCGCTGCAACTTTGGTTTCACTGCGAGCGCCTTCTTTCGCCATTTCATACATTTGGAAAGCCGCGCTTTCTGTGTATTTAGCTGCCTGCCATTGAGTTAATGCTTCGTCGCGTTTCTGTTCAGCAACGACACCATCTCTGTACAGGTTATTAACTCGGTTATAGGTTTTTTCCATGAGATTAGCAGCGGCTTGAGCTTTTAACCATTGATCTTTAGCGGCTTGGATCTGCTGTTCACGAGCCCCTTTTTCAGCCTCTTGGGCCAAGGCATCTGCCGCTTTCTCACCCGCTTTGGCTTGCTCTAATTTTGCTGCGATTTCTGGACTGTGAAGCGTGAAAATTAGCTGGCCTTTTTCAACATCATCTCCTTTACGGACCATGACTTGATCAATACGCCCCGGTACCTTTGAGGAAATGCTGTATTGCTGTGCCTCAATCATGCCTTGCAGACGAACCGGATCTGGCTGATAAGCCTGATAAAACTGAAAGCCAACCCAAGCGGTAACACCTACAGCGCAAAGTGATAATAAAATGGGTTTTAATGATTTTGCTGCCATGGTTTATCGCACCTCTTTAGACGGTAAAGCTGGGGTATAGGCGGTGTTTTTATATTGTTGGAAACTATCGATTTCGCTACTTAATGCCAATAACTTGGTTAAAGAGATTAGGTAGCGGAATCTCGCTGCCGAACGTTGCGTTTCTATATTGGCGACATAGAGCTGCGCATCAACAACATCGAGCGAAGAAGACAGGCCTTGGGTAAACGCTTTTTCACGCAGAAGCAGATTTTCGTTTGCAAGCGCGATACTGGATTCTAGCCCTTGCACTTCATCAATCGCTTGTTGAGCTTCCAGATAGGTTTTCTGAACTAATAGTGATAAGTCTTGTTTCGCCTGAGATTTCAATGCGTCAACTTGCGAAACCATACTTTGCGCCGCTTTGGTCTTTTCACTTCGGCCAGTTGATTCTATCAATGGGACACTCACGCCAACGCCGACCAGCCAATCGGGTTTCATTTGGCTTGCGAGAGAGTCGTCTTCATATAAGGTGTAGTCACCGTATAAAAAGACTTCGGGATAGTACTTACCTTTTTCCGCTTTGATTAAACTTCGAGCTTGTTTGTCTTTAGCATCGAGAAGATCCAAACCAGGGTAGGTGAGTAATGTCTGCTCAATAAAGGCATTGAGGGGCGGAAGGCTCGTGTTGATAAATAACGTTTCTGCTGGCTCAACAGATTGCTCTTGGGCGAGAATCTTTCCCAATGCGGCTTCAGCAATGGTGAGATCACTCAAGGCTTTACGAGTTTCAACCGAGGCTTTATCTAATGAAGCTTCAGCTTGCAAGCGTTCTACTCGGGCAATTTGTCCTTGCTCTTCCAGTTTAATCGCGAAGTCACGGTGTTTTCTCAGCCCTTTTTCTACGGCTTGACGAGTCGCCAGCACTTCTTTTGCCAGCACAACTGAAAAATAGTACTTCGACAGATCTTCAAAACGCGCTTGTTGTTCCATCGCGAGTTGGCTTTTTGCTTCATCGGTTTTCCCTTCGGCGGCAGTCTGCGCGGCAGAAATACGACCGCCAGTAAAAATAGGCCAGATCGCGCGAATAGAAGAAGAGAAAATATCACGCTCAGTAATGGTCGACGTGGTGTTCGCTAGCGTACCCAGAATGTTTTGAAAGGCAGGCGGAACCGCAATCTCAGCACCTGTGCTGTCGAAAATCTGCTTGCCAGAAAGGGTGATGTCGGTATCTAAGCGAGTGTAGTTTGCGCCAAGAGAAACTTGCGGCAAATTAAGGTTGCCTGTTGCTTTCTCCTGATATTGATAACTTTCAACATTTGAGCGTTGTGCTTTGAGTGAATAGTTGTTTTCTAATAGCAATTGCCATGCACTATCTAGGGTAATAGGAGTGGAATGACAGGCGAAAGAAATCGAGCTACTGATGAGAGTAAGTACCCAAAACTTTCCAGTTTGTTTCATAGTGGCTGCTTTGTTATAGAGTATTAGCTCTAATATAGAGGAATAATCGTTCGATGTTAAGTGGTTAAAGTGAGAAAAGCGGGCTACAACGGCGTCCGGTTAATGCTTACCAGACGCCAACTTAGCATAAATTTATTTTTGGTACGGGCAGTGGAACTCAGCTCTCCACTCTAACTGGCGAGAGCCACACATTGTATTCAATAGATCCTTTCCACTCATCTGAGGGAATGACAGCAGCACTTTAAGTTCTGACGCGCTACCTCCATTTTTCTCATAAGCACGGACATGCGTGAAAGTTGAATACATATTTTCTGACAACATGGCCTTATTAAGACAAATTCCAAAATTATCACGTTCCATTTTTAAGTGTTCCTTCTAACTATAAATACACCTCTGTTTATGGTTTTTTAGTACTCAGAGGGTGTCTAACTATTTGTCATATCGCAGTATTTCTTTTTATGAGTTTTTTATTCGAATTTACTGACAATGATGTTGAGCTCTTTATAGACTTCCGGTTTCACTGCTTTATAAGTGAGAGGCTCTGTTCGGCCTCCCTGACTAAAAATTATACGCTTGAAAACCTAAGGGCGCTTTAAAAATCGCCTAAATTGGCGTGATCGAATTCATGTTTTCGAGTAAGTGCTATGTATGCTGTTGAATATAAGGTGATTCCCCATTTTTTGGTGAATGATTGTCTTTAACGCTTTCATGCCGTCTATTATTTGAGCACAAACTTTGCTGTTTGTTTGTGTTGTTCACAGATTTGCTATCTGATAACAGCCTGACTGTTAACTCAATGTTAACTTATGTGGCTTGGAAGGTGTTGATGAGGAGTAAATAATGAGTTGGAGCACCATTAGCTTTCGTAAGCGAATGCTCATTATTATGACACTTTCTGGTCTCATTGAGTTACTGCTCCTTGTCGCTGCAGGGGTTACGTACCTGAAAGTCAATCAAGAGCAGGAAATGGGTGAGAAAGCGCTCGGTATCGCTCAGTTTTTAGCAAACTCCGAGATCGTGCGTGAAATCATTGAGAGTGATGATCCACAACGTTATCAAGAACGTTTTCGCGAGCTGACTCAAGCGATCGGTGCAGCATTTATTGTCATTGGCGACCGAAATGGGGTACGTGTGATTCACCCTATCGATGAGCGGATAGGAAAGCCAATGAAAGGCGGTGATAACCAACGAGCGCTCGATGAAGGCAAGTCATATATATCGACAGCGAAGGGCTCATTGGGTTATTCCATTCGAGGCAAAGCCGCGATATTTGACGATAAAGGCCAAGTCATTGGGGTCGTGTCGGTAGGTTATTTGCTCGAGCGGTTACAAGATCGCATCGAGCCTTTCTTAACTTTCTTAATCCTGATGGTAATTATCGTGGTTATCGCAAATGCGGTGGTTTCTAACTATGCCTCAAGAAAGTTTCAACGTGCCATCCTGGGCTTTGAACCTGAAGAAATTGGCCGCTTGTATGGTGAGCTCGAAGTCACGATGGGGACCATTAAAGAAGGGATATTAAGCATTGATTCTCAAGGTGTCCTTCGTTCAATAAACCGCAGCGCGTGTCAGATATTAGGAATCGACAGAGAAACGGCACTCAATAAACCGTTAACAGACACATTACGTGATAGCGATTTATATACCGTGCTTGAAACGGGTCAAGAAGATCACGACATTGAAATTTACCTCAACCACAAACGCTTAATTGCCAATCGTTCCCCAATATACGTTGATGGAAAAGTCGTGGGTGCGGTATCCAGTTTTCGCTTACGTGACGAGATCAGTGAGCTAACAGAACAGTTATCTCAGACAAAGGAATACGCGGAACTGTTACGTTCGCAGACGCATGAGCATAGAAACAAGCTCAACACCATTAGCGGGCTTGTCCAAATGGGGGAGCTTGATGCTGTGCAAAAACTGATAGGGCAAGAAACCGCGCACTATCAAGCGATGATCGAGTTTCTGCGGGACACAATAAAAGATCCTCTGATTGCGGGTATGTTGTTGGGAAAAACAGAACGTGCTCGTGAGCTTGGTTTAAATCTGGTTGTGGAAGAAGGGAGCCGCTTAGAGCCGCTACCTGAATGGTTGAACGCAGAGGATTTGGTGACCATTTTGGGTAACTTAATTGACAACGCTTTTGATGCGACGTTATCGACGATTCGTGAAGAGTCGACGGTGGCGATTGAACGACGTGACATCGAGGTATCGCTGAGTGACTACGGTAACGAAGTGATCATGGAAGTCAGCGATCAGGGCTGTGGGCTGCCAGAAAACATTGAACCACAAACACTTTTCAAAAAGGGCATTTCAACAAAAGCACTCCATAATCGCGGTGTGGGATTGCACTTGGTCAATCAACTCGCCACACGCTATCACGGTCATGTTGAGATGCTGCCGAATACGCAATATGGAACGAGAATAACCGTATATTTGCCTAAGGAAGAACAAATATGAAGACGGCAACGCGTGTCATGATCATCGAAGATGATCTCGCTATTGCAGAACTCCACCATAAATACCTCAGCCAATTGTCGGGCTTAGAGGTGGTGGGCATAGCCACAACGCGAATGGAAGCAGAAATGCAATTGGAGATACTCAACCCCGATTTACTGCTGATGGATGTGTATCTACCCGATGGGACAGGGCTGGAGATCCTCAATACGTTACGTGCTAAAAATCAAACTTGCGACGTCATTCTGATTACCGCTGCAAGGGATGTTGATACGCTGCAAACAGCCATGCGTGGTGGAGTTGTCGACTACCTGCTTAAGCCAATTATGTTTCCGAGGTTAGAGGTAGCACTGAAAAAATATCTTGCGCAGCGTGAGCGTTTTGATGTCGCTGGCAGCCTGGATCAGAGTCAGGTTGATAAGATGTTTCAGTCGGACAATATTGCTGAAACAGGCGCAAAACGTCTGCCAAAAGGCATCGATAGTGTGACGCTGGATAAAATCCGAGACTTGTTCCCGGGTGAAGAAATGCTCACTGCGGATGAGGCTGGAGAAAAAATCGGAGCCAGTCGAACCACGGCAAGACGATATCTGGAATACTTAATTAGCTCTGGTGAATTAGAGGCGGATTTAAATTACGGTACGGTGGGGCGTCCTGAGCGCTGTTATAAGAAAGTGACAAGGTAACCTATTCTGGCCAGTTAGATCTTCAAAAACGGTGGCATTGAAGCCACCGTTTTTTATTTCAAAGTTGAAACCTTGCCAGCGAACTAAAACTTGTACTCTAACTTGGCTTCAACAGAGCGCTCTGCGCCAAACCAGCAGTTACTTTTGTCGTAGCAAGAGTAGTACTCTTTATCAAACAGGTTGGATGCAGACAGCGTAACCGCGGCACCTTCAAGTGATTTAGACACAGAAGAGAAGTCGTAGCTTGCCGATACATCTACCAGCGTATAATCCGCAACTTGCTCACTATTCTGTGCGTCCATTTGCGATTCTCCAACATAGCGAACGCCTACGCTGGTTTGTAGTCCGGACAACGCGCCTTCAAAGTAGTAATTCGCCCACAGCGATGCCATTTGCTCTGGCACCCAGACGGGAGATTTACCTTCTTGACCGTAAAAACTGTCTTCGGTGATCTCCATGTCAATGTAGGTGTAATTAAGCGTTACGTCTGCTTGTGGCGTTGCCTGCCATTTTGCCTCTAACTCGGCACCTTGAGAGACGACTTCACCCGCTTGATAATTTGGTGCATAAGGGTTGTTCGGGTCGTTCAAGATGGTATTTTTCTTGGTGATATGAAAGAGCGCTAAGTTGCCCGAAATGTTACTTCCCCATGGTGCATATTTAAAGCCCAGCTCCCATTGATGCCCTGTTGAAGGCTCAAATGCATTGCCATTCGCATCTGCTCCGGCAATCGGTTCGAAACTTTCGGAGTAGGTCAGGTAAGGAGACATTCCGAAATCAAGTTCGTATAGACCGCCAACACGGAACGAAACATTGGTGTCATCCAGCTTTTCTTTGCTGTTAGAGATAGAACCAAGGTAATCACTGGTGGTATCCGTATCTGACTCGTACTTATCCCAACGTAGACCAGCAATCATTACTAGTTTGTCGTAACGCGCTTGGTTCTGGAAATAGACACCAATCTGCTTGGTCTGAATATCAAGATTTTGTTGATACTGGAAGTTCAGAGCATTCCTATCAATTTGATTGTGGTCAGGATTAAAAATGTCCTGTGTCAACGAGTAGTCGAGCGTATCTTTGTACTTCACATCCGAGTCTAAGTATTGATAGTCCAAACCAAAAAGCAGGTTATGTTCCCAGTTGCCGGTCTTGATTAAGCCTGACAACTGGTTATCGACAACAAATGACGTTGATTCTTCATCGGTGAGGTAGGCGTTACGTCCAACGGTGCGGTTATCAGCAGCAAGTGCACTGTTATAGGTGTTTTCCTGATACGCGTTCGCTGTCATGTAGCGAGCATTTTGCAAAAACTGCCAGCTATGGTTGAAGTCATGCTGAATTTTATATCCCACCATAAGAACTTCACGTTCGTATGTGTTCCAGTTTTCATCGCCTAAATAAGTGTTCGGAGACATTGAACCGAGTGGGTTATTCGACGCTGAACCCGCTGCTGGCACTGTGGTATATATTCCCGCAGAAGGATCGTTCTGATAGTAGACATTTACATTCACCAGCGTGTTTTCGGTCGCTTGCCAGTTGAAGGAAGGAGCGAGAACGTAGCGCTCATCCTCTGAAGTCTCGGCTTGTCCGTCCTGCTGTTTTGCCAAGCCGACCAAGCGATAATCCACGTCAGAGTCGCCTAACTGTCCAGTTGTGTCAAAACTCACCTCTTTTAGATGATTAGAACCAGTTCTTATGGCGAGACTATTTTCAGGTTCGGACTGTGGCGTTTTAGCAATGATATTCACCATGCCACCTGGCGGGATGTTTCCGTACAGAACCGACGTTGGCCCTTTGAAAACCTCAATCTGCTCCAATGCCACGGCATCAATTTGTGGCTGAAGGTTCCAGCCATTAAAGAGTAGGGGAAGACCATCGTAAAAATTGGTGTAGTTAATGAAACCACGAATATTAAACAGATCGAGGCGAGAAACGGCCCCTCCGCGCAGTTCAGTATTGACACCGGACGCGTAACGCAACGCCTCACTGATGGTACTGACACCACGTACATCCATTTCTTCTTTGGTAAGTATGGTTATTGCCTGAGGTGTTTCTTCTGGTGCTAGTGCCGTTTTTGTTGCGGTATTGCGGTAAGTTTCGCCAAGTACCGTGATGGTCTCGTATTGTGATTGGCCTTCATCGGCGATGACAGAGCCAGAAACAAGTGCAGAAACAACGGCAGCGAGGGCTGAGCGTTGAAATCGGGCTGGGCATTTCATATCTATTCCACTACTTTTTATTTGATAATGATTGTTATTTGTATTCTATAGGCAGAGGAAAGAGAAAAGTTAACAATTTGGTGCAAAGATAGTGTTGTCACCGCGTGTTGCAGCAAATCTTTACTTTGAATCTGAGGGTTTTACCGGGAGCCAGTATTGCATTTGAGCGTCTTCACTTTCAGGTTGGTAGTCTCTGGGATAAATTTCCAGTTCGTACCCGTCGATACCACGGTAGTTTGAGTTCGGCAGCCAGTGAAGGATAAACCATTCCAGGGTCTGCGCTAACTTGGAAGCTTTGCCATTGTGAGTGATAACGGCGTAGCTTTGTTGCGGGACAAACAAAGAATCCAACGGAGAAAAAGTCTCATCACTGCTGTTGAATACTTGATCATTTTCGAATGGGTACCCCGCCCAATATTCCAGTTGAGAACAACTTGCGTGAGCATTCGTCACGTCAATTACGCCAAGACAAGCATCTTGATAGAGATGATCTTTGACTGAAAAAAGACGGTCCCATAGTTTGGGCACGATCCATTGAAAATCTGGCTCGGAGGAGAACAGGCCATTGATGGACTGGTGAACACCTCTTAGGTAAAACGCCGGTTTTGTTTCGATTCTTACATCGGCAAAGTGAGCATCTAGTCTTGAAGCTTCGGGGGCAAACACCAAACTCAGAGGCTGCCTAAGGCCAGACAACTGCTGTTTTTGGCGATACTCTCTGGGGCTTACAGAGAACATTTGTTTGAAAGCGCGGCTAAAGGCATTTTCTGAAGTAAAGCCGAGATCCATCGCGATATCCAGCGAGCGTTCAGAACTATTGACCAGACGCTCGGCGGCGTAGCTTAATTTTAGTTCTCTAACGTAATGAGCCACTGACATTCCAGTGTGTTGCTGAAAAACTCGTTGTAATTGCCATCGGGACCAACAACTTTGCTGCGAAAGGTGATCAACATTCAAAGGCATTTCCAAATTGTTATGGATGTAATCAAGCACATTCTGAATACGGTTTATGGGATGTGTGCGGGTTACGCCAGCATTCATTGCGTTATCGTTGTAGGTAGACATGCGCCATATTATCTATTATTGAGAATGATTATCAATAATGATTAAAGGTAAATGATAAGTGTCATGATCAAAGTAACTACTGCTTTGATTATTAAAAGAATAATTTTTGCCCGCTTTTGAGTTTTTACTCAAATTGAGGGTGGTTCTGGCTAGAGATTTTTTATATATAAAATACAATGAGTTAATCGTTTTTCTGCAACTTATTTAAACGTTTGCACTGGCAAGTGTTGATGTAAATCAAATTGTCGTAGACAATACTGCACCGTGTCGGACTCTCCTTAACCTAAGTGACGGAGGGCTCCTTGACCTAAATGACCTCAGCAAGTCGTGCTTTGAAGTGGTAAACGAGCATCACTTATTGAGGTTCTTTGGGCCTAATTTGACTTACCTATCAACGTAATAGGTAAGAGCAATTTTCTATTTTGAAGTGCCATTGATAGGGTAGGCAAATCCTTGAGCCATATCCTGGCACACAATAAGTACCTCGTTTTTAAGGGAAAGATGATGGTAATACCAGAAAACAGCAGCATCGTTATTTTTGGTGCTTCAGGCGACCTTACATACCGTAAGTTAATTCCTGCTTTATACCACCTTTATGCGAATAAGCAGCTTCCAGATAACTTTGCGATTCTGGGCGTAAGTCGAACTGAATACAGTGATGAATCTTATCGTGAAAAGCTGAAGAAATCGCTTCAGGAGATGGAAAAAACAGAGCCAGAAACGCTTAATGCATTTATTAACCATCTGCACTACCAAGCAATCAATACCTCTGACACCCAAGATTACGGCAAGTTGGTGACTCGTTTAGATCAACTAGCCATCGACTACAAGCTAGAGCAGCGTAATACGCTTTTCTATCTAGCGACCCCTCCAAGCTTATACAGCGTGATCCCGGCAAGTCTTGCAGCGCATGGTCTAAACAGCGAAGAAGATGGCTGGAAACGTCTGATCATCGAAAAGCCTTTCGGTTACGATCTAGAATCAGCCCGTATTCTGGACAAAGAAATCCACGAGCATTTCCAAGAGCATCAAATCTACCGAATCGACCATTACTTAGGTAAAGAAACGGTTCAAAACCTGCTTGTTTTCCGTTTCTCAAATGCGATGTTTGAGCCACTGTGGAACCGTAACTTCATAGATTACGTCGAAATCACAGGTGCGGAATTCCTGGGTGTAGAAGAGCGTGGTGGTTACTACGATAACTCTGGCGCAGTGCGTGATATGTTCCAAAACCACTTGCTACAAGTATTAGCAATGGTGGGTATGGAGCCGCCAGCACAAATCAATGCTGATTCGATGCGTGATGAAGTCGTAAAAGTACTTCAGTGTTTGAAACCTCTGGATGAAGAAGCGCTTCGTAATGACCTTGTTCTAGGTCAGTACACGGCATCTGATGTTCGTGGTCAACACCTACTGGGCTACCGTGAAGAAAACGGCGTCGCTGATGACTCTCGTACAGAGACTTACATCGGCCTGAAAGCACACATCAATAACTGGCGCTGGAACGGTGTTCCTTTCTACGTACGTACAGGTAAACGACTGCCAACGCGCGTAACAGAAGTGGTTATCCACTTTAAAGCGACGCCACACCCAGTATTTGGCCAAAATGCACCAGAAAACAAACTGATCATCCGTATTCAGCCAGACGAAGGCATCCAGATGAGTTTCGGTTTGAAAGAACCAGGTGCAGGCTTTAAGGCCAAAGAAGTGAAGATGAACTTCCATTACACTTCTCTAGAAGAAACACAAATGCTGACGGCTTACGAGCGTTTGCTTCTTGACTCACTAAACGGTGACGCGACATTGTTTGCTCGTAGCGATGCAGTTGAAGCATGCTGGCAGTACGTGCAGCCAATTCTGGACTTCAAACAAGACCCGCAATCACTCTTTGGATACGCATGTGGTACGTGGGGCCCTAAAGAGTCGGATGACTTGCTACAGCGCGATGACCGTGCTTGGCGTTTCCCATGTAAAAACTTAACAGATACGGACTACTGTGAACTATGATCAACCATAAGATCTATCAAACAGCAGAACAGGTAGTAGAAAGCCTAGCAAACGACATGAAAGCGTTTAGCGAAATGGGCCGACCTGTTCACATCTCGCTTTCAGGTGGCAGCACGCCAAAAATGCTGTTTAAACTTCTAGCATCGGATGCTTACGCGACGTCAGTTCAATGGCAAAACCTGCACTTCTGGTGGGGTGATGAGCGTTGTGTTGCTCCTGATGATGCAGAGAGTAACTATGGCGAAGCGAACGCACTTCTTTTTAGCCAGGTAAACTTGCCTGCTGAGAACATCCACCGCATCCGTGGTGAAGATGATCCACAAGCTGAAGCTGAGCGATTTGCAAAAGAAATGCTGGATGCGATCCCGTCTCTACACGGTGCTCCAGTATTTGATTGGATCTTGCTAGGCGTTGGTGCGGACGGTCACACGGCATCTCTGTTCCCAGGTCAAACCAACTATGACGACACAAACTTGTCTGTCATTGCATCGCATCCTGAATCTGGTCAGCTTCGCGTGTCGAAAACAGCGCGCGTTCTGGAAGCAGCAAAACGCATCAGTTACTTGGTACTTGGCGCAGGTAAAGCGGATATCGTTGAAGAGATTAACAACTCACCTGCAGAAGAATTGCCATATCCGGCAGCGAAGGTCCAGTCAAAAGCTGGCCTGACTGAGTGGTATTTAGATTTAGACGCAGCAGCAAAAATTGCTAAATAAGCTGCTCGTCAATAGAACACAATTGGAGAGAAACAATGAAAGGTGATATCGGTGTAATTGGCCTTGCGGTAATGGGTCAGAACCTTATCCTAAACATGAACGACCACGGCTTTAAAGTTGTGGCTCACAACCGTACTGCAGCTAAAGTAGACGAGTTTCTGGAAGGCCCAGCAAAAGGCACTAACATCGTTGGCGCATACTCTCTTGAAGAGCTAGTAGAAAAGCTAGAAGCACCACGTAAAGTAATGCTGATGGTTCGTGCAGGTGACGTTGTAGATAAGTTCATCGACGCGCTAGTTCCTCTGCTAGACAAAGGCGACATCATCATCGACGGTGGTAACACTAACTACCCAGATACAAACCGTCGCGTTACAGCACTACGTGAAAAAGGCATCCACTTCATCGGTACTGGTGTATCTGGTGGCGAAGAAGGCGCACGTTTTGGTCCATCTATCATGCCTGGTGGCGCACCAGAAGCTTGGGAAGCGGTTAAGCCTATCTTCCAAGGTATCTCTGCGAAAACTGACGCTGGCGAGCCTTGCTGTGACTGGGTTGGTAACGATGGTGCAGGTCACTTCGTTAAGATGGTTCACAACGGTATCGAATACGGCGACATGCAGCTGATCACTGAAGCTTACCAGTTCATGAAAGACG
>ERZ1673961.143-NODE-143-length-36955-cov-5.389160_pt1 | contig 36955 bp, 32 predicted proteins | sample MGYA00580189_ERZ1673961 | MGnify/ENA primary metagenome ERZ1673961 (study PRJEB41334, sample SAMN05608105) | rock metagenome | biome: terrestrial subsurface; feature: shale formation; material: shale | place: USA: Pennsylvania ... | reverse complement strand
TTACAGTCGTTGTAGAGCGAGCGTACCCACTCCATTTCGTCCATACCGCGTGTAAATTCTTCATGGCGACCGAAACGACGTGTCAGCTCGGTCATGATTTCAAAGTCGGTACGCGACTGGAACATCGGATCCACCAAGCGGTGCATCGCAATCAGACCTTTGCCGGAATACGAACCATACGAGTCAATGTCGTTTCGCTCCCACTGCGTACAGGCTGGCAGCACGATGTCGGAGAAGCGACAAGTCGCCGTCCAGTTGAAATCAATCGTGACCACGGTTTCCAGTTTCTGGAATGCGCGTTTCATCTTGTTGCGATCTTGATGGTGATGCCACGGGTTATTGCCCGAAATCACCATCATTTTGAAACCAGGCAGCGTCACGGTATTGCCGTTGTGATTGATTTTCTTACCCGGTTCGAGAATCGCATCAATCCAGCGCGCGACCGGAATCGTGCGGCTGTAACCGTTGAAATCGTTGTTGTCCCATTTCGGTTTTGCGCCTTGATCCAAGTTGCGCGGGAACCCGCCCGGGCCAGCAAAACCGGTCGAAGGTACGCCGATGCCCGAATAGTGGTGACCGTACGAAATACCGCCGCCCGGCAGGCCGATCTGACCAATCATCGCCGCCAGCACCGCACCCATCCAGTACGGCTGTTCACCGTGTTCCTGACGCTGAATACACCAGCCAAACAGCAACTGCGTGCGACCTTTCACCAACATACGGGCGAAATCGCGAATGGACTCCGGCGTCACGCCACAAATCTTCGCCGCCCATTCCGGCGTGCGTTCAATCTTGTCTTTGGTGTTCCCCAACACGTATTGAATGAAGTCATCAAAACCCAGACAGTAAGTGCTGATGAACTTCTTGTCGTAGAGATCTTCGGTGTACAGAACATGCGCGACCGCCAGCATAAACGCCACATCGGTCTGTGGGTTGATGTATAGGTGATCGTTCTGCAGGAAACGCTGAGTTTTGTTCTTCACCGGATCGACAGAAACCACATTCACTTCACCCTTGGCGATTTTCTCTTTCAGTTGATCGAGATAACCAAAGGATTGGTGCGTTTCGCAGTTCCAACCCACTTGCAGGTTTTTCACCGGATCGTTTGCCCACAAAATGATGTTGTCGGAATGCTCAAGGATTTCCGTCCATGAGGTACCCTGCGCATACACTTCTGTCGAACCCAGCACGTAAGGCATGATGGTTTGGCCGGCACCCGTCGAGTAGTCACCCACTTTGGTGATGTAGTTGCCATGCATGCCTACCGCGCGCTGCATCATCGCCGTACAGTTGTGGAACGCGCCGGTTTGGTTCCAACCAGTTTGACCCGCGTGCAGTGCCCAAGGCCCATATTGCTTCTGTACGCGTTCCAACTCGCGGTACAACAAGTCAATCGCTTCATCCCAAGTGACACGGATGAAACGGTTATTGCCACGCGTTTCAGCGCTGTATTTATGTTTTTTCAGCCAGTCAAGACGCACCATGGGGTAACGCACGCGCGATGGGCTGTAAATAATGCCTTTGATGCCGTTGAGCATATCGGTCGGATGTTTGTCGGTCTCCAGCGGTTTAATTGCCTGAACCTTGCCACCGTAGATCTGGGCGCGAAACGCGCCCCAGTGTGAACCCGACACTTTCCAGGTACCGGTGGTTTCGGCTGCCTGAGCCGTGATGGGTGTCAGCAAGCTTGGGCCAATAATCGACGCCGCACTGGTGGTTGCCACACCTTTTAGAAAACTTCTTCGTGTAATCGCCATCGTGTTTACTCCGTAAAACGCAGATTAATGGTGGCCTTCAGCAAAATCTGAAGAGTGTTTTTGCAGATACTTCAGTACCAGGGCTTCACTGTCGGTATCGAAGTTAACGAATGCCAGCATACCGTCGAACATGCCCGGCCAAGTGTTGGCATCGAAGTGCGCTTCATCCGGTTGGGTGTGACATACCGAACAGTTGGTTTTGTAAGCTTCACGCGCTTTTTCCCACACTGGCTGCACATCGTTGAGCATGGCTTCTTTCTTCATCCACACTTTGGCCGTCACTTGTTCCCAAGGCAGGCCTGTCAGGTCGTCGACTTTCTTCTCGCCCACGGTCACAATTTGATCCGACAGCGCGGCGTCTTTCAGCAGTGAACCGACAGCGATGTTCATACCGAAATCTTCCTGAATCACGCGGCCAAAGCCTTTCGCTTTACGCCAGCCAGAGATTTCGACCTGCATCATGTCGCCTTGCTCAGCCAACACCTTCACTTCCGATGCCGGGTTGAGCAGACCCGCTTCAACTTGGGCTTGCGCATCTTCATACAGTGGCAGATGACGCACGCTGACCAACGTTTCGCCGTCGGCATAATCGGTATTCGATGCCATGCCTTCCAGTTCACCAATCAGGCCTCCGGAGCTGTCCATATTTTTCGGCAGGTTGTGCGCAATGCCTTTGTGACAATCGATACAGCTTTGGTCACGTTCGGCCGCTTGCTTCATCTGAATGCGCGCGGTTGGCGACATCTGCTCAAAGTCCATCGAGTCGTAGTTGTGGCAGTTTTTACATTCGAGGGATTTGTTGGCGGAGAAGCGATCCCATTCATGCTTGGCTAGCTCAATGCGACGCTCTTCGAATTTCTCAGGCGTGCCCAGATCGCCAAAGACTTGAGCAAACACCTCTTTAGAAGCCTGCATCTTACGGGCGATTTTAGAGGTCCAGTCGTGTGGTACGTGACAATCCGGACAAGTGGCGCGTACGCCGGAATGGTTCTTCCAGTGCACGGTCTCTTGCAGCTCAACATACACGTTGTCACGCATGGTATGGCAGCTAATACAAAACTCTTCGGTGTTGGTGGCTTCCAGCGCGGTATTGAAACCACCCCAGAAAATCACCCCGGCAATAAAACCACCCATGGTCAGTACACCCAAACTGATGTGTACTGCTGGTCGCGTCATGGTACGCCACATTTTCACTATCAAAGATTTCATGTTTCGTTCTCTTAAAATGTCGTTGAGCAGAGGAGAGGGTGAACGACCATTAGCCGTGCGCACCTGGTGGTCCAAAGACGAACATCTGAAGCATCCAAACGATGAATCCATATCCGCCGACAAACGCGACACTTAAAATCGGAAACAGAACTACAGTGATGAAGAGGAATGACTTCCACTCCAGAGAGCGTTTTTCGACGCCCTCAATTTTATTAACATCACTCATACATTTGCCTATTTAAATTGAAGGTATTTTGACCAAGTGAAATTATTTCTTTCCACTCGTTCGTTATTAATTAGGCAAAATGCTAAACCATAAAATTAGTAAGGTTCAATCGAATTACTGCTTTCAACCCTTGTTATTCAATACTTTTTTGAGTTGGAACGGAGATATGTTCAATTAAAAAATCGTGTTAAAGAATATGAACAGTTATGAAAAAATAATATTATTTCCAATATGTGAAAATCGATCATAAAAATTAACTTTCCACATATTTAAATGGCTAAAAGTAATTAGAATGATTCTCTTCTCACTCGAAATATCGAGCCATTTGTTAGCAACTCTTTGCCGTCATGTTTCAAAAACATCACTGATAAACCGAACCATTTCCTGCTAAATTAAACAGAAAAAATTGAGGAGAAAAATATGAGCAGTGTCGTCGATATTTCGTGGTGGCAATTAGGGCTATTCAGCATGTTGCTGGCCATCCCGCTGGCTGTGAACGCCTACCACCAACTGGATATCGGTAAAGAGATGTTGTGGTCAGTTAGCAGAATGGCGCTACAACTGCTTCTGGTCGGAATCTATCTGGAATATCTGTTTGCCCATAACAATCTGTGGGTCAACTTAGCGTGGCTGATGGTAATGATTGGCGTCGGCGCAAGCTCGATTGTGTCGAAAGCCAAGCTGCCCGTTAAACTGCTCATCGGGCCGATTATTGCGGGTTTAGCTGTCGGGTTGTTTCCTCTCATTATCCTGCTGTGTGTGGCAGTAGTGCAGCCCACGCCATGGTACAGCGCGCAATATATGATTCCCCTTGCGGGGATGCTACTGGGCAACAGTCTGAGTGGCAACATCGTCGCCTTGCAGAACCTGTTTACGGCGTATAAAGAGCGGCGTAGCGAATATGAAGGAGCCCTGTCACTGGGCGCATCGCCTATATATGCTTCGCGCGGTTTTGTGCGCAGTGCTCTGCGTAAAGCCAGTGCGCCACTGCTGGCGTCGATGGCGGCAACGGGTTTGGTCACCCTCCCCGGAATGATGACTGGTCAAATTTTAGGCGGCACTTCACCTCTCATTGCCATTAAGTATCAATTGCTGATCATGATCGCCATTTTCGTGATGATGAATATTTCTCTGACTTTATCGGTTCATCTCACGCTACGCGTGGCCTTGAGCAATGAAGGACGGGTAAAAGTCCGTTTTACTGACGAAAACAGTGAATAAAGCCTTGTTGGCATGGAGGCCACGGCACGCGCCAATCCAGTGCAGTTGTCGCACGATGTTTGTGCGCTTTTTGCAACAAAAATCATTCATTTAAGGTTACTCACTCCCTTTGAAACAAGTTATCCACAGAAAATGTGGATAACCGTGAAAAACAAAAAACGCCACAAAGTGGCGTTTTCAGTGAAAATTGCAGTTAACACGCGATTATCGCATCAGTCTTTCAGGTAAATCAGCCAGTACCACATACCGACAAATACCCCGCCGCCAACGATGTTGCCCAGCGTCACCGGAATCAGGTTGTTCACGAAGAAGGTCATAAAGTTCAGATCCGCGTAATGCGCGATATCAGCACCTGTCATTTGCCAGAACGATTCCGGAGCGAAGTATTTGATACCAATCGCCATCGGCACCTGGAACATGTTGGCAATGCAGTGCTCAAAACCTGAAGAAACAAACATCGCTACAGGCAGAATCATTACCATGACTTTGTCTGTCAGAGAGCGGGCACTGAACGTCATCCACACCGCCAGACACACCAGAATGTTACACATCAGGCCAAGAGAAAACGCCTGAATAAAGGTGTGATGCAACTTATGCTGAGAAATCGCCATCGCATTCAGACCAAGCTGACCACCGTCTTCCATATACTGCTTGGTCGACAGCATGATGATCACCAACAGAATGGATCCCGCCATATTACCGAAATAGACCACTATCCAGTTTTTGACCAACTGCATCCAGGAGATCTTACCACTGGCTTTAGCCACCAGCGTCAGCACCGTGCTGGTAAACAGTTCACCACCTGTGATAACCACCAGAATTAGGCCCAGACTGAAGGCAAGACCGCCAAGCAGTTTGGTCACACCGTAAGGCATATCGTGTGCACCGGTCGTGACGACGGTGTAAAAGACAAAGGCGATACCGATATGAATGCCAGCCGAGATAGCAAGAAGAAAAGATTTGTAAGCCGGCTTAGTGGCTTTGCTGACACCAGTGTCTGCGGCGCGTTCTGCCATTTGCGGCGGCAGCAGTGAGTCGAATTGGTTGAGGTCCATAGTCGTTGTTACATTTCGATACAAATACAAAGAGTGGCGGATAATCGCTCTATTTCCCCGTTAATTCAAGGGCTATTTCTTATGTTTACCAAATTTGTTTTTATCGTGACATGAAACGGTCAAATTGATAAACATCTGATTTCGTATTATTTACAAATCAGCAAAAGAGCGACACGGTTTATAGCATTGATATTAAAGATAATTCATTACAGCCGGAAAACAATGTCGTCGTTTGTATTTTGTTATGAATAATATTCATAAGTTTGAATATTTTTATTTCGAAATCCTCTATTAACCTGCTGAAAAAATCATCATAACAGTTCGATATAACACTTCTGTTTTTATGGGATTGCATGATTGGATTTGCCCGCCTATTGTGAACCTAAATCAACCATTAATAAGGGCTTACGATGAAATTTTCTCAACAGCATCTCGACGAACTGAATCTGCTTCTCCAGTTCGATATCGGCAGTGCCGCGACGGGAATCAAAGTTCACACCGATGCCTCTGAAGCGGCACAAGGTGCCGTTCAGCGTTTATATGATAAAGGACTGTGCACCCTGCCCGATGGTGGTTATCTGACCAATGAAGGGATTGAGATGGCCGAGCAGGCCGACCGACTGTTACGCGTGCTGAGCGCATAACTGACAAGAGCGCCAATCGGCGCTCTTTTTGTTTCTACTGCATTTTGGTGGCAACCACCCAGCGCTGATAAGGCTGAAGTTTGTCGTAACACCAGTTGAACGCAATCGTATAGAAGAAGACAAAAGTCAGAAATCCGGCTTCCAGCAGCAGCGCGGTAGCCCACGAAACTTGTAAGAACCATGCGATCACAGGCACGGTGACAAACACCAGGCTCCCTTCAAAACCCACCGCATGTAACACTCGGATTTTTGCCCCACGCTGACTGCGATCGGCCCCAAACAGGCGATCAAACCCTACGTTGTAGACATAATTCCACACCACAGTGAATAAGCTCAAGCCAACACCAATTAACGCCAAGCTACCGCTGCTTTTACCTGACAGTAACGCGCCAAGCGGCACCACAAATAGCAAGGCAATCAGCTCAAAACTTACCGCATGAAATAAACGTTCTTTGTTCGACATTATCCGTTGCTCCACATCTGGACATGGAACTATTTTCATCTAGTATTACGATAGATATAAGTTAGATACCATCAGTAAAAACGATATGTTTAGTATTGAACAACTCGAAGCCTTTATCGCTACCGTGGAATGCGGTTCATTTTCCAGTGCCGCACGCAAATTAGGCAAGGTGCAGTCGGCGATAAGCCAACATGTGATGAACCTGGAAATTGACTGTAACAGCCAGTTGTTTGAACGCCAGGGACGTTACCCCGTGCTTACACCCGCAGGTCATAAGTTACTGCCTTACGCGCAAGCCACCGTTCAGCAGCATAAGCGCCTCATCCAACAAGCGACAGGTCTCTCGAACGAAGGCAATCAGCAACTGACACTGGCTCTCGATGAAGGTATTTTACTCTCCGGACTGACATCCTTGCTGGCCAAACTCGAAGTGGAATTTCCACTCATTGAACTGGAGTGTCTGAGCGCCTCCAGTAAAGATGTGATAGAGATGATTGAAAGTGGCCGTGCGACATGTGGGCTGATCTTCAGTGAACTGGTGCTGCCGGACACGTTGGATTTTGAGTCCATCGGCTCAATTAAATTTGATGTGTACGTCTCCAGTCAACATGCCCTCGCCCAGTCCGTCGCCCCACACATTGATGCGCTGCGGCTGCACAGGCAACTTGCGATTCGTTCCCGCAACCACACCGCCAGCAGCTTTCATCAGCCACACAGCCCGGATGTATGGTACGCTGACAATTATTATTTATTGCTGGATTTAGCTATCCATGGTTTTGGCTGGTGTTTGCTGCCTACCCATCTTGCTCACGCAGAAGTGCACAGCGGCAGACTCGTGCGGGTTCCGGTCGCGTTCGAACAACTGGCCTGGTACACCAATGTCGATGTCATTCAACATCATCAATACGCTCAGGATTCGATTCATCGGCGCACTCGTGAACTGCTGCGCCAACTGTTTAAAGGACAATCACAATGAAGCATATCGCCATCATCGGCGCTGGTTGGCTTGGTCTGCCACTGGCAAAGCATCTTCAGTCGCTTGGTTATCAGGTCAGTGCCAGCCGGACTTCGCAGCAAGGTGTCGACGAACTCAAACAGCACGATATAAACGGTTTCATCTGCGATCTCAGCCAATCGGATCATTTCGCTGACACATTAGCGTCATTGCATTGCGATACTGTGGTCGGTAGCTTTCCACCCGGTTTCCGACGCGGACAAGGTGCAGAATACGCCACGCAGTGGCAACAACTGGTGAATGCAGCCAAAGCGGCGCACTGCAAGAAAGTGGTGATGGTCAGTTCCACCACCGTATACCCGGACAGAGCAGAAACCATGGACGAAACAAAAGCGACACTTGCGTTGGCCCTCTCTGAGCCCGATTTCTCAGCCAACGCAAAAGTGATGTTGCAAGCCGAGCAAAGCGTCATAGACTCAGGGCTGGCGTATGCGATCGTCCGTTGCAGCGGCCTGATTGGCCCAAGCCGTCATCCTGCCCGTTTTGCCGCAAGGTTGAAACAGGTCAGCACTCTGGCGCCAGCCAACATGCTGCATCAGGCAGACGCCGTTGGTGCCGTCGCTTTTGCGGTTGAACATTTTGATCATGATGTGGTCAACGCGACGACGCCGCATACTGTCAGCAAAGCCGAATTCTATCAAGCCGCGTTGCAAGCTGTTTCTTCCGACGAGGCTCTGCCGCCAGTCGTCGAGATTGCCGACAAGTTGATTGTCAGCGATAAATTGGCTAAGGCGGGATATCAGTTTCACTATTCACACACTCTGGAGGCCTTAAATGGCGATGAGTAAACATCTATACCAGCATCTCGAAACGCTTTGGCAATACATGCAAATGGGACATCAGCTCAACGCCGCGGATGTCATTTTCGTCCCGGGCAGTAATGATACCCGAGTCGCTGAAGTCGCCGCCGCGCTGTATCACAAAGGTCTGGCCCCGCTGATTGTGTTCTCTGGTGGTCATGGTCGTTTTACCGACGGCATTTTCGAACACAGTGAAGCGGTCACGTTCGCTCAGGTCGCCAAAGATTGCGGTGTGCCATCGGACGCATTGTTGCTGGAGCCACGTTCAACCAACAGTGGTGAGAACGTGCAGTTCACTTATGAACTGCTGAAGAAAAAAGGCATTGAGGTGCGCAAAGTCATTCTGGTGCAAAAGCCATATATGGAGCGCCGAGCTTACGCCACATTTATGAAACAGTGGCCGGGTGAAATTGAATCGCTTCAGGTTACCTCAACCGGTGACAACTTCTTCGATTACCTGACCGAAGATCTCACACTGGATTTCGTGCTGGGCGCTCTGATTGGTGATTTCGAGCGTATCCAACACTACCCGGAAAAAGGTTACCAAATCGAGCAACCGATCCCACCAGAAGCGGAAGCCGCATATCAGGCGCTGAAACCACTCGCCGCTTAAACTTCAAGAAAAAAGGATGGGTTACCCCATCCTTTTATGTTTGATTTTCAAACGCAGTCTTAACGACCCAGCGCCTCTTTATAATGCTGGCGGCACACCGACACATATTTGTCATTGCCACCAATAGCGACCTGATCGCCTTCTGAAATCGCATTGCCGTGTTCGTCGGTACGAATCACCATATTTGCTTTGCGGCCACAATGGCAGATGGTTTTCAGCTCAATCAGCTTATCGGCCCACGACAACAGGTACTTACTGCCTTCAAACAGCTCCCCCAGAAAGTCGGTGCGCAAGCCGTAACACAGAACCGGAATATCCAACTTATCCACGACTTCCGTCAGTTGGTAAACTTGCTCTTTAGAGAGAAACTGGCACTCATCCACCAGCACACAGTGGCGTTTTTCATTCTGATGCAGCTGTTTAATGCTATCAAACAGATTGGTATCCGAGGTGAACAGGTGTGCGTCCGCTTCAAGGCCAATTCGCGAGCTGACTTTGCCCACGCCAAAACGATCGTCGATCGCGGCCGTGAAGATCACAGGCGTCATGCCGCGTTCCTGATAGTTAAACGATGATTGAAGCAGTGTGGTCGACTTACCCGCATTCATTGCCGAGTAATAAAAATACATCTGAGCCAAAAGTGCTGTTTCCTGTCTAAAACTAAAATTCGCGCAATTATAAGCGGCTTGGCGTAGTGATTGCCTTAACTCGCTTCGCAATTGCGCGATAAGAAATAAAAAAGGGTGGCTAAGCCACCCTGTATAACGCTTATTCTGCTTTTTCTTTTGCCACAGTAACCGCAATCGCCAGCTCTTCCAGAGCCGCTGGGTTTGCCAGGCTCGGCGCGTCGGTGAGCAGACACGCAGCCGCTGTGGTTTTCGGGAACGCGATAACATCACGGATGTTTTCGGTGCCACACAACAGCATCACCAGACGGTCTAGGCCGAACGCCAGACCCGCATGCGGAGGCGTACCGAACTTCAGCGCATCCAGCAGGAAGCCAAACTTAAGTTGTTGTTCTTCAGCTTCAATGCCCAGCAGGTCAAAGACTGCTGCCTGCATTTTCGCATCGTGAATACGTACAGAACCACCGCCCACTTCGTAGCCGTTCAGAACCATGTCGTAAGCATTCGATAGCGCGCCTTCTGGGTTCGCTTTCAACTCTTCCGGAGTCATGTTCAGAGGAGAAGTGAATGGGTGGTGCATCGCTGCTACATTACCTTCGTCATCCGATTCAAACATTGGGAAATCAACCACCCACAGCGGTGCCCATGTTGAGTCGTTGGTGATGCCCAGATCTTTACCCACTTTCAGACGCAGTGCGCCAATAGCTTCCGCCACTACGTTGGCTTTGTCTGCGCCAAACAGAATGATGTCGCCAGATTGTGCACCAGTGCGTTCGATAATCGCAGTAACGATCTCTTCAGTTAGGAACTTCGCCACTGGAGACTGAATGCCTTCCATACCGGCAGCCAGGTCGTTAACTTTCAGCCATGCCAGACCTTTCGCGCCGTAAATTGCAACAAAAGACGTGTATTCATCGATTTGTTTACGAGTCAGAGCCGCACCACCAGGAACGCGCAGCGCCGCAACGCGACCTTTTTCATCGTTCGCCGGGCCAGAGAAGACTTTGAAATCCACCTCTTTCAGCAGGTCAGCCACATCAACCAGTTCCATTGGGTTACGAAGATCTGGTTTGTCGCTACCGAAACGACGCATCGCTTCGCTGTATGGCATCACAGGGAAATCACCCAGATCCACGTCCAGCAGCTCCAGCCACATTTCACGAATCATTTTTTCGGTGATGGCACGTACTTCATCAGACGTCATGAATGACGTTTCAATATCGATCTGAGTGAATTCAGGCTGACGGTCAGCACGCAGGTCTTCGTCGCGGAAACATTTTACGATTTGGTAGTAACGGTCAAAGCCAGACATCATCAGCAGCTGTTTAAACAACTGAGGTGACTGTGGCAGTGCGTAGAAGCTGCCTTTGTGAACACGGCTTGGTACCAGGTAGTCACGCGCGCCTTCTGGCGTTGCTTTGGTCAGTACTGGCGTTTCGATATCCAGGAAGCCGTTAGTATCTAAGAAACGACGAACGAAGCTTGATGCTTTTGCGCGCAGTTTAATGCGGTCGCTCATTTCCGGACGACGCAGGTCCAGGTAACGGTATTTCAGACGTTGCTCTTCTGAGTTCTTCTGGTTGAAGTCCAGTGGCAATACGTCAGAACGGTTAATGATCTGCAGGCCTTTTGCCAGTACTTCTACTTCACCCGTTGCCATATCTTTGTTGATTTGGCTCTCTGGACGAGTGCGCACTTCGCCAGTCAGTTTGATACAGAATTCATTGCGAAGCTGGTTTGCCACTTCAAAAACGTCTGCCATATCGGGATCAACAACCACCTGAACGACGCCTTCACGATCTCGCATATCAATGAAGATCAGTCCGCCTAAATCACGACGGCGGTTTACCCAGCCGCAAAGCTCTACAGTTTGTCCTGCGAGGGACTTGTTCAGGTGACCACAATAATGGCTACGCATAATGAAATTCCCAATCTCTAATTAGTCATCAAATTCTAAGCTGCAGATTCGTGCTCCGACCTGCAGCGCAAAGTTCCATTTATACGCTGAAAGGCGCTTAAGATCGACCTTCCAGAATACAATTTGTTGTGTTTTATCAAGCGCCGCTGTTTTTTAGTACAATAATCCGCCAAATCAGCGATTAAAGCGCCTTCAGCCCGCAAAATTGGCGCTGATTATATACCCAAGTGTTCGCAAAATGCGAGGTCACTTGGGTCAAGAGATAATCTGTCGTATCCTGCCTTTTGCAAATCACCGAAAAATGAAAAAGTTGAGTACTTCGCAATGACCCACCTTCCTCTTCGATTGGGGCTGACCATGTGGTCTCATCCGGCATGGCAAAGCAGCTTTTATGGCAGTGGCACACAAGCCGCGGAACGTTTAGCCAAATACGCTCAAGTCTTTCATACCGTGGAAGGCAACACCACTTTTTACGCTTCCCCTTCTCCGTCCACCGTGCAGAACTGGAAGTCAGCCACGCACGATGCGTTTCGCTTCACGTTTAAATTGCCCAAAAGCATTACCCATCAAAACCTGCTGGTGGGCTGTCAGGATGAGTTAAAGGCGTTTATGACACTGATGGAGCCGCTGCACGACCGGGTCGGGATGTGGACAATTCAACTGCCAGCCGCTTTTGGGCCGGAACATCTCGAACAGCTGAAAAAATTTCGTGCTTATTTCCCTTCAGAGTTCCCACTTGGGGTCGAAGTGCGCCACCTGGCCTACTTTGCCAAAGGCGAAGCCGAACGTGCACTCAATCAGTGGTTAATCGAGGAACGCATCGATCGCATCATCATGGATAGCCGTCCCGTGTTTGCGGCCGAACCGTGCAATGAAGTGATCATCGATGCGCAGATGAAAAAACCCAAAGTGCCGGTGCACGCGATTGCGACAGCAGAGAAGCCGATGATTCGCTTTATCGGCCATCCGGATATGGATGCCAACCTGCCCTTTTTTACGCCCTGGTTGCATAAGCTGCCACAGTGGATAAATGAAGGAAAGCAACCTTACGTGATGATTCATACCCCCGACAATAACTTCGCACCAGAACTGGCGGTCAAGCTCTATCAATCTTTGCAGGCATCCCTGACCCTGCCTGACCTGGCGCCGTTTCCGGCTCAGGATGGTAACAATCAACTGGCCATGTTTTAGGCATTGATTCCAGCGTTCACCGCGGCTTAAGAATTTACCGGGAGGAAAGGCCGCCTGTTTAATGACAGAAGGCGAAATTTTTCATAAAATACGCGCCTTTTCTTGAGCCTGATGCATTGTTCAGGCTGACGCTAACCGCCGTGAGGTTACCATGAGCAACAAAGACACTATCTTCTCAGCCCCTATCGACAAGATCGGAGACTTTACGTTTGATGAACGTGTGGTCGAAGTCTTTCCGGATATGATTCAGCGATCGGTACCCGGTTACGCCAATATCATTTCCGCCATTGGCATGCTGGCTGAGCGCTTTGCCAAGCCTCACAGTAACTTGTACGACCTGGGCTGTTCGTTGGGAGCGGCAACCCTTTCGATGCGTCGCAACATCAAGCAGGAAGGCTGTAAAATTATCGGCGTCGATAACTCTGCGGCCATGGTTGAACGTTGCAAGCTGCACGTCAACGCTTACCGTTCAGATACGCCAGTTGAGATTATCGAAGCGGACATTCGAAACATCGACATCAAAAATGCTTCCGTGGTGGTGCTGAACTTCACGCTGCAATTTCTGTCACCGGAAGACCGCTATACGCTGCTGGAAAAAATCTATGCCGGGCTGCGTCCGGGTGGCATTTTGATCCTGTCTGAAAAGTTTGTCTTTGAAAATCAGGTAGCCAACGAGTTGCTGATTGATCTGCACCACGACTTTAAACGTGCCAACGGCTACAGCGAGCTGGAAATCAGCCAGAAACGCAGTGCGATTGAAAACGTGATGCGTCCGGATTCTGTCGAAACACACAAAGCTCGCTTTGAGCAACTGGGCTTTTCCAGCTATGAAGTCTGGTTCCAGTGCTTTAACTTCGGCTCGATGTTCGCCATTAAATAATTGGTTTTAGCAACGCGTTCCCTGCCCTGACGGAACTCATGTTGCCTTTTTGATGACGTCAGGGCGCAGATGTCGCTATTTAGGAAACCCGCCATGTTTGACTTTGGTAACGTTTATTCACTGCTGGCCCAGGACACCCGTCTTCAGCCTTGGCTCAAAATTCTGCCGCAGCAACTGTCTGACTGGCAAGAACAAAGCCATGGAGATATGGACCGCTGGTTACGTGCCTTAAAGAAAATCCCCGATTTCAAACCAGACAATATTGACCTGAAAGATTCGGTGAGCGTGAGCAACAGCGAACCGCTGCCATTGGGCGAGCAGAAGAAGCTGGAAAGCCTGCTGAAAATGTTCCACCCGTGGCGTAAAGGCCCTTATCACCTGCACGGCATTCATATTGACACGGAATGGCGTTCAGACTGGAAATGGGACCGATTGTTGCCACACATCTCACCTCTGAAAGGCCGTAGTGTGCTGGATGTCGGCTGCGGCAACGGTTACCACATGTGGCGTATGCTGGGTGAAGGCGCGCATCAGGTCATTGGTATCGACCCTTCTGAACTGTTTTTGATCCAGTTCGAAGCGGTGCGCAAATTAATGGGCAACAATCAGAACATTCACCTGCTCCCATTGGGCATTGAACAGCTTCCGGAACTTGAAGCCTTTGACACCGTATTCAGCATGGGCGTACTGTATCACCGTCGCTCGCCACTCGACCATCTTATCCAGTTGAAAAATCAACTGATTTCTGGCGGCGAACTGATTCTGGAAACGCTGGTCATCGAAGGGGATGAAAATGCTGTGCTGGTGCCGTTCGACCGTTACGCACAAATGCGCAATGTGTACTTCTTCCCTTCGGCTCTGGCTCTGAAAGTGTGGTTGGAAAAAGTCGGTTTTGAAGACGTTCGTATTGTCGATGAAAACGTGACATCGCTGGGTGAACAACGTACGACGGAATGGATGACTCATAATTCACTGCCAGACTACATTGACCCGAATGATCCAACGAAGACAGTGGAAGGCTACCCGGCACCGCGCCGCGCGATTTTGGTCGCTAAAAAGCCATAATTGACACAGTTTTAACTCGCCTTTAGGCCGATAAGACTACCCTAGCACGGGATGCTTGCTGCATCCTTTGCTAAATTTGATAAATCAACTGATAACCAAGAATAAGGTCGCAAATGTTTAAGCGAATCGCACCCGTTGTTGCACTTAGCATGCTTTCCGGTTGCACATTATTGAAGGGTGATGAATACCATCAAGCTACGCTGGACGCGATTCAACAGTCCGAATCCAACCTTGCCAACAAATTCACCAATCTTGAACTTCAAATCAGTAATCAGCTCGATTACATCGATAGCCTGGAAAGTCAGGTCGTTTCCCTCAAATCTGAAGTCAAAGAACTCAAAGTTATTGCAGCAAAACCCCAGCCTGCGACTCAAGCACAACCTAAAGCCGCTCCGCCGATCATCGTAGAAGCGACGCCTCGTCACGAAGTGGTGCTCGGTGAGATTGAAAAAGTCACCATTGATGCCATTAAGAAAGGTTTTGATGCCCGTATTGATACTGGCGCGGCAACCTCTTCGTTGAATGCGGTCGACATCGAAGAGTTCGAGCGCAACGGCAAGAACTGGGTTCGTTTCCATCTTACTGATGAAACCGGTGCCAAGGACGAGAACAGTTGGATTGAAGCTCCGATCCTACGCTACGTGCGTATTCGCCAATCCACCAGTGAGCAAACCGAACGTCGGGCCGTGGTGGAATTGTGGGTAAAATTGGGCTCTATCCACGAAAAAACACAGTTCACGCTAGCAGACCGCTCACAGATGAGCCATCTTATTCTTCTTGGCCGCGAGTTTATCCGCGACATCGCGGTTGTTGATGTAAGTCGCAAGTATATTCAGACAGAAACCAAATAATAATAAGGCCACTTATGACGTCACGAGTTCCGTTTTATCTATCTATATTTTTGTTGGTAGCGGCTGGCATTACTTTGAGTGTCATGCGCCACCAAAGCTATGGAGTACCTTGGACGCCGGGTGAAACGCGTCAGGTTTGGGATGTAGAAGCTCGCATTGAGTTCATCGCCCAGGGTAAAGAAGCCAAAGTCTCTCTCGCCGCTCCTCATACCCAAGATGGTTACACGCTGGTCGGTGAAAACGCCTCTTCTCCGGGTTACGGCATCTCTTACGTCACCACCGAATCCGGCCGCCGCGCCGAATGGTCAATCCGTCACGCCAGTGGTCCTCAGACAATCTATTACAAAGCGCAATTTTTGGTAGACCCACAGGCTAAGAGCACACCGATTCCACCGAATGGTGAAATTGTTAAGCCAACGTTTGATGGGCCGGAAGAAGCCGCCGCCGTCGCTGTCATTGAACGCGCCAATCGCCTGTCTGCCGATCACGTAACCTTTGCCCGCGAACTGATCAAAACGTTGAACGATTCTGAAAGCCAGAATGCGTCACTGCTGCTGAACAACAAATCCAAAGTGGATACCGCTCAGAAACTGCTGTCTTACGCGCAGGTTCCGAACAAAGTTGTCGGTGTTATTCAGTTGGAAGACGGCCGTCGTCGTCAGACGATTCAACACATGAACGAAGTGTGGAACGGCAAGAAATGGGTACTGTTTAACCCGGAAACTGGCACTCAGCCGACGCATCCAAACCTGCTGGTGTGGGATGAATCAAATGTGTCTCTGTTGGATGTCGTGGGCGGTCAGAACAGCCAGGTGCACTTCAGCATGATTGCTCAGGATGTCACACCACAGCAGGCAACCAACAGTAAAGTAGAATCGGATGGACTGCTGAACCTGTCCATTCACAGCCTGCCTCTTGAAGAACAGGCGATGTTCAAAACCATCATGTTGATCCCAATTGGCGCGCTCATCGTCGTATTCCTGCGCGTGATTATCGGTTTGAAAACATCCGGTACCTTTATGCCAGTGCTGATTGCGGTCGCGTTTGTACAAACTCAGTTAACCACGGGTATTGTCGGCTTCCTGCTGATTGTCGGTACTGGTTTGATCATTCGCAGCTACCTGTCGAAGCTCAACTTATTGCTGGTCGCCCGGATTTCGGCGGTCATCATCTCGGTTATCCTGATCATTTCTATTTTCACCGTTGTCGCGTTTAAAGTCGGTCTGACGGAAGGCCTGACCATCACATTCTTCCCGATGATCATTCTGTCTTGGACCATCGAACGCATGTCGATTCTGTGGGAAGAAGAAGGCGCGAAAGAAGTCATTCTTCAGGGTGGTGGTTCACTGTTCACCGCAATACTGATTTATCTGGCGATGACAAACTCTTACGTTCAGCATCTGACCTTTAACTTTATCGGCCTGCAACTGATCGTTCTAGCAGCTATTCTGCTTCTGGGTACTTACACCGGATACCGCATTACTGAGCTGCGTCGCTTCAAACCACTAGCAGACGGAGATTAATATGTTTTTCTCTCTTTCTGAGTACACCTCCCCTTTTAAGCTACGCCATAAGGGGATCATGGGCATGAACAAGCGAAACCATAGCTACATTGGCCGCTACAATGATCGTTCAAAATTTCCGCTGGTGGATGACAAGCTCAAAACCAAACTGATCGCCCAGCGGGCCGGATGTACCGTCCCTCAACTGATTGGCGTGATCAGCAATCAGGGTGACGTGAAACGCATCCACGACATGGTCAAAGAGTGGCCGGGCTTCGTCATCAAGCCGGCTCGTGGCAGTGGTGGTAAAGGTATTCTGGTGGTGGTTTCACACAAAGATGGTGTCTACACCAAACCATCCGGTTCGACAATCGGCAAAGAGGATGTCGAACGCCACATCAGTAATGCGCTGGCCGGGCTTTTCTCTCTTGGCGGCAAAAACGATGTGGCCGTGGTGGAAAACCTGATTAAGTTTGATGACTGCTTTGATGGCTTCAGCTACGAAGGTGTGCCTGACGTACGTATCATCGTGTTTAAAGGTTATCCGGTCATGGCGATGATGCGCTTATCAACGTCGGCATCAGACGGTAAAGCGAACCTTCACCAAGGCGCTGTCGGTGTCGGAATTGATATCGCGACCGGTAAAGCTGTGCGCGCTGTACAGTTCAACCGTCCGGTCACGCATCACCCAGATACAGGTAAAGAACTCAACACGCTGCAGGTTCCTCACTGGGAACGCTTACTGACTCTGGCGGCCAGTGCCTGGGAAATGACAGGTCTTGGTTACATCGGCACTGATATGGTGCTGGATAAAGAAGAAGGTCCTATGGTGCTGGAACTCAATGCGCGTCCGGGCTTGGCGATTCAAATTGCCAACGGTGCGGGCTTGCTGCCACGTTTGCATCATATTGAAAGTTTGGGCACACCATTGATCGCGCCAACGCCAGCGGAGCGCGTGGCCTATGCCGCTAAGCAATTCGGACTGTGAGACAACGAATCGGGGCGCGCAAAGCGCCCTTTTTTATCTCGTCATCAAAATTCAGAGCTTCAGGTATCCCAGATTCAACAGCGTCAATCCAACAACAAAACAGACAAGTTGAAAAGTCGGTAGCGCACCCGCCACTGCGCCTAACATCAATCCTGAACCTGAACTCACAGCGACAAGTTTGTACATCCTGACCTCCTCAATTCAATCGCTGCATTTGAAATCTCAACCGCTTGAAAAGCAAACACCGTGACATTGATTGCGAGTCAATTCTCAGCGCATGACGAAGCCTGAATCTGTCGCTGACCTATGGCAGGCACAAAAAAACGCCTTCACAAGGAAGGCGCTTTATCACGGGTTCACAGTCAACCAGTTCGAATGTTAGCTTAGCTCTTCAGCCAATAACTGCTCATCCGTTTTAGGCTTATCAGTCTGACCAAAGCCACGCAGACCCACGACGTGTACGTGCTCGTGATCTTTGAACACTTTACGCACCAGTTTGTAGGTGGTGCCTTTTTCCGGGCTGATGTTCTCTGGTGCCGCAATCAAAAGCTGCATATCCAGACGTTCACACAGCTCGAACAACGTGGCGATGGATTTGGCATCCAGACGCGCAGCTTCATCGAGGAACAACAGACGACATGGCATGATGTCTTTACTACGCAGACGGCGGGATTCTTCTTCCCAGCTCTGCACCACCATCAGCAGAATCGACTGACCCGTACCGATCGCTTCACCTGTCGACAGTGCGCCTGATTCCGCTTGCAGCCAACCGTCTGAGCCACGGTTCACTTCCACACTCAGTTCCAGGTAGTTGCGGTAATCCAGCAGCTCTTCACCGAGTACTTGCGGCGAACGCTGCCCCATGTCGATGTGTGGGTTCACGCGTTGGAACAGTTTTGCCATCGCTTCTGAGAAGGTGTAGCGCGCAGTTTCGAACAAGTCTTTATGCTGAGCTTGATGCTCAGACAGGCCAGCCAGCAGAATCTCATGGCTTTCACGCACTTTGACATTCAAGCGCACGCCTTTCACCTGACCAAAAGCGATGTTCGACAAGCCTTGGTTCAACATGCGAATGCGGTTCTGTTCGCGCTGAATGGTTTTACGAATGATGCTCGCCACTGAATCAGAACTGATCGCCAAGCGGTTTTCACGTTGTGTCAGCTCTTCCGTCAGACGCGCCAGTTCCACTTCCATCTCTTCAATCGCTTCAACCGGATCGTCGGTACGAATGATGTCTTGGCGGATACGTTCACGCAGGTGCTGATACACTGCGATATAGAACAGTACTTTGCGCTCTGGGCGCGAGTTATCTTCAGACTGGCGCAGCGAATCACGCAGATCTTCGTTGTTTGCCACTGCAAGACGCAGCGCACCCAAGGATTTGTCCGACATGGAACGCAGTTCATCGGCCGACAAATACGCCAGTTCACGTTTGTGCAGACGACGTTCGACATCGTTTTCACGCGCCAGACGCAGTACCGAGCACCAACCCGCTTTCGCATTGACGACAAACGTGCGCAGATCTTTATAGTCTTTCTCGACTTTCTTCATGCGCTTCGCCAGCGCTTTCATTTCCAGCTCTGTCGAAGTGATGGTGCGCTCGTATTCGCTCTTACGGCCACGAGAGGCATGCAAACGCTCTTGCAATTCATCACGGCGACGTTGAGCACGCTCCAGCGCGCCTTCGTCCGCATGAACACCAAAATCTTGCAGCTCTTGTTTGAACTCTTGAACCGTTTCCAGTTTCGCTTGGTGAGAACTCTTCAGCGACGCCAATACTTGATTGTACTGGTTCATCTGCGCCTGAGCTTGTTTGAGCTCTTCACGGCTGCGGTTACGCAGGTTTTCTGCCTGCACCAGCTTCGCTTTGAGCTGTTCGCTCAGTTCACTGCTCTGGCTCAACAGATCGACAGAATCGGAATACGCGAAGTGGTGACGACGCTCAACCAGATCCGACAAGGCAAAGATCTGTTTCTTCAGTTGCTGCAGCGCGATATCCGCTTGCTGGTATTGCGCTTCCAGCGCATCAAACTGCTCTGGATCGGCTTCCAATGCGGACGCAATTTTTTCCAGCTGTTCAATCGCTTTACCGTGCTCCGCCACGAATGATTTGGCTTCTGACAGTTGTGCAATCTTGGCTTCAATCTCGTCAAAGCGAGCCTGAAGCGAATCGTCTTCAAGCAGCAGCATGTTTGGCGCGATCTTATCCAGCGAAGAAATCGCCTGCTTACTCAGTTGCAGTTGGCTGCGCTGTTGCTGCTCCTGACCGTCCAGTTCGGCCAGCGTGCGGCTGAGCTGGTTGCGTTTATCGCGGACTTGTTGCAGTGCTTGTTCTGGATCGGCGTCAAACGCGACTTGCAGATGCTGCGCCACAAACTGGTTAAAGTTGCTGTACAAGCGTTGCAGTTTTTGTGAATCGAATGCCGCTTTCGCGTGCTCTTCAACCACTTCTTCGCGTTCATTTCGCAGCAGTTCCAGACGCTGTTCACGCGCCGCGCGGCCAAACAGTGGAATTTTCGGAAAACGCGAATAGCGCATCTGGCGATCATTAAGCTGAACGCACACCGCCCCTTCCAGCTCTTCGGCATTAATGGAGCTGTCATCGAACGCGTCGATGTCGCCTTCGATCAGGTACAAGTCTTCCGGACAGTCGTCCAGTTCAACCAACTTCTCTTTGATGCCAGACAGATCCGATACCACAATCGCATGACGTGCCGGACCGTACATCGCACTGAAGTAAGGCGCATCGTCGATGGTAATGTCATCGTAGATTTCCGACAGCAGCACGCCGCCCAGTGTATCCGCCAGACCTTTCAGACGCGGGTCGTTTGAACCACCCGGAGAAGCCAGACGCTCAATCTCACCTTCCAATTTTGCTCGGCGTTCAGCCAGCTTATCTTTGGCGATTGACTGCGCTTTCTCTTCTTCCAGCACCTGCTGCATTTGCGACATCACGGACTGGCTGTCGGCCAGCTCTGCGCCACTTTGCTCACGCAGCACTTCCAGTGCGTCGTTGGCTTTGATCCACGCGGGCGCAATCGCTTCCAGACGCGCGATTTCCGCCTGATAATCCTGCTCACTACGGCGTTGCTGACTGCGTTTTTCACGCAGCTCTTCCTGGCTCATTTCCAGACTTTCAATCAACGCTTCGTGGCGCTCACGCTCTTGCTCCAGCGTGATGTCATCTTCCAGCGTAACCTGATGCTGTTTCTGGTAGCTGTCAGCCAGCTGGCGTACGTTGCGTTGCTGCTCGATGCGACGTTCCAGATCGCGCTGCTGCGCGTACCATTGGTGTTCGTTTTGCGTGATTTGCTCTGCATCGCGCGCCTGACGAATCAGTTGCTGTGCTTTGCTGGCAGCATCGTCGCGCTCAACCTCACCCAGCACACTTTTCACCAACGCAAACGCGTTGTCGAACTGCTCGGCAGCCGCGGAGGACATATCCAGCTTGTGTTTCAGTGCCAGCAGTTCAGAAGTGCGTTCGTCCTGCTGATCTTTAAGCTGCGTCACCAAAGCTTGCGCGCTGTCAGCGCTAATAGTGTCATCGCCCAACAGCTGCTGCGCTTTTGTAAGCGCGTTCAGAGCCTGTTGGTATTGCAGTGCGCGAGTTTGCTGCACGTCGAGTGCTTGCTGATAATCGGCCAACTGCGTTTTCAGGCTGTCGACTTCTTCTTCCGCTACCGTGGCCTGCTCTTCAGTCATCATCACGCGCTCTTGCGCTTCTTCGACGACCATCATCTGCTCTTCGAGACGAACACTCAGCTCTTCCAAATCATCTTGGTAGCGTTCAATCTTCTCCTGCTGACGCAGTGCATTCTGCACCAGTTGCAGGTGGTCAGACGCGCCTTGGTAATCCTGCTCCAGCGCCGCTTCTGTCTCAACCAGCATTTCCAGCTCTTCGTGAACACGGTTCAGTAAGCTGTTTTGCTCAATCAAGGTTTCACGCGCGCTGAACAGCTCACTGCGCAGCGCCAGCGTTTGACCCATTTTATTGCGACGATCGTTGGCGTGACGCATGTAGTCCGCCGCCACGTAGTTGGTCGATTCGGTGATCAAATGTTTGAACAGATCACGGTCAGCCTGAGTGGTTTTGATCGCTTCCAGCGTCATGCGGTTTTCACGCAGCGCCGATTCCATATCCTGGAACGCTTTTTTCACGCCGCCATTTTGTGGCAGCAGATAATCACGCAGGGAGCGGGTAATCGCACTGGATATACCGCCGTACAGCGATGCTTCAATCAGACGATAGAATTTGGAGCGGTCGCTGCTGTTACGCAGTTTCTTCGGAATCACACCGAATTCAAACATTTGGTTGTGGTAATCCACGATGGACGGAAACGCTTTGAAGTGCGCCCCTTCGATGGCTGCCACAGAATCTTTAACTTCATTGATTTGACGTACGCGCGCATGTTTATCCGAGACGCTTTCAATCAACACATCGGTTGGTTTGATGTGGCTTGGCAAGCCCTGAATCACAAACGGTTTGATGTCGACTTTTTTGTCACGGCCAGCCACTTGCTGCAGCTTCACCACAAACAGCAAACGCTGCTTACGCGAGTTGACCACATCCAGCGCGGCATAACATGCGCCCGGCTGTAGCTTACCGTACAGGCCTTTATCGCGTGATGCCTGCGAGCTGCCCGCTTCCGTCGTGTTACGGAAATGCAGTAACGTTTGGTCCGGGATCAGCGCGGTAATAAACGCAGCCATCGTGGTCGATTTACCAGCGCCGTTACCACCAGAAAGCGTAGTCACCAAATTATCGATATCAAAAGTACGCGCAAAGAAGCCGTTCCAATTGATCATGGTCAGCGATTGATATTTACCTCTTTCAATCATGCTCATGCTTCACCTTCCAGCTCTGTTTGCTCGTCATAATCGTGTTGTTCTGTGTCTTCATCGTTGTCGAGCAGGCTTTGCTGACTTGGCTCCTGAGTATGCACCACGGCTTCACCATCGCGGATCAAACGCAGCTGCGCTTCACGCATATCGTCACCCACACGCACATCGGCACCAAAACGGAAAACCGCTTCAGTAATGCGGAATTTTGCGGTTTCACCAATGTTGATGATCATGCCAAGGCGGCGCAGACGGCGCAGCGAAGTCCGCACTTTTTCAAACAGCTTCTCTTTGTCGAGGTCTGAACCATTGGCACGGTTCGTCACCAGCTTCATCAGTTTTTTCTCGTCCGACAGGGTCAGCAGCTCGTCGTACAGTTCCTGATTAGTAAAAATACCTTCATGCGCCAGACGTTCCGGGCTCAGGTAAAGGAAACACAGCACTTTGCCCACCAGCATGTCGAGTTCCGACAGTACACTGCGGTTTATGAGGGACGTCGAGCGCGGACGCAGATAGAAGAAACCTTCCGGTGCACGCACCAGTTCCGTGTTGTAACGCTGATAAAACAGAGCCAGTTCTGGCTCAAAATCAGACAAAAATGCATGGTTGTCCATGTCGTCGCTCGAGATATGACGACCTGCGCGCAGCAGGCTATCGAGCGCCGGGAAAAGCGGGTTTACAATCGCTTTGGCCAGATTCTCTGGCATGTATTCATTAATATCGGTCGATGACATTTGCTTGTACCTTTGCGCCAAAATCGTTAATCGCTTGCCAGTCTGGCTGAATGGCTCGGTAATCCGAGTCTGAGTAACCCAGACGCACGGCCTGGTCGACAACGATTCGGGCTAAATCGAAATGATGAGTTCGCGGATGGGTCGCGAGGTAATCACGCAACACGCTGCCAAGGTCTATCGGTTGACCTTGGTCTTTATGCACTTTCAGCATGTTACCGATGCGCTCTGCCAACTCATCATTGACCTGTTTAAATTCCTCGTACTCGACTTCGGCCGGAACATGACCGGTAACTTCATCATCACGCAGCACCAATGCTTCATCACGCAAATCGCTCAGACGTTCTGCATCGGCGTACGTCAGATACCAGGGTTGGTCGAAGTAATCGTTCACCGATTGACGCAGACGCTGGCTGAAAGCGCGGTTCTGGTCCATATCGATGGCGGTACGAATGAATTTGTGTACGTGACGGTCGTAGCCAATCCACAGGTCAATAGCCTGTTGGCCCCAACTGGTAATGCGGTCAAGCTTCATCTGCAACGCAAACAGCGTCTCTTCAATGAATTCCAGTTCCGCATCACCGTACACAATTTCCTGAATATCGAGAATTTGAGTCTGCAACTCATCACCCGCTGCCTGCAAGGTATCCTGCAGTTCACGCAGCGTCGAAGAGGTCTCAGAAAGCAGAGCTTCACAGTTGTTGATCGCTTCGCGCCAGTCTTTGTTCAGCAGCTCTGCAATTTGCTGCTTCACCGACTGTTGCTGTTCGTCCATCACACGTTGGTTGAGGTCGATGCGGTCAAAAATTTCGCTCACAGAGTATTTCAGCACGCCATAAACGTTCTTTTTCCAGTGGCCTGGGGTTCCGCCCTGCTGAGCAGATTCCACGGCTTTGGCCATTTCATCCGCCACCATGGATAGCTGAATAGAAAGTTTAAGCTTGGAAAACTCACGGTGGCGCACGTAGTAGTCGGTAATGCCGACTGCCAGTGGCGATAATCGGTAAATACTAGCACCGTCCGTGACTTCGCTGGTGAAGCGGCTAATCAAGCGTTGCTTCACCAGTTCGTTAATCGCGTTATTAGCACGGAATGCAGACGCTTCACCCGTGTCTTCAAACATTCGAGTCACGATGATAAATGCATCGTGCAACTCTCCTTCACCTAGCTCTTCGTCGAACCGTTCGTTGCTCAGCACCGCGATAGCGATAAGAAACGCGAGTCGCTCAGTCGTCAGGTTCAATGAGAAATCATGCTGCTTGACCCAGCTGACCAATTCATCGATTGGCTGCTCTGCAGCGTTCTGAGTTAACTCACTCATTGTTATTCCTGTTATTGTTTCTTCTTGGCCCATACGTGAATGTATCGGCCTAATGAGAGGTACGGCTCTTGGCGACAGAATTTTTGTTCTAAAGCCAGTACATCTTCATATTGGTATTCGCCCATATTTTTCATGTTACCAATGTAATCACTGAAACAACGAATACCTGACTTACCACAAATTTCAAACCCGGCGTCTTCTATCCATTGATAAACATCCGTCGGAATTAAGCCTTTCTGCGGTTGAAGTTTAAAACGTTTACGGTGAGGCATGCCTTCCAGAACGTGAGGAATGTTACCGCAAACCGCATTCTTATAAACCAGACCGTGATAGTTATAGAACATCACCGACACCATACCGCCTGGGCGAACTTGCGCCAGCAAGTTATCCAGCGCGGGTCTCGGATCCGCCAACCATTCCATTACGGCGTGGAACATGACAATATCCACCGGGTCTGACAGGTGGTCCTGAATGGACTGGACCGGTGAATGAACCAAGCGATACTGCTCAAGCAGACCGTGATTTGCAATATCCTTTTCTGCCAGCTGCAACATTTCAGAAGACAGATCACACAGGGTGACACGGTGCCCTAGCTTGGCCAGTTTTTGTGACATTTGGGCCAGACCGCCGCCTGCATCTAAAACGTGCAAAGGCTTGCTTGCTTCGCCAAAATGCGATAGCAATTGCAGTAAATCTTCCCAAACAATGACTTGGCGGATTTCGCCTTTGTCAGAACCGTATATATTTTTTGCAAATTTGTGGGCAATATCGTCGAAATTGCGATCTTCTGTCACAGTGGCTTGAGTTATGATAATCAATCGTGCTGCTATTCTGTCATAGGAATGGCAGGAATAAAGAGGCTTTAGCCCTTTTTATTATCAAGTGCTGTTTTTTCGGACTATTTGTTTATGTTTGAGCTGAAAAAAATTGTTTCCTCTTTACTGATGCCACTTCCGGCGTTGTTGATTATTGGATTTGTGGGCCTGATGCTGATCATGTTCACCGCCAAACGCAAAACCGGATGTCTTGTTGTTTTATTTTCTCTGTTTGGCATTTTCTTAATTTCATTCCAGCCTGTGTCCAGTCGTCTCTTGATGCCTTTAGAGCGTCAGTATACAGCCTTCCTGCCGGTTGACGGCACGATTGATTACGTGATGGTGCTGGGTAACGGGCATGTCGTCGACGACCAAATTCCACCGACATCGGAACTGAGTCGCGCGGCATTAATGCGTCTGACCGAGGGTATCCGCATTATGCGTTTGTATCCGGGTTCGAAACTGATCCTGTCAGGTTACGCAGGTGGTAGTGAGTTCAGTCATGCCCGCATGCTGGCTCGAGTCGCGCTGGCGCTGGGCGTTGCGAAATCCGATATCATTTTGCTGGAAACAGCAAAAGATACCTGGGAAGAAGCACGTCAGGCCGCGGCATTCGTGCAGCAACGTAAACTGGTGCTGGTGACGTCAGCCAGTCACATGCAACGCGCGTTAAATGAGTTCCACTCTGCGGGCTTACAGCCTATTCCAGCCCCGACCAACTTTCTGGCTCAAACCAATATCAGTCAGCCTTGGGATAAATACACCCCCAAAGCGCTGTATTTGGAGCAGACAGAACGTTACTGGTACGAAAGTATGGGCTTGATTTGGCAGTCACTGCGTGACTGGGTAGCCGGCCATGAACAGACCGCGCCAATCAATAACGCCGAAACTACGTTGCAGTAAACACTGCATGGGAAGAAACAAAAAAAGACCCGCTGAAGCGGGTCTTTTTCTTTCTGCGTCAACGCTTAATCACCTGCAAACATGTAACCTTCACCATGCACAGTCACAAAGATCTGCGGGTTCTTTGGATCAAACTCCATCTTGGCACGCATACGACGAATCAACACATCGATGGTGCGATCATTCGGCGCATCGACCCGATGACTGATCATATTGAGAATACGCTCGCGGCTGAGCACCTGATTAGGGTACGCCGACAAAGCAACCAACAGCTCATACTCCGCCTTCGTTAAACGCACAGGTTCGCCATTACGAGTTAATGAACGGCGCTGGATATCAAACGTCCATTCGCCAAAACGCACGAGCTTGTCGTCGTCCGGCTCGAGTTCGTGATTGCAGTGGCAAGCAGTGGAAATACGCCACAATAAATTTTTCACGCGAACCAACAGCTCACGTAGTTCAAGCGGTTTGGTGACATAATCGTCAGCACCCATTTCGAGGCCAATAATTCTGTCGATGCTATCCGTGCGTCCAGTAACCAGAATGATTCCAATATCTGATTGCCCGCGAAGTTCTCGCGTCAGCAACAAACCATCTTCACCTGGCAAGTTGATGTCCAGCATCACCAGGTCAATGTCATGTTCACTGAGCGCCTGACGCATCTCTACCCCATTTTCAGCCTCTGTTACCTGATAACCCTCTTTCTGAAAGTAACCAGCCAGCTTACTGCGGGTAACGATGTCGTCTTCAACAACTAGTATGTGATAGCTCATTGACACCACTTTATGCTCATTCGAAATACTCCGTAATTCTATTCATAAACAGTCATAATTCTAGTCTCCAATCCAAAAACCTCAGGGTTTATTGATTCAAAGCAATCTCTGAGCAAGCTGTTAATTTGCTGACGTATTTGTTCATATTTTTTCATGGTTTGCGTTATTGCTATTCATGTTTATTGTTTAGACTTATAGGGAGAAAGTATCCGGAGTCTAACCATGCAAGAAGTAAAAGCATTTAACGAAAAGCGCGCCGAAATTTATTGGTGGTTGTCGAGTTTGTTCAGTAAAGAGCTCAGTGATAAAGAGATCGAGCAATATCATTCACCCGAAATTCGTGCCTTTCTGACTGGCTTGAGTGAAAACGCCGGACTGAAAGCGGCGGTGACGCATCTGGTGGAAGCACTGAACCGCTTGCTCGACCGTGACGATGCCCGCCTTGAATTGGCGGCCGACTTTTGCGACCTGTTTTTAAAATCAGACAAGGATTCAGCCCTGCCTTACGCCTCCGTTTACCTTGGTAAAACAGGCCTGTTGAACGATACTCCGGCACAAGAAATGGCTGACTTGATGAAACAGCACGGCGTTGCGATTCACGACTCACTGAACGAACCAGCTGATCATTTGGCTGTCGAGTTGGATTTCTTGGGACATATGATTATTCGCTCCAACGAACTGGAAAAACAGTCACATATGGAAAAAGCCTTTTCTGAACAGGCCGAATTTATCCAATCTCATCTCTTGAGTTGGGTACCAACTTTCGCGACCCGTTGCCAGTCGCTTGATCAATTTGGTTTTTACGCCGCAGTCAGCGAGCTTCTGGTCGCTTTCCTGAAACTTGATCAGGCTTATCTGACTGACGAATAGTTCGCTATCATGCTCACAAATTGAAGAATATCGCGCGAACTTTGTGACGATCATTTGATCTCATCCGATGAATTTCGTTGCGAGTTCACGCGTTGCGGACTACTATATTGGCCGCAAACGATAAAATATGAATTTAAGATGCAAACTGCTGTTTTCGAGCGGTTTTTGTGTTTTTACTACTTTTAGGCTTCACTTGCAGTACAAGCCTAACCGCTGCTGAATCTGATAGCACGACGCATTTTGTTGCGCTCAGCAGTCATCGACAGGACAAACCTATGGCTACGATTAAAGACGTTGCACGCCTGGCTGGCGTTTCAACAACAACCGTATCTCACGTAATTAATAAAACTCGATTTGTTGCAGAAGCCACACAAGAAAAAGTGATGGATGCTGTTAAAGAGCTGAACTATGCACCGAGCGCTGTAGCTCGAAGCCTAAAGTGCAACACCACACGAACGATTGGTATGTTGGTCACTCAGTCCACCAACCTCTTCTTCTCCGAAGTAATCGATGGTGTGGAAAGCTACTGTTACCGTCAGGGTTACACGCTGATTCTGTGTAACACCGGTGGTATTTACGAAAAGCAACGCGACTACATCCGCATGCTGGCGGAAAAGCGCGTAGACGGTATTTTGGTTATGTGTTCTGACCTGACCGAAGAACTGCTGGAAATGTTGGAAAGCCATTCTGACATTCCTAAGGTGATCATGGATTGGGGTCCAGAGACCTCTCAGGCTGATAAGATCATCGATAACTCCGAAGAAGGTGGTTATCTGGCAACCAAATACCTGACTGACCGCGGTCACACTGATATCGCTTGTCTGAGTGGCCATTTCGTTAAAGCCGCCTGTCAGGAACGTATTGCTGGTTTCCGCCGTGCGATGGCAGAAGCAAACCTGCCTGTCCGCGAAGACTGGATTCTGGAAGGTAACTTCGAGTGTGACACCGCCGTACTGGCCGCAGATAAAATCATCGCCATGGACAAACGTCCAACCGCCGTATTCTGTTTTAACGATACGATGGCGCTTGGCTTAATGAGCCGCCTGCAACAACGTGGGATCCGTGTTCCGGAAGATATGTCCGTTATCGGTTATGACAACATTGAGCTGGCGGAGTATTTCTCTCCACCGCTAACCACTATCCACCAACCTAAACGTCGTGTAGGTAAAAACGCATTCGAAATATTACTCGAACGAATCAAAGATAAAGAGCACGATCGCCGTATCTTCGAGATGCATCCGGAGATTGTAGAGCGCGACACAGTAAAAGACTTGACAAAACAATAACTTTGCAGAAAATCAACATGTCTGAATTGTCTATTTAGATTCAAAATCAATGAATCAAGTTGCAATGGTTGGACATATATATTTGAATAACATCACATTTGCACAAGGTAAATGTGATGTTTATCCAAATTTTTGATTATCCTTTTTTTGAAGGAAATGTCACGCACAGGGCAAACCATCTGAAAAGGTGGGACGCAAAGCCTCCGGCCTAAACCCAATTCGGGTAGGTAGCGGGGTTACCGATGGCAAAAATGCATACACTAAGAAGTTGACTCCTAACTGACATACTCTCTGCATTCTTTTGCTATTTTCTCGGACCTGACTTTGGTGGCGTATTAATTAATACACCGAGACTTACAGCATGGATAAACCAATACTAAAAGATTCAATGCGGCTCTTTGAGCAATTTGGACGCGTTAAATCTCGTTCAATGTTTGGTGGCTTTGGGATTTTTGTTGATGACACAATGTTCGCATTGGTGGTTAACGACAGACTTCACATTCGCGCCGACGATGCTTCAACAGCCAAGTTCAAACAACAAGGCTACGAGCCTTATGTTTATAAAAAGCGCGGATTTCCCGTTGTAACCAAGTATTTCGCTTTGCCGGAAGACTGTTGGTTAGACACCGCAAAAATTCTGGAAGACGCGAAAGCGGCATTAGCAGTGGCCAAAGATGAGCGTGAGACTCAAGCCCAAGCGAAGCCGGATCGTCTTAAAGATCTCCCTAACCTGCGCCTTGCAACCGAACGAATGCTGAAAAAAGCCGGCATCGAAACGGTGGAAGATCTGCAGGAGAAAGGTGCCGTAGAAGCTTACAAAGCCGTTAGACAATCACATTCTTCAGATGTCGGCTTGGAGCTTCTGTGGGCACTTGAAGGCGCTATTGAGGGCAAGCACTGGTCAGTTATCCCTCAGACGCGTCGCGACGAGTTGTTACAGCGTTTGTCGTAAACCTTTTTGAGAGCAACTTCATTAAAAGCATCCGTTCACGGATGCTTTTTTCTTTGGGTGAAAGAAAATATCGCTTTTCCCTGTCTGGTTACGTATACCTTAGATAACCGTATAACGAGAAACATCGATGAGTAAGAAGTTAGTTCTAGGCTTAATTTTGCTGGCCGTGATCATTGGATTAGGGCTCACGTTCAGTCAATACCTCACTCTGGACAATGCCAAAGCTCAGCAAGCGCTGTTGTCGGGCTATATCGCCGAACATTTGCTTGCTGCTGCCCTGATTTACTTTGTCAGCTACGTCTTGATTACGGCGTTCTCGATACCCGGCGCAGCCGTTGTCACATTGCTTGGAGCAGCATTGTTCGGCTTTTGGCTCAGTCTTTTGCTGGTCTCTTTCGCCAGTACCATCGGTGCAACACTGGCCTTTCTGAGCAGCCGTTATCTGCTTCGAGACTGGGTTCAACAACGATTTGGTGACAAACTGAACGCAATCAACCAAGGCGTTGAGCGTGATGGCGCGTTTTATTTGCTGTCATTACGGCTGATCCCTGTATTCCCGTTCTTTCTGATAAACCTCTTGATGGGCCTAAGTCCCATTAACGTTGCCCGCTACTATTGGGTCAGCCAGTTGGGTATGCTGCCTGGCACTGCGGTGTATCTCAACGCCGGCACACAACTGGCACAAATTGATTCATTATCCGGCATTGTCTCGCCATCGGTGTTGCTGTCATTCGCCTTACTTGGGGTGTTTCCACTGCTCATGAAATGGGTGATGAACCGGCTGGTCAGACGCTCTGCCAACACGGTACAACGATGAAAATATTCATAGCCGCCAATCCGACGGAAGCACACTTGCTGTGCGAACTGCTAAAACAAACCAATATTGCCTGTGAGGTGCGCGGAGAAGGTTTGTTTGGTCTGCGCGGTGAGTTGCCGATGAATGATGAAACTGCGCCTTACATCTGGTTGTATGACGTGACTCAGCATGAGCGGGCGCAAGCTATCATTGAAGATTATCAAAGCCCGTCCAGCAGTTCCCGTTCAACACCATGGCAGTGTGCACATTGTGGTGAGCTTAATGAACGTCAGTTTGCCGTATGCTGGCATTGCGGAACAGCCGATGACTTGGCAGATTAAGAGCGAATCTGCTGCTGAATAAACTCAATAGACACCTGATTAAAGACATCGGGCTGCTCTACGTTGCAGACGTGGCCACAATCAGGAATTTCATGCAGTTCACTCTGCTGGTGAGCAGCGACCATTTCTTTGACCGGTTGGATAAACATGTAGTCCCGCTCGCCCATCAGATACAGCGTCGGAATTGCCAGCTCACGTTCCTTGAAGTAACGCATCAACGGATTCACTTCCGCGGTCAGGGTGTACCAGCGTTTGAATTCTTTCTGGCACAATTTACGCGCTTCATGGATAAAAAGATGGCGGGACTCTTTCTGACTGCGTTGTGGCATCACAATATAAGCAAATAGGCGATACAGCCACATATAAGGGATAAAGTGCTGACTGAAATGGCCAAGTTTCACCAATACCTGTGAGCGGATGTTAAGTCGAGTAATCGCCCCACCAAGCACCATCGAGCGTACGCGCCCGGCAGATATCTCAGCCACATTCCGCACAATGATGGTACCCAGCGACATACCCACAAAATGAGCCGAGTGAATTTTCAGGTGATCGAGAACCCGCAACACATCCTGAGTAACCGACTGAAACGTATAACGTTTGGACATCAAGCCTTTAATCAGCTCACCGGATTTACCGTGCCCGCGCAGGTCAATAAGTAATAAGTTGAAATGCTGTTTATAGGCTTTGATTTGTTTGAACCAAATCGACGAACTGCCACCTGCGCCATGCACAAAGACCACCCACTCCTGACTGGTAGGATGTACGAAGGTTTTGTGAAACAGCAGACTGTCAGACATGAATACCACTGAGCTACGAGTTGATAACGTGGCAAAGACTACCACAAAGCCAGACGCGAATAGCACTCTAGTTGTAAAAATCTGTTTGGTGGATCGTTTACGTCGCTAAAAAAACGGAGCGCTTATGCGCCCCGTTGTATCGAATCAATCAAATATCGCCAGTCGGTACATTTTGATGTAATCCAGCGCCGATTCTCGCCAACTGAAATCTCTCTGCATCGCTCTCTGCTGCACTTTTAGCATTTCATCCGGATGTTGCAGATAAAACAGCAACGCACGTTGCATGGTAATAAGCAGCGCTTCTGGAGACGGTTCCTGGAAGCCAAAACCAGTGGCTTCGTTCGGGTACTTATCGTAATCCAGCACCGTATCTTTTAACCCACCGACTTCACGCACAATCGGCAAGGTGCCATAGGCCATGCTGTAGATTTGGTTCAGACCACATGCTTCGAACTCGGATGGCATCAGGAAAAAATCGGAGCCTGCTTCAACTAAGTGCGCAAAGCGATTGCTATAGGCCTCAACAAAGGCAAATTTGTCCGAGTGCGCTGCAGCAATCTTATGCAGTTTCGCGGCAACTTCGGGTTCACCTGTTCCTACAATGACCAGTTGCACGTCGTTGCGTAGGAAATGTTCCAAGATAGGTAAAATGTAGTGGAAGCCTTTCTGGTGAGTCAGGCGGCACACCATGCCAAACAGCGGAATGTCGCGTTTCGGCAGTTGCAATTCTTCCTGCAGCAGCGCTTTACTCGCCGCCTTGCCCTGTTTTAGCGAAACCGCTTCAGCACTGTATGTTTTGGGTAGGTAACTGTCTGTTTTCGGGTTCCACTCGGTATAGTCACAACCGTTAATAATGCCATGCAGATCTCTGGCGCGTCGGACAAAATCATCCACCAAACCGTGAGAACCCAGTGGCGTTAACAGCTCCGATGCATAGTTCGGGCTGACCGCATTAATTTTGTCGGCGAAAGCAATCCCTGCACGAAGCATGCTGATGTGGTCATGCCCGTATTGCAAAAACTCCATACCAGACAGATTCAGTTCCGGAATCACTTCCAGTTGATGGTAGGAGAATATGCCTTTAAACATCGCGTTATGAATGGTAATAACGCTCTTTACACCGTCAAAGTAGTGGTCTTCACGGTAGCGGGTTTTGAGCAAAAATGGCACCAATCCCGTGTGCCAATCGTTGGCGTGAATAATATCGGGTTTGATATTGAGTTTTGGTAACACATCCAGACAGGCGGCGGAAAAGAAACCAAAACGTTCGCCATTATCGGGATAAGCCTGATTGCTTTCCGCATACAGCTCAGGACGGTCAAAATACGGGTCGCAGTCGATGAGATAGACAGGCACTCCATCCAGTTCGCGCTGACGAACCTGGTAACGAATATGAGGCCAGTGAGTCAGTTCCGTTTCCAGAATCACAGGAGCAGAATTTTTATCTGCGATGGAGCGATAACCAGGCAGCACAAGCGCTACCTGATGACCAAGTTCTACCAGAGCTTTTGGCAGTGCCTTGGCTACATCCGCCAAGCCACCACTTTTAACCAGTCCTTCAGCTTCTGAAACGACAAACCAAACATTAAGATGATCAATGTTAGAATCCAACTTTTGTTCCTTTTGCTATGACAACAATTCCCTCGTCGGATACATGGAAGCGTTGTCTATCTAGTTCTAAATCTTCGCCAATAATCGTACCCGGAGCGATTTCAACATTTTTGTCGATAATTGCGCGCTTTATTGTGCATCCTGCACCAATTTTCACATCACCCAAGATAACAGATTCACTTATCAAAGAGCCAGCAGCAATATTGCTGCGAAATCCCAGAATTGATTTATAAATTTTAGCACCTTGAATGTAGCTACCACCGGAAACCAAGCTGTCGGTTATCGTCACTTTTTTATCGCCGACATCAATAAATGTTGCTGGCGGCAATGGCGGATAGTAAGTGTGCAAAAGCCAACTGCGGTTGTACAACGAGAATGGCGGCTCTTTTTCCAGCAAGTCCATGTGGGCAGCCCAGTAAGACTCGATCGTACCGACATCGCGCCAATAGGTAGACTCCTTCTCGCCTTTGATTTTATTGGTTGAGAAGTCATACACATACACGCCACCTTGCGGGAACATCTTCGGAATGATGTCTTTACCAAAGTCGTGGCTGGAGTTTTCTAAAGCGGCATCCTCACGCAATTCTTCACACAGCGTTTCCGTTTCGAAAATGTAGTTGCCCATCGACACCAGCGCCCACTCAGGATCGCCCGGAATCGCTTTAGGATTTTTCGGTTTTTCTTCAAAACCAACCATGCGGCCTTCATCGTCCACTTCGATCACGCCGAATTGAGATGCTTGCGACAGGGGCATACGCAACGCGGATACCGTCAGGCGTGCTTCCTTGCGACGGTGATAATCAAGCATCTGGCGAATATCCATTTTGTAAATATGGTCAGAACCAAAGATACAGACTTGATCTGCTTCTGAAATTTCGACAAATCTCAGGTTTTGATAGATGGCATCCGCAGTGCCTTCATACCAACGCTTACCATCACGCATCTGCGCTGGAATACAGTCGATAAAACGGTCACGGATACTGGAGACATTCCACCCTTTCTTCATATGAAGATAGAGCGACTGGGATTTAAATTGGGTTAATACGTAAATGCGCATCAAATCAGCATTCACAAAGTTGTTCAGTGCAAAGTCTATCAACCGATAGCTACCACCAAACGGGACCGCAGGTTTGGTTCTGGACTCCGTCAACGGCATCAGCCTAGAACCTTCACCGCCAGCCAAGATCATTCCTAATACACCAGTCATTGTTATTCTCCATTATTGTCATATATCCGTTCGCCACATTGAGGGATGGGGGGATGGCGACACGTTCCTTTCTCACTGACCGCAACTGCTAGCAGCAAGCACAATGTCATACTCAAAATGCAATCAGTTGGTTATTACTTTATCCAAACACACAGGGAATACAATTTCAGAATAAGTATTCTCTAATAGAAATGCCTGTTACGTTGCTAACTCCTAATCCCGCTCACAGATTAGGGGCTTCTTAATACATAAAACCTAACAATTCCTTCACCCTTTTGGCTTAAAGTGACGAAAATTCCATCAGCATTGTAGTAACGAAATGTGACAGAAGGAGGCAGAGTGAGAAAATTTATGCGACATCCGTGTCACACGCTTGCCAGATGTGAATATTCTGCTTTGGGTCTTGCTTAGCAAAGTAGAGTGCGCCGTCCGCCCGTGCCAGCGCTTCTTTAATATCAGTATCTTCTGCCACTAAAGTGGCGCCGATTGAAAGGGAAATTAACAGCACTTGGTTCTGACAAGTCAGTTGAAGTGGTTGCTCACACTGCTGAGATAATCGCTCAGCCAGCGCGCGCAGACTCTGTTCACTATCGTTACGAACTAGAATAAGGAATTCGTTTTCTCCCCAACGACATGCGGCGTCATATTCGCGAATGCTGAGTTGGATGGAATGCGCGACGTGACGTAACACCTCCTCAACGCCTTTGCTGCCTAACGATGCCTGTAACGTCTGGTAATGACTAATATCAACCCACACTAAGCCAAACGCGCCCTGCTCTCGACGAGCCCGGGCTGATTCAGCGCGCAGCTCCGCTTCCATCCCTCGCTTATTGAGCAGCAAAGTCAACGGATCAGAAGTAGAAAGCTGATCCAATACCGAAGTACGCTCTGCAACCTGATGTTCCACTTGTCTGCCCGCCTCGAGTATCGCTTGGGAGTACTGCTCAGCTGACGTCATCAATTGGCCTATTTCCGTATTGGGTTTATCAACGAAGTGAAGCGCTTGCGACGACCGACGTTGCCAGAATCGCTGCATAGCGCCATTAAGCTCGGCAAGCGGGCGATTAACCAAACGCTCGTTGCTCAGACAGACCAGGAAGCAAAAGCTCCAGACGAAGCCAATAAGGAGCCAATAGAACGGATAAAGCCGCTGCAACGCCGGAAATTGGCTCGAGTTTATAACGTTGATTTGATGCCAGTCCAAATCGGCAATGTAATTAAGAGCCACTAACGCAGCAGGTTGTTGGTAATGCAGCAACAGCGATGAAGGCTCCTGGCCATTGCGTTGCTTCTCCATCACCTGCCTCATCTGCGCTATCGACTCGCGGTTCATACCAGCCGCCAATAGCACTCTCGGGAAGTTATTGAACCGATTACTTATTTGAGTACGCTCTTGGTTGTGGCGAATCGAATTTTGATTATCCACCCACAACGTGGTTACTCCGTTGACGTTTTTCTCAGGGCTCATGCCTATTAACGTAGCCAGATTAGTTTGCGTTTCAACAAATCCCACGGGCTGCTTGCCTGCTTGTATCACGCTTCGCACACGAAGCAACGTGGTATCAGACTCGATATTTGTTATCAAATGAGCGGATGCAGGTTCATTCTGTCCGGCAAGCAGATACGGGCGATCCTGAGCTTCCAGCGGCGCAAGTGAGGCGTGGTGAAAAGAGACGTTTTGCACCAATG